>Ga0208034_1000158_pt1 | contig 63806 bp, 44 predicted proteins | sample June2015DPH_8_10_FD_184699 | JGI IMG/M metagenome (GOLD analysis project Ga0208034, IMG submission 184699) | Peatland microbial communities from SPRUCE experiment site at the Marcell Experimental Forest, Minnesota, USA - June2015DPH_8_100... | ecosystem: Environmental > Terrestrial > Soil >...
CCGTCGAGTTTATGGGAACCGTCAAGAAGCCATGGATCGCCTTCAAGGTTCTGGCAGCCGGCGCCTTCCATCCCAAGGAAGGCTTTCGCTTTGCCTTTGAAAACGGTGCTGACTTTATCAATGTCGGGATGTTTGATTTCCAGGTGGTCGAGGATGTGAACGTCGCCATCGAAGTGCTGTCCAGCCTGAAGAACCGCGTGCGTCCCTGGTGCGCTTAAGTGTCAGACAGATACTCGTGACTAAGTGACTACGCTGCTTGTGCATCGGTAAGACAAGCGAGAATAGCAAGTGAGAAATGACATAAGTTCGAGGGGCTCCACAATCGGCCCGGCCCGTTTCTCACACACCCCCGAACTCCCCAGGCGATCGTTTCGGTCCATGGGAACAGTGACGACGATCACGCTCGGGCCTAACTACACTGACCGCATCGAATCAGCTACGGAACACATCCGCGAAATCTTCGGCCGTCTGGAAAGCGAGATGAGCGCGTACCGGCCCGACAGCGCTGTCAGCGAGCTTGCCAGAATGGCGGGCATGGCGCCGGTTGCAGTTTCGGAAGACACTTATCGCGTGCTCCGTGCCGGCCAGAATTTTGGCAGCTTGAGTGCGGGGGCTTTCGACATCACCGCCTCGCCGCTGGCGAGCCTCTGGGGATTCAACGGGGCCGCGGCTCCGATGGTCGTCCCCTCGGACCAGTCCGTCACAGAGCTTCTGAAATTGGTTGATTACTGCCAGCTCATTCTCCACGATGGAACCGCCTTTCTTCCTGTAGAGGGCATGGCGGTGGATGTGGGGGGAATCGCCAAGGGCTACGCTGTCGATCGCGCCTACGACTATTGCCTGAGCACAGGCATTCGAGACTTCCTCATCGACTTCAGCGGCAATGTCCGTTCCGCCGGGCGGTTGTCGCGCAGAGAGGGCTGGCAGGTTGGAGTGCGCGACCCCTTTGACCGGTCCCGCATCATCGGCAAAATCGCCTTGCCCACCGGACTGGCTGTCGCCACCTCGGGAAGCTACGAGCGCTTTATTGAAATCGCCGGCGCGCGCTTCTCCCACATCATCGATCCACGCACGGGATATCCGGTCACGGGCAGGGCCAGCGTCACCGTTCTGTGCGCTGACGCTATTACGGCAGACGCCTTGTCCACCTCGTTTTTTGTGGCGGACCTGAAGGGCGCTAGCGAATTGCTGAAGAAAGTTCCCTCGACCCAACTGCTCATCGTGCCGGACCGGTACCCCATGGAGCTCTGGGTCACTGCCGGCTTCTCCAAAGTCTTCACGCCGATTCCGGAGCTAGCAAATTCCGTAAAGATCCTCCCCATCAGACCCATACCGGCGAGCATCAAATACCTGTAGGCGATAATCAGGGATAATTCGGCCCGAATTTGCGAAAGCACCCTTGAAACTTTCGATGGTTTACGCCGAACTGATTTGTCAAAGCTGGGTCGGCAGTGAAAAAGTATCTTGACCGGCTCTTGCTGCAATGCTCCCCGTTGACATGAAATCTGTTGGAGATCTTCGGGGGGTTCCTTGAATATCATTAGCCCCGATCTCTCCGTCTTCCAGCACTCCCACCTTGAGCCATTTTCGAATCAGGGGAAGAATGCGCGGGTCGCTGATCCGATGTTCCAGAAATCGGCCAAGCCACTTCGGGCAGACCGAATGGCGGGTAGAGACAGGCCTTGAGGCTGTAGCCTTTGCGGAGCCTCGCTAGTAGGACCTCTTTCGAGACCGTGGGATCACCGAGCCGGCATGGCTTCTTGTACCCGTCTCCCCACTTAGAAAATGCTGCGGGACATTCCAATTGCGGCGCAAGAACGCGGTCGCGAGGCAGAGAGCTAATGGTCGTGTGGAGGGCCGGCCAGCTTGGCAGCCGATCTTGAGGAAATGCGCGTTAGTGCCATGTAGTACAACATGAAATAGGAGATTGGTACACTCAACAATACCGACACGACGAGGCCACCTACGGCCCCTTCGGATCCATGAGGTCGAGTCTAACGCCGGAGTAGAGCACTGCAACCACCACAGCAACGCCAAAACGGGCAGCGCTCACGCCCCATCCGTGTGCCAGTCGCTTGAGGATGCACCCTGCTCCTCCCGCTGCCTCAGCCACCAAACAAGCGGCACAAGGATTGCTGCTGGCATAACACAAGCTAGATTTGGGCCTGCAAGCTCGACCGCGGTCTTCTTGAGAACCAACCCAAGTACAAGGAACGGCCCGATCTCAAGTACAAGATAAGTGCCGAGGCCCCAGAACAGCCATGCGCCCATGCTCGACCGCGATTTTGCGACAGATAGTTTCATCGTCCGCCTCCTACGGTAGCCCTCTTAGCACGGCACTATTTTAGGCCCGGCCGGTCTGTATTATGTAAGCATTCTCCATCGTGGGCTTATAGTCGCCATTCCGTCAGTGGCTGGTTGGTTATCCTGGTCAGTACCGCCTAGGCCGGGCATTGGATACCATTGCTGCTGGATCGATGTCTCCGCTCTCTTAAGCGGCGATTGAAAAGGAATCTCGCCTGTGTTGATTTTCGCTGCCATCGTCGCCATTTTCGTCTATGGAATGATTGCCGCCATGCTGGGCACCATTCTGCCCGACCTGTCCGACCGTTTCCATCTCACTCCTACACAGAATGGCACCATCGCGTTTGCGCAGGCGCTGGGGCTTATCATCGCCTCGGTCGGGGTGGGTCCGTTGCTGGATAGCGAAGGCAAGAAGATCGGACTCATTCTTGGCCTGGCCTTCATCGCCATCGCACTTTCCGCCCTTCCGCGCGCGCAAGGTTTCCGCAGCATCCTGGTCCTCTTGTTCCTGCTCGGAGTCGGCGGAGGCATCGTGGTGACTGGCGCAAATGCGCTGGTCAGCGATGTAAGCGAGGCGCACCGCGGTACCGCGCTGAACCTCGTCAACCTCTTCTTCGGCCTCGGCGGACTGGCAACCCCCTTCCTCTCGGCCAATCTCTTTGCGCGGAACTGGGTCCGCCTCTGCTACACCGTCGCCTCACTTACTGTCGGCACGCTGGTGATTCAGGCTGTCACAAAAATGCCATCGCCCACGAGCGCCGGGCGCTTCGTACTTGCGGATGCGGCCCCCGTCCTCGGGCGGCCACTCCTCTTCATGCTCGGTCTATTCCTTTTCCTCTATGTGTCCTGCGAAGTTGGAATGTGGAATTGGCTTCCTCGACATCTAATCGCCCAAGGTGTTCCGGAATCGCGCGCTCTCAATATCCTCTCCCTTGGATTTGCGCTCGGTCTGCTCATCGGCCGCGTCGGCGTCTCGCCCATTCTTATCCGCGTACAGCCAATCACCGTTACTCTAGCCGCATCTGCCGCAATGGCGGTTACGACTTTCTTGATGCTGCGAACGACTCGACCGGCTGCTGCATTCGCTCTTGTCTTCAGCGCCGGACTTTCCATGGCGCCTGTCTTCCCCACTACGCTCGCCATCGTCGGCGATGCCTTCCCTCGCATGACCGGCACTGCCATCGGCTTCGTCATCACCTGCGGATGGATTGGCCTCGCCGTCAGCTCGCGCATCATCGGCGCCATCGCCGGCGGCGACCCACTGCGGCTGAAGAAGGCGCTGTTGGTGATCCCCGTCTCGGCTGTCTTGATGGTGGGCTTGAACCTGGCAATCTTATCCGTACTGCGTTAGAGCCTGGTCACGGTTACTTTGTCAAGGGAAATATGACCCGACAAATGGCTCTGCCCGGTTGGCCGGTAAACCACCCGGCACCCAATCTATGGGTGGCTCAAGCGCGATTCGTTCTGCAAGAATGAGCGCCAGGGTAGAGCAAACCTTCCAACCGGGAGGCGAAGTCTTCGTCGCCACTGATGCTCCGGGGCGACCGAACAGCCTATTCTTCGAGGACGACGGCGAGACAGCCAACTTTTACGCCGTCGATCTTACACGATCTGAACACATGATTGCCGATACTGTCCAAGTTTACAATGTCGCGAACGTCACCGATCGAGATCGACCCTCGACTTTGTCAATTGTCCGGTCTGAGGATGGACTCAAATGCACGTTGCTGATCAATGGGTTTCCACATGCGGCATTCGACTTCCCGGCCAAACGAGGATACTGTAGAATGAACTTTTCCAGTTTTCCCAGTCAATCCCCAGGATGCTGGCCAAGTTTCGACAAGACACGTAGAATCTCCTCCACAGCTAGTCAGATGATGCAATCGCATGGATGAATTAGGCGAGAACAACGCATCTGGGACTGGAAACGGCAGTCTACGACCGGATCAGTCGTGAGCACTTCGAAAAGAGCTGTTTCCATCCGGCCGATATGAGCTTTGCCAACAGCGATGCGTTGTTTCCCCCGAATCGTAAAACCGAAGCAAGCTTACGCGATCGGCCTCAAACACAGATGAAAACACAATTCTCCTTCGGCAAGAGCGGCATCGAGGTTTCAATCCCGGACGGGCTCGACTGCCAGGTGGTGCGCAGCCACACCGCCTCTGCGCTCGGCAATGTCGAATCCGCGCTGGCCGCGGCGCTCGATCGCCCCATCGGCTGCGAACCGCTGGTGAAGCTGGCCGCGGGCAAGCGATCGGCGGCGATTTCTGTTTGCGACATCACGCGCCCCGCGCCCAACGCGCTCACGCTGCCACCGCTACTCGCCCGCCTTCACGTCGCCGGAATTCCCGCCCAGACCATCACCATTCTGATTGCCACCGGACTGCACCGCGGAGCAACAAAAGAAGAGATCGAAACCATCGTCGGCCCGGAGATTGCAAAAGAATATCGGGTGGTCAGCCACGATGCGCGCGATTTTTGGGGGCACCGGAGGCTGCTGGCGACGAGGCGCGGGACTCCGGTCTTTATCGACGAGCGCTTCATGGAGGCTGATCTGCACATCACGCTCGGCTTCATCGAGCAGCACCTGATGCTGGGGTTTTCCGGCGGCCGCAAGCTGGTGGTTCCGGGCCTGGCCGCGCAGGAAACCATCAAGGTGATTCACTCGCCGCGCTTCATGCGCGAGCCGCTGGCCACCGAGGGTTCCATCGCCGGCAATCCGCTGCACGCCGAGCTGCTCGAGATTGCAGCCATGGCCGGTCACGACCTCATTCTCGATGTGACTCTGACGCAGGACCGGCACATCTCGGGAGTCTTTGCCGGCGATCCGGTAAAGGCGCATGCGGCCGGAGTGGAGTTTGTGGAGAACACCTGCCTTGAGAGTCTGCGCGAGGCGGCTGATGCGGTGATCACCAGTGGGGCTGGCTATCCGCTGGACCTGACCTTCTACCAGATTGTCAAAGGCATCACAGCGGCGCAGCACATCGTAAAGCCGGGAGGGAGAATTCTTATCGTCGGAGAGTGCGCTGAGGGTATGGGCTCCGCGGAGTTCGCTCACAGGACGCGCACGCTCACCGGATTTCAGGATTTTCTGAATGAAATTCGTGAGTCTGCGGTCGAGGTGGATCAATGGCAGCTCGAAAAGCTGGCGCTGGTGGGCGTGAAGCACGAGCTCTTCTTCTACGCGCCGGGAGTCTCGAAGGCGCAACTCGGCTGCCTGGGCGCGCGGGCTTTCAGCAATCTGAAGGAAGCTGTTGCCGCCGTGTTGCACGGCCTGCCATCGACTGCCCGAATTGTTCTGGTGCCCGACGGCCCTTACACCTACGCCCGCGCCGTGCCCGCCTACGCATAAGTCTGCACACTGAAATTTGGGTGGCTCTGTTGACATCCTCGACGTTCGCTGTCAGGAAGCAGGCAGTCTGAGGCGATAGATGTTGAAAGCGAGACCGAGCAGGAGCGCCTGACGGCACTGTGTGTGGATGGTTCTGCCCGGTGCGCGGCAGGAGAGTTTACGCTTCACGGCGGAGAAGACGGTTTCAATCAGCGAGCGTTTGCCATATTGTTCTGCTGGAAAGTTCTCCCGCATCTCGAGGCGTACACCCGATGCCCTGCAACTGGAGCGGCGCTTGGCCGGGATGACTCTGTTGGCCTGGATTTGTTCCCGGCAGAAGGTGTGGTTGCGTTCCGAATCGAACTCGGCGTCGGCCAGCACGCAGCCGATAGGAGTATGTGCATGCGCCTGGCCCACCAAGAGAGGCAGCGTGGCGCAGTCGTTCCACGGCGCTTGACGTGCCGATTGAGCCAGGATGACCTGCCGCTCCACATCGACCACGGCCAGCCACTTCAGCCAGTGTTTCCAGGTGCGCTGTTTCTGGCCGAAGTGTTCTACACAGCGGATAAAATAACTGCTCACCGCGGCCTGCGCCAGCCCGGTGGCATCGACGGCTACCGTGGCCGGACTTCGCCACCTCCCCGGCATGCGCCGCACAATCTCAAGCATCACCCGCGTCACATCCTGCTCCGATAATCGTGCCAGGAAGCGATAGAGCGTGGTGTAATCCGGCACCGAGTTCAGCTGGAGTGCGGACCGCAACTCGGCGTGTTCGTTTAACCGGACTTCAGAGAGAACCCCAGTTTCAACTGGTAGAGATTTCAGGGGGCATATATGGACCCGCCTCGTATGCAAGAGCTTTCTTCGATGGAGCGACGGGATAGAGACGCGTACATATATCCGGCCTGTTGTTGTGAAGAGGGGCACTCCTCACTGGCCATAATGGAATCTGCGCTTCTACTCCTTATCAGGTCATCGGCCTTGAATGGCCCTGCCCCCGTCAGGTTCTGAAGAAGCTGGTCTCACCAGTTGCGCCATCATTGGCAGCTCAAGCATCTCTTTGGGAAGGCTCTTCTGTTGCTCCTGATTCTTGTCTATGCTGCGCGCCGGTACTCCTGTTCGCGGGCGATCAACGACCAGATGATGCGTGCGTTCTTGTTGGCAACGGCCACGCAGGCTTTTGACGTCCCGAGTCGTTGCTGCTTGTCGTTGATCCAGAGACTTCGCTTATCAGTCTTTGCTTTTGCTCGGTAGACAACGGACCGTGCTCCATGAATCAGCAGAGTTCTCAGGTATGGATCGCCGCGCTTACTGATGCCTAGCAGCCGGCTCTTTCCGCCGCTGGAGTTCTGTCGAGGAACCAGGCCCAGCCACGCCGAGAACTGTCTGCCATTTTCAAAAGAGTGTCCGTTGCTGATGGCAGCGACAATCGCCGTCGCGATCAGTGGCCCTACACCTTCAACGGCGGCAATGCGTCGGCAGTCAGGAGTCTTCTGGAATGCGATCTGAATCCGACTGTCAGCATCGTTGATCTTCTCGTCCCGTTGTGCCAGCTCCTCGTAGAGACTCTGAAACAACTCTCGGCCAAAGCCTGTCAGTTGGTTCTCGGCGTCTTCCAGCACCGCTGGCAAGCCGCTGCGCACCTTCCCTGGATGCTGTGGCAACACGATCCCATACTCAGCCAACAGACCGCGGATCTGGTTGATGAGTTGAGTGCGATTCGCAACCAGACGGCTGCGAACCCGATGCAGGCACTGCAGGTCCTGCTGCTCAACAGACTTCTGGGGAACGAATCGCATGTTCGGCCGCGTTACAGCCTCGCAAATCGCTTCCGCATCGTTGGCATCGTTCTTCTGCGACTTCACATACGGCTTGACGAACTGTGGCGCCATCAGCCGGACTGTATGTCCTAATCCCCCGAGCACACGCGCCCAGTAGTGTGCGCTGCCACTGGCCTCGATCCCCACCAGGCACGGCGGCTGCTCCGAGAAGAAGCGAGCCACTTCGCTTCGCCTCAGCTTCCGACGCAGCACCGCACGCCCCGACCTGGCAGCCCCATGTACCTGAAAAACCTGCTTCGCAATATCCAGCCCAATCGTCGTTGCCCTCGTCATGGTCCGTCCTCCTCGTAGCGAGCCTACCAACTCACCCCTACGAGGCGGGTCCATCCCATTAGGTCAGGATGAAGGGCCCGCCTAGAACTAGACCAATTGGAAGGTTAGTATTTCGGCCAGAACCGCGCCCATGAGGGCGGAAGATTTCGCCGATGAAAAGGCGTTTTCCCCTGAAGCAGATCGTTGGGCTGTCGAAGCAGGCCAATCTCAGCAAAGACTCTCCTGGTCTCGACCAATCTGCGGTGCAGGCGGCAAATCTGAAAGTAACGGGGACATTTTCCCAATCGCTTCAGCCTGCAGTTTCAGCAGCGCGGCATCCGACGCAACCTTCATCCATCGATAAACCGTTGCAATCAGGATGCCTTTGTCAAAACCGGGCTCACCTTTGAAAAGGTCAGCATTCAGATGGAGCATGGCGCCGTGGAGTTCCTCGGCTTCCCGTTGTTTCCTATGACTCTGGCGCTCCAGTTCGTTAGCGGCCCTGCTAACGCAGCGGTGTGCATCGTCAACGCCGGAACTGGCCCAGGCCAGGAATATGGCGCGAGGTGCAGACTCGAATGTGTCGAATCGTCCAAGCCGCCACTGACGCGATTGACCTGATTCGAGAGATGCTCTTAGCTTTTCCTCTCCCTCTTCTGTCATGGAATACCGCATACGATTTCGCGGCCCTGAGGCACAAGTGAGTAGCCCCTCTTTTTCCATGCGCTTTAATGCCGGGCTGGTCAAACCCACGGACATTCCTGCCTGGGACATCAGGTCGTAGGGGGTCGACAGTCCAAACTTGACGAATACCAGCAGCAGCACCTGAAGAGGATTGAGTTTCTCGGAATCCGGCATCAACACTTTTGCCCCTCCAAAACCTGAAGCATTCAGGATTCTCGCATTGGAGCAAATATACAACATAAACCTGTCATGACGTTTGACATATTAATATACAGTTGATATACTTACAGCATGTTAAGTGCATGAAGGCATCAAAGATCCTGATTGCATGGTGTGCAGAGCCGCAAGCATCCGATTTTGACTGCTGCACTCGGCCTCCATATGCGAATCGGCACGGCGTATCCGCTCGGCACGAGGGTTCGGTATTGATCGACGATGCGGATACAAAGCTCTGAAAAGAGAAGTAGTTATGGTGCATGAACTGATGAACGATTCCGTCGTCGCGCATGACCGCCACACCTATACGGTCGGGGTCCAAGAGGCCGGCTGGAACACAGCAATCAGCAACATTGTGTTCCCCGGGCCAGGGCAAATGCGCTCCCGCAAAGTTGTATCGCGGTCGTCTGCCCGTCCCAAGGGCAAGTATCCATCCTGGAAGATGAGCCGGATGCTTGAGTGGGAATCCGAGAACGAACTCAATGCCTTCCGTCTCCTTGACTGTGATCCGGATGTGACGCGCTTTTGTGAGCAGCCATGCGAGGTCGTCTACGTTCTCGACGGGAAGGCCAGAAGCCATTATCCAGACATCCTTGTTGAGAAGGATGGTCAAAGGGAACTGTGGGAGGTTAAGCCCGAATCCGAGGCGGAGGAACCGGAAGTTGTCACCAGGACCACTCTGCTTGTTCAGGGACTTCCCTTCTGGGGCTATACCTACCGGGTTGTACTGGCCAACCATCTTGCAATGCAGCCGCGGCAAAGTAATGCATGCTTCCTCCTTGGTTTCGGACGACGCGCCGTCACCGAATGTGAACAAGAATTTATCAGGCGGGTTTTCACTCGGCGTGGATCACTACTCTGGTCGGATGCCTGCCTTGGGGAATTCGGCCCGTGGGGCCGCGAGATTCTCTGCAACCTTGTTCTCAGGGGCATACTGATTATCGATTTGAATTCGCCCATCGGACCCAGCACGGGCTTTGTTGCCAGGAAGGAGGGCTTCTAACATGGGAACCTCCTGCCTGGAGCAAAACGCGATTGTGGAGATTGACGGGAAGGAGCATCAGCTTCACCGCAAGATCACTGACACCTGTTGGCAATTGGAGGAATTAAAGACAGGCCTGCTGGTTACGAAAGAGCTCCATGAACTGCTTCAAATGGTAGCTAAGCAGCAACTGACTTTTCCCGCCAGTATTCCTCCGAGTAAGCGCGGCCTCGACAATCCGCAAGTCCCCGAGATCGCCAAATTGCGGCGAACCTACGTCCTCGCAGTGCTGGACGTTCCCAATTCCCGCAAGCAAATGGAACCGGCCATCAACGAAGTCTGGAAAAGGCTGAAGCAGCCGACGAAACCCCCCGGATGGATTAGCGTGTACCGATGGAAGACTCGTTTCCTCCAGTCGAAGAACGACATCCGTGTTCTGACCGACAATGCATCCAACAAGGGCAACACAACGAACCGCTACCCTTCAGTTGTCACGAGATTCTGCGAGGAAGCCATTTCCGCCAAGTATCTGAGGCGCGAGCGCAATACCATCCAGGAGACGTTTGAGGATGCCTTGCTGAGGGTCATGAAAGAGAACGAACTCCGACCGGACTCCGACCAATTGCAAATGCCGACACGGCGACTCATTACCCGCTTGATCGCAGACATTCCTGCGTTTGATAAGTATTCCGCCCGTTACGGCCATGACGCCACTCTGAGAAGATTCCGCCATGTAAAGGGTCATCGCTTTGTTTCCGCACCGCTTGAGCGGGCTGAGATTGACCACACTCACCTCGATCTCTTCGTGGTCGACGACAAGACTTCCCTTCCCTTGGGCAGGCCGTACGTCACGGCCTGCATCGACAGCTATACCCGGTGCATTCTGGGCATATACGTAGGATTCAACCCGCCGAGCTACCAGTCCGTTGCCGCCTGTCTGAAAGATTGCTTTCTACCGAAAGTTCATCTCAAAGAGGAATACCCCGAAATCGTCAACGAATGGACTGCACACGGCGTAATGCGCCAACTCGTGGTCGACGGAGGCCAGGAGTTCTATAGCAAGAGCCTCGAGCAGGTTTGCCTCACGTTAGGCATAGAGTGGTGCGCCGCGCCTCGCCGCGAACCGTGGTTTAAGGGAAAGATCGAACGCTTCTTTGGGACCTTCAACAGAGGCATTGCTCATGGGATCCCTGGCACAACATTCAGCAATATCTTCGAAAAGGACGACTACGACCCGTCCAAGCACGCGGTCGTAAAGTTCTCAACCCTGAAGTGGATCATCCGGAAATGGATCGCGGATGTTTACCATCAGGGAATTCACAGGGCGCTAGAGACGACGCCGGCTCGAATGTGGGCATCGAGCATCAGGCCCGAGGATATCCGACTACCCGATGGGTCTACTCACCTCGATGCCATCATGGGACGCGTGTACAGGCGGGTGCTAGCCCACAAAGGAATTGAATTCGAGGGCTTGTTCTATAGCTCGCCCGAACTGAACGAATTGCGCATTAAAGAGGGCTCCAACCTGGAAGTAGAGATCCGGGTCGATGAAAACGACATCGGCTCAATATACGTGGTATGGCCGAAGACGAACAGCACCTACCGTGTCCCGGCTCGCGACATCGAGTACGCGAATGGCATCAGCTTATGGCAGCACTCAATCTTCAAGAAATGGCAAAAAGATCGGGATCCGTTTAACCAGAATCCATACGGTTGGCTAAAGGCACAGGAAGAGATCCAGCGCAGGATCGAAGAGGATCTTCACCTGAAGCGGCGCAGGACCAGAATGCGGGTTGCGCGCTTCAAAGAAGCTTCCGAGAAAACTTCTGTCCAAAGGGGCACCCGCGAGGCGACACTGATCCTGCCTGAAGCACCAATTCATCCCTCAACGAGAGATTTGACGACAGAGAGTGGCGCCCTTGAATCCGCTCCGGTGGAAGGCTTCTCGTATCGGCCCGTAGAAGAAATCGAAGACGGTGGGCTGAATTTCACCGCCATGTACAAGAAAGGATACGAAGTTGAATAAGTCACTGACGATTATTGAACGGATCGTGATCCCCCATACGGCATTTGTGGATGCACAGCGACAAATTGAGCAGTGCTACACTTTTTCGGCCGGCCAGGGAGCCCAGGGTCTCGCGATCGTCGGAGAATCCGGTACTGGCAAGACCAGTCTGATGGAGAGCTTTGAATCGAAGCACGAGCCAATTCGCCGCGACGACGGAATGGAGGTTCCAGTCTTACGCGCAACGGTGCCAAGCGGGCCGACTGTAAAGAGTCTGGCGGGAAAACTGCTTGAAGCCCTCAATGCACCCGATCCCGAGCGGGGAACGGAAAATGAGAAATCCAGGCGGCTCCGGGTACTGATGAAGCAATCGGCAACTCGGATGGTCATGATCGATGAGTTCCAGCACTTCTATGACCGCGGCAAGCGGCAGATCATGCATAACGTTGCAGATTGGCTCAAGGTCCTGATTGATGACACGCGGACAACGCTCGTCGTGGCCGGGCTCCGTTCTTGCAGAAATGTCATTGACGAGAACGAGCAATTGGCACGGCGTTTTCTCGCCCCAATTCAATTGCCGCGATTCTCGTGGACCGATGTTGGCCAGCGCGCCCAGTTCATTTGCATCTTGAAGGCGTTTCATAAAGAAATTGCAAAGCAGTTTGAGGTTCCCATTTTTCATTCGGAACAAATGGCCTTCCGGTTCTACTGCTCGACCGGTGGATTGATTGGCTATTTGGCCAACCTTCTGAAACAAGCCCTGCGGAATGCGGCTACTGAAGGCAGAAAAGCCATTCGCCTCGATGATCTTGCTACGGCACATGCGCAATCGGTCTGGTCGAGTGAGTATAGTTCAGCACTGCCGAACCCGTTTGAACGGAGTTTTCGGCTGGTTGAATCCGTTGACTTATTGAATCGAGTAAGCAAGATCGGTGCAGTCGCCGAGATGGCACCAATGTATTCGTCATCCACAGGGAAAGGACAGGGGCGCAAATCGATTGATTCGCTACTGGTGCGCTGATGAGTACACCACTCTTGGTTCGGCACCCTGCGCCATATCCGACCGAGAGCCTGGTTGGATACGTTCTTCGGTTGGCCGAGGCGAACGGTTACGCCTCGCCATGGAGCGTCTACAGCCTTGCCGGCCTGAAGCAGAGCGAGATTCGGACGAGCGGATTCAATTTGGAAAAATTGGCGGGAATCATCAACCGTCCAGCGTCCGAGCTCGAGAGCATCGGGTATTCCGCACCCCTCAATCAGCCTCGTTGGGCTCGCTTGCTCGGACATCGCCTGGTTCCGGCCGACTTGAACATCGTGAATCCCGGACTATGCCACAGGTGCGTTGCCGAAAAAGGATTTATTGAGGCGCATTGGCACCTGACACTGATGATCGGTTGTCCGGTCCATAAGTGCATTTCGGCGCAGTGCTGCGCAAAGTGCGGAAAAAGAGTGCGCCTGTTCAGGCCTGGTCTTCTCGAATGCGGCTGCGGCGGGAATCTAATGGAGTGCGTGCTGCCTCCACTTCCGAAGGCAGATTCGGCCCTTCTCGACATCCTGCGGCGAAAGGTTCTCGAGCTCCCTGCAAATGATGAGAATCCTCTGTCTCTCCCTCGGGACCAACTCATAGCAATGAACCTGCGTTCGATGCTGCTCGTTGTTCGGGCACTGGGCAGGCACCGCCTGATCGCCGATGGAAGTACTAGCCTCGAGGATGAGCGGCAGCTTATCTCGGCTGCCGCGGGCGTGTTGGTGGACTGGCCAAAGAACTTCATCGCCCTGCTGCTGGATATTGGGAAGAGACTCCAGCCGAATGGAAAAGGAGGAGTTCGAAAGCAATTTGAGCCAATTTACGGTGCTTTGTTCAAGAACTGCGCCATCAACCCAAGCCAGCAAGCGGACTTTCTCAGAGTGGCGTTCCTGGATTTTGCGGAGAATCATTGGGATCGCGGCTATGTGGACTCTAAGCTTCTATGGCAAGCGCGCGGAAAGGTCACAAGCCGATTCGTTACCAAATCAGAGTTCGCCGCACAAGTCGGGATACACGTTCTGACTGTGTCTCGGCTCCTCAAGGATCAAAAGATCTCGTCAAGGCGGGTTCAATGCGGCAAGTCGGAACGAATTCTTGTCGACTTAAGCAGCAACAAAATCCCGCGCAATTGCCCGGGAAGAATTTATATGGAGAGAGATGCCGCCAAGCGTATGGGGCTTTCTGTTGGAGTGCTGCGGGCCTTGAAGAACAGCGGCATCTTCGAGTTCAACCACTTCTTGCGAACCAAAGGTGGCTATCATGAGCTCGATATCGACGCGTTCACGAAGAGACTGTTGGCGCTGGCGCCTCCCGCGGGGCCGACCCGCGGCAAAACAAGTCAGTACATTACCGTGAAGACCGTCATGGGTGGGCATCATGATTCGCCGGAGACAAAAGTGGATCTGGTGCGCGCGCTTCTGGCCAGGAGTCTCGCAATCGTCGGCAATACCAATGGAACGATTGCTGGCTTGCTCATGGATAGAGCCGAATACGGCCGTTTTGTCACCTTTGCTCGCAGTCGCGCTGCCGGGGATACGATGCCTTCTTACATTGTTGAGAAACATTTGCTTTGCGATGCAAGTGTGGTTCCCGGTTTGTTGCGAATGGGCCTGCTCGACGGCCACAGGTCGCCAACAGGTCTGAGGATTAGAAACGAATCCGTCGAGGCATTCAAGATGAAGTATATATCTCTGGCTTCGATAGCGAACAGCATTGGCGCCATCAGCACGAGAGGATTAATGCATCTCTGTGAGATAAGTGGGATCAAGTTCCTATTGGTGCCGAGAACGGGGCAAAGGGCCCAACAGCCATTTATTCGGGTTTCGGATCGCCCGAAGCTGATGGAAGCCCGGCCGAACTAAGTCAGACGTTCGGGAACTCGACACGTTCACCGGCGTAAGATTCCGCGCAGGCAAGAATCACACGAGCAGAGGGATTCAGACGATGATTTCCGCCACGCAACTTTACGATTTCGTCCACTGTCCGCACAGGGTGTCCATGGATGCGTTTGGTGATGCAACCAAACGAGATGAAACCTCGCCTTTTGTAGAGCTCCTCTGGGAGCAAGGCATCGTGCACGAGAAGGCAATCGCTGAGATGCTCCCGATTACCGCAAACATGAAATTGATAGACCTGGCCGATCGCGAACGGGAAACCCTGGCAGCTATGGCTCGTCGCGAGCCCCTCATATATGGTGGACGCCTGACAGTGGGTGATCTGGTCGGGGAACCTGATCTCCTGGAATGGTCCGGAACGGGGTACATCCCGGGCGACATCAAGTCCGGCTCTGGCTTTGAGGGAGATGAAAGTGAAGGCAGGTTGAAGAAGCACTATGCATTTCAGCTGGCGCACTATGTCTTCATTCTTGAACAAATCGGTTCTGCAGCTCCCGGTCGCTCCGCCTACATCGTTGACCGTGATGGCAGGCGTGTCGCATACCCCCTCATGGAACCGCAAGGAATTCGCAATACGGCAACCTGGTGGGACAGCTGTTTTGAGGCCTTATCTGAAATTCGGGCGATCCTTGCGCAGACAAAGAAGTCCAGGCCGGCGCTGAGTTCGGCGTGTGGTTTGTGCCACTGGCAGTCATCCTGCAGAGAAGTGCTGGAAAAAGCAGGTGACCTAACGCTGATCGCAGAATTGGGTCGGGCCAGCCGAGATAAGATCAGCGGTGTCATTCCAACCATTCAGGCTTTCGCCGATAGCAAGCCGGACACCTTCGTGCAAGGGAAGAAAACCGTATTTCCCGGAATAGGGCCAGACACCTTGCACAAGTTCCACTCTCGAGCCCTATTACTGAATACGCCGGGCGCGACCGCTTACCTTAAGGAAAGGGTCGCTTTCCCGATCAACCAGAAAGAAGTCTCTTTTGACATTGAGGCTGATCCGATGCGCGGTGTCGTATACCTGCACGGATTCGTGGAGCGTGAGTATGCGCGCTCTGACACGGCAACGTTCATGCCCCATTTTGCAGCCGGAATTGAACCCATCCACGAGGAGGCAGCATTCCGGGGCGCATGGGAGTATCTGACTGCGCGCGTCCAGGACTCAATAATCTACTACTACTCAAAGTACGAGAGGACTGAGTACAAGAAGCTCGCAGCGAAATACCTTGCCGTATGCTCGGTGGATGATGTTGAGGCCCTGTTCGCCCTCCCAGTAATGATCGACCTCTACTTCGACATCGTCAGGAAAGCAACAGACTGGCCGCTTTACGACCAATCCATCAAGACCATCGCAAAATACCTTGGGTTTCAGTGGCGGGATGCGTCCCCCTCGGGAGCTGCTTCTATTGAATGGTATAACTGTTGGATCGAAACCGGAGATCAGGCAATCAAGCAACGCATACTTGACTACAACGAGGATGATTGCCTTGCGACGGCCGTTGTCGTGGACGGAATCCGGGCCTTGCCGCTAAGAACCTGAGCGCAATCAGGGAACGTCATTCCAACAGGATGCGATGATCTTTCCTAGGCCAATGCACAATTTGCTTTCATCGCCCTTGAAATCGACATCGACGACCGAAACGAGGAACTTCAACTTGATGCAGGCATCAATTCTGAGCCGCGCATTTTCCTGGGACGATGTTGTAAACATCGCGTGGGTCGAGCGAAAAGCAGCTGTCGAACCGCCAGTCGTCTAAGCGGAAATCGTAACGCGCGCTGAACTCGCCAAGGTTCGCCAGCTGGTTCTCAACGAGCCGGGACTTGTCCACGATGCGAAAGCAGACTGAGCGCTCCCAGGTAGGGTCGTCACCGCTGTCACAGGAGTGGTTGTAATAGAGGATTGAGGGCGGGCCGCGCATGTGGCAGGCGTCGGCCAGTTCGCCGTTCATGTCGCGCTTCGTCGTGCGGCTGGAAGCGATGCGGTGAATGGCGGCCGAGGGCGCCGGCAGCACCTGCGAAGCGTAGGTGCCAGTGAAGATCACTGATTCGGCGCCGGCGCGGTCAGCCTGGTCCAATTAGCCCGCCAGGCTGAAGCGGTCGACCGTCTCGTTGAAGGGCAGCCAGCCGTCTTCGCTTGCAGGCTGGGACTACGCAGTTAGTGGGTTCAGATCCCGAATCGGCAATTGGCAAACGAGGCAGCATCGGCCTGGCGGTAGTCGGCCAAAGCGGGACGGTCAACGCCGCAAGAAGTGCGGCAGCGCCGAGGCCTTTCAGCGCTGCACGGCAGGTATAGATCCGGCGAGGCGCACCGGATTTCTGACATTCACTAGCACCACTTTCCGGAATCTCCGCTGTAATAACCCATTAAATGGCTCACCACGTCGTTAATCAAGTCTGGTGCACGCTTCGAGACCACAGTACGCAGCCAGACCGGAATACTATCGGGGTAGCCCACTGAGACCTTACCAGACCTCAAATCACGCCAAAGAACAGCAACTGGGATGCAGCCGATGTCAAGAAATGCGTTCAGTGCCGATATGACGTCAGGTTTGTTGCCGTCCAAATCGATCGCGAAACGAAAGGACAAAGGAATATCCTGTGGCGGGTTGGTTGCATTCTCGGCGGACTCGAGGTCGCAAATCTTGGCTACGAAATAGCCGACCGTTTCCTTGCAATTGTTCATCGGTAAATCCTCACAGTACTTTTGAATTGCGTCGGTACACTGGCTCTGTACCGCGCTTCTCTCTAGTACTAGGTTTTTCCGAATTGAAACGAAGCGCAGGAGCCGAATTCGCGAACCGCGCGCTGGAAGTTCTCCGACTTTGCCAGCCAAAACTGCTTCCCGGCAGAATACGGGCATGCAAATCGTGACTTTGGAATATACAAGCCCAATATTCAGTTGTGTTTAGAAGAGGCGCCGGCCACGGGAGGTCTTAGTAGTCGGACGCGAGGTGAATCCGTCCGCGCAGCTGTCTGATCTGCCCCGCAACTCGACTTTGGCGGTTGAGCAGGGGGCACTTGTGGCCTCCGCAGACGGCCCACCTTACTATACCTTTGAAGTGTCGTTGGCTATCAGGGTATAGTAACGGCCGCTTGGATGACATCTGGCATAGCTGTTGGACCGAAGCGCGCAACCCTGCCGTCAACAACGTACACCGCCAGCAACATTCCTGGCCTCTGAGAGTTTCAAGCTATCGATGGTCAGAGGTTCGTAAATTCGATTGCTCCGATCTTGATGGATACTAGGCTTCGTCCTCCCGGCACACACTTCGCGCACCGGCCCAGACGCGACACGGCAAAACTTGCAATTGCTGGGTCCGGGCAGGCTGATGCCGGATCAGCCATTCTGACGATTCCGAAATGCATAAACTCACGGGTTTTCGGCACCAAAACGCGATGATGGCCGCCAAGGCTGTCAGGGGCTGTTCGTCGGCGGCGGGAGCGACGGAGACCGCCTGGTTTTGGAGCAATGATGCCCCTTTTTCAGCGCGATAGGCCCGGCAGTTTCTGCGTGAGGTCGCCGCGATTTCGAGTCTCATGAGGACGAGTGCGTTGAGCCAGGCCATGAAATTCGTGTAGGTGGTTGGAATTTCGCTTTGCCGGATGAGGCAGTCCATGGCCTGCTGGATGAGTTGCTGGGTGGGGTTGTCTTTCTGCGTGGTGCGCTGCTGGTCGGGCGATTGATTCGGGAGCGCCGCATTTTTCGTGTGCGGCGCGGTGCCGGCGGCTGTACCGCTGACTGGGTAAGGCATGATGTGTGTTCTCCTCTGCTGCCCGCGTGGCACGTGAACAGAGAAGAAATTTAGGAATACTTCCGCATTGCTTTCAGGGAGGGGTTGCGGGGCGGGAACCGCCCTGTATGGATGGGAAGCGGAAAGCGCCAGTACCATCGGCGGTTGCGCCATGCGAACGGCTGAACGTCCTTCAGATTGAGTATTCTGGTTTGTTAAAGGTCTTCGCTGCGGGGGCGCAAACAACTTTACGTCAGAGCGAGTTGTCTTAGTTCTCGGCGCCGGTGCCAGTCGCGGCGTCAGCTATGCTCGCAAGGCGAGCATCCCTTCTCCTTTGGATCGCGACTACTTTGACCTGCTGCAGCGGTTTGAACACTCCACCAAAGATGATGGTGCGGTTTCCGCCGTGTTGCAATGGGCTCAGGAACTGCCGTTCGAGTATTGGCGGTCGATGGAGCAATGCTTCTATACCCTGCAGTCCAGGTCTTACTTGGCCCGTAAGCTGAGCGTTCATGGTTCTTTTCCAACGGATGCTGAGGTCATTACAGCATTCGTGAATGCCACCGGGGCCCTATTGCGTGCGGCGCATGGATTGCAATCGTGTTCCCACCACGCCGCCTTGTTCGAGAAGCTCTCCAAGCGCGATACGGTCTGCACCTTTAACTACGATCTGGTCCCGGAACGAGCACTGAAGACAGTGACTCAAGCGGGCTCCGTTGATTTCGGGCCTTGGGTCTATGGATGGAAGCTCGACTCTGCACCATCAGGCTGGAACGCTCCTGCTCTTCTGAAGCTTCACGGAAGCTTCAGTTGGGACGTGCCCACCTCCGGCGACAAATACTTCCCAATCGCAATCCAAAGCTGGGACGATCTTGAAGACTATCCCCGATATCGCCGTTTCAAAACAGAGAGCACCCGGTTCCCTATTTTTCTTCCGTTCTGGGATAAGCGCGTAGAAGAGGCACCCTGGCGCACTGTCTGGAGGAGTGCGTTTAATCGCATCACTAAATGCACCAATCTCATCGTGTGGGGATATTCACTTCCCAAAACTGATTTGAAGGCGTATCAGTTGTTCGTCCTCGCTAGACCGAATCTAACGAATCTTTGTGTCATCGATCCGAATACGGAGACCAGAGACAAATGGAGAAAGCTCTTCCTGAAGGCACGGTTCTTTGAGTATTCGTCAGCAGATGCCTTTCTGAAGTCGCCACCTGATTGGTGGCAGGCTATAACTCCATGAAACGCATTTCATTAGTCAACGGCATATTTCGATGGCCTAGCCAGTGCCGAAATATCCGACCAATTGTGCCCGAATGAGCAAAGGACCTCTATTCGGAGCGACAATAAGCCTAGCGCACCGATGTACCTCCGCATAGTTCGCCACGAGCGAACTGAAAGTGTGGCTTGATGACCAGTCCGCTTCGCTATCCGGCACCGAAGAATGATGACTCCTTCGAGGAGTTTTGCCTGGATTTTCTCCGGGCACATTTCAAGCTGCCCGGTCTGCAACGGTACGGACGGCGCGGACAACGACAATACGGCATCGACATTATCGATCTCGTGTCTCCTCCGCCCAAGTTCGCCGCCCAATGCAAGGCGGACGATCCGAACCTGGTTTTCACCGAAGATCGACTTCGCAAACTCGCAGCAGATGCGTTGAGGGCTCCCCACAAACTCAAAAACTATGTCATTTTGTCAACGGGCAAGACTTCGACTCAGCTTCAAAACGCGATCGCGGAGATCAACGCCGCGCACGCCGCGTCCGGCGAATTCATTGTTGAATTTCTTGGATGGGATCTGATCGAACGCCTGCTCGACGACCATCCCACCATTGTCCAGGACCATCTGACCCCGATCACCAATGCCCACTTGGCAGGTATCGATGAGAAGCTGGAGCGTCTCCTTTCCCTGGCCGCTGACCCAGCAAAAAGGGCAGGCGGGCAGGATGAGCTCGAAGAGCAGATTTCGCTGGCAAAGGATGAGATCGAGAGAAGAGACTTTCCCCTTGCCAAGGCACGCCTAGCCAAGCTGCGAGCAGACCGCTGGAACGATCTAACACCATACCAGAGATTCCTAGTCCTTGCGAATTTAGGGAACATTGAAGCGGCGAAGGGCGCCGTGGACGAGGCCGCGCGGCTCTTCTTTGAGTCAGTGACTCATGCTCCCGAACACATCAAGGCTCGCGAGACCGAAGCTCATGCCTACCTGCTGCGAGGCAATTACGAGAAGTCTTACGAACTAGCCACGGCGTTACGCACAGAGCACCCGGAAATATGGAAGGCTGCCTTGCTGCGGCTCTACACCGCTCCGCCGGCGATGGCGTTTCACGTTTTGCTGGCTGAACTTGGTGACGACGATCTTGCCCATAAAGAGGTCCTTCAGGCGCTCGCTTCGCGCGCACACAGCCAACGGCTCTACCAAGAGGGGGAGCAATACGCCCGGCGAGCCATCGAATCGTCGGACCAAACCTGGCCGGTCGCTCTGCTCCTGCTGGCTGAATGTATTTCGCATCCAGTGCTGTTGGGAAGCGGCTCCCGGCCGGTCGATGCCTTCTCTCCCTCCGATCGCGCACGGCTCAAGGAAGCCGATGAGCTTTTTGAAGAGTGCGCAAGCAGCGCGATTGCCCGAGGCGAATCGCAGATTGCGGCCCAGGCGCTGGTTGAACGCGCTGGAATCGCGGAAAGAACCGGGAATGAGGATCAAGCCAGAACCTACGTCGAGGATGCATACCGGCATGCGCCGAACGAACCTCTGTCCAGAGCCGCATACGCCGCGCTTCTCCAGCGGCGGAATGAGCTTGATCGGGCTATTCAACTCATGGACGGCATCGTTGCTGAAACCAAGGACCTCGCATACTACAAGCAACTGGCCGAATTTTTGGTGCAGCGCGATCGAGAAAACGATCTGAACCGCGCGATTGACCTGCAAAAAGAATTGGTGAAGCAATCGGCTGCTTTGACTCCGCACGTTCGCGATAGCCTGTTGTGCGAGACATTGGCGCTGATGGCCCGTGCCTCCCGTATCTCCGAGGGCGAGGACCTGATCGACTCCGTTCCCAAGGAGAGCCTAACGCCTGCTGCCGCGGCTGCCATCCGTGGGAGGCTCTATTGGCATCGCGGCGAAGAGGGCGATGCGAAGCGGCTTCTCGAAGAGGCCGAGGGATTGCTGACCGAGCAATCGATCGATACCGAGGTCGAGATTGTTGCCGTTACCTTCACGACATTCGGGGAGTATCGGCGTGCCCTTCCGCTCTGGAAGCGGATCGCCAAGATTGGCAATTCACTCGCACTGCGGCAGACCTTGGCCTGCGCGCAGCGGCTCGGAGAGAGCGCCGACATTCTGGCAATCTGCAGGATGATCCGCGAATCCGGCATCGATGACCGAAATACCCTCCAGGTGGAAGCCGATCTGCTGCAGGACGATGATCTGGAGGGAGCAATTGCGGTCCTTCAGGATTACCTCTCCCGCCACCCCGACGACGCCGAGGTGCGCCTGCGCCTCACCCATATCGGTCTCGAACATGGCCGCGCCGAGCTTATCCAGGGCAGCTCCGTACCGCTTCCGGACCCCGCGACCGTCACTCCCTACGTGGCGCGCGCGGTGACGTACTTTCTCAAATGCGCCGGCCGCGACGACGAAGCATTGCGCTATGGGTACGAAGTGCTTCATCGCCATTTCGACGATGTCGACGCCCATCGCGCGTTCATGGTGCTTTTTGTTCCACTCGGACCGCAGATCTCGATCTCTCAACCCATAGTCGTTGGGCCTGGTACGGCGGTCGAATATGCAGAGGAGGGCGTGACCGGAACCACCTGGCATGTTATCGAAGAGACCAATTTTGCCGACTTGCGGTTGAATGAGTTTTCTCCATCGCATCCGATTTCAAAGGCGCTTACCGGGAAAGTGGTCGGCGACCGCGTCGAACTCACCCCGGCTCGCGTCTCTCCCCGGCCCGCAGAGATCAAGCAGATTCTCAATAAGTATGTCTATCGGATGCAGCGCTGTTCGGAAGAATTGCAAATCCGTTTCCCCGATGCGGATGAATTGCAGGTCATGCACCTGCCAAAAGGAGCGGACGGGACACCGGATTTGACGGATTTCTTAGCCACAATACAGAACCAACTAGAGGGAAAGAATCAGGCCATCGCGGCCTACTCGACAGAGACGGTTCCGCTCCATTATGTGGGCGTTCTGCTCAAAGCCACCTGCTTTGAGGCGGTCTTTTATCTCTCGAATGATCCGGCTTCCGTCATCCGGTGTGCGCCGAGCGATGCCCGCGAAAGGCAGACTTCCGCAAAGGCGCTCGAAGAAGCGCAGGAGGTGGTTCTCGATCTATCCGCGATTGCCACACTGGTCCTGACGGAGCGAACCGACTTTGTCGCCAAGCTGGATCGCCCCATCATCCTCTCCCAGGGATGTGCTGAGGAATTGGATCGTTTGTCGGGCCGTCGATCGGACGGCTCCTCGCGGGCGGGAGGCCGTTTCGCCTGGCACGACAACCGCGTGATCATGCTGGAGGTGACCGAAGAATCTGTTCTCGAACGGGAGCGGATGCTGGCTGAGGCATTTGCCGGCATCCGCGCGATCGCAGTCGTCGAGCCGTGTCGCGAACTGGCGGAGATGTCCCAAGAGAAGAAGGACCCGCTCATCAAAATCTTCGGCCGCCACGGGGCGCAGTCGATTTTGCTTGCCCGAAGGCCCGGCCGGATTCTATGGACGGACGACTTCGTTCAATCGAGCATCGCCATCAAAGAGTATGGCGGGCGAGCTGTGTGGAGCGAACTGATCGCCGCACACCTTGAAGGGCGAGGGCGGATTGATCGCGCAACCGCCGTCGATTTCGTGACTCGGCTTCTAGGATTCCGTTATGAGACCGTCGCCATTACGCCCGCAATCCTGGTGAATGCGGCGAAAGTCGCAAACTGGGACAGGCAGAAATCGCCACTCTCCGACGCGCTGAATCCGCTTGTCAATGTTCCACTCGATCCTTCCCTCTTCGCAACCATCGGAGCGATAGCGACGGAGATGGAACGGGAACTCGATCCGGAGCTCAGGATCAAACTCATCGCCATGATTTGCCGCACGTTTGTTAATCGTGCGGACGGATTGCGTCTGCTCGGATTGATCCGATTAACCTTTCAAAATGCGCCTTCACGCCGTGGTGCGGAATGGATTCCCGTGATCGACACGATCATCGGCGAGATTTATTCGGCTACCGGCCCCGAAGTATTCTAGGTGCTGAGCCACCGGAGCGCCGATGCGCATCTTTATTGACGAGTCAGGATCGTTTTCCTGGAGTACGCCGGGGATCTCCCTGATGACGGCCCTGGTGATCCCAGACGCGGCGACTGACGGCCTGACCTCCCGGTTCCGCGTGTGGAAGAGTTCTATTGTTGGAAAGAGTACGCGCGAGATCAAGGGCAGCGAGCTCACTTCCGCGCAACTGGAATCCTTCGTCGAGCAGGTTCTGCCGCCCTCAGAACGGGTGCCATACCTCACTGTAGTCGGAGCGGACACGGCAACCACAGAGGAGAGCCATGTCCTAAGGGCAAAGGATCAACTCTCGCAACAGTACGCGCACCTGGCGCAGTGGCTCTTCGAATACGATCCGCCGAACAAGTCTCAGGCGGAGGATTGTACTCAGCTATCGGGGTGGATTCGGAAGCGGAGCGCAGTCAATTTTCTCTGGATTGCCACCGCAGAAAGGACGATCGCCGAGGCCCTTCAACTGATGATCTGCGCTTTTATGGAGCAGGAGTTCGATCCGGAATTCGAAAATATCGAGATTTCGATCGACCGGTCCTTCATCAAGGAGCCGGGCCCCATCGGTTTCTGGCAGGAGTACCATCGCGCATCGCATTTGACCCGCGCGAAGAAGGGTGAGGGCTTCCTTGTTCCAAAGGAGTGGAAGCTGCGCAATCATCCGTACAATCGCAAATACCGTGTCGAGCCTGGCGTAACTAATCTGAGCGACCTGCTGCGCAATCACATGAACTTCGTCGATTCTAAGCAATCGATTGGAGTTCAAATCGCCGACATCTGCGCTCAGATTTGTCGAAGATTTCATGGCGGAGACGAAAGCCTCGCAGCCTACACACTTTTAGAGCGGCGGATCGTGGGGCGCGCCGGCATCAAACTGCTGTTGGTGCACTTCAACGAGTCGAGTATTTTCGAGGACAAACCGGAGAACCACGTCAACCTCCGCACCACCGAGGAACAAATTCGTCAGATTACAGCCACTGCACCACAGGCACCAGATAACCCTGAATCTTAGTTCTTGCCGCGATTCCTGCGCCGAGCGCGGCAACGGACTATTCTGGATACACCACATGAGATTCGGAGATCGCTACAGATCGTATCTGCCGCCACCCAGGGGATGGCTCCATGCGCGTTCCGGACGAAATCCGTAAAACAGTCCTCTTTATCGGCCTGAAGAATGATCTGGACGAGTGGGACTGGCGGGCAACCGGATATCTGATTGCCCTCTCCGACTTCCAATTGCATTGGTCAGAAACGGTGGACTACCAGGGCAAACAGTTCTATACCACGGAAACCCATCCGTTTCGCCTTCTTGGCACCGCGAAGCATGTCGCAGAGAGGCTGGAGGGCAAGGAGTTTGCCCTCAAAACGACGACCTTGGATGGGCAGCCGCGCATTATTGAAGTTCACGCCGATCAACGGTGGTTTTACCACCCCACCGAAAAGGAGTACGTAGACGCAGCCGTCACAATCTTCTTTCCGCCCGATATGCGGGAACTCGATCTGTTCACGATCCAACCGCAAATGTTCGCCGACGAAACCGTAATCCGCGAAGCAAATCTCGGCGTTGGCGATGAAGTGTTCATCGCCGGACTATTCAGCAAGGTCAAGGAGACTGCCCGCCAGCATCCGATCGTTCGGATGGGGAATCTGGCCATGATGCCCGGAGAACGGATTCCGTTCAAAGACGACCAGCTTATTGATGCTTACCTTGTCGAATCGCGGTCCATCGGGGGATTAAGCGGCTCTCCGGTATTTGTGCGGGAGACAATTCGCCAGCAAGTCGGCATCAAGTTCAAACCCGGCAAGAATCCATCGAACGTGGTTGATCGCTATCCAGGCGAGTCCTTCGACCCGGTGATTGTAGACGGTCTCGGGCGGATCTTCTTCCTGGGCTCGATCATCGGTCACTGGGACACGCCCACCGACTACACCCCGACGATGCAGGAGGCGGTCAATATGGGAATATCGCCCGTCGTTCCGGCACACAAAATTCTGGAGATCATCCGCCAACCGGATTTGATCGAAATGGCCGATCGCATCAGCAGCGAGATGCGAAAGAGTAGCGGCACAGGGTAACCCTTGCGCGCGAGGGGCGGAGCTCCCCTTAGAGGGAGGGGCATTGCGGGGAAGGAACAGCCACGCATGGATGGAAAGCGGAAAACGCCGGTTCCATCGGCGGTGCAGCGAGGGAAGGGCCGCGCATCCTTCCCGCCGCAGCCGCTCTCTAGAGACGGAAGCTCAGTCTTTTTTGGGAGCGGTCGTCACGAGCATCGCTAAGTCAGTGTAGGCGGAAACAAATTTACGCAAGGTCGATCCCGTTTTCGCCATCGAGCAGGGAAAGTGACATACTGGTGGTGCCTAACCAGAGAAGACTCGACCAGCCTGTTGACCCGAGGATAGTTATGCCGACGGTAACGTTGAGAATTCGACCCGTGCAGAGCTGGACAGGCAGCGACGAGATATCGTTGCGTGACGCGCTTGGTTCATTGGGATATGAACCGTATACGCCGGGTCAGAGTAGAGATCAGATTCGTTATTTTGAGACGGAGAAGCCTCTGCCCCACGATCTTTGGGCTGAATCGGATGATATTCTGAGCCGCCTTGTGCCAAGGCTTTATTGCTTGTTCAAGTTCGAGCTGAGGACCGAATCCGCGAAGGTATCTCGATGGACTCACGTCACAGGACAACCGTGGTTCCATTTGGCCGATGAACGGTTCTAGCGCATGGAATGTGGGGATGGTTTTCCAGCATGCTTTCTGCCCGATTCGACGACATTACTACCGACGATATACTCCGTCTCGTCCAAGATAAGGTTGCCGAGCATAAGACGCTTGAATATAAGGCTGCTCTGGCGATTGGCAACACGGAAGAAAAGGCAGAATTTCTCAGCGACGTTTCGTCGTTTGCCAATGCTTCTGGCGGCGACATCCTGTTCGGGATTACGGACGAACGGGAAGGGGCAAGCGCCACCGGCGTTCCCGGCGAGGTTGTCGGAATCGTTCTGGCGAACGCAGCAGCCGAATGCAATCGGATCGAGCAGCTGATCAGGGACGGCATTCAGCCCCGTCTGCCGCTGCTCCAGGTGCGCGCATTTGAGACCTCGGACCACAGGCACATTCTCCTGATCCGTGTTGGCAAGAGTTGGCTGGCGCCGCACATGGTCAGTTATGCAAATCGGACTCGATTCTTTTCGCGAAACAGCAGTACCGGTAAGGTGCAGCTCGATGTACAGCAGATTGGTGCGGCATTCGCACAACAGCGGGGCATCAGCGAGCGGCTGAGAGATTGGCGAACGGATCGGATCTCTAAGGCTGTCTCCGGCAACGGCCCGATTCAGCTATCGGGCACTCAACTTCTCTACCATTTCATTCCGTCCGCTGCGGTTGTGGCCGATCATCCATCGTTCCCGCGTATTTTCGATACAAACGCGTGGGGCAATGGGCGGCTGCTCATGTGCCTAAGCGCCGAATGGAGACGCTACAACGCGGATGGATTGTTGTTCGTCTCCAAGGGAGCGACAGAGAATTCGCAATCGTATCTTCAAGTATTCAAAGAGGGCGCTCTTGAATACGGCGACAGCTATGTTTTCAACTCTTATGGCAGTGACACGATAGCGAGCGCGATTTTCGAGGGGAAACTTGTAAAGACATTCACTCAGGCATTGAATCTGCTGGGAAAGTTAGAGGTTTCTGAGCCTGTTTACGTGACGCTTACATTGCTCGGTATTGCGGGTAGAAGAATGGCAATGCCGCGGGGATGGGAACCGAGTCCAGCGTTCGACCGCGATCTGATCCTTTGCCCTGACGTTCTCCTGCGAGGCACAGAGGAAGGTGAGCCCTACGCGGCGACGCTGTTGCCGATCGTTAATTCGGTGTGGCAAGCTGCCGGAATCGAACAGTCCCCCTATATTCACAATGGGCAATGGAGCGTGAGCGACCCCGGTTAGCGCACAACTATTAGAATCGGATCCGCGAAAGCAAAGGGCGAGTGGCATATGTTTCTTCGGCAGGAGCAAGGGATGCTTCTCGAACAGTTGGGCCGGCGCGATGCGTTGGTTGCCGAAATCTATGCTGGCGGCCTGCGGGCGTTCGCCGACGAGACCAATCCCTATCGATTTCAACTGGCGGCTCACGCCTTCCGCGAGTTGATCGCCCATTGTGCCAGGATGACGGGTGAAAAGGCCGTGTTTGGAGACTCGATGAAACAGCGCCTGGTGCCGGTGAAGAATGCGTTCTTCGCGCTCAAAAAAACCAGCCAACTGGGCCCCGATCCAACCAGTCAGCAAGCGGGTGTCTCGGAGGCCCTGATCGGTGCGCTCAACGATTTCTTTGACTGGTCGGACAACAATCGGGCGGAGAATCGGAAGAAGACCGCTCTCTTGCTGACGCAACTGGCCGGGCCGGGTCCGGCCCTGCCCTCCGATGTGGTGGCCGACGAAATCACTGGTTGGATGAACTCGGATGGATACTTCAAGGTGGTGGCACATAGTGGAAAGCGCGCCGAAAGAGATGAGTTTGTCGGCAAGCTGTTTGAAATAGAGGATATTTTATTGCGACGGATGCAGCCGCGTCCGGTCAGCGATCTGGACGAGATCGATCGATTGCTAGCGGAGGGCGAAGATGCCGACTGACGTACAGGTGGAAAAGGCACTCGAACTCATTCAGAAGAGCGGTGGAAACTACGAGTATTTCTTCGAGAAGTTATCGAGCCCCGCATGGATCGAGCCGCTCGCCAAGCGCGGACGCTTCGATCACCCGCCGGGTATCGAGCGCATCGGAAATATGTATCGCTTCCCTCCGTGGCCGGAGGGACAGTATCTCTTGCGCATGGCGGACGTTGCTCCTGAAGAGGTCGCTGCGGTAATCAAGCCCGCCTGCTTCGCGAGCGATAACCATATTGTTCATCGCTTGCTGGTAGAGATTGCCTGCAAGCTGCCGCCTCCACTGGCAAGAGAGTTGGCCGTCCAAGAAGCCGCGTGGGTACGCGAACAGTTGTCATTGATTCCGCTTTACCCGGAAAAGGCGGCGGCGCTGGTCGCGCACCTGGCAACGGGCGGAGAGCCGGGAGCTGCGCTCGAACTTGCCTCGGCAATTCTCGAAGTTCGAGCGCCCAAAGACACGCGGGAGGGCATGCCCATTGAAGCCGAAGACGGCAGCACGATTGATTGGAGGCCCGCGCCTGATCCGGAAGCGAAACTGGAACCCGTCTGGTCGCAGCTGTTTTTGCGCAAGGTGAATGAACCCTTGTTGCTGGCGATTCCCGATGGTTTTCTGGCCTCTCTGGCAGAGAATCTCAATCGCGCCGTCACCATCCACAGCAGCAATCAACAGGACAAGTCGGATGACTACTCGACGATCTGGCGCCCGCACTTGGAACACAGCTCGCATTACGAGGCGCTGAATGAGACGGTGACTGCGCTCACCGGGGCCATCAAGTTCCTCAGCAGCCAACCGGGAGATCACACAGAGCAGATTCTGCATGCGCTCGAACCGTACACTTGGCCGATCTTCGACAGGGTGCGCGCTTTCACACTCCTTCATGAGGCCAACGCTGACGCGGACTTGGTAGTACGGTTTCTCAATGAACCGACGAGGTACGCGCGCGCCTCAGCGAATCCCGAGTTCGCGGAACTCTTGAAGAAGCAGGCACCGGCGCTTCCGAAGGAAGTCCTGGCGGAGATATTGGAACGGATTGACCGGGGTCCGGATCCGGCATCTTACGCATACCATTTAGAGCATCGAGTGCGTCCGGAAAATGTCGAACTGGAAAAGACCGTCATCATCGAACGCTGGCAACTCGACTGGCTGCATCCGCTGGCAGCGGTGCTTGATGAGACACATGCGCGTGAACTTGATCGACTGCTCGAGAAGTACGATGCGCCGCGGCCCCGCTTCCGCAGCGGGGGCGTGCGGCAGGTCCAGGATCATAGCCCCACCGATCTCGACTCGTTCCGGGGGATGTCGACCGAAGCCCTGGTGAAGTATTTGAAGGACTGGACGCCGCCCTCCACTGGACTGCCCTTCGAGCAGCCTTCGCGGGCAGGAGTCGCGAATACGCTGCGGGAATGGGTAGCCGATGATCCGCAACACGCAAGTGAGGTGTTGGACAGCTTTTTGACGACCGAACTCGATCCTGCTTATATCACGGCACTTCTCGACGCTTTTGCGGGTGCTCTCAAAACCGAAAAGCCGTTCGACCTATACGACGTAGCTAAAGCTGCCCAGTGGGTGGCGGAGAATACCGATGCTCTTATGGAGGTCAAAGACGACGGCTGGAATCGCGAGGCCACTTGGAATTGGGCGCACATGTCGGCGGCGCGCTTTCTGTCGGATCTGTTTCTTGAGGAGAAGCGCTTGGATCTTGCGCGGGCAGCCGAATTGTTTCCTCCGGCCCGCGCCGTTTGCTTCCTGCCGCGGCCAACTGCCGAAGACGAGGCTGAATATAAGAAAGAACCCAGTCGCTACGCCTCATTCGCTTTGAACACCCCTCGCCCCGTCGGCGTCGAGGCCTTGATCCGCTACGGGCGGTGGATCAAATTGGCGACTCCGGAGGCAGAGTTTACGCCGGCGTTGCTCTCCCCGGTCTTCGAGGTCCTGGAGCAAAAGCTCGACGCCGCCCAAGAGACTTCGGCTGCGGTTCGCGAGATGTTCGGGATGCAATTCCGAACTCTCGGATGGCTGGGTCTCGAATGGTTTTTATCGGTCATTCCGAAGCTATTCCCCGGCAAAGACGGGACGAAAGAAGAGAAGACGCTCGATCGTTTCGCCTGGAACTCCTATCTCCAGTACTGTGGTCCGGTTGGCGAAACCTTACCGGCGACGCGCAAGCGCTACCTGATGGCGATCAAGACATTGCAGAAAGGCGACGCGCCTATAGGCGAGAATGACCGGACGCTGGCGAGTCATCTGATGCAGTATTACGGACACGGCGTCATTGAACTCGACGACGAGTTGCTGGTTCAATTCTTTAGCTCGGCAAGCATCAAGCTCCGGGCCCAGGCCGTAGGCGACATCGGCTGGAACCTGATCCAGGAAGGCGCGTTTCTTTCGCCGGAGATGCAGGCCCGATACATGCGCCTTTGGGAAAGCAGGATGGAGTTACTCAAGACCGGCTCCAAAGAAGAGGCCGACGAGCTAGCTACCTTCGGCTGGTGGCTGGCCTGCGGAAAGTTTCCCGACGAATGGGCGATCGAACAAGCACTGCCGATCCTGGAGCGGGTCCGCTCTCTGCGTCCCGACTTCGCGGTGGTTGAGGCGCTTGATCGACTTTCATCGAAGTACCCGTATGAGGCCATCCGCGTCGTGCATGTGCTCTTTGAAGAGGACCTTGACGGCTGGGCCATTCACGGCTGGGATCAGCATCTAGACAGCATTCTGAAGGCGGCCTTGAGCGATGGCGAGATGGCACGGAAGGAGGCCGCAGAAATGATTGAGCTGCTGGTTGCGCGCGGATTTCGAGGATACCGGAACCTTCGGCCTGAGAACGGTAATGAAACCTGAGAGGCGTTGAGATTTATCCGAAGATGCTGAGGATAGCGGCGATTCCGCCAAGGGCGGCGGCCGCTGCACTCCACAATGCCGCTCTCTTGTTGAGCCGCGACGCTTCTAAGAGAGCTGCATGAATGCTGTAGGCGTTCACCTGGGCTTCGAGAATGTGCTCGGCAGGGTTATCGTCGATCGACGCAACGGCGGGCTCCGCCAATTCCGGCGTGGGCCGGCTGGAGAGATACCAGTACCAGGCTGCGATGAGCGCGCAAAGAGCCGTCGCGCTTGAAAGCAGCAAAAAGCTGAGATGGAGCAAGCTCATTGGAGTCATTGTCCTCGCTGACATTTCCATAAACCGGTCAGCTTTATTCTAGGATCAACGGTCGGGGATGCATGCATGGAGAGAAACCAGCTCAAACAGGTAGGACAGGTTCTCAATGGCATAGGATGGTTCGTTCCGCCCTACGTAAGTGTCGGACTTCTAGAAACCGTGGCCGCGCGAGTGACCGGCGCACGGCAGCCATTTAGCGAAGACGATCTCGAAAAAGTGTTGGGCTTTATCTATACCCCGGACCGGCTTGCCTCGATGGTGGTCGGACGGTATCGAGAGATGCCAGTCGTCGAGATGTATCGGGAAACAATCGCTGAGGCGATCTCGGCGCATTTTTCCGGATTGCGTCATGTCGCCGTCGGCGGTCTGATTCCGGTCGTCGAGGGCATCGGACGGGAGCTGGCGCGGCAACGCGGGTTGAAGGCTGATGAACCTGTGAAGAGCGTCTTTCGTGATCTCTTAATGGAAGCTAAAGACGACGCAATCAAGCGCAGGATCGGGGCAACCCAGGAGATTGTCGATATGCTCGATGCCTTCCTGCACTTTCTCAAAGAGTACTTTTTCAAGGACTCCGCTTTATATCCTTTGCTCGATAAGACTAATCGCCACGGCATTCTCCACGGCGCATATAAAGACAGCGACTACGGCAGGCCCATCAACTTCTATAAGACCATCAGTGCGGTTGATATTTTGACTTTTGTTTCGATGCTCAGAACATCGAAAATGTCAGGCTTTCTTCCCGACCCTACCGGGGAATCAAAAGCGCTGGCTGCTCGATACCTTCAGTTAGAACAGCTCTCCTAAAGAGCGGACCGATTAAGGGCACCATGAAAACAAATCAGACTCCGCCCTGAAGTGTGACAGGCGTCAGAGTGCTAATCCATTACCAGCGCGGCAGCATTGCCATCGGCATCGAGCCGCGCAGCTACGCCCAGGTGATTGCAACCGATCCGAAACAGAATCTCTTGACGGTCGAGAATCCGGGTGGACAACAAATCACCTATGATCCCTCGCGGCTGCGCGGCATCTCCGCCTACCGCGAAATTGAACGAGATTTCACAATTGGGGACCGGCTGCAATTCACCGCGCCGAATAAGCAGTTGGGAATCGCCAATCGGGACATTGGAACCATCCAGCAGATCGGCGAAGACGGCACAATCAGGAACATCGACAAAACCCTCTGCTCCAAGTCTTGGATTACATCGCCGACCTGGTAGCTGGCGGTCCATGCCAGATCCGCGTCGGTCACCCCTATTACGGAAAGGCGGCACACGCGTAGCACACGTGGCCGCCGCTTAGGATTGGTTTTTATGGCTGAATCAGGAAAGGGCGACTGACGGGGGTTCAGCATCTGCTGTTTGCCAACTTCCCCATCCAATAACACCATTTGAGTATTCATCTGGCCGATGGCGCCGATCACTCGCGTGCCGAACGCAGGCCGGATGCAGAACAAGGAGCACCACGCAGCCAGGGCAGGTGTTCTCTTACAGCCGCGACTTAGCAGCTGCCATATGGGCCGCGGATTGTCTGGTTGTGTTACAGTTCAGCCGCTCCGAAGTATATAGGCCACTGGTATATGGAAGACACCACTGTTTCGGCGCGAATTTAGGAAAATAATTTCTTTAGAATCAGCAGCTTGCGTTTGCATTTCCCCTTTGGGTTGATGTATTATGGCTTAGAGGTTAGCACTAATCGATTAGATTGTCGGCCCGTGAAGCCGAAATGTAACCGACGCTGGCACGCTCCTTGACTCCCCGCCCTTACGGGCGCGCATAAGGTACCTCGGCGCGGCTCTCCTCCCAACGAACAAAAACTGTTTTCCGGTGTGTAGACGCCGCCGATCAGTCGTGCCTTCTGAGGCCGGCGGGTCGATGTCTCTCAGAAAGAAGGTTGAAGTCATGAGTACGAATGTTACTGATCAAGTACTTCACTTGATTGCAAGATCGATGAGCGAGGCGTGCTCAGGGATTGTTAAAGGCGCGGCCTGGGTTCCTGTGGTGCATATCATTCATTCTCTGGGTGTGCATTCAATGCGCGCCCCGGGGTTGCAGGCGGGTCCGGTCGAAAGGGCCAAGGCGCTTAATGAGATCGACCATCAGTTGAGCGAGCTCAAGGGCCAGTTGGTGATCACGCTCGCGGATGTTTGGATTGGCGAGGACACTCCAGACGGCTGTGCGGCAGTCTCTTGGGACGTCCCCCTTTCTGGCCGCCGCAAGGCGCTGGTGGCGGAAGTCTTGGAATGTTCCGGGCGCAGGACTTGCGGCATGCTGAAGTACAAGCGTTGCGCTGACGGGCAGGTTCTCTTCGGAGAACCTCTCTGGGGCGACCCGTCTACTTCGAGCGGGTTCTAGCTGCACGCAACAGAAAGTGGCCGCGGGTACCAACCGGAGCCGCGACCCTGGTGCCAGAAGCCCGTTTGACAATCATCGAAGTTTGGCAGCGGGAGACAAAAGTGGGCAACGGCGCCGCATAACCAATCCAAGCTGGCGGCGCCGTTGTTGCCGCAGATTTAGAAAGGTCGGAGGTGAAAATCGAGTTTTTCAACTACGGAATCCATGGTAGGACGGTGCGACGGGCCCACGGCCGGCATGGCCGCCTTCGCTTGGCGAGACCAGATGGTTTTGCCGGCGAGCGCCCGCCAGCGAAACAGTAACCCTGCGTAGCGACAACCAGGTCGAGAAAAGTTGAAAATCTCCCCTTGGTCGACGCTACTCAACCAACGACACAGAAAGGATGAGCAAAATGCAAGAACAAACGACTCATCAGACTCTCTCTCCAGAGGAGCCCGTGACGCCGGCACCTGTCCTTCCACAGAGCGACACCTCCGAAGCCACGGCATCGAATGCCGAAGCCGGACCGGAAAAGCAAGCAGCTTCAGACGCGCCCAATAGCCCTGAAACGCCGGCAACCACACCAGCCACTAAGGTTGACGGAATCCCAGAGTGGGTAAGAACGACGAGCGGCGAATTGAAGAGCGTTCAGGTTCGCTATTCTCTTTCCTCTGACGAGGCAAGCTTATTTGAGAAGGGTCGTGCACGGGCTGAATACAAGCGCGATCCCTGGGAAAGGATGCTAGTCCCCACAGACTATGCGGCCTACGGCACGACCGAAGCGCTCTTCGCCAGGATCAAGCTGGCCATCGCTGAGCAAACCCATCTTTCGGGTAAGGACAGCGCGCTGCTCACGCTATGGGTCTTCTCGACTTGGTTCGCCGATGTGCTTTCCTTAGCACCTGGCTTGATAATTTCTGGGCCGCCCCATGAGGGTGACACGATTCTGCGCGCCCTCTACGCTTGCTGCTACCATCCTGTCCTCATCGCTGGAATGACAGGCGCAACTCTGAGCGCAATCCACTGGGATAAGAAGCCGACTTTGCTCATCTTCGAGCCAAACTTGAGCAGGCGTTCGGCTGCGCTCCTTTGCAGCTCTACACGCCGCGGCTACCTGGCGCTGAGGACCGTACCCGGCGCCTCAAAGTTCGCTTTCGATTACTACGGTCCCAAAGCCGTTTATGCAGGTGAGGATCCGCCGATCAGGGCGATGTTGCAGCATTGCGTACACATCAACGCACTTCCGGCATCCGGCGCCTGTTCGGAGCACGTGGCGCCCATGCCGGAAGAAATGGCGCAGAAAATGCAGAACCGGCTCCTTCGTTACCGTTCGGAGCACCTGCCAGAAGTGTCGAAGTTAGAGACCTGCGCTGCAAACCTTTCCCCCGACTTCAACGCCATCGCGAGTGCTCTGAGTGAATGTATTGTCGATGCGCCAGACCTGCAGAATGATCTTGTATCACTGCTCACCCCGTATTCCGAGCAGCAGCTCGCTGAACGGCTCGATGAACTGGGAACGCTCGCCGTCGGCGCCGCGCTTGCTCTTTGCCATCAAGGAAAGAACCAGATTCTGATCAACGAGATCGCCACGGAGGTCAATCGCGTGCTGAAAGACCGTGGCGAGAGAATACAGTACAGCCCGGAAAAAGTGGGCCACACGCTCAAGAAGGCAGGCCTGCTCAGCCGGCGGGTAAGCGCGGCGGGCAATGGGTTCGTTTTGGATCGTGCAACTCAGGTCCGCATTCATGCGGTGGCCACCAATTACGGTTGTGTAAGTTTGACCAAGAATGAAGAAAACCTCCAGTGCTCGCTGTGTCAACAAAACAAATAACTTATGTAGGTTGTGTAGGATGTGGAGGTTTTTTGCAGTTCTTGAACGTTGCCAGCGCCAGCACCCTCACCGCGCTAACAGGATCTTGCCCTTCCGCCGGTCATTGCATAGGACCAGCCTGCGCACCGGGAACCTAGTCGCGACCATCGCGCGCTTTAAGTAATTGATTATAAATGAGTTATATTGATAGACGTCAGCAATCACGCGGAGATTTCACCTTAGCCAAATTCTCAAGGCAAAACCTCCACGCCAGGCGGCGTTTCGGCCGAATCAAATGCAAGTCTTTAAGAATGTGCGACTTTCATTTTATGGTGTACGGACTTTCACCTTATGCTGTCAAACTTTCACGTTATGGGTGCACCCACACTTGACCAGCGCCTAGCTGCACCCGATGCTATGAACAGCCCGAGGTGGACCCGCAGCTCATGCAGCGGTAGCAACTCCCGTTGCGCACCATGATCGCGCCGCACGTGCCGCAACTCGGTGCGTCGCCCATGTCGTACATGTCGCGCATGGCATCGGCTGCGTGATACAGCCCGCGATCCTGCAGGCTCGGCCCATGTGCCGGACTAGCCTGCGCCTCGCGCTGCGCCTGCAGCTCGGTCATCCGTCTCGGTGTCCCGGCGCTCGGCTCCGGCTGCGGCTCCGGAGCGATGCCGCCGCCCGGGCGCGGGCCCGCCGCCGCCACCTGGTTCAGCCGCTTGGCCACTTCCTCCACCAGCCGCGCCATCTGGCTTTGCGGCTCCGCCGGCTCATCCTCATTGAGGTCGCTCTCCTCGAGCAGGCTCGGCGACGCCGGCAGTTGCGGCGCGCTTGGCGCGAGGCCAGCGAACAGCGTCAGTTGCTGGCCTGAAAGGAAGCGCAGATTCAGCCAGCGGAAGATGTAGTCCATCAGGCTCTTCGCGTAGCCGATCTGCTCGTTGCCCGTCCAGCCCGAAGGCTCAAAGCGCGTGTGCGCAAACTTCTCGCACAGCACCTTCAGCGGAACGCCGTGTTGCAGCGCCAGCGAGACCGACGTCGCGAACGCGTCCATCAGCCCGCTCACCGTCGATCCCTCCTTGGCCATGCGGATGAAGATCTCGCCCGGCTGGCCGTTCGGATAAAGGCCCACGGTGATGTAGCCTTCGTGCCCGGCGATGGAGAACTTGTGCGTAATCGACGCGCGCTCCTCCTGCAGCCGGTGACGGATCGCGCGCGGCGGCGCGTTCAGGTCCTGTTCGTCCTTCGCCATCTCGCTCCCCGCTCCCAACGACGGCGCCGCCGTCAGCACCGGAACCGCCTCAGCCTGGGCGATCTCCTCGAGCGCCTTCTGGAAGGCCTGCGCCGCGGCAGCCAGTTGCCTGGCGCTCACCTCCACCCGGTCGTTCGCGTGCGCTTCCAGCGTTTTCAGGTCCGCCTCCGCTCCGGGTTGCGACGCCGCCAGGTGCAACAGCAGGCGGCCGCCAACCGTATCCAGTTCCGAAGGCTCCTTCTTCGCATCCATGCTTGTGTTCAGTGGCTGCGTGCCCTTCGAGCCATCGCGGTAGATGGCTACGGCCTTGATGCCCTGCCGCCAGCTCTCCGCGTACGCCTCGGCCACCTCGTCCACAGTGGCCTCGTGCGGCAAGTTCACGGTCTTTGAAATCGCGCCCGACAGGAACGGCTGCGCCGCCGCCATCATCTTGATGTGCCCCATGTAGTGGATCGACCGCGTGCCCTTCGCCGGCTTGAAGCTGCAATCGAACACCGCCAGGTGCTCCGGCTTGATCCCCGGCGCCCCCTCGATCGTGCCCGTCGCGTCGATGTAGCTGACGATCGCGTTCACCTCGTCGCTCGTGTAGCCCAGCTTGAACAGCGCCGCGGGCACGGTGTTGTTCACGATCTTGATCATGCCGCCGCCCACCAGCTTCTTGTACTTCACCAGCGCCAGGTCCGGCTCGATGCCCGTCGTGTCGCAGTCCATCATGAATCCGATGGTTCCCGTCGGCGCCAGCACCGTCACCTGCGAATTGCGATACCCGTACCGTTCGCCGTAAAGCAGCGCCATGTCCCAGCTCTCCCGGCTGGCGTCAATCAGCGCATCGAGCTGCGGCACCGTGAACGGTTCCCCGGTGGTCCTCGACTTGCCGATGTTGTTCACCTCGGCGCGGTGCATGCGGATCACGTCAAGGAACGGCTCGCGATTCACGTAGTAGCCAGGGCACGCTCCGCCCTGGTGTTCCACGCTCGCCGTCAGCGGTGTCGCCGAGCCCAGCGCCGGGCATTGCGCCGCGATAATCGCAGACTGCAGGTACGACTGCCCGCACATGATCGCCGTCATGCTTGCCGCCAGGTCGCGCCCGGCTGCCGAGTCATACGGCAGCCCGAACGACATGAGCAGCGCGCCCAGGTTGGCATAGCCCAGCCCCAGTGGCCGGTAGTCGTGCGAGTTCCGCGCGATGGCCTCGGTCGGATACCCCGAGTTGTCCACCAGGATCTCCATCGCCGTGATCAACACGCTGATCGCGTGCCGGTACGCGGGAATGTCGAACGTCCCCGCCGGAGTCACGAACCGCATCAGGTTCAGGCTCGCCAGGTTGCACGCCGAGTTGTCCAGGAACATGTATTCGCTGCATGGATTCGACGCGTTGATCCGCGCCGAGTTCTTGCTCGTGTGCCACTTGTTGATAGTGTCGTCGAACTGCATTCCCGGATCGCCGCACTGCCACGTCGACTCGGCGATCTTGCCCATGATCTCCCGCGCCTTGTAGGAATTTACCGGCAGGTGGCCCTTCACCGTATAGGTGGTAAAGTCCCCATCGGCCTCGTAGGCGCGCATAAACTCGTCACTGACCCGTACCGAATTATTCGCGTTCTGGAAGAAGATCGAAGAAAATGCCTCTGAATCCGGCCCGCTTCCGTCGTAGCCCGCCTTGATCAGCGTGAAGGCCTTCTTCTCTTCCTTGGCCTTGCACTCGATAAACTCCACGATGTCGGGGTGGTCCACGTTCAGGATCACCATCTTGGCCGCGCGCCGCGTCTTGCCTCCGCTCTTGATTACGCCGGCAAAGGCGTCAAACCCGCGCATAAAGCTCAACGGCCCGCTCGCCTGCCCGCCGCCCGAAAGCTGCTCCATTGACCCGCGCAGCGACGACAGATTTGTCCCCGTCCCCGATCCCCACTTGAACAGCATCCCTTCCGTCTTCGCCAGGGTCAGGATCGAGTCCAGCGAGTCGTCCACGGCGTTGATAAAGCACGCCGAGCACTGCGGGTTCCTGTAGCCCGTCGCCGAGTACTGCACCCCGCCAGTCACCGGATCCCAGTGCCAGTTCTGTCCGTCCGCCTCCGGCTCCAGCCGGTCGCAGCCCACGTTGAACCACACCGGCGAGTTGAACGCCGCCTTCTGGGTCAGCAGCAGGTGCGCCAGCTCATCGTGGAAGATGCCGGCATCCACCTGCGTGGCAAAGTAGCCGCCCGCCATGCCCCAGTCGCGCACCGTCTCCGCCACCCGCTCCACCAGTTGCCGCACGCCCGTCTCGCGCTCCGGCGTGCCCATCTGGCCGTGAAGGTACTTCGACGCCACAATGTTGGTCGCTGTCATCGACCAGTCCACGGGAACTTCCACGTCCTTCTGCTCGAAGATCGTGTTTCCCTTCGTGTCGGTGATTAACGCGGTCCGCCGCTCCCACTGCACTTCGTCGTAGGCAGAAACACCTTCCCTGGAAAAGCGCCGCGAGAACGTCAGGCCCTGGCTACGGGGGTTAGATTGGAATGCAGCAGTCGAAGTCTGTACGTGAGCCTCGTTCATCTTGATCCTCTCCAATCGGAAAAAGGGTGATAAAAAGCCGTATGCCTGGCCTCTCGCCAGACCGTGGAACTACAGGCAACTGCATGGAAACAAAAGGAAGACGGGGTCTAAGATCCGCGAGTTCCAGCGTCGTCCACGGCTCGCCGACGCCTTTCAGCTCTTTCCGCGTCGTTGTACCCTGGAGCCGCCTCGGCCGGGGGTCAATCAGTTCCGCTGATTGCCTGCTCACGAGACGCTAGGAGGAGCACCTGAACTCGGGAATTGCTCGATTTGCGCCGGTATTTATTAACAGCCTGTTTACAGCCGCAGATGAAAAATTACCGCTCTCCATGGTGCGTGTCAAGAACAAACCACAACATCTAGTGTTTTCTTAACATTTCAAGCATCTGCTCCCTAAACATTGCCATTTGCCTGTGGAAAGTTGCAGCCAGCCCTGTCTGGAGCGGGGATGGGCGGTCCGAATTGCCTCAATTCCGGGGCACCATCGGCATCAAGAATCGCCCCTAGCCTCGCCCTCCCAGCCTAGCCCACGCCGCGGATGGGCACAAGGCGCAGAACCGGTGCATTCAGCCGCCACTCCTGTTTGAGTTGTGGACAACCGGGCCGGCTCTGTGCTCAAGCTTCTCTCTGCGGAACGCCGTGCTTCTTGCGCATGCGAAGCCAGCCTCGATCGAGGAGAATTCACAAAAACCACCTTGACAGGTCTTGATTCACCGGCCCATAATTCCGCCGCTGGAATTATTTCTTATCTGCAGCACGCTTCTCTCTTTAGCAAGAGCCTCTGGTTACGATCGATCTCCCGTTCGCTTGCGTTCACGTGTTCGCAAATTCCCCCATCTGGAGGTCCCCCATGGACAAAATGTTCGTTCGAATCGTCGCCGGGATATTCGCGCTCGCCGTCCTGGCGATTCCTGCTTACGCGGCTAACCCTCTCACCATCAACACCACTACAGCCACCTGCGGCGGCCGCTCCGCCCCCCAGGTCTGGGAGATCAACAACGGCGCTCTCGATATCTGCTTTTACCCCGCCCACTCCAGCATCATCGACATGGTCCCGGTCGGCACCACAGACAACCTCGTCGACCAGACCCAAACCGGCGGCGGCGTCCCCAAGGGCTTTTACATGGATAACGCCGGGGGCCTGGCCAGCGCGCCTGGAGTTCCCGGCTACGATGCGACAGACAAGTACATCGACTGGTGGGTCGAGTACCCCTCCGGCGGCAGCAACGACTTCACCTACAGTGAGCACTGGATGGTCACGCCCGACGATCCCGGCGTTCACGTTTATCTAGTCGCCGACCACGCTGCAACCGACCCCACCGGATCGATCGGTCAGGTGCAGTGGGTCTTTCGCCTCGACCTCAGCAAGTTCAACTACCTGTACCTGGCCAACGAAGACCTCAGCAATCCCGGCCCGGTCAAGCTTGGGCCGATGCCCACCTACGCGGAGTACTTCGGGACCGTCAATCCTGACGGCCTGGGCGCCACTGACAGTGCGCGGCTGGAACGACTACAGCTTCGTCACCGCGGGCTCAACCGGCGGCTCCGTCACTGTTCCGCCCAACGACACCGTGCCAAATCCAAAACCAGTTCTTCGGCCGCTTGATGTTGTGCTAACGGTCGGTGGCCCATCCTTCGCCTTTTTCCTGGCGAAGGGTGGGATAGCACAGACCCAAACCGGCCCATACCCGATCTGACCCAACGACAAGAATTGGGTGCCCCATCCTTCGCCTTTTTTCTGGCGAAGCGTGGGATAGCACAGACCCAACCCTGCCCATAACCCGATCTGACTCAACCACAGAAATTGGGTGCCCCAGGTCCGGATTTTCGGACCTGGGAAACCCCGAATCAAAGAACCGAATTCATGCTGTCAGAGAGCGTGGACTCAATGTCCAAAATGCTTCGGTTCCCTTGGCAGGGTCATCTCGCTCAGCGGCACGAACTCAAATCCCTGCGCGCGGTAGCGCGTGATGATGCGGTCGGTGGCTTCGACTGTAGCCCAGCGCCTGCCGTCGGGGTCCTCCGAATCGCCGTCGTGCAGGAGGACGATCGCGCTGTCACCCTCGAGGGCGCCGATCTGCACGGCGAGATAGCCCACAATCTCGTCGGCGGTTCTCAGTTTCCAGTCCAGCCCTTCCACATCCCACATCACGAGCTGGATGTTGTATTGCCGCAGGTAATCGAGCACCCCCTCGTCGTAGTGGCCACCCGGCGGGCGGAAGTATCGTCCCCAACGGTTAATCTCGCGGTCGAGCTCCTCGAAGGTTGCACCGCAGAGATTGCGATGGGTCCGGGCATGGTTGCCGATCACGTGGCCCGCCTGCTCGACGCGCTTGACGGTGGATTCCTGCACCAGCATTCTCTCGCCGATCATGAAGAAGGTGGCGGGGACTGAGTGGTGGGAGAGGACGGCGAGAAGAGCCTCCGTGCAGGGAGGAGAAGGCCCGTCATCGAAGGTGAGAGAGAGTTTTTTCATCGCATGGTGGCAGAATACCCTCGCCATCCCGCGGATCACAATAATTCTCTGCGCTGCCTCAAGCCGCCGGGCCCCGGCCCAACCCTCGTTCCGCGTCAAAAACAAATCGGCCCCGCACGACGTGGCGTGCGAGGCCGGTTTCATTGAGAAACGAGCTACAGGTGCTTCCGGCGTGGGTTGAGCTGGCTGCTCTCCAATCAAGCTCTCACTTGGGGTGAGACGTTTTGGCCGGCTACAGCGGTTCCAGAATCGCTCTACCCAGGAGCCACCACGGCTGAGTGGCATTTTCCTCAACCGGGCCCCAAACGGCAGGTCTTCGCCGTTTGGGTGGAAGTAAATGCCACCTTTCACGGCCCTTAACAGGGCACATGAATTCTGGAACCGCTCTAGTCGCTCTTGATCCGCATGCCGTAAAACGAGCGGTAAACGAAGAAGAACGAAATAGCGAAGAATACCGCCGCCAGCAGATGTGTCCACATGGCGCCGCTGGTAGCGGACATTTGAACCGCCAACTCGACTGCGAGTAAGCCAAAAAGCGTGGTGAACTTGATCACCGGATTAAGAGCCACGGCAGCTGTGTCCTTGAATGGATCGCCCACCAGGTCGCCCACTACTGTCGCTTCATGCAGAGGCGTTCCTTTTTCGTGCAAATCCACTTCGACGATCTTTTTGGCGTTATCCCAGGCACCGCCGGCATTGGCCATGAAGATGGCCTGGTACAGGCCGAAGATCGCAATCGAAATCAGATAGCCGACGAAGAAGAAAGGATCCAGGAAGGCAAAGGCCAATGCCGCAAAAAACAGCGAGATGAAGATGGTCAGCATCCCGCTTTGCGCGTATCGGGTGCAAATGGCCACCACCTTCTTGCTGTCTTCGGTAGAAGCTTTCTCGGTTCCTTCAATGTGGATATTTCTCTTGATGAACTCCACGGCGCGGTAGGCGCCAGTGGTCACCGCCTGTGTGGCAGCGCCGGTAAACCAGTAAATCACTGCGCCGCCTGTAATCAGGCCAAGCAGAAAGGGAGCGTTGAGAATCGAGAGCTTGTCAAGATTTTCGGTGAGCGAGTTGGTAAGCGCCATGATGGTGGCGAAGATCAGGGTGGTGGCGCCCACCACGGCCGTGCCAATCAGCACCGGCTTGGCGCTGGCTTTGAACGTATTGCCCGCACCGTCGCCTGCCTCCAGCATCTTCTTGGCGTGCTCGAAATCCACATCCACGCCAAACTGCTTTTTCACTTCCTCACGCACTCCCGGTTCGTCCTCGATGAGCGACAGCTCGTAGATCGATTGCGCGTTGTCCGTCACCGGTCCAAAGGAATCGACCGCAATGGTCACGGGACCCATGCCCAGGAAGCCGAAAGCGACCAGGCCAAAGGCGAACATCGGCGAAGCCAGAATCACCTGGTCGAATCCCGCGGTGCTCACCGCGTAGCCAAGGGACATCAAAACGATGACCGCGCCTCCAAGGTAGTAGGCGGAGAAATTCCCTGCGACAAACCCTGACAGCAGACCCAGAGCAGCTCCGCCTTCCCTTGCCGACGCCACCACTTCTTGCACGTGGCGGGCCTTGGTTGATGTAAACACCTTCACAAGCTCAGGAATGAGCGCGCCCGCAATGGTCCCGCAGGAAGTGATGGTCGCAAGTTTCCACCACAGTGTGGGGTCTCCACCCAAACTGGAAAGTAGGATATAGGTGATCGGATAGGTTACGCCGATGGTCACGATGGAAGTGATCCACACCAGCGAGGTGAGCGGCGATTCGAAGTTAAACTCCTTCGCTTTGCCGTACTTCGCCCTGGCGATCAGCTCATTGATGTAGTAGCCCGCCACTGCCGCCACCAGCATGGCCACGCGAACCGCAAACAGCCAGACGATTAATTGCACTCCAGCGATTGAAGTCTTCGCGCCCAGCATGATGAATGCGATCAGAGCGACCTGCACCACGCCATAGGTCTCAAAACCGTCGGCAGTCGGACCCACTGAATCGCCGGCATTGTCTCCCGTGCAATCGGCGATCACGCCCGGGTTGCGGGCATCGTCCTCTTTCACATGGAACACGATCTTCATCAGGTCGGCGCCGATGTCGGCAATCTTGGTGAAGATGCCGCCGGCTAGGCGGAGCACGGCCGCGCCCAGCGATTCGCCGATGGCAAAGCCGATGAAACACGGCCCCGCATAGTCTCCCGGTACGAACAAAATGATGCTGAACATCATCAGCAGCTCGATCGAGATCAGCATCATGCCGATGCTCATGCCCGACTTCATTGGAACGCAAAATGTGCGATACGCATTACCGCCCAGCGCGGCGTACGCGGTGCGCGAATTCGCCAGCGTATTCAACCGGATGCCAAACCACGCCACAAAGTAGCTGCCTGCCATCCCCAGAACGCTGAACCCGAGGATGATGGCCACTCGCACCGCGCTGAAGTGAAGCAGCACGGCGAAATAAACCAGGATGACGACCGCGATGAAGGACCAGAGAAGAAGCAGGAACTTGCCCTGGTTGATCAGGTAGGTTTTGCAGGTTTCCCAGATCAACTGCGAAACTTCCTGCATCGATCGATGCACCGGCAGGCCCTTCAGGTGAACGTACATGAAGAGGCCGAAGATCATTCCTAAAATGCAAAACAGCGGCCCGTACATGAGCAGGCTGTGGCCGTTCATGCCCAAAAACTGAACCTGTGTCAAATCCGGGAGCTTCAGGTTGGCTTCGCCTCCGGCTGGTTCTGTAGACGCCGCAAAGGCTGCTCCCTGGCCGAGCGCGACCAGTGTTGCAATGACGCCGGCGAATCTTCCCCAGCGCCTCGAAAATAAAAGGCTCTTCATACGTCCTCCGACGTCCGCTCTGCGGCTTTTGGCGGAAATCCTCTTCATATCCGACATGCCGATTTCCGATCCAATCACTTGCCGCCTCAAAAACACGTCCACAAGCAGCGAGCACAAGCTCGCGGCGAGAAACAAACACACCCAACCTGTTACAGTCACATACCCTCCATACTCAAGGTTTTGAAGTCGTCACAGCGGTTCAACAATAGCTTTACCCGGAGCCGCGACTGCCAAGTGGCTTTTTCAACAAGAAAAAGCCACCCTGCACGGCGCAGGTAAGGGCACGTAAATTGTGGAACCGCTCTAAGAAGAACGGCCCCGGAACCGGCCTCTCAAACACCCGGGGAATTGCCATCGGAAGGCTATCATCCCCATATACCCCTGTCGAGTGACTGCTGTCACGGGCCTCTAAGCCGCATTCCCAACCTGATGTCGTCCCATTCCGGCCCGCGGAAGTGGCCTCACATCCCCTGCCCCGGAATCCCTACCTGTCCACTTTTTACTGTTCACTGTCCACTGTTCCCTGATCCTTGCCTTTATTCCACCGGCACGTCGATCTTGTCGTCGGGCAGCGGAGCCGTCATTCCCGGGCCGTCCTCGTCCCGTTCCTTCCCGTCCGGCAGCGGATGCAGTTTGAACAACACCAGCACATTGCGCTCCGGATCGTCGAGGGCAGGAAAGCTCGCAACCTGTTCCAGCGATTCATGCGTATGCAGCTCCGCCAGGATCACGGGATCGATCCCATTCCAGGACGCGTACCAACCCGGCTGGTAGCGCTCCACCTTTTCCCCCAGGTCCTCGGAGCTGATTTCGTCGCAAAGCGAGGGCACATGGGTCATCAGGGTGATGTCGTCGCCGCTCACCGAGACCAGCATCCGCTTCCCGTTCGGGTGCGCATCAATATACTGTGTCAATTGCGCCGCCGCATTCACCCATGTGTACTCGGGATGCATCGCGTACCCAATGGTCGTCGCCGCGTCAGCCGCGGTTGCGCACGCGGCCGCGCCAACCACGCACCAGCCCGCCCTTCGCGTCCATCCTCCCTGCGACACAAGCGCATTCGCCCCCAGTGCGACCACGCAGAAAATCAGGAACGACGCCGCCAGAATGTATCGCGGCTGGGGATGGTTTTGCACGGTCATGAACAACACCATTCCCGCGACTGCCAGCAGCGCCGTCCCAAAAACCGGATCTCGACGTAGCTTTCTGCTCCATTCCGCGCGCCACGCCAGCGCTGTCGCCAGCACTAACGCTCCAGCCAGCGGCACCACGCTGCGATCGATCCACAGCAACCCGTGAAACGACCACCACAATGAGGTCAACGGCCAGGTGATTCCATTCGGCAACGTAAAGTGGCTTTCGACCAGGAAGTACCGGTAGTCGGGCATCAAACCCAACCACGCAACGATACCGAACCACGCGCCATACATCGCCGCCGCGCTCAATGCCGCCGTCAACGCGCAACGCAGAGCCAGCCTTCGATTCGCCCACAACGGCGTCACGATTGCCCAACACACAGCCGGCGCCAGAAATACAGCCGTCGTCTTGGTCAGCACCACGAGCGCATACAGCAGCCCAATCCCGACCGATACCAACATCGGCCGCTTCATCCTCGGCAGCCGCACCGCCACATTCAAGGTCGCCAGCAACAGCGTCGTCTGCAGCGGCTCCAGAATCGCCAGCCGGCTGAAGCTATAGACATAAGGGCTCGTCACCGCCAGCGTCACGGCCAGCAGCGCAATCCATGCCGGGGTCCCCGCGGATAGGTCTTCATCCGCGGGGTGGGAGGCCGGGGTCCCCGCGGATAGGTCTTCGTCTGCGGGGTGGAAGCGCGGTCCACGGCTGCGCAACAGCAGGTAGCTCAGTGTCAGGCTCGCGAAAAAACACGCCACAGCCAGGCCACGCGCTGCCTGCACGCTCACACCCGTAAAGAAGTAAAGGAGCCACTCCGCAAAGGGCCACACCGGAACGATCACAGCGGGATTGAAGTCCCCCGCAAGATACCAGTTCCCAAACAGGTGCGCGCGCGCCGCCGCATTTCCGTACCAGCCCTCATCGGTGTACTTGGCCCAGTCCATCAACCACTGCGACCCGTTGGGAAAGTCGGCCCTCAGGTGCCATGCGTGCAGCGCCGCGAAGCCGGCGATCGCAAGCACCCACGCCGCGTAGCCCCAGCGCCGCAGCGCAACTTCCCGTCCTGTCCGCGGCCTCTTGCCTTCCACAACGTTCTCCTGCACTCCACGTTCGGACACTCCGCCGACATTCCTGATTTCTGAGGATCTTCAAAGTTGCAAAGCTGAATTCGGAATTCCCCTCGGCATGAATCCCCCCGAGTATAACGCCCGCCCACGAAATCGCTTCCTGCGTCCCTGGTCCCTGTTCCCTGGTCGCTGGTTCCCTGCTTTTTCGCTCCCTCGCTCCCTCGCTCCCTGCTTTATAGTTCCCTCGCTCCCTTAGTCCCTCGGTCCCGGCCTCATTCATGTTTTTCTTCGCAACGCCGATGAGAACTGTGATGGCTCGGCGGTCCACTATCGCGCCGGAGGCGAGGCACGTTGAAACCGATGCATAGCTCCGCTCCATTCCATACGCAGCCCTCCGCCTCCGGCCTCACCCTCGTGGAGTTGGATGCACCCTCTGCCTCCATCCAGGTCGTTGGCGTCAGCGCCGCCTGGCGCAAGTTGCTCGTGCAGGCCGAAATGGCCGCGCCCCACTTGCAGATCGCGGCCATCGAAGGCGAGCACGGCACCGGCAAGCAGACCCTCGCCCGCTATCTCTTCAGCCGCTCTCCGCTCGCCGCCACTTCTTTTCAGCGCCGCGACGCCCGCGAGTGGCTCGCCACCGACGCCGATCCCTCCACCCTAGCCGGCTTCACCTATCTCGATCGCATCGACCTCCTCGCTCCTCCGGGGCAGGGATTGCTCCTTGGCGTCCTCAAAAATCTTCAGGACCGCCCGCCCGGCCGCGCCGTCCTCCTAGCCTCTTCGCAAACGCCGCTACGCCAGATGGCCGGCCAGGGTCTTCTTCTCCCCGACCTCGCTTTTCGCCTCACCGCGATTCGCTTCGCCATTCCGCCGCTGCGCCAGCGCCGCGAAGACATTGCCCCGCTCGCCCAATTCCTCCTCGACCGCATCTGCGCCCGCTATCAGCAGCGCCCCGTCGTCCTTGGCCCCGGCTCGCTCGCCCGGCTGCTCCAGCACACCTGGCCCGGCAACGTGAGAGAGCTCGCAAGCGTCCTTGAGAACGCGCTCCTGCAGGCCGACAACGGCGTCATTCGTCCCGCCGACCTTGCCCTCCCCGATAGCCTCGCGCCGGCTTTCGAGCCGCACCTTGCCGTCAGCTCCGCGGTCAATCCCTGGGCCAACCCAACTGCCGCTCCCGCGCCGCTCCTCGACCCGCAAGCCGCCGCCCGCGCTGTTGATCTCTCCCTCGACGCCGTCATTCGCCAGCATGTCCAGTATGTTCTCGATCTCAACCGCGGCAACAAGCTCCGCACTGCCCGCCAGCTTGCCATCAGCCGCTCCACTCTCTACCGCATCCTCGCCAACGAAAAATTCCTCGCCCGCTGAGCACGACATCTCCTGCGCCAGGGCGCACCAATCCCATCACGGACGCCCCATATGCGAGCCGCTCCGTGCGCTCATCCGCTTCAATAGTTGTCTATGTGTTGAGATTTCTTGCTGTCGTGCGGGCGGTCGCTCCAAATGGATCCGACCCCAGGCCGCCACCGCCTACTGCTGCAGCACCACCTGGTCGCCTTCCTTCACGCCGCTCGTGATCTCGGTGACCGACCCGTTCGACAGGCCGACTATCACGAGAACCTTGCGCCAGCCGTTCTTCTGGTTCTTGTCCGGAACCTGTACCGACGCGTTCTTCTGGTTGTCGTAGATCACCGCGTCTTCCGGAACCGTCAGCACGCCCTTGTGTTCGTCCAGCAGGATCTCCGCGTTGGCCGTCATGTTGGCCTTCAGCTCGCCGCCGGGATTGTTGATCGACACGCGGACCTCGAAGGTCGTCACGTTGTCCTTCTGCACTCCCATCGGCGCAATCTTCGTCACTTTGCCTTGAAACTGCCGGTCGCGGAAGCTCTCCACCTTGATGCGCGCGGGCTGCCCCATGTACACGTGCGCGATGTCCGCCTCGTCCACCTTGCCCTGCACGTAGACCTCGCTCGTGTCGCCCTCGGTCATCACCAGCGTTGCCGTTGAGCCCAGCACCAGGATCGAGCTGACGGCGTCGCCGATCTCCACGTCCCGCGAAAGAATCACGCCGTCCATGGGCGCCACAATGGTCGTATACGAGAGCTGCTCCTCGAGCTGTTTCAGGCTGGCCTGGCTCTGCATCACCTGCGCGCGCGCCTGCTTCAGCTTGGCGCCATCCACTCCAATCTGCGCTTGCGCCGCATCGCGCTTCGTCAGCGCCGCCAGGTAGTCGCGATTGGCGTTGTCCAGCGTTTGGCTGCTTACGATCCCGTCCTTGTTCATCTGGATGTTGCGGTCGAGCGTCGTCTTATACATGGGCAGGTCGGGCGCCGCGGCATTCACCTTGTCCTGCTCGATGTTTGCCTGGTACGTCGTTACGTTGGCCTCCGCGCTCGCCATTTGCGCGCGCGCCGCCTCCACCTGCGCCTCGATCTCCTGCTGATCCAGCTGCGCCAGTTCCTGGCCCTTGTGCACTCTGTCGTTGATGTCCACGTAGAGCTTTTCAACAATTCCGGATGCCTTGCTCTTCACTTCGACCTTGGTGATGGGCTGGATCTGGCCCGTCGCCACCACGGACCTAGCCACGTCTCCTCGGGTCACTTTGGCCAGCCGGTTCGGGTCAATGGGATCTCCCTTGGCGAGGCGCACCAGTCCAATGCCCACTGCAACCAGTACAAGGGCGCCCAACGTGCCCACAACGATCCACAGGCGTTTATTTTTGCGCGATGCTGCCACAAACTCCTCCCCACAACGCGACGGGAGCGGGGTTCTCCCGGCGGACGCTGGCGAACCAATTGATGCTCAATCTTTATGACGGCGGCGTACCACCGTTGTAACCCTCTTAGCCTTTTTACGCAAATCAGCGGCCGATGGTTCCACTCCGTGATGTGAATCACCTCCAAATCGGGTCCAACGGAATCAGCCACAGGATGAAGCGCCGTCCCGGGCGCACCACAATACCCTTCCGCGGGAACCGCGCCTCCATTTCTGCCGTATTCTTCTCACAAAGGGACATGCAAAGACGGCCCTTATCCGTCTCAATCTCATGACCAGCTTTTCTGACACGCTCGGGCAGGTCTTCCGCGCCATCATGGCCAACAAGCTGCGCAGCTTTCTTACCATGTTCGGCATCGCCTGGGGTGTCTTCTCTTTGCTCGTCCTCGTGGGCTTGGGCGAAGGCTTCCGCGAAGGCCAGCACAAACAACTGGCTCAATTCGGCACCGACGTCGTCATGTTCTTCAACGGCACCATCCCTGCGCTGGCCAACCAGCACACCGGCATGCGCCCCTACGAGCTCACGCTTCGCGACGCAGCCGACATCCGCCGCCTGCCTGAGGTCCGCGGCGTAACGGTTGAACTCGCCCGCAACGACCCTTACGAAGTGAGCCAGTGGGGCAACACCTCCGGCCACCTTTCCGGATGCGAAGCCAACTACCCCGCCGTCCGCTACCTTCCCATCCTGGCGGGCCGCTATTTCAATGATGACGACGTCCGCGAGTCGCGCCGCGTCGCCTTCCTCGCATTCAAGACCGCTTCATTACTCTTTCCCGGCCGGCCCGCGATCGGTGAGACCATCAGCATCAACGGCGTCGATTTCACGGTGATCGGCGAGGGAAAGCAGATCGGCCGCGGCAATAACACCTACGACGACGAGAAGACCTTCATCCCCGTCACCACCATGCTCGAGCTGTTCCCCCTTAAGGGCGACAACATTCCGCAGGATGCGCTCACATCGGTCCAATACAACCCCACGATCAAGAATGACAACACCGCCGCCGACATCGCCGTGCACCGCGTCATCGCCGAGAACCACGGCTTCGACGCCTCGCTCCTCGACGCTTTCAACGAGTGGGACACGATCACCGAATCTCATTTGATCGGCGCCATCTTCACCGCTATGGATGTCTTTCTGGGCAGCGTGGGGTTAGTCACCCTCGGCCTCGGAGCCATCGGCATCATCAACATCATGCTCGTCTCCGTCACCGAGCGCACCCGCGACATCGGCGTCATGAAAGCCGTCGGCGCCACACGCAGCGCCATCCTCGCCCAGTTCTTCTGGGAAGGCCTGCTGCTCACCGGCCTCAGCGGCCTCATCGGCATTTTGTTTTCCGAGGCGGTCATGGTCGTGCTCCAAGCCTTGCTCACTGACAAGATCCCCGGCTTCGACCCGCCGCGCATTGTGCCCTGGACGGCGGCTCTGGCCCTCGGATCGCTTACCCTCTGCGGCGTCGCGGCTGGGCTTTACCCCGCCAGCAAAGCCGCCGCTCTCGACCCTATCGAAGCCCTCCGCCGGGAGTAGTAGGAGGAGAACAGGTTTTGCCAATCCGGTTCTGAATCCGCTGTGGCTTCAGACTTTTGTGTGAATCCGGATCGAACTCGAGGCCCCGAGGGGTGAAAACCTCCTCGTTTTGCAAGGGATCCGCTCCCGGAGGGAGCAGGGATTTTAGCCCAGGATGAAGTCCGCCTCAGCGGACGCAATCCTGGGTAGAGCGTTTAACAGGATTCGGCAGCCCCGTAGGGGCGGCGGATCCTTATCAATGGAAACCGGCGCATTCGGCTGAAGACGGAGAAAGCTGGCAGCTAGGAGCCAAGTAATGCTCAAAGACATTCTCGCCCAGGCCTGGGAAGCGATGCTCTACAACCGCCGCCGCACCGCCATCACCATGGTTGGGATGGCCTGGGGCATTGCCACCGTCGTGCTGCTCCTCGCTTACGGAAACGGCTTCTCCAACGCTCTCGAGACCATCTTTGCTCAATGGGGCACCAATACCATCGGCTTCTTCCCCGGCCGTACCACCCAGCAGGCGGGCGGCGATAAAGCTGGAGTCAAGGTCCGTCTCACCCTCGACGACGTCGATCGCGTCATGGCTGTTCTTCCCGAGATCACGCACATCACGCCCGCGGAGTATCAGAGCGCCACCGTGCAGAACGACCTGCACACATACACATGGACCGTGATCGGCTCGCGCCCATCCTACGCCGACATCATCAAGCTCTCCCCCGACCAGGGACGCTTCTTCAACGGCGCCGAGGACGAGCAGCGCGCCCACGTCTGTGTTCTCGGTTCCGAGGCCAAAACCAAGCTCTTCTCAGGCGGCTACCCCGTCGGGGAAAGCATTCGCATCAACGGCGTCATCTTCACCGTCATCGGCACTGCCCAACCCAAAATGCAGGAAACCAACGACGACACCAACCGCACCGTCTATATTCCCTTCAACACCATGAGCGATCTCAAAGACACACACTATCTCGACGGTATCTGGATCGGATATCACGGCGATTACCAGAAAATCGAAAAAACCATCCGCGAGACCTTGGCCGCGGCTCACAACTTTAAATCCACCGACCACGATGCCGTGCACATATTCAATCTCCGCACCCAGCTCCACCAGTTCGAGATTCTTTCCATCGCACTCCAGGTTCTCCTCTCGCTCCTGGGCGCGTTCACGCTGGGCATTGCCGGCGTCGGTCTCATGAACATCATGCTGGTCGCCGTGCAGCAGCGCACCCGCGAAATCGGCATCGAAAAAGCCCTCGGCGCGCGCAAGGGTCACATCATGGTTCAGTTCCTGGCTGAGGCCATGGCCATCACCGGTGTCGGTGGCATTTGCGGCATCGCACTCGCTTATCTCATCTCCATCATGGTTGGGCGCATCACCTTCTATAGCGCCATCGCCAAATACGCTACCGCCGCCGACATCCGCCTCATCATCTCTCCCAGCTCGATCATCGTGGCCACGGCGATTCTCATTGTTACCGGCCTGGTCGGCGGCATGATTCCCGCCATTCGCGCCGCTAACCTCGACCCCATCGAGGCGCTCCGCTATGAATAATGTCGCCGTGCGTGCCCGCACTCGGCCCGTTTGTAGCGCTGGGCTCCTGACCGGCTGTCGTGCGGGCGTCCTCGCCCGCACTCCGAATGATCTGTCATCCTGAGCAAAGTTTGGCCCGGTTCTGGGCCAAACGAAGTCGAAGAATCTGCGGTTGTTCTTCACCGGAACTGCCTGCAAAAATCGCCTCTTGAAAAGGCAAGGCTTCACTGCTCAGAAAGGCAGCTTGAATCTGAATCTGCTCCAGGGAACAAGGCATTTCGATTTTGCGACGGCGACTTAATTCACCGTCACGGTGAAGGTGGCCGTGGGCGCAGGCGCGACGGGGGGATTGCCGGTTGCTAGGACCATGAAGGTATACGTGCCCGCGGTGGTGCCGCTGTTACCACCACCGCCGCCGGAGTTCGATCCTCCGCAGGCGGAGAGGCCGGCGAAGACTGCCAGGAGCACGAGGACGCTGAGCATCGAGCGCCAACTGCGCCGCCGCGCAGGAATCCCGAGCAAAACGAGAAAAGCCAGAACCGATCCGCCAATGCCGCTCCATTTGCGGCCGCCGCCGGGCAATGTCGGTCGGGCAAGATTCGCCGCAGCAGCAGTTGTCGTCACATCCACGTACAAATACGCATTTGGCACGCCGGGTTGAAAAGCCACGGAGTTAGCGCCCCGCATGGTGCACGACGGCACATCGGTGGCTCCACTTGGCGCGCCAGTCAGCACGCAATTGGCCGTGACAACTCCGGTATAGCCGTTTATGGCGGTGGCTGTAATCGTGGACGATGCCGAGCCCCCCGGCGAGACGGCGGCGGGGGTTGATGCAGCGAGCGTGAAAGACCATGTCGCCACCGTGATTGTTCCCGTTCCGCTTGCCGGCAGATAGGTTGTGTCGCCGCTATAGCTGGCGTTGAAGGTAACCGGTCCCACGCTGAAAGTGTTCGGCAGCACGACAGCCGTAGCGCTGCCGCCCGACATGGGCAAGGCGCCAGAGTTGTAGCTGCCGCTCGTCAATGTTACGGCCCCGGTCGCCTGGCCACCTGTTCCCGCAACGGCCACCGTGACGCTCAAGGATTGACTGGGGTCAATCGAGTTCGAGGCCGGGGTAACCGTTAACGTCGGCGTCAGCTTTACAAACTGCGTCACGGTGACGGTGGTTGATGTGGATGAAGGTGTGTAGAAAGCATCGCCGCTATAGCTGACCGTGAGGACGTCAGTTCCCGGGCTCAGGCTTCCCGGCGGAATGGTAAGTGAGTACTGACCTGGCGTAAATCCCAGCCAAGCGAAGCCTGTGTAACCGCCGCCCGAAACTGTGATCATTCCCCCAGGCGTTCCCCCTGCGGTGACGACTTGGCCGGTAAGGGTGAGCGAATTATTGGTATACAGGCTGGTGGCTGAGGGCGTCACCGTCAAGCTGGTAGGCGATATCGACACTGTAACCGAAGTCGTCGCGCTCTCCGCCTCGTAGGTGTTGTCGCCGTTATACTCCACCGTCAAGGTGTCGGCCCCCGGATATAAGGAGGCGGGAGAGACCGTAAAGGTGTAACTGCCGTTGGAAAGCACTCCCGTGCCGAAGAGTTCGCCGAAGGCGTTCAGACTCACGTTCCCGGTCGGCGTGGCGCCTGTTCCGGTGACGTGGACTGTCACCTGCATACTCTGAGCGGTGGTCAAGATGGTGGTCGAGGGGACGATCTGCAGCGTTGGGATGAGGATGGTGGCGGTGATGGTGGTGGTGCCGGTTGTGGGGGCATACTCTCCATCGCCGCTGTAGCTCGCGGTGATGGTGTTAGGGCCATTGACAAACGCGTTTGAGTAAACCGACCAGTTCAAAGCCCCGACATAAAGGGCGTATGTGTTCGAAACCACGGAATTGATTGAGATTGTGACTGTGCCCGTGGGAGTTGGCCCTCCGCCGGAAACGACAATCTCAATGTTATCGGTGGCGTTGGCGCCTATCTGCGTTGCGCTTGGCTGCAGCGTGACCGTGGGAGTGGCTTTCGCGACGGTAACACTTGCGGTCCCCGTAGTCCTGGCGTAGCTTGTGTCGCCGCTATAGTGCGCAGTGAGCGTGTCGCTGCCGGGCGAAAAGCTGTAAGCCGGGATGGTCAGAGTCGCCGCTCCGCCGGAGAGCGTTCCCGCGATAACGGATCCGCCCACGTTGAGCCCGATGCTGCCGGTCGGCGTTCCGCTGGCGCCGCTTACCGCCACCGTTACATTCAAGCTCTGGCTCAAAGGAAAGCTGTTCGTGGCAGGCGTCACCGTGACGGTTGCGCTAGCGGTGCCAAGGGTGGATCTCCACGCGTTGACAACGTTCGCTGCGTTCAATGAGCCCAGCCCGGTGGCCGCATCGAAGCCGCCCGTCGCGGCATACCCTGAAAGAACTCCGACGGAATCGCCTGAATGGGTCACGGTGCAGTTGGGAGAGCCGGCCGCGCAGGCCATGGCGATGGTTCCGGTATCGATGTCGTTGAAAGAACATCCATCACTTGTGTTTCCTGTTTCAGCGCTGCAGTTGCTGTAGTTCTGCATGGCGGCCAGCGCGTATAGCTCCGCATTTGGATTTCCCTGCGCAGCGCCGGCCTTCTGGTTAATGAGCGCCATAATGCCCGCCATGGCCGGCGTGCCCACCGAAGTTCCGCCCACTTCCTGCGCCGTCGGTGGATTGGATAGCGACGTGGAACTCACACACGCCCCGTTGGCTGAAACGCACATCAAATATGCGCTGCCCAGGAAGCCGTTGCCCGCCATGAAGGCCACGTCAGGCAAGTCGCGCTTTCCATCGGCCGAGATCCCGGTCACGCCCGATTGCCAGCTCGGTTTCGCATAGCCGCCGGCGCAGCTCGCCACGGTTGCGCCGTCACTGGTTGTGCAGTTGCTGGCGCCACCTCCGCCGCCAATCGTATCCAGCAAAGGAGCAAGGTCCACCGTGGGACTTGTGTTGTTATAGATGAGATTCCACCATTGACTCACAAAATTGCAGGCCGAGTCGGCATCAGTGGGCGAAAGGGCGCCATAGCCGTGCTGCTGCAAGACGGTCGCCCACTCCTGCAGGTAGTTCAGGGCCAGCGGATTCGTGCATGTATCGTTCCACGGGACTTCGGGCACATACCCCAGCGAATTGGAACCGTTGCTGGAGTTGTTGCTTGCGGCCCAGTACGGTGCAGCGGTCGAACCCCAATTCAAGTCTGTTCCGCCCACCGCCGTGTCGTATGGTGTGGAGGCAATGCCGCTGACGGACAGGCCATATTTTGCGGGATGTGGAGGATTGCCGGCCAGCCCCTGGTCGCAGGTCGCCGCTCCTGAGTCGCCCGATGCGACGAATGCCGCAATACCTTCGGCTGCCGCTGTCTCCCAAAGATTGTTGTATGCCGCGTTTCCGCTGGTCCCCTCGCCCAGTTCGCATTCGCCGTAGCTCACGCTCAGAATATTTGCCGTCGCATTCTGGATAACGTAATCCGCAGAGGAATACACGGTATCGGTAGTGGCGGAATTCGAGCCGGACACCACCAGCACGACGTTGGCCCCTTTGGCCACCGCTCCCGACCATTCCACATCCAGTGTGTTCTCCACGAGATCGTCGATCGTACATTGCGAGTTCGAACTTGTGCTCCTGCACTGGCCGGGGTCGTTGCCGTTGGCCACGATGGTTTTAGGCGCCGTCCCGGCAGGCAAACCGAACACGCTGCGAAACGAGGCTACGTCGGCGGTGTTGATGTCGCTCGTTCCCGCGATCGCAATCGTCTGTCCCGTTCCGTCTGTCCCGGAATTCCAGAGCGGCAGCACGTTGTAAATGGTTGCAAAATCGTACGGAGCTACATCCTCGATGGTGTAGGCACTGCTTCCAGAGCCCACAGTGATGCCGAATTCAGGATTCGGGGCAAGAGTCACCGCTGCGTCTTGCTGGGCACTGCCGGGTACGCGCCGCCATCCGGCTCCCGATGCATCCAGGCTGACCAGGCCTCCCGTTTGATGAAGTGGCCGCGGAAAGAAATTGTGCAGCGCTTTGACTCCTTGAACCGCAGGCGCCAGCGCCGCTGGAATCTGCGGATCGCTCATGTTTGCGATGTGCGCTTGCCCGTTCACCAGTAGGTTATGAATCTCTACATGAAAAGCGCTCTCCACCTGCGCAGCGGCGCCACCGAAGCGGATTGTCATCCGGTCGGGAGAGACTTCATCCACATGCAGCCCGTGCCCGGCAAGCCAGCTCGAAATCGTCGCAATATCGGCGAGGGAAGATCCAAACATCCTGCCCACGTCCGCAGGCGCGAGCCAGCTATGGAAGTTTGGCGAGGACGGATCGTATTGGCTGGCCACGAACTGGTCAAACGCGGCCTGTTGCTCGGGGCCGCGTCTGAGAACCAGAATCAGATCGGTCATGGCCAAATTCGGGCTCGCCGGGCCGCGGTCATTCTGACCCATTGCAGCCGGATGCGTATTTCCCTTCAGAGTGATCATCTGGCTTTCGTCGATCTTGTCAACAATCCGAGGCATCGCGCCCGGCTCTTGACAGATCACCAGCTTCCCGTGGACGAATGAGCCGGTGATCAGGCAGAGAAGAGCAAATCGCAGGAAGCGCATGTGGCTGCGCCATCCTTTCTTTAGGGGCAGCACCCCTGATCGAACCAGACAGATGGATTGCTCACAATCGGGAAAAGCGATCTATGGCCCGATAGAATTGGAATGTACGTACCCCAGCTGATTGCGCACCCATGATAGCAAATTCGCGATTTGCGCGGGATAAACACACCGGGATCGGTACGGTGCACGATCCTCGCGTCAGCAACACGCGGCCTCATTTGCGGGTTCATGGTGATACAAATCACCGCGGTCGCCGGGGTTCTTGTTCCGACCGAGCGAGCGACCCCCTCCCGCCACGAGACGGACGCGCACCAGTGCCCCACCGGCTGCCATTCGCGCTACTCTGGTGAGTTGAGCCATGCCCCAGCGCACTGACCTCAAACGCGGCGCCGTCAAAGTCTCCGCCGGTCCCCGCCTGCGCATCGCCATGATCGTGGCGATCCTTGCCGACGTCCTTCAGATCGCCGTCTTCCCCTGGGTCATCGAAGGCGCTGAGTCGCCCGCCGACGACATCCTCGACCTCTGCGTCGGCGGCCTGCTCACCTTTCTCCTCGGCTGGCACTGGGAGTTCCTGCCTTCCTTCGCCGCCAAGCTCATCCCAGGCGTCGACCTCGTTCCTCTCTGGACCCTCGCCGTCGCCAACGTCTATCGCAAAGCCAGGGCGCAAGTCACCGTGAGCGGGGGCGCTGAAAATCAGCAACCCACCAGAAACAACACGCCGAATCCATAAGCCGGGATGTTGTTTGGTCCTGCGCTAAGCTGATTCAGGGATTGGTCTATTCGAGGGCGTAACTCGCAAGGACAAGAACATAGTTGGCAAAACAGAGCATCAATATACTTCACACGGCATTTACTAGTTTGTCGATTCGTTCCCTGGCACGGAGAATCGCCAAATTGCATCTGGCGATATGAACGCGCGCTTTGGCGACTGTCGGGTTTGTCTCTACGGCCTCTCCCTGCCTTTCGCAATTTGCCGTTGTTTCCATTTCTACTTGCTGTGTTCGATCCCGTACCAGTTCCCAGACGCGGATTGCCCTCTCCAGATCGTGAATGGCTCTTAAGTTTCTACTGAGCTCATCAGACATGCCGCAAAGTCTAGCAGAATTCGACAGCAGGCATCGCCTGCGCAGCTGGCTCTTCTTGCCCTGCGCCTTTTGCCACTCGGCCTCGCGCCGCTGCATCTCCTCTTTCGAGACGGTGAAGGCTTTGCCGGCGGCATTGTCGAAGGGTTCAGCTTCCGTTTTTCCGGGCGCCAATGGGGCGGGCAACGGTTTCCCTCGCCTGCTTTTGCCATTTCTGCACATTCACGCCCATCGCCAGCAACCACAGCATCAGCAATCCCTCCGCCGCCACTCCCAGGATTTCAATGACCGTCCCGATATGTTTCGCGACGGCGGGAGCGAGGAACGCCAGCCAGCCTATTCCCGCCAGCACCATCAGAGCGCCCAGAATCCGCGGCAGGAAGGTTGACCTGAGGATGAGGTATCCGAGCAGCACGCAATACGGCCCGAAGAAGACGAGCGCATTCACGTGGTAGGTGGGCAAATGGAAGATATCGAGCGACCCAACCACGCATCCCGCGAGGCTCACGAGTGCTGCCACGAGTGAGAGCCACCTGTTCACCGGTTTGAACAGGTCGTAGAAGAGCAGCGAAGTGATCGCATAGAGCACGAACGCCAGCAGGCTGCCTGTTTTTCCAATGGATTCAGGTACGCGGCTCTGAATGATCGTCGTGACGATCGTCGTCGCAAAATAGGCAAGGTAGACAGCGCCCGTGAGCCGCGCCATGGGACTCCGCTCCGCCTCACGCGCCTGCTTCTTCATCGCGCCCTCTCCGGCAGCACCGCTGCCTGGTGAGCACCGCAGAAGCTCGCCGCGCTGGCTTCGCAGTCTCCGACGCCTCAGTTGCCTGCCGGATTCACTCCCACAATGGCGCAGTTGATTCGGTACTCATACGGGGAGATCGCCCCCATTTGAAACGGCCCGGAGGCGACCCAAGTGGTGTGCGGATTCACCGGTCCGTTCAGCGTCGTCTGCAACGATGTGACCGACGCTCCATTCGCGGCGAACTGGTTGCACTGCAGCGTCGCCGACAGGATGGTCACATTCGAGTTATTCCGCCAGATGGCCTTCGATACTTCCACATTTCCGTTTACAGGTATCCAGGTACCTGCGAATTCCTGTAACCTCACCAGCGCGCTATTGTCGCCGCCCTGTCCCTGCCCCGGCGCTTGCCCCGGATTCACTCCCGGCTGGCCCGGCTGACCCTGTCCCTGGCCCGGCGCCTGCCCCGGATTCACTCCCGGCTGGCCCGGCTGACCCTGCCCCGGTTGCCCTTGTCCCGGTTGTCCCGGCTGACCCTGGCCTGGCTGGCCCTGGCCCTGCCCCGGCTGACTCTGCGGCGTTTGTTTATTGTGCGTGCCCATGTAATAGAGGCCATACAACACCAGAGCCACAATGATGACTCCCCAGATCCATCCGTGCTTTGACTGTGCGGGGGGCGGCACCGCCATGGCGACCGGAAACTGTCCCGGCGCCGCGTACATTGGCGGAGGCGCGGCAGGTTGTGCCACCGGAATCGGTGCGGCCGGCGCCGCCGCCGGTGCGCTCACCGCGGCCGCCGGAGCCGCCGCTTGCGCCTTCACATCGTTCCCGCATTTCACGCAAAATCGTTCATCGCCTTCCAACTGCGCGCCACAGTGATTGCAAAATGCCATACGTTCCCTTTCTTCTCGAGCGTCGCACCGCTCCCTTATTCGCTAATCCCTGTTCCCTGCCTTTTCACGCCACCGGCACGGCTCCCGCGGGCTGCATCCCGCCCGCTCCCGGCAGCATCGCGGCTTCCACGTGCGCCAAGGTGCTCTCGAGGTGCGTCTTCTGCTCTTCCTTAACCTGCCGCAGCCCCTGCTGCACCAGCCCGAACACCACGTACCAAGTGATCAGCCCGGTGATTATCTGGTTCCCGCTGAACGGCAGTTGCCACGGGCAATCCCACAGCGCATGCATCGACACGGGGATGATGAACGCTCTCAGGAACCGCCCATCCACCAGCATGGCCGGGCTCATCGGCCTGTCCTGCTTCACCCGCCAGAACGCGCCCGCTGCAATCGCCGTCCACGCCACGTGTCCCAGCGGCGATTCGATCCCGCGCAGCAGCAGGTTGCCCAGCATCGCTGACACGCCCGCTGCCATCACCTGCTGGCTGCCCGCCTGTGCGGCCTGCTGCATTCCCTGCATCAGCACATCGAACGCGTAGCCCATGGTCTCAAAGCAAGCAAAGCCCGCGCCCACCGTCGCCCCGAACAAAATGCCGTTCAGTTGGTACTTGTAGCGAACGCTGCGCATCACCAGGATCACCGTCAGCAGCTTTGCGCATTCCTCCACAATGCCTGCTTCCATCGACGACACGTCGAAGATCGGCACCGCGTAGCCCAGCAACGCCATGCACAACGACACCACCGCGCCCAACAGGAACAGCTTGGCCACAGCGAGAACCGAAACGTTACGCGGCGTGTTCATTTCGAAGAACAGCACCAGCGTCGCCAGTGGCACAGCAAACGCGCCCAGCAGCATGATCCCAGGCACCAGTTTCTCGTTGCTGGTGTAGTTGAACGCCAAGGCAAGAATGATGTAGGCGGCCACAAACGTCGCCAGCAGTCTGAAGAACATCCATGGCTTCGGCCAGCCTGTCTCCACCACGTCGATGGGCGGCGAAGTCTTCGCCGCGCCCACCATCACGTAGTCCTCTACCGCGTCCGAGCCGTGCCGCTTGAATGTCTCGCTGAACATCTGCCCCAGGCTGAACCCCTCCAGTTGGTCCGTCGAGGCCAGCTTCCGGATGCGCGATTCCAGCCCTTCCAGAAAATGCTTCTGCGCGCGCGCATGCGCCTGCGCCACCGGCACGTAATACACCTGTTGCGGACCGGCCGGGTACGCCTGGTACACCATCGGCACCATGCCCGGCGGCGGAGCTTGCGGCGGCACCGCTCCTATCGGCGGCCCCATCGGTGCCCCCATCGGTGTACCAGCCGTCACGCCCGGCAGCGGCGGCGGTGGCGGTGCCTGCACTGCGGCAGCCACCGGCATCGCAAAGGACTGCACGCTCGCCGCCTGTGCTCCGTTTCCTGCCATTGGCGCAGCGCCTTGCGCGTCGCCGGCCACCGCCAGCGTCGCTCCGCAATGTTTGCAGAATTTATGGTCCGGGAGGGACTCCGTCCCGCAGCTAGGGCAAAACATATCTAATCTCCTGTCTTCTGGGGGGCGGGGGATGCATAGCAAAGTAGCACCCCCCGCGTCTTAAGTAAAGAGTTCTATAAAGCCTTTGCAACGATTTTCATCGAAGCCCCTGTGCCGCGTTCCGGGCGCCCACGCTCGCCGTCCGCCGCGGCGGATTTTTGTCGCGAGGGTCGGCTCCTAACACCGCTAGCTCGGCTAACCCCGCTAACTCCGCTGGCCTTTCCCCTCACTTCACCTTCGTCATGTGCGCGAGCATTCCCTCCGGCGGCCCGTTCAGCGACCCATCATCCTGCAGTGTCAGCACCGTCGTATCACCCTCGCACACCAGGTTCACCGTCTTGCCGCTCTGCGTGTACGTGCATGCCGACGTCATCGGTCCCATGCTCGCATAGGCCTTGCCGCCACTCTGGAACTCGACCGACACCACGTTCCCGTTGCCCGCGTAGGTGTGGCCCTGCACCTTGGTGCCGCATCCCACCACACCCAGGCACACCAGCGCAGCTGCCGCTACCGCCCATCCACTTCTTAATCTCAATTGCATCGCCGATCTCCCGCTCCAACTCCGCTGGCGCCTGGAAGCTGGCAGCTAGCGTCCTGCCCCGAAGTTCGCAACATAAATACAGCTGTCACCAATACTGCTGTCATCCTGAGCGACGTTTGGCCGGCTTTTCGGTCGAACGGAGTTGAAGGATCTGCGGTTCGGGACGTTGACCTATGCTACGAACCTCTGAGATACCACACGAGAAGCTGGAAGCTGTTTTACCGCGATTGTCGTTAGGGGGAATGCCGCTCCTCAGACTCTAACCACCCGCAATCCCCTGCGGCAAGCTCTTTCTTCGTCCCGCCGTCGCGCCGCTAACCTCCGCTGTCCGATTCCAGAATCGTGCCCTTCTCGCCCCCGACCGACCCAACCCTCGCCGCCTCCGCCCTCGTCGACCATTCGCTCGATCTCTGATACACCGACGGGTGCCCAGGTCCGGGGCCCCCACGGACAGGTCCACGTCCGTGGGGTCGAGATCCCGCTTCTGGGACCTGGGATAGCACGAACCCGAAACCCCCGGCCTTGTATCGGGGCACGACTTCAAAGCCTGCCCTGAGCGAAGATCGTCCGCCGCGGCGGACGATCGGAGTCGAATGGGGACCTGCTTTTTGGAATTCTGGCGAAGGGCGCAAGCGCACGACCCTCCGCCGAGCACGAAGAACTGACAACTGACACCTGAACCCTGTCTTTCTGACCACTGCCTTCACGCCGCCTTCGGCCCTTCCCACCTGCCCTTCTGAATCTCTCCCGTCGCCGGGTTCTCCCATCCACCGCCAACCCAAACGTCCCCTACCTTCGGCTCCACCATCCTGTATCCCATCGCCGCGAGAATTCCCCGTCCTCCGTCATCCTCATCCTCTTTCCGCTCCTTCTCCTCCTCCGCCAGCTTCATCAGCATCTTCACGCTTTCGAGTTTCCCCTCGAGCGCCTTCGTCATCAGCAATTCCGCCAGTTCCTCGCTGCTCTGTGCCACCCGCCGCTCTGCCGCGATCCTCAACCGGTCAACCCCATACCCCTTTACCCTCCTCTTCCGCGGTTTTCGTTCGCTCGCCGCTGCCCCGCGCCGCCCCCGCCTTCCCTTTCCGCTCATCGCAACAATCTCCGCCATCGTCCACCCTCAGCTCCCTATTCCCTAGTCCCTATTCCCTAGTCCCTATTCCCTAGCCCCTATTCCCTAGTCCCTAGCCAGCCACATCCCTCCACATCCGATCCTCCGCCAGCGCCTCGAGTGTCTTTCCGTTCCGGGGCACTACTCCGTAAACCACCTTGCACCCCATCGCCTCCGCCACTCGCCCCAGCGATCGCAGCGTGATCGACCCCGTGCCCTCCCGCTCCTCCAGCTCGAACACCACAGACCGTCCCACCCCCATCCGCTCCGTCATCTCTTTGAGCGGAACCCGCAGCGACTCCCGCACCGCGCGCAGCAGCTCACCCGTTGGCTCCTTCTCTCTCCCCGCCAGCCGGTAATACCGCATCTCCCTATCCAGCTTCTTCCGCAATTGCTTCCGCTCCATCGCCTTCATCTCCCGCTCCCTCTCGGCCTCCGCCACCGCTCTCAAGCCAACGACAAATGCTCTCTGCCCACACTTCTGCAGAGAGCTGACAGCTGGCTGCTGTCCACTGTTCACTGTTTATTGGTTATTGGTTTCTTGCTTCGCTGCCGGCTACTGGCTCCCGGCTGCCGGCTACCGGCTGCTGGCTACAGGTTCCCCACCGTCCGCTGTTCTCTGTTCTCTGTTCTGGACTGACCCCCAAAAGTGAGACAGGTTGTAAATTGACAGTTTGCAGGGAAAGGGGAGCTGCAAATGGGTCAGAGGTCGAAGTACCGGAAGTTTACCGAAGCCTACCGGGAGCTGGCGGTGCGCCG
>Ga0208034_1000159_pt1 | contig 63694 bp, 66 predicted proteins | sample June2015DPH_8_10_FD_184699 | JGI IMG/M metagenome (GOLD analysis project Ga0208034, IMG submission 184699) | Peatland microbial communities from SPRUCE experiment site at the Marcell Experimental Forest, Minnesota, USA - June2015DPH_8_100... | ecosystem: Environmental > Terrestrial > Soil >...
GGGTTCGTAAGACCGCTCTGCGTGATCGCTCGAGGTCAAACTCGCCCCCCCACCCTACAGAACCCTCGCAACCGAACTTGTGTGCTGCTGCCACGCGCTCTGCTAAGTCCGTTGGCAATTCCAGCGCCGCTGGACGACTGAGGTAGAACGTGTCTTGTTCATCGCGTGCGGGATGGTCTTGCGGCACGAACAGAACGTCGAAATTGTGGAATTCACTTTCGACGATCGGCCCCCTGAACTCGGTAAATCCCATCGAAATGAAGATTTCGCGCATTTCGTCAATAAGGCGTCGCAGCGGATGTGCTTTTCCAGGATAAAGCGGGAGGGTAGCGGCACTTACGTCGTAGGGCTTCAATCGTCCTCGCCAAGCCCCAGTTCTGATGAGTTCAGACGTAAGATCGGCAATATCATATTCGGCCGCGGGTGATGCACGCAGTGGCGCTTCGTCGCCCGCTTGGGTCAAAACAACCTCACGTGATACAATCTGCTGTGCGCGAACGATATTGCGCTTTTCGAGCTCTTTGAGAGTCGGTTCTGCTACTTGTCGCTCAACCGAAACATCATTCAAGGTGAATTGGATCCCGACCTTGACGTCCTGAAGTATGCGCTCCTCAGGCAGTTCGTCTGCCTCCCGAGGTGAGAGTACGGAGTCGCCATTCGCGGTCTCGACGGTGGCCCACCCGCGACGCTTGAGCCAGCCAATAGCGATTGACACGGCTGGAAAGATGCTCTTGAGGTCCGTCAGCAGAGTTGGTCCATTAATGAGCAAGTAGTCGTGGACCTGCCGTTCTGGAAGCCCCTTGTCAGCGTAGGTTACGCCCTCAGCTGTGAGTTCGTAGACAGTTTCCATGGTTTCCTTTACCTCCGCTAGCCCCTCCGTTTGAAGAAGGTACGCTGATTGAAGGACTGACTCGGTTTTCAAGCTAACGTCTTTTGACAGGGCTTCAATGGTCGCTCGCTTTGCGCGCTTAAGGGCACGAAAAAGTGTCCAGTCATTCTTGGATAGTTGCACCATACGAATCTCTGACGTTATAAGGGGTAAAATACGCGTATTGCTACTCACCTACACACGGTTATTATTTATTGTTACCTGTCGACACAAACCATATGCAAGCCAAAATGACGGTGTTATCGCGCAGCGAGTCTCTCTGGCTGAGCCTCAGCGCGGCCTTGGATTCACCGGCTTGTTGCCACCCACCACGACACATGTGGGGCCTTGCGGAGGATGGCTAATGGCAGATTATGGAAGATCCATTTTCTTGTTCAGGAGAGACTTACGCATAAGCGACAACACTGGGCTGATTGAAGCGTCTCAGGCCTCTAAAACGGTGGTGCCGTTGTTTATCTTTGACCCGAGACAAGGAACGCGAAATCCGTACTTCAGTCCGAATGCGTTCCAGTTCATGATCGAATCACTCGAGGACCTCGCCCACCAAGTGACAGCGGCACGTGGCCGATTATCCATTTTTCGTGGACGCCCAGAGACGATTGTGGATCGCCTTATCGCTGAGGAGGATATCGAGGCTGTTTTCATAAACAAAGATTACACCCCTTTCAGCAGAACGCGAGACGCCGCGATCGCAGAAGCGTGCCAAAACAAAGATGTCGCGTTTCGCTGCTGTTCCGACACGCTCCTCCAAGCCAACTGACGTCCTGAAAGACGATGGGGAACCGTTCACGATCTTCTCGCATTTTCTCAGGAAAGCGCGCTCGGTTCCCGTTCGACCTACAAATGTTGCTGAGGTCGGCAATCTTTCGAATGTGCGCCTCGCGTCAGAACAACGCGAGATCCGTGATGACGCTTTGAAACCTTCGAATCAACGGACCTATATGCGCGGTCGGACGCCCACAAGCACTCGAAGTGCTTGCTACTCTGCATCTGTTTGTTGATTATGAAACCGCTCGAGACTACCCTGCTAAAAACGCGACAACCAGGCTTTCGGCACACCACAATTTCGGCACATGCTCAATACGCGAGACTTCCCATGCCATCGCGACCCAACTCGGTCTCGAGCATCAACTCATTATTGAGTTGTTTTGGCGTGACTTCTACTCGCACATTGCGTATTTTTTCCCCCACGTCTTAGGCGGCTCTTTTCATCGGCAGTATAACCTTGTGGTATGGGATACCGACCCGGCAAAATTCAGCGCGAGCTGCGCCGGGAAGACAGGGTTTCCTATAGTCGATGCAGGGATGCGAGAGCTGAACGCGACTGGATTCTTGCACAATCGGGTCAGGATGATCGTCGCATCTTTCCTCACGAGGGATCTGCACATCGACTGGCGCTGGGGGGGACGCTACTTTGCGCAGAAGCTTGTGGACTACGATCCCGCGGTCAACAATAGAAACTGGCAGTGGTGCGCGTCGACCGGCTGCGATGCGCAGCCATATTTTCGGATTTTCAATCCTTGGCTGCAGCAGAGACGGTACGATGCTCACTGTACGTACATCAAAGCGTGGATCCCGGAATTGCGGGCTATCGCCCCTGCCCTTGTCCATTCTCTCGACAAGTTAAAGGGCAAGACGATTCCTGGCTATCCTGCGCCGATCGTTGATCACCCAAGGGAAAGCAGCCGTGCGAAAGAAGCATTTCTCAAAATCGCAAAAGGCCTGTGAAGGGTGGGCGGGGCTCCATTTTAGTAGCATCGTGACTTCGCCACCAATCGCGCATCACATCGAAGCGGCATCATAAACTGGTAAGCGCAGATCTTTCGATGACTCGATGAAAAGCTACAGCCTGAGGCGCAAAACGACCGACAGCCACGACCTCCAGGTGCTTGCATCAGCAGACGCTAAATGCAGAACCTTTGAGAATAATCGATCCTCACCGCACGGTGTTTCGAAGAGGGTTCCTTGATCAAGTCATTCTTGACAGTCGCGGATGATAAAATCCTCTATTCGGTCTTGCGCTTGCTCGCGCGCGGCCTGGTGATGTTTCAGGAATTGCACGACCTTGTCAGCAAGCTCATTCTTACACTCGCCACAAGCGCGCGCCCCGCGCAAACACTCTTCTCGCAGCTCAACGGCCCGCGTATCGTCCTGCTCAAAAAGGTAGAATGAGTACTGATATACCGCACAAATATCAGGCACCCCGCCTAGGTCCCTCTGTTCTTGCACCGTCGTTCGCCCTCCTGTAAAGGCGTTGGCAATTTTCGTGCGCGCCTGCTCTGGACTGTCTGTGGTGAAGATGCTCGTTTCAGGAATCGATGCAGACATTTTGTCGAGTCCTAAGAGGCTCGGGAAAAAGCGGCTGTGGATTAGGGCGGGCTTGTAGTACCCCATTTTGGGAGCTACATCACGAGTTATACGAAAATGTGGATCTTGGTCGATCGCACACGGGATTAACACCGGAACGTTTCGCCCGGATAATATCGCGGGAAGAAATGCTGGCGCCGATTGCATGCTCGTGAAAAAGACCATTCCGATGTTGGTGCTATTGTCGAATCCGAAGACCGCACGAGCTGCCGAAAATGTCACCCGCTTTGCCACTTCTAGCGCAATTGGATAGAGGGTTCGTGCGTACTCCGTGTCGAGGAATATCCGAGTTTTCTCTGGATCAAAGCCGAGCGCTATTATATCAAGGGCATTGTCATAGGAAAAACCGCGCGCCGCAGTAGCACTTAGCTCGTCCTTTTGTAAGAATTTTTCATCGTCGGTCATCTGAAAATATAGATCTGCGTCAAACGCGTCTTGTAGGTATTTCGTGAAGATCCACGGCATCAAATGACCAAGATGCGTGTGGCCTGAAGGCCCGCGCCCGGTGTAGAGAACGAACTTTTCACCCGCTTCGTACCGATCCAGTATCCAGTTAAAGTCTCGATGCGAGAAAAAGACCTGCCTTCGCAACATAGGCGGGATTGAGCCGGTAAGCCTCTTGAATCGCGCCAAGATCGCATCGTCAATGGGCTGCGTGCCAAAGAGCGCCGTCAGTTTGTCATAGTCGACGTGGCCCTCTACTTCCCACGGTGTGACGAGAAATTCATCGCTTGGCATCGTTGTCAGCCCTGTTCGGATACGTATTTCGGCTAGTGATAGTCACGAGCAAGTATAAAGACACCGCATGGTAGCGAAGACTTTAGGGCGCTGCAACGTGCTTGCTAGTTAGGCGTATCGCGACGTCGCGCGCCAACGGCAGGCGAGTTACGGTTTTGCCCGCCCAATGTCAAGGTACTCGAGACCGTTTTTTCCACAATAAGCAAAGATCATTCGTTTGCGCACGCCGTGTGCGAGACGCACGGCACGTGACATCTCCGGGAGCATTACGACATAATCCTCCGGAAGTGCGTGCACGAGGTACTTCGAGTGCGGTATCGCGCTTACGTCGCTGACTTGCTCATATGCCCTAAAATGGCTGCCAAATTTGAAACCTGTTTTCACGACCAAACCGTGATCGCGAAGATCCGTGTACACGTCAAGCTTCCTCACGAATTCAGGTTCGAGGGCCTTCGCCTTGCGCGTGAATTGCCGAGCGGTGAAGCGCTTGTTCGTCGCCCCGTCCTCAACTGGCAACCCGAGTCGCATGAGGTACGCACACTCAAGAAGCGAGAGCTGGAGCAATTTCCCATCAGCGAGCTTTCCGTAAAAGCCAGCCGCGTAGAGCTCCACGGCGTGTTGCTGATCCCAGATAACGACTCGGTCGTCAAGAAGGGTGGCGTCGGCTTCAGAGAGATCCACCGTTAGGGGCGCCATCTTGCCCTGCATGCGCGCGTTTTTAGCTTCGTAAAAGGTCAGATCGCTTTCCCCATCAACGACGGCAAGAAGCATCTTTTTCCGCACGTTTTGAGTGAGTTTAACCTTTTGCACGAGGTCAGCAAAGAGGACGGGAATACGTTCTGAAAGCACGTACACATAAGCAGAAGCCGCACCCTCGCCTGGCCGTCCTCCGCGCGGATAGAGCCGGAAGTCCGTCACGCTTGGTTGCACGTAGTAACCACGTTCGCGAAGGTCCTTGTAGACCACATATTTGAGGTCAAAGTACGGTTGCTTGCCCGAAGCTCTTTTCAGAAACTCTTTGAGCGAGACCCCCAGCTCAAGCCGATCCCGTTCTATCAAGAAGGCAGCTTCGACGAGTGACAGCTCGAGGCCGTCGCCTTTCAACCGACCATAGTAGCTGAAGTCCTCCTCCGCAAAGGAACCCCTAGAGAGCACTACTTTGTCGCCTTTTATGTCAAACGCCATCTTCGCGCACCGTTCCTGTCATTTCCCATTGCTGATGACGCGATATTACTTTTTCCCCCTAATGCATAGCTTAAAATAGCATTCGGCGGAGAATCTTATTATTATCGGGTAGGGTCAGAGGATGCGCTCAGTTGTAGATTCAATTAGCGGTCAGTTTGCGCCTCTCTTTCCCTTCACATTTTTCAATGAAATGCAGTCTCGCGTACTGCCAAGTCTCCTCGCATCGGATGAAGATGTTGTCGTTGCGGCGCCGACCGCATCAGGAAAGACCGTCCTTGCTGAGCTTGCGATGGTTCGCGAGCTCTCAAAGCCGCAAAGCGGCAAAATCCTTTACCTCGCCCCGCTGCGGGCGGTCACGAACGAGAAAGAAGGCGAGTGGCAAAGACTGTTCGAGCCAATGGGATTTGCGGTCTACGTCGTTTCTGGCGAACGAGAGCTAGACCCGGCAAAAGCCCGCAGCGCACACATCATCATATCGACGCCGGAGAAATGGGATTCTTCGAGCAGAAAGTACAGAACGACACACAAGTTCGTAAGAGACGTCTCGGTTATTATCATCGATGAGGTGCATCTGCTCGATTCTGATGGGCGCGGCGGCGTACTTGAGGCTTTGATTACGCGGATGAAGCGCATCAGGGACAACAAAGTCCGGATCGTTGCACTCAGCGCGACGATGCCCAACGTTCACGAGGTCGCTCAATGGATAGGAGCCACGGAAGAGCGAACCTTTGCCTTTGACGATTCTTACCGCCCAGTTCCACTCAAAGCCGACGTTTTTGGATACAATCCTGGCAAGAACAAGTTCGTAGACAAGTACATTAGACTTTACAAGGCCGTCTCACTAATCGAGCCGCACCTCGCCGGCGGCCAAGCGCTCATTTTCGTAGCAACGCGGTCTGACACGACTCAAGCAGCGTCAAAGCTCGTCGAAATCTTCGCCACAAAAAGGGCAAGACTTGCAACACAAGAGTCCGAAGATGTGGCAGCACGAATCAAGAACAAATCCCTCGGAGACGCCGTGCGCAACGGTATCGGTTTTCACCACGCGGGTCTTGTGAAGCAAGACAGGGACCTTGTTGAGGAGGCTTTCAAAGTCGGACACATCAAGATACTAGTCTCTACGTCGACGCTCGCCTGGGGCGTGAACCTGCCTGCACGTGTTGTCGTTATTCGCGACATCGCGAACGAAGCCATCGATGAGGAAACAAGCTCACTAGATCTGCTCCAAATGCTCGGTAGGGCTGGAAGGCCCCAGTATGACGAACGCGGATTCGGGTGGATTATCGCTCCACGCGACCGAGCGGAAGACTTCGTGCAGATGTTGCGGGAGGGGCCGCCCATTCGCTCGCAGTTGCACACGACACTCAGTGAGCATTTGAACGCCGAAATCAGCATGGGCACCATCAAGAGCCGCGAAGATGCACAACAATGGTTTAGCGGGACGTTCTACTACGTGCAACACCCGGAATCAAGTGTTTTGTTGGACGATCATGTGAAAGCCCTCATCGAGAAAGGCTTCGCGGTCGAGGCACATGATAATCTGCTTCCGACCGATCTTGGCACGCTTGCCTCGAAGTATTATCTTCGCCTCGACACTGCTCGCGGATTCAAACAATTGAGAGAAGGGCCTTCAGACGAGGAATTGCTCGACGCCGTTGCTTCGGCTGAAGAGTTCACAGGCGTGGTCGTTAGGCGCAATGAACTGTCAGCGATAAAGGGCGCGCAAGCGCACTATAAAGGGCCAAAGTCGAAAGTACATGCGATATTGAAGGTATACATTGAGCGCGGAGAAGTCCCAGAAGCGCTGCGCAGCGATGCGTGGCTCATCCGACAAAACGCGCTTCGGCTCCTATCGGCACTCGAAGCGTTCCTCCTCCGTTTCAACGCACCGGAAACCGTCTTGCGCGCGAAAATTCTCGCTCTAAGACTTGAATACGGAGCGCCAGAGCAGCTTTGCCCGTTGCTTCAGCTGGACGGAGTGGGCATAAAACAGGCGACTCAGCTCTATACGCAGGGGACCAGGTCGCCGTTTGACATCACCCCAGCTATGCTTTCAAAACTCGTTGCCGGCACGCGGATCGCACAGTCAATAAACAAGCTGCCCGAAATCGTGATTGACATGCAGTTGCCTGATTCCATAGCATTTGGACAAGGCCTAATGTGTCACGCAACTCTAGCAAACGCTCGCGGGGGCGCACGTGTGTCGGTAACCGTGTTTGCCAATGGACTCAAGATGCTTCGCGATACCTTCTATCTGGCGAATGGATATGCCAAATCAATTCCTATCGGCACCTATGGTTCTCAAAACGAACGAGTCACATATCAAGTGCGAGTCGACCATCTCGACTGCGTCGAAGCTCCGCAGATCAAAGAGAAACAAATAGTAATAGCGGGGCTCCCAAGCGAACTAAGAGTAGCTAGCAGTAACGCGAGCAGAAGACCAGTAACTCCCGGCAATGGGACAAGAGATGATGCGGAAGTCCCATGCTTTTCGATCCCTTCAAGATCGCTTGGAGAGACAAATCGAGCAAGAGCGTTGGAGACGCCGCTCATGACCCCCCACGACGCCTCGCGCACGAAGAACACAAAGCCGAACGAAGGTGTTTTAGACGTGCGTTCGAGATCCGTCGGGCGCTGCAAGCAATGCGGCGGCTCGTTGAACCGCGCTGAAAGCGCAATAACGTGCGATTGCGGAGCTCTTTACAAACTGCCCACAGGAGCAGAACTCGCCGAAAGTACTTGCAGCTGCGGGCTGCCAAAGTTCAGGCTCAAGCTTCTTGGCGTTGACGTGTGCATTGACCGTCGATGCGAGAGCATGGATGATGTGATTTCCAAGCACTTCGCAGAGAGCAACTTCATCTGCCCTCGCTGCCATGGTTCTCTAACCATCGTGCGCAGGAAGGGACTCATTGTGGGGTGTGCACAGTACTACGACGGATGTAAAACCGCATTCTTGTTGCCTGCTAACGCTACGATCGTTGGACGGTGCAAGTGCGGGCTCCCGAAGCTGCAGTTGAAAACCAAGACTCGATGTCTCGACACCGCGTGCCGCGCGTAAGCATCACCTCGCAGGACCAACGTGTTCTTGTTCCACGGTGATCCTACAGCGGCACCTCACGTTGCTTCTGAATTGTGGCGTTATCTGGGTCAAGGCCGCGCCATTCGACAACGTAGCCGAGAGCTTCCAACACTTTCTCTGGAGATGAAAAGCCTTCTTCTTCGATTACACCGAGCGCAGCAGGTAGTGCGCTACCTTCAAGCGCTTCCAGTCTCTCTGCGATTACGCCAAGCTTTTGTTCACTTATGAGAAGCGTGCCGATCAGACGGTAGTGCGTTGCTGGATTGGCCTGCAGCCACCGCACGACGGCCCCTACCGATACAGACTGTTTGTCGGCCAGTTGCGTTACGTCGATTACGTCGCCTGTGAGTCCAAGCCGTGTGCTGTCGATGGTTTCGGCCTGCTGCACGACGGTCTTTTCCTCCAACTGCTTTAGGTAGTCGACGACCGGCCTCAGCGGCACTTTCTTGTCGTAGAAGATCACGAGGCCTCTCACTTCCTTGAACTTAGCACAACTGAGGTTTCTATCAACAGCAATGAGTAAGTTCTCAACGTCGAGCTCCCGCAGCTTCCCAAGCTTCTTCTGAAGGTAGTCGTCAGTCCAAAAACCGACCACTTCCAGGTACGCCTTCACACCGTTCTTTTCAAAGCCGAAATCAGGGATAAACACGTACCGTCCGGCAGTCAATAGCTCTGGTTCTCTTTTCAGAATCCAGCCCAACTTCAGCGCGTTAAACGATCGGGCGAACGCCGCTTCAACGGAGCTGTCAAAGCGCTCTCTTGTTTCCTCGGCAGCCGGCGCCTTAAGGAGCTCTTTTACCTTGTCGCTGTCAAGTTCCAGTTCGACCAGCTTAGGTGCCTGTCGTTCCCCGCCAAGGATATGCGCCTTTAGGCGCCAGTCACGAGCCTCCACGATAGATGGCAGCAGCTTCGCAAGCGATGTGCCGTACCGCTCAGTCATCTTGAAGAGCGAGATAGGGCCATCCACGAAAACTCGATAAAGGCCGCCAACCTGCTCTACGGTGTACATGAGGCCCAGATACTTTAGCCGCCTGAAAATACGCTGGTAGTTGCCCCCCGCAGTAAACTCAAGAGAGACCGCCTTGAACAGCAACGTCTGCGTCAAGCTTAGGTTGTACTGTTGGATTAGCTCCCGCGGACGCGGAGGAGCGAAGCGTTCAAGCACTAACTCGTCCTCGGCATCGCTCCAGAGTGACTCTTCGAGCTGCAATGGTGAGATGCCGAGTCGTGAGGCTGCCTGCTTCATCACCTCTCTTTTCATTTCGTTCGTCGCGACAAGCGCATAACGATTAGCCTCTGTGAAGACTTCACGGCGCGCTTTTTTGGGAGCAATATGGCTTCGCGGTTCGAAGACTACGGATCGGTCGAGCAACGCGATTAACCCCCTGACCAGTCGGTAATCAAAGCCGTCGTCCTCGAACTGCTGACGGTGCTTTACTAGCTCGCCCTGGCGTTTGCCCACGTGTGCTTCATAGGTTTCGATCAAACGCGATGCCAACTCCAAGTAACGGTCATCGAGCGGCGCGTACACCGGTTTTATCTTTCCCGAGCGAGAACGAGCGATGAGAAGATTGCTAGGCAGCACGCTCTGCGTTCCTCCATTTTCGCTTCCGACGGTGACTTATTTTTGTTTCGGTCGTATCACGTGTCACGATTTCAGTGAGTCTCGCATGCTTTCCCTCTCGCTTTCGCAGCACGCGCCCGAGGCGCTGAATGAATTCTCGAGAGCTGCCGGTTCCGCTCAGTATGATTGCTTGCGCGGCGTCGGGAACGTCCACGCCCTCGTCAAGCACTTTGGACGTCACTATCACACGGTACACGCCATCGCGAAAGTTGTCAAGGATCTCCCTGCGCTCGTCTTTAGACGTCGTGTGCGTGATTGCGGGAATCAAGAACGTGCGCGCGATGCTGTCCACGAGTTTATTGTGTTGTGTGAAGATGATCGTCTGATCACTAGGATGCTCGAGAAGGAGCTCTTTGAGCGCCTCGATCTTCGCTCGTGAGTTCAAGGCAATATCTAACGCCCGATTTCGAGCCAGAAGCGCCTTTCGCGCCTCTGGATCCCACGCGCTCCTGATGATAAACCGCGAGAAATCATACTGCGTACGCATCCGAATATTGCGGCGCGCGAGGTAATCAGTGAATGCACCGTGCATACGCGCGTACTCCTCAGCTTCTTCGGGCGCCAAGTCGACAAATACATGCGCGACTTTGTAGCCAGAAAGGTGTTCCTCGGCAAGATCCTGCACGGTCAGCTCATAGACTTTGCCGCCAATGAGACGTGAGAGCTCGCTGTGCAGTCCGTCTTCGCGTTCGTACGTTGCCGTAAGTCCTAGCCGCGCTGTCGACAGAAACATTTCGGCGATGTGGCGATAGCCCGGCGCGGGCAGGTGATGGACCTCGTCGAAGATGATGAGTCCAAATCGATTGCCGAGCTCCGCAGCGCGCAAATATGCCGAGTCGTACGTCGATACCGTGAGCGGTTTGAGCACGTTTTCCCCACCCCCGTACGTCCCTATCTCGATCGCAAATTGGGCCGCGAGCACGCGGCGCCACTGCTCCACTAGATCGAGCGTGGGTACAATAACTATGGAAGGCGTTTGCAGCGTGCCAATTGCTCCGACGGCGACAATGGTTTTTCCAGCCCCAGTCGGCAAGACAACCGTGCCTCGCTTTCCGGCTAGCATCCACGAGTCCAACGCGTCTGCTTGGTAGTCCCGCAAAGAGGCGTGGAACTGCAGGCGCGGGACCGGGAGCAATTCAAGCGCTTCATCTACATAGTTGATGTGACTGCTCTCGAGATAATCGGTGATATCCGCATAGTGCAACGCCAGTGCTCGATACGCGCCAGAGCGCGCGTCCCAGTGGGAGTTCGGGACCTGTGCATCGCCGAGAATCAGCAGCGTTCCTTTGTCGTATTTAATGCGCACTTCCACCTACATCACCCGCAAGTCGCGACCGGCCCGGGTCTGATCCTTCCCACGCTTATTCAAGCGCGCGCAACTTGTCACATACAGAGGCCAAATACCGACCCCCTTACCCAATTGGGCGCGGACACGCTTTTCTCACCGTGTGCTCGGCTATACGCTAACGACACCCGATTTGAATGCACTGCGTGAGCATAAAACATCATATTTTCGCCGAGTCGACCGTGAGACGAATCTCACTCTAGTCGTGTCCCGTGTGTGACAGCAACGTGCAGCTTTTGATCCATTCCCCTCGGGCCGCCCGCGACGTGCCGACGATCAGGCGCGTAACTCCAGCCTCATTGCAGATTCCTCGCGCTTCGATCACTTCACCTTCATCAGCTTGGCCCGCGTACGTGTGGGTATATGAGAGCACCTTGTTGACGGTCTTGTGCTCTATTTCGTAAATAGCAGGACTGTCAAATGCATAGGTAGCGTTGGTCACCGTAGCGCGGACAGTCGCAAATCCATCGTCTGTTCCTCGAGGCTCAATGGCTATCTCATCAAAGTCCCTTACGAATAGCAGATCAAAGTACGTCGCCCCTAGTGATCCGCGGTTCCATTTTCTTTTCTCGTGCAGAACGAACTCTTCAAACGTCAGCTCTGGAGTGCGCTTTCGGAATATCCGCCGCCACATACCAGTATCAATCTCGGGCAACAATCCGGATTCTACCGCGTCGCGCAGAGCGTCTCGCCCGCGTTCAAAGCTTGGCCTCCCGTAAAGAACAAAATCGATGTCAGACGAGTCAGTTGCAAGCCCAACAAGTCGAGAACCTGTGACGCCCATATGGCGCCGACTGATGCCGTAGCTCTCAAAAAAATCGACGATAGACGACACATCAGCATCATCGCAGCGTTCCACGCACTGCCGAGGGTACTCTAGCTGCGCAATGTCCTGGCTGGGAATTGCACAGAGCCCGTCTCGATAGTGAACAGACCTATGCATCAGCTGCCGTGCTTCTTCGAAGCTGACTTTGCGAAACCGCGTACCGTCCCGGCTCACTCTGTCGCCATTTTTGTCCGGAATATAGCGTAAGAAGCCGCGGATATGTGGCTCATTGTCGTATGAAACGACCGCATAAATCCAGTTGTTTTTGGTTACCACAAAATCTCTTATTCTAACTGGTTCCTGCAACATAATCTCGCGATCGTGTTGTCATTGCATCATCATTAAGTTTCTCGCTTTTGGTACTTGACCGCCCCGGCTGTGCTGACCCCGTGAAATAAACACGATCTATGAGGGCTCATAAAGTCCGCGAGTCACGTCCGCTGCCGAAACTAGCCACGTGTCACCCATTCCTGGCATTTGACGTGTGTTCTGAGGACGAAACCTCGCACTTTCTCGCCTTGTTCACGAAGTATCACCCTCCAAAGAGGGGAAAAATAAAGCACCATTGAAGCTGTTGGCAAAAAGGAAGAATTTTATGACGCCCGATCACGTTTGCTTCATGCTCCAAGGTAGAATCCCAAGCTTTCATCCACGGTGTCGAAGCCCGCACCTCGGCGCACCACCACATAATTGACGAGATCGACAACGGTCGAAGGACCCAGTGTGGCTTTGCCCCCTTGAAGCACGCAATCGACGCCGATCATTACGTCTTCTGCGCACATTGCCGGAGGCGCGCCAGTCACGTTAGCGCTAGTCGACGTGATTGGAGCCCCTATAGAGTCAATCAGCGCTCGAGTAACAATGTGCGACGGAAACCGAATACCGACGAGGTTCGTACCTGCCGTGAGGATATCAGGAACGACGTCCTTCTTTCGCAACAGCACGGTTATCGGCCCTGGCAATAGCGTCTGGAGGAGCGGGGCGTTGTTGACATGCGCAACAGTTTCTATCATGTCGAAGCGAGAAACTGCAAGCGAGATAGGCTTTGAAGCCATCTGTTTCAGCGCGATAACTTTCCTCACGGTTGATTCTTGTAGGGCGAGCGCACCAACTCCGTAGACGGTTTCGGTCGGGTAGGCTACTACCTTACCGGCCTTGATAGCGTTAGCAGCGCGCTGCACATTTCTAGTCACCTTGATAATACCCACCGTGCGCCCCTCGGCAAATAGCTGTCTGCAAACAGGTAGCGCCTTCAGTGCCGCCGCTTGACGATGGCCACGTCTCCGAAGGTCAAGTTTTCGGACGGCTTGCCTTTCTGCGCTTTTTCCCTACCGATGTCGATGAAGAGACTTACATTCAGCGCCTTTTCGAGTTTCTTTCGCAGCTTATCGTCAGGAGTCAATTCCTTTCGCTCAATTTTCTTTATGATAAGCGCCCTTTCCATTATTTTGGCCGCCAGTTGCTCCTGGGTTAATCCACTTTTTTGACGGGCGTACTTCACGATATGATCGAAATCGGGATCAAGTTCACCCTCCATTTGGCGATAAATATCCCGGTACCGGATGCGAACGTTTGCGGCGCCTTTGTTCGTGGGTCCGCGCAACGTTTGGGGGCGGCGGATTTCTGTACCAAGACCTGCGCAAGCGGCGCACGTTTCGAGCTGTGCTCCCTCAATTACAACGCTTTTAGGCTTTCCTGGGATTTCTTTCCCGCATAATTCGCAGTGCATCGCTTTCCTCGAAAAAAGGATATATAGCATGCATTGTTAAATACCATGCGGAGGAGACAACAGTGGAAGACTCGCTTGGCGAAAGCGAAAAGAAGGGGAACGATTTTTCTGAATACCTCTTGGATCGCGTTCGTCAACTGGAAGAGCGCAATCTCAAGCTCCGCGATGCCAATCGCAAGGTCGAAAACGAGAAGAGATCCGCCGAGAATCAGAAAGTACGCTACGAACGCGAAGTCCGAAAACTCAGAAGTGAGCTTGAACGACTCAAAGGACCACCATTACTCGTAGGGACAGTCCTTGACGTGCTTGACGATAATCGAGTTGTGATCAAGAGTTCGACGGGCCCAAAGTTTGTGGTCAACGCCTCGCAGTTCATCGAACAGGAACTCATCGCGGGCGCCCGAGTCGCGCTGAACCAACAATCCCTCGCTATCGTCGGCGCTTTGCCGCCTTCGAAGGACCCCACGGTGTATGGGATGGAAATCATCGAGACCCCGACCGTGAGCTACGATGACATCGGAGGCCTTGACGGTCAGATTCAAGAGCTGCGCGAAACGGTAGAGCTTCCAATATTAAAGCCTGAGCTATTTCAGCGAGTAGGCATAGAACCGCCCAAAGGGGTGCTTCTCTACGGCCCTCCAGGGACAGGAAAAACCCTGCTTGCGAAGGCAGTAGCAAAACAAACCGAATCGGTTTTCATACGAATCGTAGGCAGTGAGCTCGTTCAAAAGTACATCGGCGAAGGCGCTCGACTCGTTCGAGAGCTATTTGAAATGGCCCGGGAAAAGGCCCCCAGCATCATATTTATTGACGAACTCGATGCGATAGGAGCGAAGCGCTTAGACAGCGCAACTTCGGGAGATCGTGAAGTTCAACGGACGCTTATGCAGCTCCTCGCCGAGATGGATGGATTTGAAAATCGCGGCGACGTAAAGATCATCGGTGCGACAAATAGGAGTGACATACTTGACCCTGCGTTGCTTCGGCCTGGCCGCTTTGATCGGCTTATCGACATACCACTCCCAACTTACGAAGCCCGCGTTGAAATTGTCAAGATCCATACGTCAGGCATGAATTTGGCTCACGAGATCGACGCTGGGAAGATTGCCAAGCTCACTGAGGGCGCAAGTGGTGCTGACATAAAAGCAATTGCGATGGAAGCCGGCATGTTTGCCATTCGCGCGGAGCGCGAGTCAGTGACCGTTGCCGATTTTGACGATGCCGTGCGTAAAGTTATGGGCATGCCTAACGTCGAGGCGCAGCAGCTGGGGTCAATGTTCGCATAAGCGAGCAGCATTCGCCGTTTCTCTGAATCGTTCGTCATTAGCGCGTGCTATGGTCTAGCGGGCAAGAGTTGACGCGTGGGCGTGCGATTCAGCATTTTCTAGTTATGCAACACAAAGCGCTTGCTCCGCGTTTTTCCTCTACAGCTGGTGATAAGCGAGATAGAATCGTTGCAGCGCTGTGAAATTGCTCGCGAAGGCCACAAAAACCATCATCCAGCCGAGCAACGGGAACCAAATGACGTTTTCCGGGAATATGAGGCTGAGCAAAGCGACAAAGAAAATGAGGACAAGCCTGTCTGCTCTCCCGAGCAAGCCCCGATAATTCCGGCCAACGCCAAGTGCTTGCGCCTGGGTTCCCAGGTAACTCGTCATAAGAACACCTACAATCGCGAGCAGCCCAATCTGCCAAGCGACGTACCCACCGAGCGTAATACCCGCGAATATGAAAATATCAGAATAGCGGTCAACGACGTGGTCGATTAGGTCACCTTGCATCGATTCGCTGCTAGAACTTCGCGCCAAGCACCCATCTAATGCGTCAAAAAGTGCGTTGCAGGCTATGGCTAATATCGCCAAAGCAAGCAGTTGCGCGTAGAACGCAACGCCAGCGACGACTGCAGAAACGAGGGAGAGGGCGCTCAGCTGGTTTGCACTTACGCCGTGCCTGTAAAGCGCCAGCGCGATCGGATTTAAGATCCGCCCCATTCTTCCGCGGTATGTGTCAAGCGTCATTCAAATAGGCAGTCCAGTCGCATTGGCCAGCGGCGAATCGCTCGAGCCCGTGTCCTTGTGTGATTTCCAAGACGAGTTGCGCTGATTCGCTCAGCGCACCTGTCGAATCTACTTCGTACACATTGTTACCGTGCTGCGCGAAGGCCTCAACCAGGATGACATCAAGGATTTCTGCTTCTACGTTTTCGTTTATCTTTTTGTCTGAAAAAGCCTTCTGCTGTAGGCGCCTTCGAAGCGCGACCGGGTTAGTCCGGAGAACGATAACACGGTCGACTAGAAGGTTATGGGAGAGGTGCCCCTCAAGGACGAGATCTTCTGAAAACGGGTGCGCTTTCAGTGCCTCGAGATCAACTATCAGACAGTCACGGTTTTTGTCCCGCCCTGCGTAGTATTGGTGAGCGCGAATCACCTCGTTAAGGTCCACCACCTTGAGGCCATAGCGGTCGCAGAGAATCTTGCCAATTGTGGTTTTGCCGGTGCCGGGAGTTCCCGTGAGAGCAATTTTCATAAGACACTAAGGAGGTCAGTTCCTGGACAGAAATTTGTTGATGGCACTGAGAAGCGTCGCATTTTGCCACGGCTGGCCGACGGTGATTCGAATGTGGGCATTGGAGCATCCACGAAACGTCTCGCAGTTTCGAACGATTATGCCCTTACTCAGCAGGTATTCTGATACTTCGCGCGAGGTGTGTGGCGCGGTGTCAACGAAGACAAAGTTCGCTTCCGTTGGGTACGTCCGGAAGGGGAGCTTGTCGCGTAGGTAATTACGTCCCTGCGCTACCATGGACACGGTCTTGTCCAGAAAGTCGCGGTCTGAAAGCGCTGCGATACCACCCCTGACAGCCAATTGATTCACGGGAAAGGCAAGCATGAGTCTCTCGTACGAACGCGCCAGCTCCTCTGCAACCACCGCATAGCCGAGGCGCAGCCCGGCCAATCCAAAAGCTTTTGAAAACGTTCTAGAGACCATCAGGTTATCAAAGTGACTTACGAGCTCAATGTGGCTTTGCGACGTAAATTCAGCGTAGGCTTCGTCCAGCACGACTAGCGCGTCTGTCGATCGTAGCAAGCGCCTCAGCGCTCCTTCCTTGATTGCGTTTCCCGTCGGATTATTGGGAGCGCAGATGAAGATTAGCTTGGTTTTGTCGGTAATTGCTTCGATCACACCGTCAACGTCGATTGAAAAATCGTCCGCTCGCTTGACGTAGACGCATGTGCCATGTCCCGCCTCAACGATTATTTCGTAGTATGAGTAAGTGGGGATGGGAATAATCGCCTGATCACCGGGCACGATGACGTATCGCAAGAGAGTGTTGAGGAGATCGTCCGATCCGTTACCGACAATCACGCGCTCTGCTGAAACTCCAGTGTAGCGCGCGATGGCGTCCTTGAGCTCGACGTACCCAGGAGAGGGATAAATGCTTATTTCATTGATGTGTTGCTTAATCGCTTCAACTGCTCGTGGGCTCGGTCCTAGGGCATTTTCGTTAGATCCGAGTTTGATCACATGGTCGAGACTAATGCCATAAGCTTCAGCTACTTCTTCGGCAGACCTACCTGGAATATACGTTGATGGCACGTTCAACCACTGCAATAGCCGTTGCAATTTGCTCTTTTGTGATCACCAGAGGGGGCACGAACCTTAAAACGTTTTCTGAGGTGTTATTCAGCAATACGCCGTTCGCTCGGGCATAGTCGACGATAGGGGGGACCGGAAGCGACGACTCATAGGCGACCATAAGTCCTTTGCCTCGTATCTCAACCGTATAGGTCGATTCGAGCTCCCGTAGCAGCTTTTTGAGCAACTCACCCTTATATCGCGACTGCTCGACGAGAGATTCGCTTTCGATCACGTCGATCGTAGCAAGAGCGGCAGCGCACGCAAGTGGATTGCCACTCTGCGTCCCTCCGTGATCGCCTGGCGCGAACTTATATGGTTCGCGCGACATCATTGCGCCTACGGGAAAGCCGCCGCCCATACCCTTAGCCATCGTCATCACGTCCGGAACGACGCCAGCGTGCTCGCACGCGAACCATTTTCCGGTCCTACCGAAGCCGGTTTGCACCTCGTCCGCGATCATCAGTATGCCCCGCTCTGTGCAGAGCTCGCGGACTCCTGCGAGGTATTCGTCCGGAGGCACAATAACCCCTCCTTCTCCTTGAATCGGTTCCACGATGACAGCAGCGGTATCCGCCGTGACTGCTCTGGCGATTGCGTTCACGTCACCATAATCGACAAAGGTGACGCCATCAATAAGGGGCTCAAACGGTTTTCGGAGTGCCTCTTTCCACGTCACGCTGAGTGAGCCCATAGTTCGTCCATGGAATGCATTTTTAGTCGAAACGAAGCCTTTCTTGCCGGTTACCTTCCTCACGAGCTTCATCGCGGCTTCGTTTGATTCAGCTCCGGAGTTCGTCAGGTAGAGGCGCTCCATGCCGGTCAGCTTTGCCATGCGCTCGGCTAATCGCGCCTGGAGTTCGGTGTAATATAAATTTGAGGTGTGGATGAGCTTCTCTGCTTGCGCCTTGATGGCGCTTACCAAGCGCGGATGACAGTGTCCGATGCTATTGACGGCAATTCCTGCGACGCAGTCTACGTAATCATTCCCGTCGCTATCTGTAACGATCGCCCCTCTGCCGTGTTCAATCACGAGCGGCTGACGCGTGAACACCGGCATATAGTGTTGCAATTCCTGGGCGACTACCTTTTCTTTTTCGGATACGCGCATTTCTTACCACGTCCTACGGCAGTGCCAGCTTACGTCGACGCCGGCAGTGCACTCTTGAGAGACCATTGTTCCGGACAAGACGTTGCGCCTCTATTCAAATTCGATGGTCGCAGGCGGTTTCGGCGTAATATCGTAGACCACACGCGCGACGTCCGGTATTTCGCTCGTAATGCGCGAAGCAATTCTGCGAAGTACGTCATAAGCTATTTCAAGCACGTCGGCAGTCATGCCGTCTCGCGATTGAACAGCGCGCACTGCGATTATCCAGCCGTGCAAACGCACGTCGCCCTTGACGCCGGTTCCTTTCTCTAAAAGCGCCGCGAAAGTCTGCCACGGTTTGTACCTCAAGATCTCTTGCTCTACAATTGCATTCGCCTCGCGGATAACGTCGAGCTTTTCCTCGGTTACCTCGCCGATAATGCGCACCGCGAGCCCGGGTCCGGGAAACGGCATGCGCTCGCTGAGCTCAGGCGGCAACTTCAGGGCCCGCGCGATTTCGCGGACTTCATCCTTGTACAGGTACTTGAGGGGCTCAACGACCCCGTTGAACGCGATTTCCGAAGGGAGGCCACCGACGTTATGGTGCGACTTGATCTGCCCCTCAGATTCGATAATGTCCGGATAGATCGTACCTTGTACCAAGTACTCTACTTGCTTCTGCCTCGCCACTTCCTCAAATATGCGTATAAACGTCTCGCCTGTTGCCTTTCGCTTCTCTTCGGGATCTACAACTCCGTCGAGCGCATTAAGAAATCGCGCCTTTGCATCGATTATCGTCAACGGCGTGTGACGAAAAGCCTGCTTGATGTTTTCAGTTTCCCCCTTGCGCATCAGTCCTGTGTCCACGTACACAGGGTACAGATGAGCTCCCAGCGCCTGGTACGCGAGCGCTGCGCAAACCGAGCTATCGACGCCGCCAGAGAGAGCGATGATCGCTCGATGATTTCCCACTTCTCTCTTGATTTCTGCGATTGCGCCCTCAATAAATTCCTGACTATTTACCATGAGTCCAATCGTCTCTTTTGTTCAACGTTGAGCCGCGCCGTCAAGTGAGATCACGTGCTCGTTTTCATGTGGAGGACGGATCGCACAAATTCAAGAAACGGCGGCGACGGCCTACCCGGTCGCGACTTAAACTCTGGGTGGAACTGCGTCCCCAAGAAGAATCTCTTCGTCTGAATCTCTGCAATCTCCATTCGGATGCCGTCTCGAGCCTTCCCTGAAAACACCATTCCGTTTTGCTCGATGCGTTCAATGTACGCAGGATTCACTTCGAACCGATGTCTGTGCCGTTCAGTCACGAGCGCACTCTGGTACATCGCATGCGCACGCGTCCCAGGCGAGAGGACGATTTCGTAGTTGCCCAATCGCATGGTGCCCCCCATGTGATCGACGTCAAGCTGTTCGGGCAGTACATCGATGACGTGGACGCCAGTGGGATCCAGCTCAGCGCTCGTTGCCTCGAGCCCGAGAACGTTACGGCAAAACTCGACGACGGCCAACTGGAAGCCAAAACAGATTCCTAAGAAAGGAACGTCATTTTCGCGCGCGAAACGAATAGCTTCTATCTTCCCTTCACTTCCCCGAGGGCCAAACCCGTGCGCGACCAAAATACCGTGCACCGCCTTCAGCGTCTCGAGGGCGTGCGGGTCTTCTGCATCGACGAGCTTGACGTCAATGCCCCCTCCAAGAGCGCTTGCGGCGTGCTTGATAGCCTCTTTGATGCTGAAGTACGCATCTTCAAACATATATTTGCCGACGATGGCAATTGATCGCGAAATAGGCGGGTTTTTCATCACATCCCACGGTCTGGCAGCTTTCCTTTCGAGGAAGAGTTTCTCCACGAGGTAGTCGCCTAAGCCCTCAAGCTCAAGCAGGGAGGGCACTTGGTAGATGTCAGGTACGTCGTACGCGCTGATGACCGCATTTAGTGGCACGTCGCAGAAGAGCGAGATCTTGGCACGAGCATCTTTTCCAAGCGGCGTTTTCCCTCGACCAACTATGACGTCAGGACTGAGTCCCAGCTCTCTCAGGCTCTTTACAGAGTGCTGGGTCGGCTTCGTTTTGTGATCGCCGGTCATGTCCTCTGGCACGAGCGTTACGTGGAGCAGGACGAAGTGGTCTTCTTCGCTGTGCATTTGTCGCACCGCTTCCAAGAATGGCATGCTCTCGATGTCGCCGACGGTACCGCCTACCTCTACGACGCATACATCAGCCTTTGCCTGGTCGGCCACGGTCCTGATGCTGGTCTTTATTTCGTCGGTTATGTGAGGAATAATCTGGACGGTCTTCCCCAAGTAGTCCCCTCGCCGCTCTTTTTCGATGACCGACTTATAGATCTTGCCTGTGGTAATGTTATGATCGCCGGTGAGTTCAACGTCGAGGAATCGTTCGTAGTTTCCCAGATCAAGGTCAACTTCGGCCCCGTCCTTGAGGACGAATACCTCACCGTGTTGGAAGGGATTCATGGTCCCGGCGTCGATGTTTATGTATGGGTCAATTTTGATCGCCGTTACGTTATGCCCGCGGTTGATCAGAAGTCTGCCAGCTGAGGCGGCTGTAATGCCCTTACCGAGGCCACTCATGACCCCGCCAGTGACGACGACGTATCGCATCTTCTAGCTCTCCACAATGCCAATGATGATGTTATCGTTCTAATATGCTGCCGAAAAGCTATTTATACTCAAGACTAAGGCGTAGCCTGATTTCAGAATGCTTTCCGCGACAACCGCCAATAACATAATAGCTGCACGCACAGCGCGGGTGCAGAGTAACGTGCCCTATGCTTACGCCCTTTCAGTCCAATAATCTCCACGTGTAGTACGCCAAAACGGCGACGACGATAAAGCCAAGGATCGCCACACCGTAGCTGATGCCGCCTGCGGCCAGCAGTATCAGCGCAATGATCACGCCGATCGCAAGGAGAATGTAAGGAAGATTCCTCATCCTTCTGATTCTCGCTGCGTCTACACGAGGATGCGGCCACCGAAACTGCATTGAAGGGTGCCAAACCCTAGTGGAGTGCGCCTTGCTTCGATAATCCATGCGCGAGAGGGCATCGTCGACCTCAATAGCATCAGGCGGCGGCTCGTTTTCGACTTGTCCGATTTGCAGAATGAAGCTCCCCTCCCGTGAACCGTACCCGGTTGATATACTTACCTCACCCTCATAAAGCTCCTGCTGACCTGGGGGATTTGCGACGGTAATGGTAAGTAGTTCTTCGCCATCGACGTACGGGTTATTGCGGTTGAAAGTTACTTTGTCTTTGATCGCGCCACGCGATGAGAGGTAAACATGTGTCGGAGCTTCGTAATTGACCACATCGATATCGAGAGTCGCCTTGCTGCCTGGCCTGAGCGGAAGTCGAATTAGGGGTTCCTCGATTTCGATAGATTGCAGTCCCTTCCGGTTTATATATACGCTCTGCACAATTCACCTCATTTCAGGCGGAAGCAAGTTAGGAATTCGCTCATCTATTGGATAGTACACCCTGCAAGCCTTACAATAGAGCGTGCCTTTAATAATCTCCCCTCCCTCTTCGCTCTCGACCTCTAGTGCGAGCGGCCCTTTGCAGACAGGACAGCACAATATTTTCAGTAACTCCCGTTTCATTTCAGCCGCCTATTAATGCGCACATAATCACGCGCGTTCGAGTTTCTCCTCTCGTAAATCAACTATCTCTGTTAGCTCTGGTCCAGTGGAAAGCAGTGTAAATGGAACGCCTACTGCTATTTCAGCTTCGCGCAGGAACGTCTTTACCTTTGCGGACAATTCATCGTACTGGTTCGCTCCCTTAACGGATGGATCAAGCTTGTCCAGCCCTGTTATCGCCACCTGTGTGGCGCCGTTTACCATTGCAGAGTATTTTGCCATGGTGGGGTCCCACCAACCGATGCGCCGTTGCCGCCCGGTAACGGTACCAAATTCCTCAATGTCTAGCTTTTTTGCCTCGTCTTCGCTCATTTGTGTGTCAAAGGGCCCGGCTCCGACGCGTGTCGGAAATGTCTTGAAGACCACGATCGTCTCACTTATACGCGTCGGTCCGACGCCGACATCTGCAGCAATTTGAGAGGCTGTCGTATCTTTTGAGGTTACATAGGGGAACGTCCCGTAGAATAGAGAGATGCCAAATCCCTGCGAACCCTCTAAAATCACGTTTTTCGCCGCCTCAAGCGTCTTGTTTACCTCAGCCGCTGCATCCGTCAAAAAAGGCGAGAGTTCTGCCACCTCACGTGCTTGTGCCGTTGTCCTTTTCGCTCGATCAGCTGCGGCCGGACCACAGCCAGTTCCGGTTGAGCCGATCGTTTGTGAAAGGTACGGATCCTGCTTATCGGTTTCGATATGTTTTGTTTCGATTATCGCGCAGCGATAATCCACACCAACTCGCTCTGTCACGTTGAGTACCTCCGCTTCGCTAAGGAGCACCCGTGGATCAACAAGCACGCCCGCGCCGATGAGCAGTCGCGCATCCGGATACACGAAGCCCGATGGTATCATGCGCACACCGAACTTTCGTCCACTTACCTCTATCGTGTGGCCTGCGTTGGGGCCAATTCCGCCGCGGGCTATAATCGCAGGTTTGTCTGCAAATGCGACGTGCGCGACGATCTTACCTTTTCCTTCGTCTCCAAAGAACCCGCCGACGATTATAGTGGCTCCCATGCCCAGCACCTTCAAATCGATAAAAATTCGCTTGCTATCGCGCTTTAAATATCTTAAACAGCAAGATATGCTGTCAACAGTATTGGCTCGCAATATAAAAAAACATGCTTTTACGCGCGACTTAGTCGCATTGATTCGCAAACGCGCAGCGAAGCACTAATAATGGAGCATTTCATGTTAATACAGCAGGTGACAACATGAAAGCTGATGCTGTTCAAATTGCTGACGGCGTGTACTGGGTAGGCGTGTTAGACTGGGAGTTACGGTCATACCACGGATATACGCTGCACGGCACGACGTACAATGCGTATCTCATCTTCGGTGAGGAGCGCACCGCTCTTATAGATAACACGTACCCAGGCACATCCGCACAGATGTGGGCACGGATTCAAGATGCGTGCGAAACGGAGGGGAGACCACTCTCACTCGACCTGATCATTCAGAACCATATCGAGCTCGATCATAGCGGGGCGTTGTCCGAGATTCGCCGCAAGTTTCCTGCTGCGCCAATTTACTGCACGGAAGCTGCCGTTAAGGGACTAAAAAGGCTCTATCCGGCACTCGACGAGGTCCAGTTTGCCATTGTCAAGACCGGCAATGAGATTGCACTTGGCGCCAAAACGTGTTCCTTCCTCGAGGCGCCGCTGCTGCATTGGCCGGACAGCATGTTCACCTTTCTGAACGAGGACGGCATACTGTTCTCGAACGATGCCTTTGGCCAACACCTCTGCTTGACGCAGCGATATGACTCCGACGTTTCGGAATACGTGCTAATGCAAGCCGCGCAAAAATTTTATGCCAACCTCATTACGCCGCTGTCCCAGTTAGTGCTCAAGAAATTGGACGAAGTCAAAACGCTCGGGTTGCTCGACAAGATACGCGTGATCGCGCCTTCTCACGGACAGATCTGGACCGATCCGGCCAAAATCATTAACGCCTACACGGGCTGGGCAACAGGAAAAGCGAAGAACAAGGCCACGATCGTGTACGACACCATGCATTACTCCACCCAAAAGATGGCACACGAACTGGCAGAGGGGCTCATCGCTGGGGGGGTTGACGTCGCGGTTTATTTCTTGCACACCGACGAACGAAGCGAGATTGCAAAGGATATCCTCGACAGCAAGCTCGTCCTGTTCGGCGTTCCGACAATGCACAACGAGCCGTTCCCAAGTATCGGGGATATTGTGTACTATCTTCGGGGGCTGCGATTTGACAAGACTGGCCAAAAGAAGCTAGCCGTTACGTTTGGCTCTATGGGGTGGCGAGGCGGCGCGACCAAGAAGCTCGCAGACGCCATTTCAGCGTGTGGCTTTGAGGTACTGCAAGATTTGGAAGCTAATTATCTGCCGTCAGAAAACGAGCTCGCCCAATATTATGAGATGGGCAAACAACTCGCTTCTCGAATCGCGACGCAAAGGCATTCCTAAGGCTGCGATGCAAACAGACGCCCAATCTCCTAGAATGAATGCACACAAGAGTATTTCGAGGAAGATAGCAACAGCCGCAGTGGTGACGAGCGCGTAATAGGTAATCGGCCGAATGTCGTACACATAAAGGAGAGCGAAAGGGGAAAAACCGCAAAATAAACAGCGACCAGACCGTTGAACGCCTCGTGCCTAGCGAACCAGCGAATTCTTGCCGTTCTGTCGGATTTAATTGGCGATAAGTCGTGCCCTAATGTCCCCTTCTAGATCAACGCGTGTCGTGCTTACAAGCTCTTGTGCGCTCAGTAGAGCGCCTCATTCGGGCGAGAGCGTCTATATCTCCCGTAAATAAGGATGGTGGCGGGAACTGCCACCATCAGAACAAAAAGAGTAGTCACAACTACCGATGGAAGCGCCAGGAAGTTCAACGGTGAGAAATCGGCTTCGTTACGTACGGCCGGAAGAACAAGACCTAAAACGCCAACAATCAGCAGCACATAGAGAATGACCTTCTTAGCCATCGAGACTGCATTCTTCGAGCTGTTTGTAAGTCTCTCAAGAATAGCGTCTTTCTCTTGGTAGATGAACCCCCAAATAGCCATATCGCCTACGAGCGTTTCGCTGTGGGAGCTCTGCTGTTGAAACAGCAGACCAGTGATGTTCGATCTGGTGAGGCGCTTGATAATCTCGCCCTCTGTTCCTTCAAAGATGATGCCGACGATCGACGCTCCGTTAAGAATCTTCATGTCGACTCTTGCGCCGGTAGTGAGCTCCTCCTCGCCCGTACCCTTGTCGCGACAGATAATCCCAACAATCTGCGACCCGCTGACGGGCCCGTGCTCAGGCAGAAGTGGAGCTTCGCGCGAGGCCTCGACCTTCCCGGATTCGCCGGCTGCGTCACCTTGAACACGGCCCTTATTCTGAAATATCACGCCTTTGATCCTCACACTTCTGAGGATTTGTTCATCGACGTCGGTCTCGTGTCGGTACACGATACCCGTAACCCGTGAACCGCTTACGAGCTTATTCTCGATAGAGTTCTCTTCACGGTAAGTGAAACCGGTAATTGGGACGCCGGCGAACAACTTGACGCTAATTGCAAGTCCGCCCAGAAGCTGCGTATCCGTCGAACCCTTATGCTGGTAGAGGATCCCAGTGACTATAGACGAATCCTCTTGGACTTTCATTGGCTCGGAACCTCATTTCGATAAAGAATGCCTACAGCCTGTGCACCGGCCGCGGCCGACAGATCACTCACGTCGTTTAAGAGCTTGATCTCGGCGCCACCTTGCTGCCGATAGAGGAGTCCCTTCACCGCTTGTCCGCTGACAAGACGCAGAGCGCCCATCGGGGTTTCTTGGTGAAGCACACCGATCAGTAGTGCGCCTGCCGCGGCCGACAGATCACTCACGTCGTTTAAGAGCTTGATCTCGGCGCCACCTTGCTGCCGATAGAGGAGTCCCCTCACCGCTTGTCCGCTGACGAGTTTCAGCGCCGTATGCGCTACGCGCAAGAGCTTGAGCTCAGGCGCTTTCGCCTCTTCATATAGCACACCGGCGATCTTTGACCCCGGCAATAGTTGCACGTCAGCGGCCGTTTGATCTCGATAGAGCACGCCCGTAGCTGTCGCGTCGCGCAAGAAATCCAAGTCGAATTTTGACGCACTTAAAAGCTTGACTTCGTCCGATTTTTTTTCAAGATAAGTGATCCCCGTAATCTGTGATCCGCCCAGCAACTCTAGTTCAGCGTCGTCGCGTTCCTTGTGAATCACGCCTATGATCTTCGTTCCGCTTCGCCATCTCATGCGACTGGACCCCTCTCAATGCTCAGCTGCAACTAGGACTCTCTTCTTATTTATCTCTAGCTAAAAGGTGCTTTTGCGAAATTAAGCCCTCTTTCCTTATCATACTCAAAATCAGCGCGCTCAGAAGGCCCCAGCTCAGCGCCATCGCGTATCCCACCCCCACGCTTCCAAACGACACGATAAACGCAATGCTGAACGTGATAAACGTAACCAGCCCAACAGCATTGACGAACTGGTTTGTTGCCAACGCGCACTATCATGCCTCAGGTTTAAGATGTACAGGTTCTATTCTACTCCTACGCAGAATCAGACGTATTCAATGAACGTGTCTGATATAAGCGAGGATGAAATCGATGAGGCGGTATCAGAAGCGTTGCACGGGATCATCAAGGCTATGGACCTCTTGAAAGAGAAGAAGTCCTTTCACCAAAAGGTCGCTGACGCACTATTTACCATATTAAAACGCAAAGATCTCACCATTTTCGATGTACTTATCAAAGGGACGAGAAGGTATGTGAGATCTTAGATGAGCCTACTAAAGACGTCCCCGAGGGAAAGGTGCTTGGAGGTTCGATCGACACCGAAACGATCAAGATCTGCAACCTGCTGTCCAAGGATCTCGACGGCAATTTTGAGCTGCTGTATGAGGACGAATTCCGAAAGGACATCCAGATGACGCTGTACACGGAACGAAAAAGAATCAAGATGTGATTTCGTCAAGAACTCATCAATCCCTGCAACGTGCATTGCCAACAGGGCCGGTTTGTTCTTACTTTGGGGGTTTCATTCATGTCTCTGTCTGAATACGATCGTAAGCGATACCATCGACAAATAATCATTCCTGGGTTTGGGGAAATAGGGCAGGAACGGCTGAAAAACTCGACCGCCCTTATCGCTGGCTTAGGCGGGCTCGGCTCACCTCTCGCGTTGTATCTTGCTGTCGCGGGCGTTGGACATCTTCAGCTGATCGATACAGACTCGGTCGAGCTGAGCAATTTGAACCGGCAGGTGCTCCACTGGGACGAAGATTTGGGAAAACAAAAAGTCGAATCAGCATCGCAGAAAGTGGCAAGGATTAATCCTACAATCAGTGTTGAAGCAATCGATCTGACTATCGAGGACAAGAATGTCCTCGAGCTCACCGAACGCTGCGACATCATTCTCGATGCTATGGACAACTTCGCGGTTCGGTACATGCTAAACTCGGCGGCTATTGCTCACCACGTCCCTCTGATCCATGGCGCGATATACGGCTATGAGGGGCGACTTACGACGGTGTTGCCGGGCAAGACGGCTTGCCTGGAGTGTATCTATCCGCACGCTCCGCCTCATGCAGTGTTTCCGGTGTTGGCTACGACACCAGGCGTGATAGCATTGCTCCAAGCAACAGAGGCCATTAAGTGCTTAGCTGGCGTAGGCGTTCCATTGATCGATGAGCTCCTTATCTATGATGGCGAAATGATGGCATTCGACAAGGTTAAGGTGGCCAGGAACCCGCACTGTAAGTCGTGCGCCGGCTCCTGGTCGGAATAGGCTTACCGTCAAAAAAGCGCATTTCGTCGTAGCGGTGCTTCACCGGAAATCCTTGTCAATACTCTACGACACAGTGGCAGCGACTGGGGGATTATATTGCTAGAACGGTGGTAATCAACGTCTGACGCGGTTTCTAAGCGGTGATTGCGGCCGCATCACTTGTGGGGTGGGCGGTTTTTTTTTGGGTACTGTAAATCCCGTAGATTTTGAATCCTCTTTTCAATCACCGCTTCTTCGTTGTACGTAGGCACAAGTACCGAAATGAAAGGCTGATATGAGTAATCCTTGCCAGCGTTCTTGCGGCGAAGAGCGAATCCCAGCATCAAAAGCGGGTAGCCCAAGAACACCCAGATGAGTAGAAATGCAAGCAAATAGAGAACAACGATGTCCAGCGTGACAAAAGGTTGAGGTATCATCGTTTCAGCCCATCAGGATAGTCGTCGCTTTCCGTCGGCGATCAAAACGTTGCTCACTAATGCCCGCCGATCTATCTCTCAGACGTCGTCGCATTTAATTGCTAGCTTTTGAAAGCGCTTGCTTTTAAATGAACTTGGCTACCGCGTACGCAAAAAAGGCGCAAAAAACCGCTATGAAGGGCACGCAAATGATCCGCAAGGTCGTCGCTCTATGTGCGTCCCAGGCGTCGCCTCTTGACATCACATCTGTCAAAGCGAGCAAGAAGACGAGAACGCCGATTGCTATGGCGCAACAGGTCATAATGACACCTAATGAGGTCGTCGACTGCACATAATCATAGTCGCACTGCACGAAGTTAACGTCGAGATACGTGCCATAAAGCTGGTCATCGAGCCAAGTCGTTTCGTAGTTCCGCGTCCGATCGGGTGTGTCGGATTCGTCACGTTAACCATCCTAAGTCGTCTACTCCATCTCATTGTTTCAAGCATAACACCGTTGTCGCCGCGTGCCGATGCTGTGGGTCAACCAGGTCATTTATGCACTCCGTCGGCGTTTTTCGCCCGAGATGCCGCAGTTCGGCCTCTTGTTTGGTGCAGGTATTTTTTAAACAAAAAGGCGCCTATTTTCAACCCGTCCCGCAGCGAAGCCAGTTTGGGACGATCGTGCCGTGCTCGGTAGGTGATCGGGATTTCTGCGATGCTACATCCTTTAAGCACGCTCTCGGCAAACAGGTCGGCTTCAAGTTCGAAGCCCCGCGCGGCAAGCTCAAGGCGCCTGATCGCGTCGCGTCGGAGGCCCCATAACCCAGTGCAGACGTCGCTGACCTTCACGTTAAAGAGCAGTCGGGCGAGCAGCGTGAGGAGAGTGTTTCCCGCGACGTTCACGCGCGTCATCGCTCCTGGCTCAATCCTGCCTTTGAGTCGTGATCCGACGACGACGTCGTGCGTCTGCAGGAGCCGAATCATCCGCGGGACCACATCAATGGGATACGTATCGTCGCCATCACTCATGATGACGTAGTCGGCGTCGATCCTGCGAAAAGCGGTTCGAATGGCGGCGCCTTTGCCTCGGCTCTCTTCAATGATAATACGTGCACCCTTTTGGCGAGCGATGCCGATCGTTTTGTCGGTCGAACACCCGTCGACGACGTACGCGGTGGTCTTTAGCCCGGCGTTCAGAAGTTCGTCTACGGGAATCTGGTCGATGACTTTTCCGATTGCACGCGCTTCGTTTAAGGTCGGTATCACGATCGCTACGGTCTCCATCATTCCCCCCCTTTAGTGCGGCGCTTCTTCCTTGTCATTGTCAACTCGCTCACGTTATTCAAGTGGAGGGATGCTCCGCAAAGCAGCGGTGGCCTTCAAATGGGCAAAGCTTGCGGGATAAGCTTCGATAAGCGAAACCATCAGCGCCGTTATATCGAGCTTTCTTTCTAGCAATCGGTCTCGTTTCTTTTGCCAGTCTTCCTTGGCGTGCGGGTCCCGAATGAGCTGCACCGCCTTCGTTGCGACTTCCGATGCTGTCTTTAGGTTGAAGAGCAATTGAAATTCGCGCTCAAGCTCGATGAAGGCGCCAACGTCACAGTCGCCGACAAAGGCGTTACTCCGAATCGTCGGAGTGCCGAGAAGCGCAGCTTCTATCGCCATAGTGTGCGTGTCGGTGATGAACAACGATGCATAGCTTAAGACGTCGTGTATCCGCCTCTTGGGCACGTCGAGCACGTAGTCTTGCATTGGCTCTGGAACATCGCATTCGGATGAAACAAAGACCTCCCCATAGCCGCTGAGCTCTTTCACGAGGGTGATTTTGTCAGCGTCAGTCAGCCCTCTGACCCCGAGGTCATTTAAGCCATCAAACGCGGTAAACCTCAGTACACTGTAGTCGTGACTCCTGGAGATGCCCAAGAGATCAAAAACGGATGGGTCGGGCGCGTAGTAATCGGGATGGAGGTACGCGAGCTCTTTGTAACTCTCCACTTTGAGGTGTTTTGGACCCAGCTCTTGTTTGAATGATGACGGCGTCACAAAAACGTCGGTGAACTCATACGTGAGGTTAGACAACGCGTAACTCTCGGCATTGATCGTGCTCTTGCTGTCACTAAACGTGATGTCAGGAACCTTGAGCAAGTGGGCGGTAAAGGTGCAATAGGTACCGCAGCCCGTGGTCAAGTCGATGTTCTTCGCCTTGAGATATCGAAAGGCGTTCACGACATCGTGGGGAACCGACGTGATTTTCCCCGACTCGGAGTCCGACGAACCCGAGAAAAAGAAAAAAGGAATGTTGAGCTCATTTAGCAGCTCGATGGTCCCCCCATAGCCACGCGCGAGCACGAAGACCTGATTGCCATCGCGCTCAAGCGCGGCTACAATGTTCTTGTAGAAATGTACCTCGGCTTGCGTATTGACAAAAACGGCAATTTTCATGTGTTTGCCTCCCTCCTGTGAGTTTTTTCGTATGCCCAACGGCGTAATTACCATTGAACGTGTCACCTCTTCCGTCAACGCAATTGATGCGAGTCCGTCCAAGAATCGTGATTATCAAGCCTGTTCGCACAGAACGCCACATATCCTCACCCCGCTTACGAGATTTACGTCCTCACGACCCTCGTCTTGATACAAGAAGCCGCTAAGGCGTGGACTCTCAAAGATTCTCTTTTTGAGAGAGTTCTTTTGTCGACAGAGAACTCCGGTTACCTGCGGCCATGGCACGATATGCACGATGTCACTGAAGTCTGCAAAGAGCGTAGCGTCGTCCGATCCCTCCTCTTGATAAATTAAACCCTTGATCCGCATATCACACAGCGATCGGGTGCCGGGAGGGGTAGGGTCTCCGTACAGTATGGCTATGATTTTCGACGCGTCGAGGATTCGCTCATCATCCTCGCCAGTCGTCCAATAGGTGAGGCCGTCGAGCTCTAAGTCGCTCACAATGCTCTCATCGGCACCGTCGTCGTGATACAGGACGCCGACCACTTTCGAGTTGGCCAAGAGTTTGACCCGAACGTTCATCCCGCTGGACAGCTTCTTTTCGTCGGTCAATTCGTCCAGGTAGATGATGCCCGTAATTTTCACTTCACGCAATTCCTTCATGATAACACCTTCACGAAGTTTTGGCGGTCGGCCTGTCACTACTATGATACCTAAGGTAGAGCAGGTACGCCACAGGCACAACGATTAACGCAACGGCGATGTATGAGCTCAGTAGAGTAAGATTAGATTGTTGCAATGCCAGCGGCACGACGAGGCCAAGAACGCCAATGATCGGCAAGAGGTACAACAATAAGCGCTCGACCTTGCGAAATCCGTTTCCTACCGGCGCCTTCGCCGCCCGTGCGCGGCGGGCTGCGCGACTCGGGGGCGCTATATCTCGATAGATAATGCCAATGATCCTCAGACTGGTCAAGACGCCTTCCTCACTGGAGCCTTGCTCTCTATACAGTACTCCCGTTAACACTGCGTCGCGCAAGGACGTCGCGGTTACTCCTTTGTTCTCCTGATAGACAACGCCGGTAATTCTCGAGCCGTTGAGGATCCGTGCGTTCAGCTGCGGTCCGCCGAGCAGCTTCAGTTCGGTGCTCCCTGCCTCTTGGTACGTAATGCCTCGCAGTTTAGAACGGTTTAAGATTGTGCGGTCGGCAGACGTCCCCTCCTGGTAGATAATTCCCAGCACCTTGCGCGCGGTCAAAATACTCTCAATGGAGGAGTCTTCATCTTCGTAGATGACCCCTTTGATGTTTAATCCACTTAGACAGTTCTCTTCGCCGTTGTTCTTGTCTTTGAATAAGATGCCGGTGAGCTCCCCATTATCCAAAAGCTTGACTTTTATATCGGGCGCATTCAGCAAAACGGCATCTTTGTCCTTAGGGTCCTGATAGGTAATTCCAATAACTCTCGAACGGTCTTCTGACGCCATTTAAACCTCAATCTTCGGTGGCTGATTGGGTGATCCAGGCTCCAAGCTTGGCCGGGTAACCCTCATCAGGCGTTTCTTTTTTTACGGGTGTATCGCCGTTTCCGTGCCAATGAGCGCTCACGCTCTTTGTTTTTATTACCACGTCATGGAGTCCTGCTCTCAATTTCTATTATGGGGATGTGCTGCTTGGAGATACAAAACGGGCATAACACGTACAGGCGGCCGTCTGTTTCTCCTAGGAGCGGCTGCATATTTATAGGCAGTCCGCATGAGGGGCAACTTGCAGGAGTCATGGTATCTCCTGAAGGTTTGACAAAATACTCTCAATACTCATTTTCAGTCGTCTCCTTCACCTGTGCGTAAGCCTCAGGATCAAACGTGTCGAGGATTGCGCTTATCAGGTCAACTCTACCGATGAATAACTCCTTATCGGTCCAACGGAGCTGAATCCCCGTTTTCTCTTCGAACAGTCTCAAACCCTCTTTGAGCCCGTCCGCAAGGTACGGCGAGAGTGTCAGGAAGAAGTCTTCTGCGTACATTGTCAATTACCTGTTTTTAAGGCGCACCTCACACGAGAACAATTGATTTTTTAACGAAATGCCCAGACTTGCCCTCGTTTTCCGAGGGATACTGGTAGGGGATTTTTCGTTTAGAGTTGTTTGGTGTGTGCTCAGGATCTCTCCCGATGGTGCGCCAAGACCTAATACTTGTCAAAGTATTTAAAAGTTGCTAAATTTTATTAATAGTTTTAATTTACATTAAAAGATACAATTTATATTAAAAATTAAGTCTATTTGCCTAACAGCCAAAGATTTGCTTTTTTTTAAAGAAAAATGCAAAAAAAACACTAGAAATAAATAAAATAAGACGTAGATATAAATTGTAAGCAGATAACAACATATACATGTTTTATGCAAATTAAAAATTGCACATAAAAATAACAATATGCGCAAGTTTTGCACAGAGCCGGCCCCCAACGGAACCAAAAGGAGCGAAAAATGACCGAGCCTGACTCCAAAACAGAGAGCGAAGGAGTTGAACAAATCGTACGCCTCCTAGCGTGTTCTGATTTGCGAAACCATCTCGCCCAAACACTCCGCAATGGCAAGAAAATGACGCTTTCTGAATTGAGCGAGGAAGTTAGAGCTAGCTCGCCGGCTTGTGTTCACGCCCTGCGAGAGCTAACAAAGGAACAAATAACGCGTCAAGACGAGAAGCGCAACTACTTGCTCACTAACATTGGCGAGATAGTCTTGCGTAAGTTCGACGAGCTCAACGTAAACGTCACGGTGTTATCGCAACACAAAGAATTTTGGCTCGACCACATTTTGAGTGACATTCCGAACCACTTGCTTGATAAAATAGGGTGTCTCGCCGATTCTGCCGTTCTAGCAAGTACGCCTGCGGATATCTTAAAAGGTTTTTCTGCGCTCTACATGCTGCTTCAAAATTCTAAGGAGGTACGCGCCATCTCCCCGATTTTCGCCGAAGAAATGACGGCCCAGTTTATCCAACTAGTAGAAAAAAAAGTAGACATCGAACTTATTTTCACGCCCGCCGTACTGGACGCAACGCTAAAATCGGCGGATAGAGAAGAGCTAGCAGACGCCCTGAAAAAGAATCTCAAGATCTTCAAACTTGAAACCCAGCCGAACTTTGCCTTAACGGTTACAGACTACTTCCTCATGTTAGCCTTCTTCCGGCCTGACGGGAGTTTCGACTGGTCTAACGCCCTTCTGAGTTACAGCCTTGAAGCGCTAGAATGGGGCCAAGCGCTGTTCGCATACTATGTCGAAAAGACAGAACCCGTCAGTCTCTAGCGGCACTGCGTCAAACGGAGAATTCCTGGCTGCATTTCGTTTACCACAGCCACGCACGCGGCAGGGGTACATACGTTCCTTTATTTCTAGTCCGATTTACGCTATAACGTTCCTTAGCGCTGCTGATGTAGCGATACTCTACATTTCATTTTTGCTTCAAGGTACTTTGATCCTGAGTAGCGCCTTGCTGTTAGTCGCTGCTTTCTTATTGGCGTGTTCCATCTACAGCTTAAACAAAGTGACAGACCTCAAAGAAGACGCAATCAATCTGCCCGACAGAGGTCGATCCATAATGAAAAACCGAGACTACCTGCTTTTTGCGAGCGTCGAATCAATCAACATCGCAGTGGTTCTCGCTCTCTTCAGCTATCCGTCTGCAATCATCGTCATCCTCTTCGCGTTCTTTGTAGCGTTTTTTTACAGCTTGGGAACTCGCAGATTTAGGCTAAAGAACATCTTGTTTCTTAAGAATATCACGATCGCAGGGACGGTAACTGCAACAGCAGTGCTTCTAACACTTGCGGTTCAAGTCAATATCGCATTTATCGTGGTAATGGTTACCTACTTTATCTTTGTCAAGGTTCTGATTGGGAGCGTGCTTCTTGACGTCCGCGATATCGAAGGTGACCGGAAGGCCAGCGTGCGGACCATCCCCGTGTCCCTGGGCAGGACCAAGACGCGAAATCTGCTGCTACTCCTAAACTCTACGCTTGTGCTGTGGGTGGCATTCTCGATGTTACAAGCCATTTTCTACCCGTACATTATCGTTTTGATTCTCGGCGTGATTTACGGGTATTGGAGCATCTTGCGCTTTACGAGGGCAGGAGCTGAAACAAGCAGGTTCTATTATTCCCTTATAGGCGCCGAATGGATGTTCCTGGCCCTCTATGCCACGCCATTCGCCTTAGGGTGGCCACACATCCTTTAAGTTAGCGAGGCCAAGCTCACTTGCTCAGTAGCTGACAGGTACTATGTCGTTCAGAGCCTGAATGCAAAGACAGCCCAAAAAAGCTGCCTGCGCGCAACCAAACAAGAGAAGAGCCACGGAAGATACCGGGCCTGCTTTTTCGTTTTTTTTAGTCACTGACTGGGTGTGCTACATGGTATCACTATCTCGCCAAGGCGGCCACAACAACAGCGCAGAGCTCGGCATTGAAAACGGCACGCGCACAACAGTGTTGGGGTTCTTATTGCTTTGATCATGGGAAATTTCTTTTCAAAAAGCGTTATAATCGAACCAATCAGCGCTTGAAAAGAGCGAAATGCTGCAAGGGGGTGTTACTTAACATTCAGAAAGCGGCGGTTATTTTATTGCAAGCTCATACAGCGTTTGCAACAGCTGTACCGCAATTTTTGAATAGGTTGGCTGCAAAACCTAAGGGTTTACGGCGCGCAAGGGTGATTTCGAGCTCCGGAAGGACCGCAAACGCGTACCAAGAACCTTGTGCGTGCTAGGGGCCTTGCTTTACGTTTTTTTGCGCTTCTTTTTTGATAGATCTTCGACTTAAACCGTGCAGCGATTAAGTTGGATTGGGTTTTCTGGCTCTTCGCGTCGCACCTGCCGTTAATAGGTTACTATTGGCCACTTACCGAAAAGCCCCCGGTAGGTGTGACACAAACGCACTGGCATGCTTTCCCATACAATCGCAGCGCGCCCGCGAACTGGCCAGCGCAAGTGAACTCGCCGACGATATGATAGCCTCTCTCTGTTAGCTTCTCCTGATGAGTTGGTGATTGACCTCGCGAAAGTTGCCGGTCGTCGAAAAAACGAATACGTTCTTGTCCATCGCTGGCATGGCTTCGATCAGTTCGATCAGTAAGTTGTGATGCTTTAACCCGCAGATGCCGACCCAAAGCCGATGAGGTCGTATCCGGCTAGCGCTTCCGGCCGCACGTCCTCGACGGTAGTAAGCTGCGCATTCATGGCCTCCGCCATAGCCTTTGCGACCTTCTCGGTGTTCAGGCGGTGGTAAGATTTGTAAATGATAAGGGTGTTCACTAATAATAAGGGTGTTCACTATGCCTCCTGTTCTGACGCGCTTGTTATTCGACGATTGTCGCGTATATAAAGCTGATTATGACGACCCTTGTGCGTAATTTTCTGCGTCGTGATAGTCCTAAACTATGCGGCGTTGCCAAAGAGGAAGATAATGTCGTTTGTTTTGTGGGGCAGCACACCAATATAGAAATTAGTAAAGTCGCCGTCATAGCTTTTATCTTTCTCCGTGGCCGCAAGCGAGCCGGTTTCCGCGTTGACGCAGTTAATAGCCGATAAGTTCTAGAACGATAGATAATCAGCTAGAAAGACAACTTTAGCTTTCACCCAATCAGAAGATGGCCCTTTCCGCGTACGGAATCTTAGGAACGAGGTAGCTGCTGAACAAGAAACAGAACGCGGGGGCGAGCACCCGACGAGGACAAACTGAAGGAGCGGCGACGAGTATGTCAAGTTGCGCAAAGTAGACCCATCACATCAGTTCATCATTATTCATAATTGTGATAAACGAAATGATGGCTACAAAAATCATCGTGAAAACGGTTACCAATGCCATAGAGAGCGTGATGTCGTTGGTGTTTGAGATAGGAGCCACTATTATGCTCAACCCAATGAGACCGTATACAACAGCCGCTTCGATCCAGTAAGGCTTGCCGTTGAGCGTGTTCATTTTTTGCGGTTGAATCCGATCGTACTTGGAGAGGAAGAGGGCGAAGAGCAGATAGATGATGAATACTAAGTTAAACCATGCGCTGTAGTTCGGGATCGGCACCCCAAAGTAGTAGGGCCCTGGGGTTTGCCATACCCATTGCTTGAGCACTGTCGAAAAGATAGGATCCATACCGAGGTCCCACATGACCATGATAAATGCGCCAATAAACGGCACGACTAGAATCCATTTTCCCTTAAGTTTCGTGTTATACTGCCCTGTGAGCACGTGTGACAGCATCCACGAGAAGTATCCGGCGGCGAAGTAGGCGAAAATAACGGTCAGAGGGACCCCAAGGCCTGGGATAACTAGAGGCATAGCGTAGTGATATAAAATAGACGGCGCAAACGCTGCTCGAATGGTTATTGCCTCGAAAAAAAGGCTCACTGCGCACGCGGTGAAAAAGAAAACCGTCGTATTCCTCGCACCGTATCGTTCGACGCCATGAAGAATTGCGATAACGAAAAGTAGAGCAATAAACACGATGAACTGAATCCCGAATAAGGAGGGGACAGAGTACAAAAGCACGACGAATACACCAAAGATGGCTATTAATGACCATCGCAACTTACTAAACGGCCTCTCACCTCTTCTTGTGTCTTTATTATTCACTGGAGAGCCTGGTTGTTCGTGTGAATGCATAAGCTGGAACATAAGCGGATCGATGAAGCAATAAGCGTTTTGATTTGAGATCACTGAGCTTTGTTCTGCTTAAAAAAACAACGGCCACGAAAAATTACTCTGTTGAAGGGAGCCTCGATGCCTTCTGTATAGTCAATATCCACAATATAATGAGAGCCTGTAGACCTATGCTCGCTGAAACGTTGCATCCATACACGAACTGTATCGTAATGTTCTACTCAATAACTCCCTTCCTCATACATTGCTGTCTTAGAAATGAGAGGCCGGCTTGCAGTCTCTAGCAAGTTACGGGGCTTCTTGCCCTCTGCTCCACCACCAAGACGGTAGTATTCGGCACGTTTCGCTTCCGTTTTCGTGTGCGCCGTAGAACTTGATATCCCGAAGTGGATTGCAAGCGAGATTAACGCCGCCCGCGTGAACGCTCCCGACGGTCCGCCTGCCCCATACATTCGCGAAGCTTGCCGGACTGTCTACACGGGTCTCCCAGACCCTTCATAACGGTGCACTTGCCTTTCTCGTCGTCATCGCACATACTGATGAAGCGCTAGAAAACGCTGCAAAGACTCCAAAATCGTCCGCCTTCACGCAACGATAGCGTTTTCGAGAACAATTTCGGTATCTTTATATTATGGTTAGTACAATTGGTTGGTGAGGTAGGTGACTTTACAATATTGTCATGCGAGGACAATATGGACAACGCTCACAGCGACCAGCGTATCTACACGCACTCCTCGAGAAGCATATCGTGGATTTCACGCACCCATCGTCGCTCCTGGGTAAGGTTCCAAGTGCGAGCGTCGACTGGTCTAGTCCGTGGTACACCTAGCTCTTGAGGGTAAGAAAAGCGCTTCGTCGCCGAGATAGAGCAGAAGCGTGCTCAGTTACGGCGTTTCCGGCCGCCTTGACGCCTCTGGAGGGCTGTGCGGGGTTAGAAACTACTTGAGAAGGGAACAATCGGGTCAACGGGTTGCTAGACGATTTGTCGATACTTAGTAAAACTGTTGATATTTAAAGTCAATAATTATATATTTAGACAACTTTAGGATGCATTATGCACCTTAAACTACTATAGCAAGCTTTATATCAAATTCCATCGTTGATATAACTCGATATCGTTGATATAAATTAATAATTGATGCATGAAATAGCAGGAGGGATAAGAATTGAACGGAGCGGTGCTGGAGCCACAAACCGACGTTGCGAGGCTATTGATATGTTCAGACGTCAGAAAGAACCTCATTCTCTCGCTTAACAACGGCGCGACAACTCTCGCCGAGTTACGCGAAGCAACAGGAACAAGCTCAACGGCAGCTATACACGCGCTCAGAGAGCTGGAGAAAGAACGCCTCACCGTGCAAGACAGTAAGCGCAACTACCTGCTTACAAGCTCCGGCAAGATTGTCGCTTTACACTTGGAGAGCTTCGTAAAAACCGTCGACGTAATTACTCAGTTTGGCGAGTTCTGGCTTGGACACGATTTAAGCGGTATCCCTGACGATTTCCTTAAGAACATAGGAGTTCTGCAAGAGTCACACCTCTTGACAAGCACGCCGACTGACGTTTTCAAGGCCTTTTCGACCTTTGTCAAGCTACTCGAAAAAGCTAAAGTGATAAGAGGCGTTTTCTCCGCATTCACACCGGACTTGCTTGATACTTTCGCCGATCTAGCCGCTAAAGGGGTATCGATCGAGCTTGTCGTTACCGGCGAACTGCTCGACACCGTACTAGAGCTTATAGATCGCAGCGCGCTCAAGGATGTACTTAAGACAAATCTTACGCTGCGCGTGATTGATCAAAGCCCAAGAATAGCTTTCACCGTAACTGACTATTTCTTTATGCTCGGACTTTTCAGATTCGATGGGTCATATGACTATTCAGACGAGTTGCTAAGCTACAGCGAACCGGGCATGAAGTGGGGCCGCGGACTGTTTGACCACTACGTTAGAGCATCAAAAGAATTCGATTTGAGAGTTGCTAGCGTCGTTCATTGAGGCTGCGTACCTTTGAGCGAGCTTCTCAACGAGCTCAAAAGGAGCTTTGTTGTGTTGCCCAATGCAAAGGTGAACTAGCCGGCGTCGGTGTAAAGCATGGTGAGTTCAAAAATGGTTCTAAACGGTGACAGCGCTTTTTTTGACGAGCAGCTCTAGTCCAAGCAGTGCCCCACGCTAAGCGTCGCTAGGAAAGGCAGCAGCGTGCGACGAGGCTCGGCCTTATCGCGGCGCAATAAGCCAGGTGGCTATTCCTAAGCCTCAACCTCCTTTTGCGAGATCTTGCCGCTGCACGCAGCAGTACCGGTCACGCCCATGTTCGCGAAATGCCTGAAAAACTTATAATTAATCAAAGGTTTACATGCTTTCAGCTAGATTTGTTCGCGAGCGCGTGCGGCGCGAAAAACGGGGCGCTGATTGGAGACAATTTTTGGCAGATCATCGAACGTACGTCTATAGCCCATTTTCGCTGGCCATAACTGCATTTGTCATATTCACGCTAATCGTACTCTTTATTTTCATCTTCCTCGGACTAATCGGAGCTGCTTTTGGTCGAATCGGCTTCTCTGCGCAAGCAATCACACTGTTGCTCTTAGCGGTGCTTGTCGGGAGCTTTATCAACATACCGCTATTCACAGTTGAATCTCGCGAGCCTGTTATGCAGGATGCGTATGTCACCGTTTTCGGGATGACGTACCACGTACCGGCAGCCGCCGTGGGCTCACGAAGAACAGTCGTTGCCCTTAACGTCGGTGGCGCCCTCATTCCATCTATTGTCTCGCTTTATCTCCTCTGGCGATTTCCAAGCGTCGTAGGCTTTGCGATCGTCGGAGTTACTCTTGTCGCAATCATTTCCCATCTCACATCAAGACCGGTAAAAGGAGTTGGGATCGTCTCTCCCGCACTTGTGTCGCCGCTCGTCGCGGCTGTATACACCATTGTCGTTTTGGCGCAGTTTCCAAGCGTCGATAACGCCTTTGCCTTAGCCTACGTGTGTGGAGTACTCGGCACTCTCATCGGCGCCGATTTAACGAATTTGGGCGCAATCAAAAAAATCGGAGCGCCAGTTGCGTCAATTGGAGGCGCCGGGACCTTTGACGGGGTGTTTCTTTCTGGCATAATAGCCGTGCTGCTCGCTTAAAAGCACGTGCTAACGGGCCTCGACACGCGACAAAAACGTGCCGCAGAGCCAACGAACAAGCTTTATGTAGTTTCTGCCCAAACTCCGTTTGTTCTATTAACGCGGACGCTGCAAAATGGCCTACAGTCGCCTTTTAAAAACAAACCTTGTGCTGCTTATGCTCGTGGTGATCGGGATTGTTGCCAGCTCGATCGCTCTCTACGCCGGCAACAAGAAATTCATCGGGATACTAGGGATCGCACTACTCGCGTTGTTCCTCGTTTTTTGGCGCATCTTCAGTCTGACAAGGAGCGGCGTCTCCGAACAAGAACAGGTCGACATCGACTTCGACCCCAACCTCTTCCAACGCGTTCGCCCGCCGCAGAAGTGACACTGCGACGTCAATCAGCGTCTTGCGACGTTTCCATCAGATGTTGATTACCACCGTTCTTACTGCCTGGCCCCTAGCCGCTACTTTTTTCTGTTGTTCCGAGCGATGATTGTGCCGAGCAGATATGCACGACGAAAGGTAGCGCGCCTAGGCGCATGCTATTTCTGAGTGCCGAGCGCCGTAATCCCACTTCGGCGCAATCCTCTCGAACGACCGCTATCTCTGTGAGCCACCAGCCCAATGTCGTGCCCGCGACGCCTTCTAAGATCCTTTGGTTCGCGATCATGACCACGGCAAAGCCGACGATAAACGCGACGGCACGAAACAGGGCGTTGCTGTTTGGCGCGGCCGGGCTGACGAGCAAAGACAGAGGAAGAAAGACAAACCCAATGACTAGGATCGATGAACGCTGAAAAAACGAGATGAGCAGCAAACAGGTCTTCGATCGACCCTAAGCGCTGACTCTATCGCCAGGCGTCGAGGAAACGGCCGCTTCGGCTATCGGGCCTTTTGACTCCGCTATCATCGGCTTCAAATGTGCGCCTCACATTATTAATGATCCCAACAGTCGTAGGTGTGACCTCGTTCTCGCCTCATCGGCGTGCGAATGGGGCAAGTTAGCGACAGGCACGACCTTCTCCACGGATCAAGCTACATATCTAGACATTTAGACGGCACTACTTCGGCCCGAGAGTAGCGCACGACTTGCACTGCGGGTTGCGCGAACCCCTGACCTTGTCGAAGCTCATCGTTTCGCCGTCATAGATGAGCATTTGTTTTCCAACACCACCCCTGTGCCAGTCAGTGACTTTATCGCCTCAGTTGCCTGGAGCAAAGCTATCACGCGCGGCGTCGTGCCAACACGGGAAATACCTCGCGACGGCGGAGCGTGAGGATAGATACACTCAAGGCACGCCGTCTTGCCGGGTACCACAATTGCGAGCCGCCCTTCGTAACCGTATATGGCGCCATGGATTAAGGCCCGATGGACGACAGCCGCTGCATTTAACATGTACCTGACTGCAAAGTTGTCTATTGCGTCGAGAATGACGTCGCAGTTCTTGGTAAGCTCGAAGACATTTTTGTCGTCGACGGCCAGATCAAACCCTTCGACGCGCGTTGTTGGATTAATCTTCTTAACTTTCTGCGATGCTGAGGTGACCTTTGCTTTACCGACGTCCTCGTCCTAGTGCAGCACTTGACGGTTCAGATTGCTGAGCTCGACGTCGTCCATATCAACGAGCTTGAGGTGCCCGACCCCGGCGGCCGCGAGATACAGCGCGGGGGGCGAGCCAAGCCCCCCCAAACCAGCTATGAGTGCCGTCGCGCTTTTCAGACGCAGCTGCGCCTGTTCGCCGAAGCTCGGTATCATTATTTGCCGCTGATATCGTACACGATCGCATTCGGACAAAGACATTGATAAAGCCTCCCAAGTGAAACCCCGCAAACTAACGTCGAACGTGAGTGTCGCTGAGCTAGCTTAAGCACGACGAAACTACATCTTGATTCTCTTTCGTTCCGTATAGAGTGTCATCTGGATATCCTTTCGGAATTCGTCCTCATAAAGCAGCTCAAAATTGCCGTTCGGATCTTTGGAGCGCAGGTTATACACTTTCACCGTTTCCGTATCTATCGAGCCTTCAAGCATTTTTCCTTCAGGGATGTCTTTCGTATGCTCATCCAGAATCTCGCAGACCTTCTCATCTCGTTTGATAAGCACATCGAAGATGGTGAGGTCGTTCTGTCTCAAAATGTCAAACAGCGCTTCAGTGACCTTCTTGTGAAACGACTTCTTTTCTTGCCAAAGACTCATCGCCCTTACGATTCCGTGCAGCGCATCTGATACCGCTTCTTCGACTTCGTCCTCACTCATGTCAGAAACGTTCATCGAATACGTCTTGTTCTGCATAATAGCAGAATACGAACCCGCGCCTCTTAAACCTGAAGCATCCTCTCCAACACCTCTTACCTTTAACATTCACGCGTGCGTCTCCCGCAATCTGCTCGCTTTTCGTTATCGTGCCTCGAGATCGGCGCACGTGTTAGAGCGTGAGCGCAAGAAGAAGAAAGATGAGGCCGCAATCCATAATAGCGTCAAATCTGGCTCACATAACCCCGGGTCTAGTGGGCTTGAAGACAAGAATAAGGATTGCCTATGATCGCGACGACGACTTACAGTCTTAGATGAGAGAAGTCTGATAACGAAACCAAACGAACAACAGAGCCGGTATATCAAGGATACTACAATGGCACGAAGGTATTCAGAAGCGCGAACCAGCTGCGAAGCTTCTGGACAGCGTGCCAGCTGGGACGAAACCGACGGCGACATCGCATCAAATTTGAAAACAAGGGCGATGAAGGTCTGTTCCGCAAACACAAACACAAGAGCCACGCGCGGCCTCATTCGCAAAAAAATAGACTCGAAGGCACTAGCTGCCGCGAGGAACGACGGACGAACTCTACCGCATTTAAGACAATCCACGAGCAGCTCCAGGGTTTCAAAGCAAATAACACCACGCTGACCCATGTCTACATCCTCCAGCAGCAAAACGATACAACCCGGTTCATCGCCGCCCTGTATGTCAGGCCGGATTCTAAATTTATGCAGGTGCATACCACAACCCTGGATGCGCTGAAGGTCCCGGTCACCAAACCGATAGGCGTGGGTCCCTACACCCTCCAGTGGGGGTCTTCGTTTCAGGGTTTGCCCCGGCGTACACCGGTTCGAATGGAACAGCTATCGTCCTCTGCGTCGATTTCGGTGTAACACAGGCCATCACTTTCCCTCTTTTTGATTTGAACAACTCCTGAAGGTGGCAGCTATAGAAACTCTATCCTCGACAAACTAAAATCAGGACTGGGCGCATGCATCGAGGGGTGGGTTAACGTTGGCTGGTCTCACTATGAACACGTATTGTGAGCACGTTTTTGATGTGTATATGAAGTGCTGGGGAGATGTGGCTTTGCGCGTAGAACGCTGATGTTGCGTGCAAACCGGAAGAGCGTTCGTGATACTGCCTAGTATCGGTATTTTCAAATCTCTCGGGAAAAATTCAGGAAACAGGTCTCCCTGAGGGATTCCTCGACTATTGCGGCTTTCAGCCCGAACAGGTTGCTAAAATCAAAGCGTAAAATTCTTAAGCATCCAGTGACCGTTGGGTGAGTACCAATGCGCATCGAGAACCGGACTCTCCTCGGGGCGCTCTTTTTTGTAGGCGCGGCGCAGTTCATTCTCGTGATAGTCATCGCCGAAGCGCGATATCCCTGGGGGTATAGCGTGGCGACCAACGCCGTAAGCAACTTGGGCGTGGGACAAACAGCACTTTTGTACAGCGCGTGGATCGCGGTGTGCGGAGCGCTAGCATTCATCGTTTCACTGCTCGGACGGCGTACCCTCGGCACAGGCCTTGCCGCCACCCTTGCAGTAGCCGGTGCCTGTGCTGTGGGAGTGGGCTTATTCCCTGTAAGGACCAGCGCCCCCCACGAAATCTTCGCGATCGCTGCATATGTCTTTGTGGCGGTCTCTGTGATCATCTCTTATAGGGTGCTGCGCCCGCCGCTCTCGCACTTCTCCGCGGGCCTCGGGATCATCGCGCTCGTTGCCCTTGTTCTACTCGTCACGGGTCATTGGCTGGCAATAGGTAAAGGCGGGATGGAGCGCATGATCGCCTACCCGATCCTCTTGTGGGCGCTCGGGTTCGGAGGAGCTTTAATAGGCGCAAAGTGACTATTAATCGGCTTAAGCGGCGACCTATCATATTTGATGGATTTTATGATACGGCAGGTGCCATTTTGCACAGGACCGCTCGCAGGACAGCGGCGCTGGAGAGATCGAGATCGCTGAGCGTAGCTCAAGAAAGATTGATACGTTGTGCTTTATCTATCGCAGGCTGTTATTTCGTACCTAATAATTACGAGGCTGTGACCGCATGTTGTTGTATCCCACAATTCCGACTTTGTGAACGTTTTTCTAAGCGCGTGGGAGATAGATATCGCGGTACGCCTCGGAAGACGGAAAAACGATCGTGCTCACGATAGGGGGGTTACATTGAGCGAGCTAGTTTTACAACGGAGTCAGAAGTTTTACAACCACAATTGAGCGCTACCTCGCCTAGCTCGGCCATCTGCCCCGCGCCACTGCGTTGTAGGCTGAGAGAATCCCGATCAGCAGGCCCAATCGAGTCCGACTATTACTTGCGGCCTGAACAACGGGTATCTAATCGACAAAAGGTAACAACGGTCAAGTATAGAGGGGCTAAAAAATACGCGCAAGAAGCGGCCAGCGCTAGCAATCGCAGGGTTGTCCCACTAGAATGCAGTTTTAAAGTCGGTTTTATGCTTTCGGTTCCCGGCCGGGACATTTCTTCATTGCTCGCATAAACCCAATGCCCCAATGAAATACGCAGAGCTCCTCGCCGGTCGCAGACTTCGTTTTCTTGAAGTCAGTCAAGTTTTGATCCTCAAAGTAACGCTCGCACTCAGCGTGATACAGACAGCTTTTTTCGATGCATTTACGCGTCATAATCTCAGCAAAAAGTGTGCAACACATCTACCTAAACATTTCGCCGGCGTCAGCACGCAGCCGAAGGAGTTGTAATCTTGTGCGGGATAAAACCCTGACCAGCGCATTCAGATGCTGTGGCAGAATTATTTTTCATGAACTCAAGGCGGCTACCCATCCTCGCATCATTTACAGCCTGCGAGGAGCGTCTTCGAGTTTGGAGGGCGTCCTAGCGACTCACTTTGGAGCGGCGACAGCTGGTGCTTAGTCGCGCGTTTTGTACACCTTATCGGGATCGAACACCTTTTCGCCGATTACTCTCCCGTCGATAGTCCTGAAAAAGCACGACCAGAAGCCAGTGTGACACGCCGCTTTAACTTGATCCACCTTTATCACAAGCGCGTCCGCATCACAGTCAACTAAGATCTCCCTCACTCGTTGAACGTGGCCCGATGTCTCCCCCTTCTTCCAAACACGCTGGTTTGTTCGGCTCCAATAATGAACATAACCGGTTGTTTGAGTCATCTCAAACGCGTCCTCATTCATAAAGGCAATCATCAGCACCTCTCCCGTCTCGTAGTCCTGCGTAGCGACCGGAATGAGGCCATTTTTGAATTTAAGCTCCACCATTGTTGATCCCTCGATGACGCGTCCCGATTGATGCGCGTTGCGTGTACATTGACCGTGCTTCTTGAAGGGTTTCGCCATCAGAGATAATGGCGGCACTAGCGACGCTACCGACAACAAGGACGTGGTCTCCGGCCTCTCTGGTCCACATCACGGTACAGTCGACAAACGCCAAGCAGTCTTTAAGGATTGGCGAGCCTGTGCTTCCGAGATCGTACGCCGCCGACGCAAACTTTACAACTTTTCTGCCCGAGCTCTTGCCGAAGACATCAACCAATTCAGCTTGATCCGTTCTGAGAATATTGACTGCAAAAGCGTTGCTTTTGACGATGAGCTCGTAGGTGTAGTGCAACGGATTCACTGCTACCATAATCAGCGGTGGCACGAAGGACACCTGGGTGATCCAACTTGCGACAAAGCCGCTCGTGTTGTCCGCACAGCCGGCCGTTACAATCGCTATTGGGTTTATTAGTTTCCATAACACAGTCTGCACGACATTCATAAGAGCACTCTCCTGTAGTCCGTTTTCCCTTATGTGTGGCGTAAGACGCGATCAATAATCTCCTGAACGTGTAGTGATTCTTGTTCACCGGTCTTGAGATTGCGCAGCGTGAGTTTTGAGGTCTGCATTTCGCTCTTTCCGATAATGACGGCGAAGTCAAAACTTGCGCTGTTGGCATACGTCAACTGCGCACGAACCGTTCGCCCCATAACGTCAACATCCGCGCAGACGTGTGCCCTCAACTCATCGGCGATGCGGAGCGCGTAGATGCGCGCGTCCTTGGTGGGAACTACTAGAATCCGCGGCAGCTCTGCGCTATGAATATTGGCAGCGCGCATGATCCGGTCAAATCCAATTCCAAAGCCTGTCGCCGGCACGTCATCGCCTCCGAAGAGGTGCGCGAGCCGGTATGCGCCTCCGCCTAGAACCTGATTCTGAGCACCGAGGCCGTGGGCATAGGCTTCAAAGACGATCCCGGTGTAGTACTCGAGCCCTCTCGCAATGCCGAAATCAGCCTTATACGATATGGCGAGCGTGTCGAGAAGCTCAAGAACCTGCAAGAGGTGATCGACTGACGCAACGCTTTGCGCTTCGCTCAAAGGGTCTTCTGCTTCGATGATCCTTATGGCGGTGTCGCCGTGCGGGAGCTCCTGCAATTGATCGAAATCGCCTTTGTCGATTAAGCGCATGGCGAGGGCACAGGTTTCATCGTCAAGCTCGCAAAAAACGGCCCTGAGGACGTCGAGAGAGCCAACGTGGATCTGCGCCTCAAGCCCCAAGCTTCTAAGCATATGCTGCGCAAGCGCGATCACCTCCGCGTCCGCTTCTGGCCTCGCACTTCCAATGAGTTCGACGCCAAACTGCCAGAACTGCCGGTAGCGCCCGGACTGGGGCCGCTCATACCGAAAGCAGTCACCGAAATAGTAGAACTTGAGCGGCTTAGGCGCGGACTGCAGCTCGTTCACGTACACGCGCATGACGGGCGCGGTGAGCTCAGGCCGCAACGCTAGCGCGCGACCCCCGCGGTCTGTAAAGCTGTAAATCTCGTCTGTTATCGCATCTCCCGACTTGATCGTAAAAAGGTCGAGCGGCTCAAACGCGGGTGTTGCGATCTCGCCGTACCCCCAGCGCTCGGCTACGTTTCTGAACTGAAGCTCGGCAAAACGGCGTTTTGCCATCGCACCCGGCAAAAAATCGCGGGTGCCCCGTGGCCTTGCAAGCGGCCGTTTCGCGTCCCGATTGTCTTTAGAAGCTTTCAAGCGGCTTCTCTTCCTCTAGCTTTCGTATGGTACACGATAGAAGTGAACGGGCCGTATTTAACGTCTCCGGCCTACCCTGATTGCCGACGGTCCATTTCGCGCGCCGATGAGGTTACCCCGTTGTGCTTCTCAATGTGGTGTATTTATTACACTTGCTAAGAACATAACTGCGCATGCCTAGCTTGGAGATTATACTCAACAAGCTCGCCGACCGAGAGATTTCGAAGCAAGAAGCCGCACGACTTATTCGACGCGAGATCACTATTGATGGATATGAAAAGGTTGCTGAAATTGCGAAGCTAGATACCTCGCGGCTGCATCGAGTAGGAATTCCAGAAGTTATCCTAGCAGAAGGCAAAAATGCGCAAGATCTCGTCGCTATCGTCGAGGCGCAGCTTAAGGTGGAGGGGCGGGTCGTAATCACTCGGGTTTCAGAGCACCAGCTGCGGGCACTAAAACACTTTGACGTCGAATGGCACGATCGGGCGCGCATCGCAGCTATTGGAAAAAAGCCGCACTTTGAAACCCCCTACGGGCTTGTCGGCGTTGTGTGCGCCGGTACTGCAGATATCTCCGTTGCAGAGGAGGCACGCATTCTCGCTGAAGAACTAAACTGCAAAACAATCATATCGTACGATGTAGGCGTAGCGGGCATTCACCGACTATATCCAGAGCTTTCCAAACTGCTAGACACAGACGTGCTCATTGTCCTTGCTGGCAGAGAGGGGGCCCTTCCCACCATTATAGCAGGCTTGACTGACATCCCTGTGATAGGTGTTCCTGTCTCCACTGGGTACGGCCTAGGCGGTCGAGGAGAAGCTGCCCTGTTAGCAATGCTGCAGTCGTGCTCGGTATTGGCCGTCGTGAACGTGGATGCAGGCTTCGTCGCCGGCGCTTTCGCGGCAAAGATCGCGAATCGCGCTGCCCGTACTCGACAACAAACCGCTAGCCAATTGCCGGATATCCGAGACTGCGGCTGAGAGGCTGCACTGCCTTGCGCACGGCTACCGCAGAAGCAGCCCGATTTTTTGCTTAATCTCCTCGAGGCTTTCCGTCTCGAAACCAAAATAGTCCGCGAAAGCTTTGGTAGTTCGGAGCATCCTAGTTCTTCCGTAAGGCTCCGATTCAACGAGCTTGCGCGCCTGAAGTTCGTGCACGTGCCCGTACGCTTTGTTACCTCGAATTTCGGCTACCTTTGATTGTGTGACCGGTTGATGAAACGCAATAACAGCAAGCGTTCGCAGTACGGGCGTCTCGAGATCACGCTGAGCGATCGCGCGGACCGCATCAGCGTACTCGCCCTTCACCTGCATGACAATGTCTTCGTCGGTCTGAACGATCTCAAGCGCGCCATTCTCCCGATATTCTTCGATGAGCGATTCGACGATTTCTTCGACATCAGCATCAAAGCTAACCATAGACTCTAGTTCGAAAAGGGTCAATGGCCTGCCTGCGACGAAGAGCGCTGCCTCGATGAGGTCTCTATCGTTCATTACCGTTCATGAACGCGGCAAGGGCGTTAAAGGTTTTTGCATTGGATCAAGATGTCACCGAATAATTCCTTCTGCTCGAGCTGTATCTGTCGCCTCGTTGCCATGAAGAGTAATGGTATGTAGGTTTGAACGATATGCTCAGCAGTATTATCGACGACGAGCTCGCTAAAGAGCACCTGATCCTGCCCCCCGAAACGTCGCTTAAGCTCGCGCTGCACTCGTTTGACCTGCCGCTCGATGTCTTCCGTGTGCGCCACTGCGAGAGCGTCAAACTCCTGTGCTTGAAGCTGTATGAGCCGGCGCACGTCTGACTTTTCCCTTCGCTTTGTCGCTTTTTTAAGCTCGTGGATGAGCTCTGACAGAGTGACGCGACGCTTCGCGTGCCGCCGTACCTTAGGCTTGAGGGCGGGGAAGCACGCGTGAAGGTCTTCATCGGGCAATTCTTCTTCGTCTAGGTCTTGCGGTTCCGATTCCTCGAGCGCGTCCGCCTTCATCCTCAGCAGTATCGATGCAAAAAGGAGCGTTCGGCTTGACACCCGCAAGTCGAGTTTTTCGAGCTCCGCGACTTGGGCCAAGAACTTGTCGGTGACGTCGACGATGTCGATATCCCAAGGATCGATCTCGCCGTTTTTCGCGAGCGACACTAAAATATCAATTGATCGTTCATCAAAATCTTCGGGCGCTTCACCGTTGGCGATAGCGCCGGCGCGTCCGTCGCTGGTCAATTAAGCTTCACCCCAGTGACGCTCGAGATGTTACCTTCCTGCATAGAGACACCGATCGTGCGACTGGCCGCTTCGATCATGGGTTTTCGCAGCGAGACAACTATGAACTGAGCGTTCGAGGAGAGCTTCTTGATCATGCGTGCGACCCGTTCGGCGTTTGCACCGTCCAAGAACATGTCGATTTCGTCGAACATATAAAACGGCGCCGGCATGTACCGTTGAATGGCGAAGATCATCGCTAGCGCTGCAAGGCTCTTCTCTCCGCCCGACATCGCCTCGATTCGCTGCACGTGCTTGCCACGCTGCCACGAGTGGATGAACAGGCCGCCGTCGAAGGGATCCTCGTAGTTCTCCAGAGCAAGCTCGCCCGTGGCTCCCGAGAGTTCCGCATAGATGACCTTGAAGTTCGCATTGATGCGTTCAAACGCCGTGAGCAGCGCCTCCTTTTTCATCAGGCCGTAGCGGTCAATGCGTTCGAGTATCTCAGCGCGTTCATTGAAAAGCGTGTCCTTGCGCGCGGCGAGGTCTTGTTGTCGTCGGGCGACGTTGCCATAATCCTCGATGGAACGCATGTTGACGTCATTCATCGACTCGAGCTGCGCTTCGAGGGTTCTCAGCGCTGCCACGATGGCCTCATGCGGCTCCTCAGGCGGCACGTCGTCGATCTCGCCCGCCTCTGCTTTGAGCTCGTCTCGACGGGCTTCGAGCTCCAACCGCTGATAATCGAGGGTTTCGAGCGCCTGATCAGTGCGATCAATCTTGTGCTGAAGATCCGCTTTCTCCGTCTCCTTCAGGCTGATCTGCTCCAGCAATGTATCCCGTCCTTCACGCAGTTCTGAAAGCTCGCGCGCGAGTTCGCGCTCGCGGCCGCAAACGTCGGCGAGCTCTTGTTCGAGATGCGCAGAAGCCTCGGAATATTCACGGATGCTGGCCCGGAGCTCCCTGATCCGCTTATCGGTCGTTTCCAAATGCTCTTTGGCGTCAGCAAGCTTCTTCTCGTTATAGTCTTCCTGAAGGCGAAAATCAGCGATAGTTGCGTCGCATTTGCTGATGCGACCCTGCAGCCGTCTGACCTCGTCCGCGATCTGAGCGAGGTTTTCAGTGAGCTTTGACGCGTCGGTACCCTTGAGCCGCTTTTCAAGTTCCGCAATGTCATGTTCAAGGGCGGCAACGGCTGAACCGTGTAGCGCCTCTTGTTCCTCAAGCTCATTGATGTTTACGCCCGCCTGCTCTTTCTCCGCCCGCATCGCAGCGAGGTGGATGATTTCAGCGTCCGCCTGTGCGTTAGCCTGCTCCTTTCGCGCCTTGAAAGCTTCCGTCTCCCGCGCCAAACGCTCCCGCTCGCCCTCAGCCGTGACGAGCTCGTGCCGGGCTTGTAGCAAAAGGTCGTCCACATCGTTGAGCTCCTGCTGCAAACGTTCACGTTCCTTTTCGTACTCGCGTATCTGGCGACTACGCTTGTGCAGCTCTTGCTCCTCGCCGGCGATAAACCTCAGCGCCCGTCGGTCGATGCCTCCCGTCATGGCACCGCTCATTTCGAGCAGCTCACCATCGAGCGTCACCATGCGGTACCGGCCAATAAGGGTGCGAGCCTGCTCGAGCTCATTGACGACAACAGTCTTGCCAAACACGTACGAAAACGCCGCTGCGTACTCTGGGTCATAATCAACGAGATTGATTGCGTAATCGACGATGTTGCTGTGTGCAGGGAGCGCCTCGCGGTGTACAGATTTCATCTTGTTCAGTGGTAGAAACGTCGCGCGGCCCACGTTCTGCTCTTTCAAATATGCGATAGCGTGCACCGCGTCTGCATCGGTGTCGATGACGATGTTTCGCAAGCGCGGGCCCGCCGCAATTTCGAGCGCCGTGGTATACCGCGGATCGACCTTGCCAAGCTCAGCCACGACGCCACGCACCCCCGGCAACTGGGCAGCTTGTATCGCTTCCACCGCTTTGCCGAAGCTCTCCTTGAGGCGCGCTTCCGCGCGGACGAACTCCTGATGCGCTTGATTCAGCCGCCTTTCGACCGTTTCCATGGCGAGCTTTAGGTCCTCGCGTCGCACCTCGAGGTCTTTGATGTTCTCGCGCGCGTTCTCCAGTTTTCGCGTCAGCGCGGCGCGGTCCTGATGGATCTTCTCCAAATCACGCTCGACAGAAGCCGCGTCTGACCGCACGCCGTCAATCTTCTCCTCGAGCGCGTGCACGTCCGTTGAGGCGCGACGTAAGACGTCGAGCACCCGGTCTCGGGCGCGTACGACGTCCCCCCGCTTGTCCTTTTCCTCGCCAAGCATTTTGCGCTTCTCAAAGAGTTCATCGCGCGCCTGAGTCACATTTTCGTCGAGCGTGGCAAGCTGTTCTTTAAGCGCGTTGAGATCCTGCTCCTGCTCTTCGAGCTCGCTTGAAAGGCTTGCCCGTCGCACCGCTTCAGCTCTCAGATCGCTCTGCAGTGCCTCGTGCTTCTGCTTGAGGGCGTTCACTTCGATGAATGCCTTGCGCTTCTGTGATTCGAGGCTCCCTACCTCCTTGGTCACAAAGTCGATCCTACTTTGATGTTGCCCAAGACCCCCTTTGATACTCTCAATGTGTTTTGTCAATTCGAATTGCTCGTTTTCGCCTTTTTCAGACACGGCGCTGTTGAGTCCGCTCAGCTGACTCTCAAGATCATAGATCGCGTCTCGCGTTGCGCTGAGCTCGTGAACCGCCTTGTCCTTGCTCCGCTGCTTGCGCGCCAAGTCACCTTCGGTCGCCTCGATCTCCCGCGCGAGCTTGTTGAGCTTTGACGCAAAGACCATTTTTTCGTAGTCCCGTTTCTTTGCTTTGAGCTCTTGATACCTGAGTGCGTGCTCCCTTTCGACCTTAAGCTGCTCGAGCCGGAGTGCCACCTCGTTGAGTATGATGTCGACGCGTTCGACGCGTTCCCGGACTACTTCGAGCTCATCCAGCGCTCGATCCCGCCTTCGGTCAAATTCAGCAATACCGGCGATCTCATCGATGATTTTACGGCGCTCGAGCGGGCTTACCTCGATGATGCGCGTTATGTCGCCTTGGAGCACAACATTGTAGCCCTCTGGGGTGATGCACGCTTTCGAGAGGAGCTCGTGAATGTCTGCCAGCGTGCACGGCTTGCCGTCCAGGTAGTAATAGCTATAGTACCCGCTTGCAGTACGGCGCACCTTTCGGGCAACCGTCACTTCCGCGTCGGTGGGTAGTTCGGCGTCGGCATTATCAAACCTCACCTTGACCATTGCTTCGTCAGCGCCATTCCCGTTAAAAATCAGGTCGGTGAGTTTCTCAGCGCGCATAGTCCGCGAACTCGAGAGCCCGAGACAAAAGAGTACGCTATCGACGATGTTCGACTTCCCTGAACCGTTAGGTCCAGAAACGGCCGTAAAATCGTCAAAAAAAGGAATTTTCACCTTTTTTCCAAATGACTTGAAGTTGTGAATCTCAAGTTCTTTAATGAACATCGTTTCATCGGGCCGCGTGCCCGCTCACAATTCGCGATCAGCGATGATTATATCGTTGCCTAGACGACGCTGGGGCTCGGGAGCACAGTCCGCATCCGCGATGATATAGGTGGTCTTCTTTTTTCTCTCAAGCTGGAGAAGCGAAGGCTCAGCCGGCTCTGTTTCGCTTGGAAGCTCGTTGCTGTCGTTTACACGCGGAAGCAGTGCCATATCGTGGACTGAAGAACTGACGTCGACGAGCTGTTGAGTGATACCGTTTAGGACGCTCGACAATTCAGCAACTTTGTGCTCTAGCTTCGTCACGCGCTGGTCGAGCGTCGAGCGCGGAACCCCTTGTTTGACCCTTAAGCGAAGCGGCACCTCATCTGGATCGTCTTGATAACGCATACCCCACCTCGTAATGTAGTGCGGGGTTCGCACCTTATACTTTATGGTATGTACTCGAACCGCAAACGCGTAATTCGGTTTTATGGCGTAATCCGCCGTCGATCACGAGGGAAAAGAACGCTTTCCCGAATGTTGGCGAGACCGAGCATGGTTACGAGAAGACGCTCGGCCCCCAAACCCCACCCCGCGTGAGGCGGCATGCCGAAACGAAATGCGTCCAGATAGAACCCGAAGTTTTCAGGCGCGAGCGATTTGCCGGCAAGCTGTTCGACGAGGAGGGCATAATCGTGGATCCGTCGCGCACCTGACGCGAGTTCCATCCTGGGGTGCATAAGGTCGAAGGCGTAGCAGAGATTGTTGCGTGGCTGCACGTAGAATGGTTTCAGCTCAACCGGCCAGTCTACGATGAAGTAGTGCTCTCCGATCTCCTCGCCGACCGCTTTCTCTGCAGCGGTGTCTAGATCGTCTCCCCACGGAATATCCGCGATTTCAATCGCCTCCGCATAAGCGATTCGTTTGAAGGGAATATGGGGGATCGAAAGGGTCACGCCCAACGATTGGAGCGGCGCGCTGCAGCGCTCGGCAACGGCGACATAGACGTGCTGAATGAGCTCTTCGAGGAGCTCCATGACCTCGTGATCGTCCAAAAATGAGGCCTCGATGTCGATGGAGGTGACCTCATTGAGGTGCTTGCGCGTGTCGTGCTCCTCGGCGCGAAATATGGGACCTACCTCAAAAACCCGTTCCAAACCGGCCGCCATCATGATCTGCTTGTAGAGCTGCGGGCTCTGGTTCAGGAACGCTTCGCGGTCAAAGTACGATATGGGGAAGAGCTGCGTGCCGCCCTCAGTCGCCGTGGCCACCATTTTGGGAGTCTGAATTTCGATAAAACCGTGGGCTGATAGAAACGCCCGCACCTCGTGGAGCACCGTCGCACGAATAAGGAAGATAGCGCGCGTGGCTGGAAGCCGCACATCCATGAACCGCGCATCCAGGCGCGTATCTAGATCGGCCCGCACCTTGCCGGTAACGTCAAGCGGAAGCGGTGATTCCGCAGCGTTGAGCAGCTCAACCTCGTAGGGAATAATCTCAAAGCCTTGCGGCGCTTTCAGTTCCTCCTTGACGAGTCCCGCGACGCGGACGACGGACTCCCGGCTGAGACTTCGCACGTGTTCGACGAGTTCAGGGGGGACCTTCTTCTTTGGCATGGTGATTTGCATAACGCCGTCGCGATCACGGAGCAGAAGGAAGGTAATGCCCCCAAGGTCACGAAGCTCATGCACCCACCCCGCAACGGTCACGTCAGTTTCTGGGACTATCGCGCTCGAGCGCGTGAGCTTCATTGAAGCCTCCGCAGCACTGACGCTGCGTGTCCAGGCAACCCCTCGATCTGTGCCAGCGAACGGACGAGGTCCGCAAGGCTGCCCAACCCGCCTTTCGTGAGCACTTGCACGCTCATCTTCTTAGTAAAGTGGTCAACGTTAAGCCCGCTGACGTACTTGGCGAATCCGCCGGTTGGCAACGTGGAGCTTATTCCGGTGGCGTAATCACCGACAGCTGCGGGCGTATAGTCCCCCACGCAGACGGTCCCGGCATTGCGGATCTTTTGCAACGCGGTAATCGGATCGCGCACCATGAGTTCGAGGTGCTCGGGAGCGAGGTCGTTGATGAACGAAATGCACGCGTCCACGCTGTCGCCCACAAGAACGGCAGTGTTGCTCAGATCAATGAGATCCTTCCGCGGGGCTGCTTCGCGTTGCGCAGTGAGCTGCTTTTTGACCTCGCGTGCGAGTTCCGGAGACGTGGTCAGCAGGAAACCGGATGACGTAGGGCCGTGCTCGAGTTGGGCGAGGATATCAGCCGCGATAAACTCGGGATTCCCTCCATCGGCGAGCACAGCAATTTCACTGGGGCCCGCGGGGAAGTCGATTTCCACCGCACTCTGCACGAGGAGCTTCGCGGCCGTTACGTACACGTTGCCAGGTCCGACGATCTTGTCCACCTTTGCGACGCTTTCTGTCCCATACGCCATTGCAGCGATCGCCTGCGCCCCCCCAATCTTATAGACAGCATTCGCACCTGCAATATCGGCAGCGAGAAGGGTTGCCACCGGCACGGTGCCGTCAGGCATCGGCGGAATACACACGACGACCTCGCGCACGCCGGCTACCTTGGCCGGCACGATATTCATGAGTGCTGTGGAGGGGTATAGCGCAAATCCTCCGGGCACGTAGGCGCCGATGCGATCGAGCGGCGTGGTCTTTTGCCCGAAGACAACTCCCGGAGCAACCTCGTGAAGCCATAAGTCGTTCTGTACCTGCCGCATGTGGAACGACGTGATGTTGTCGGAAAGATTATACAACGCGTCGATGACATCTTGCGAGGCATTTTCGTACGCCGAGAGGAGCTCCCCTTCTGTTACTCGAAGCCCGACAATGTCGGCTTTGTCATATTCTAAGGTGTATTGCATGACGGCGGTGTCGCCGTTTTCTTTCACATCGTTAATGATTTTCTGGACGTGGCCCATAACCTCACGTACGGCCGCGCCGCGGTCGAGAAGACGGTTGAATTCGGCGTCAGTCACCTCAGATAAGCGTTTACAGATCATGGCATCACAACCGATAGGACGCGATACGGTATTAACCTTTATGGGTAAGCCTGATGCGCCAATCTTTACGCACAAGACTCATTTCGAAGTACTTAAATAGAAAGAAACGAGCATTACACGCGCATGAGCAGAAAAGACCTGATGAGCGACATCGCGATGGCCCATAAAGAGCTCAGCATCGACCGAATGAAAAAGATACTGAAGGTGTGCCTCACCATCACCCGGAAGTCTTACTGATCGATAATGGGCGCTTCGCGCCCGCATCCGGGACACTGTTTACCTCGTTTTTTGATGGCATAGCCTGTTCGTTCAATAATGATGGCGCCGCATTCAGGGCAGAACGTATTCTCGTGCTGGCTCGGAACGTTGCCTAGGTAGACATAGCGCAGTCCGGCCCGTAATGCGGCGCTATGCGCCCTTTCGAGCGTTTCTATGGGTGTTGCAGGACGGTCAAGCATACGCCAATCAGGATGGAAACGCGAGAAGTGAACCGGCGTGTCGCAGTCAACGCCCGCCACCCACTCGCTAAAAGCGGTGAGCTGTGCTTCGTCATCGTTCAATCCGGGAATAATGAGATACGTCAATTCGAGGTGGATGCCGTGCTCGTGCATGCGCTCGCACGTTTTGAGCACGGGATCGAGGCGCGCCTTGCAGACGCCGCTGTAGAACTTCTTGTTGAAGCCCTTCACGTCGACGTTTGCCGCATCCAGGTAGGGTCCGATCTTTTCGAGAGCTTGCGACGTCATATAACCATTGGTGACGTACACCGTATACAAACCGGCTTCTTTAGCGAGGATCGCAGAATCGTACGTATACTCAAACCAGATCGTCGGCTCATTGTACGTCCACGCAATCCCGCGGCAGTTGCGCTCAAGAGCGAGCTGCACAGAACGCTCCGGAGGAATTTCCGTCGTGCCTAGCTTTCCGACTTCCGCGAAGGAGATGTCATAGTTTTGGCAGTGCTCACACTTGAAGTTACAGCTTACCGAACCGAGCGAAAACACCTTTGATCCAGGGTAAAAATGATACAGCGGCTTCTTTTCGATCGGATCGACGTTCATGGAGCTCACCTCCGCATAGATGAGGGTTTCGAGCTTGCCGTCGAGATTCTGCCGCACGTGACAGATCCCACGCTCCCACTTCTTAATCTTGCACTCGTGTGCGCACGCAAAACAGTGTACGGCCTCGCTTTCTATCGGTTCCCACAACATGGCATCTTTTATCACGTTATGACCTCCGTGGCGTTTCAAGTAGTCACGCGTCGCTTGATAATATTTCCCGGTCCTCGTCTGCAGCTCGTTGCGCCCGTACTACGATCGCGACCTTGTTCTTCTCGCCGTGATGTGGACCTTGAACGCAACGCGCGAACGAGGACGCACGACATGACTCTCCTAGAGTGTGATTCGACTCGCCTAGCCAAACGCCCGGAAGGTCACGATGTTCCGCGCGTAGGGGACGAGCTTGCGCAGTGACATGAGATGGGACGTTTCAGCGTGACAATAAATGAGACAGTGCCTGTCGCACTGCAGCATTTGCTCACGGTCAGCCTGTGCCCGTTTCGAGGTCATAAGGGTCGGAAGGTCGTCTTCAAGGAGGTTGCCCAACTTAGTGCCGATGGGCATGCACGGGTAAATGATGTCGCCGTTCGGCTCGATCATGACGCTAAGCGTTCGGCACGTGTACGGCTGATCAAAACTCTCGATGTACGAGCGACTCGTTGTGAGCGTGTTCCCGTACTCGCGCTTCAGGCGCGTAACGATCTCGCGAAGTGCTATCAGATCCGGCGTGAGGTCTTCGGTGCCATCGAAGTTGAACGCAGGCATAATGAGAATCTTGTGGCCGTGTGCATGCACTTTTTCCACCTTTTCCTCGATCTTATCAAGGTCGCGCTTCGTTACAACTGTTTGCACCGTCGTCTTGATGCCAAGATCAGAGAAGCAGTCGAGCCGGTCAAGCATGTGCACGTTGTCGTGACCCTCGTCAATGGATAACTGCAGAAAATCGAAGTACCGTGCGTATTCTGCAAATGGCCGTCGATCGATGAGCAGTCCGTTGGTGGTAAACAGAATATAGTTCGAACAGTCGTGTGTGTACCGGAGAATTTCACCGATATCCTTGCGCAATAGCGGCTCTCCCCCTTCAAAGCTGATGGTAAAGGTGCTTGCTTGAGATAGATTATCGATGACAGTGAGCACGTCGTTCGTGTTAAGGTCAGGGATCTTATCTGCCCAGACGTTGCAGAAGCCACACCGCAGATTGCATCGGTGGGTGATCTTGAATGAGGCGTAGAACGGATTGTCGAAATCGTTTCGGATGTAATTCGACAGGTACCCTCTAAGGGCCCGCACATTTCTATTCATTGTGCCTTGTGCAGTTGTGTGACGAACGAATCCGTGAGGCAGTGGCTGTTGTCGGTATCCAACGAGCCGTAGATTCACTCTTCAAAGGGTGCAACGTAGCAGGACGTCTGCTTGCTGCTAATGAGCTTCTGTTCGTGAAAAAGGCGCGCTGTGAGGAGATACGTGCCTTCTTCACTCGCGTAGAGCTCGCTTACGAATCGCTTCGTGCCGCCTTCTGCGATGATATCGATATCGATCACGTCCATAAGCGTGTGGGCTTTTGACGGCGGAGTTGCAGCGATTTCGAGCCGTAGATTCGACACGTCGCGGTGGGCGTGCACTACCGTTTCCGTCTCGATTGTTTCTTCATACGCCCAGTACGGCCGATTCGCGAAAAAGGTCTGGATCTCGGCGGGATCTTCAGTGAGCCGGACCTCCTGATCGGGAGAGTACCAGCTCACCAGAGCACCATCGCGGTACGCTGTGACGTGCAGATAGACCCGTCCAGTGTGGTTCGCAAAGACGTGAAAGTTGAGCGCTGCGGTGTCTTGCGGGGCCAACTCTTTCACAAAATGAAATGAGCCGCTTGGCAAGACGTCGAGATCGTACGAGTTGTAGGTATACAGCGTCGCGCTTACGTCGACGAGGCGCTCCGTTGATACGTTCCTCAGCTGGACGGTGATCCAGTGGCGCCCCCGGTCGAGCACCTCGGGCGTAACGGTTGCCTCGAAGGGGTACTTGCGTCGTTCTTCCATGGCGCACGACCTACTTAACGTTCACTCGCGTTTTCTTTTCCACCTCAGTGGGCTCTTTCTTCGGGATTTTCACCTCGAGCACACCGTTCTTGAACGTTGCTTCTGCCTTATCTGGAAGAACGTCGACAGGGAGGTCGAGCATCCGGCGGTACGATGCGTAGCCGCGCTCGCGGTAGGTATAATCCTCATCCTTGCGTTCCGTTTCGGTGCTCGATTCAGCGCTGATCTCGATCCGTTCGGGGGTAAGGTTGATCTCGATATCCTCCTTCTGCACTCCCGGCATGTCTGCGACCACCTGGAGGGCGTCGCCAAGGTCAAGGACGTCTACGCGGGGCTGTTTCAGAGCGGGCATCAGCGCTTGTGATGGGAGTACGCGCTCAAGCGTGTCCTCCATGTTGGCGCGGAACGTGTCGACCATGCGGCGCATCTCGGCGAAGGGCTCACTCATCCAGTAGTCCTTCGGCGTGATCCTCTTCTCTTCTTTCTTTTCGTCGGTCATAGTATCATCAAATTTAGTAGCGCACGGAAGGTAATAAAGCATACGCAAGGAAAATACAGATCATGAAGCAGCGCTTCACGGCACGAACACTTATCGCAGAAATAAGTCGAGGCCGTTTTGTGCGCACGCCTTCTGCCCCCGATCAGCGTACCCCTCTAAGCTGAGCGCGTGCAAGACCCTTGCGACCGACAAGCAATCCGATCGCTGCGCGCTCATGTCGCTGTTGACGACAAACTTTGCTTCAGGATACTCTCTTATCAATTCCACCGCATCTTGCACCGATGCTTTGCCTGGCTGGACGGTGATGCCGATATATGTCCCTGCTTCGAGTGCGATATCGATCATAGAAGGATCAATGTGATCGATAACCACATCCTTGGCCCCGACGTCGTCAACAATCGCAACGATTCGCTCGAGCGCCTCTCTCTTCCCGCGCCGCGGCGTATGGATGACTTTAGGATAGTAATCGATCTCGAGCTGCGCGCGAAAAACCCGCTCCTCGACTTCAGTGCATCGTTCAAGACCGATCTCCCCGATGGCGACCACATCTGGATGCGAGAGATATTCGGGCAGCGCCCGTAGCGTTTCGTCGACTTGGGCGTTTATAGAGCGCGGGTGGACACCGAGACCGACGTGCACGCTGATGCCATTTTCCGCGCCTCGGCGCACTTCGCCGTGCGCAAGCTTGTGAAAGTGGTCGAGCAGCACGTCTGCGGTTGACATTCGCATCGGGTCGTGCGCGAGCGTGAGTACGTCAGAGACGCCGGCGACCCCCATCAATTCAAAGTCCTCATACGGACGAGTGTCCATGTGGGCATGCGTATCAAACACGAGCGCATGAGCGCGGTCTTGAGTCTTATGTGTTATGCATGAGCGTTCCGTGCGAGTCAGAGGGACAATTTCGTAAGCGTTGCCGTCCAAGGGGTTCAAATGGGCTACCTGAGCCAGAAGACCGATAATTATAAACGTGAAGAGTAAGCAGCATGGTTAGCGTGACCATGTTAGTACCCAAAATAGATGTCGAGCTCTGCGTCGGATGTGGAGCGTGTGAAGACATATGCCCCGACGTCTTTGAGCTTCAGGATGATGGATTGTCGCACGTTATCGACGCGACTGCCTGCAGCGAATGTGAGTGTCAAGAGGCTGCAGACAGCTGCCCGACTGAGGCCATCTCCTTCATCGAAGAGTGACCTCACGTCCCCGCACGACGTCACCTATTTTTTTGTCCATCTTCAGAGCCGGACGCGGTGCCGCTCTGCCCCCCCTTGTCAAGCTCTCAGTGGCTGACGCGTTACAAGTGCACGCCAACCAGCTGAACGAAGAAGGAGAGGAAGTACACGACCGCTGTGCCTTTGATAGCCTTGGCCACGAACATGATGATGAGAAAGGTGGTCGGGTTAAACTCTTCGATTCCAGCGACAATAGGCACCACGTCGCCGGCAAAGGGAATCCATGGCGAGATTATCAACAGCGCTGCCCCATATTTACCAAACCAAGCCCGGACCATCTTTTCGCGTTCGGGGTTATGGAAGGGGATGATCCTGCGTATCCCGTATTTGCCCAAGAGGTACCCCACCGAGGCGCCAAGAACCGACGCAGGAATCAGCACGAGCAGGATGATGAGCGGACTCACGTTCTCGCTCAGCAGCAGCGCGATTGTCGGCTCTGTGGGGATAGGGAGCACTGATGAGGTGGCACTGACGAGAAACAGTTCAAGCAAGCCGTAGTTAGTGATGAAAGGCAGCGATAGGCACCCAGTCACTTTGATCGCTTACAACACTTCTACGCGTTTATAAAAAGGTAGTGACGACGGGCCCAGCTACACGGATTGCATTCGAATGCCGCTGACCGACAACAGCGCTTATATCCGCGCGGCGCCATGGGTGTGAAGATAGCATGGAAAACCAACGATATAAGCGCGGGATCGAAGCGCTGCGCAGGGTGAACGAGGAGGGTATCACAAACCTCATTCGGAGTATGGACGCTGTTGCGCCCGACCTTGCACGCTACGTTATTGAGTTTGCGTACGGAGATATCTACACCCGTCCAGGACTACATGCAAAGCAGCGGGAACTCTGCATCGTCGCCGCCCTCACTGCCCTCGGCAATCGAGAGGATCAACTTCGCGACCACATTCAGGCAGCTCTCAACATCGGGTGCACGCGACAGGAGCTTGTCGAGACCATCCTGATGATGGCAGTCTATGCAGGCTTTCCGGTCGCGATCAATGCAATGCAGATCGCACGCGAAATGTTGCTCCATGAGTGAACGCTGACCGAGCCATGACCGCCGCCCGGCCGCGCCTTTTTTTCTCCCAAGAAGAACGAAACGAAGCGGCCGTGCGCATGGCCACTTGACGGATCACTTGAAGAACTGGCGACAGACGCCGGCGAATCAAAAACATGCTCCGGTTGGGATTTGAACCCAAGTCGAGGGAGTGAGAGTCCCTCATGATTGGCCGGACTACACTACCGGAGCCAGACATCTACTATAGCACAGGTGCTCTTAAACTTTGCTCGCAGCGGAGCGGTCATTAAATCGTCCGGTCGACCTACAAATCGAACGCACCTGCGCGACGCGCAGCGCGCGTTGCCGCCGTCAAAGTAGGACCATGTCGTTGAGAAAAGCATACTCCTTTCTGACTTGGTTAACCACCGCAACGTCTATTACCGCGGTGATGATACCTTCAGCGTTGCCCGCCGCGGCAAGCGTCTCGCCCCACGGGTCGGTAATCATGCTGCCGCCGACAAAAGTCGTCGTCGGCACCGGCGTGCCCACTTGATTGCAGCCGATGAAGTAACACTGGTTTTCGATAGCCCGTGCTCTGTTTAGCGCGATCCAGTGTTTAAGGCGCGGGGAGGGCCATGCGGCAGGACAAATAATAATTTCAGTCCCCTGCTTGACCATGGCCCGATAGAGCTCAGGAAAACGCAGGTCATAACAGATCGAAAGGCCGATGACGCCAAGCTCGGTCGGCGTAACGACAACTTCCGTTCCTGCGATCAATGAGCGTTTCTCTTTCGAGCGATAGGAGAACAGATGAATTTTGCGGTACCGTGCGCAGATCGTGCCGCGTCTATCGATGAGCACGCTCGTGTTGAACATGCGTCGATGCTCGTCCACCTCCAGCATGCTTCCCATGACAACGTAGCTGCCCATTTCGCGAGCGAGCCGCGCAAAGACCTCGGTTGTGGGCCCTGGAATGGGCTCTCCGGCCTTGAAATCTCTGCAGTGGGTGAATAGCTCTGGAAGTACGATGAGGTCAGCATCCGTTTCGTCGATTAACTCGACCGCGTGATCAACGTTTTCCGATCGCGTGCCGAGCGCACCCATCTGAATACACGCCGCCTTGTACCCCATATGATCCACCACTCGCGTCCGACAGTTCGCCACGTGCCTCATAGTCTTCGAAGCATATAGCCTTAAGGGCGAGACGTTCCCTGAGCGTTCGCGACGACCGATCGGCCGCCTGAGGATGCGCGCGCAGGAAGATATTTCTATTCTCAGTCGGAACTAGAGGTAAATGAAGCGGGAGCAAATTCTCATCGAAGCGTTGCCCTACATTCGTGAGTTTTACGGATC
>Ga0208034_1000167_pt1 | contig 60825 bp, 53 predicted proteins | sample June2015DPH_8_10_FD_184699 | JGI IMG/M metagenome (GOLD analysis project Ga0208034, IMG submission 184699) | Peatland microbial communities from SPRUCE experiment site at the Marcell Experimental Forest, Minnesota, USA - June2015DPH_8_100... | ecosystem: Environmental > Terrestrial > Soil >...
TGCCTCCCGTAGGAGTCTGGACCGTGTTTCAGTTCCAGTGTGTCCGTGCGCCCTCTCAGGCCGGATACCGATCATCGTCTTGGTGGGCCGTTACCCCGCCAACTAACTAATCGGCCGCGACCCCCTCTTCAAGCGGATTACTCCTTTGACCCGTGGGTATTATGCGGTATTAGCTGAGGTTTCCCTCAGTTATTCCCCACTCGAAGGTAGGTTAGTCACGTGTTACTCACCCGTACGCCACTTTACTCATGGTATTGCTACCACTTTCTCGTGCGACTTGCATGTGTTAGGCACGCCGCCAGCGTTGATTCTGAGCCAGGATCAAACTCTCGTTTGAAGCCTGATGTCGACTCATCGGACGGAGGTCTGATGAGATCGACCGTGCCCTGCGCAATCACTGCGCTGGGCACCTTACCTTGTGAGAATGATCGAGCCAAACCCGATCGCATCTCACGACTGGCACGTTCAACCAATTGTCAAAGATCCTTGAGGGTGGTCCGCCTGAGCGGGACCCTTGGGATCGAGGCCCAGATTCGCATCTGGGATGTCCTCGAACTTGATGCGCATCGCCCGATTTTACCGCTAGCACAGCGGGCCTCGGCGTTTTTGCGCGAACCCTTCAAAGCTATCAAAATGCAGGGTGCGGGTCAAGGATCGAATTGGCCCGAATCACTGTGGATAACAGGGTTCGCACTGCGCAAAAGGTCAAAGAGCGGCCAGCAGAAACTGCCCGAGCCGCAAGGGCTCGCGGGAGATCAACTCCCGGGTCATGCAATGGATTGTTCTCTGTGGGATTCCCTACAGGGGTTCAACGATGCGAACACGCAATTCGTTCGACCCTACGAACCAGCTTCCCACTTCCCTCAGATCGGGCAGGCCACACGGCCACCGGGAGGCTCCACTGCTCACTACTAACTTGGTTAGAGTAGCACAGGCGCCGAAGAGATGCAAACCAAGGCATTCTGCTAACTACTTTTGTTTCAACAATTGGGAAATTGTTGATCCGCCAAATCCCGGATTCAGGGCGTTAAGGCTGTGGAAAGCGCAGGGTTTTGTGGGAAACGGAAGCCGACCCTCGGGATTACATATGACGCGGAATCAGACCTAAATCTGTGATTCCATTGACGAAATATTGCATGGCGAGGGCGACGAGCAGCAGGCCCATGATGCGGACGAGGATGCGGATGCCGGTCTCGCCCATAAAGTCGCGGACTTTGCCGGCGCTGGCCAGGACCCAATAGCAGACCAAAGCACTGAAAGCGATTGAGCCGAGGATGGCTCCCATTTGCCAGCCCCAGAACGCGGGGACCTGACCGACGAGGACCATGACCGAGGAAATGGCACCGGGACCCGCGAGCATGGGAATGCCGAGGGGAACGATGCCGGCGTCTTCTTTGGCTGCGCCTTCGACGGTGTCGCCGTGGGTTTCCTGCGTGGGCGAACGGCGGGCTTCGAGCATGTCGAGGCCGATGAGAAGGAGGATGAGACCGCCGGCAATTTCGAAGGCCGGCAGCGTGATGCCGAACATGCGGAAGATGAGCTGGCCGGCAACGGCAAAGGTGGTGAGGACAATGAAGCAAGTGAGGGCGCCTTTGCGCGCCATGCGGCGGCGGCGAGCCGGATCGGCACGGCTCGTGATGGCGAGGAACGAGGGGATGGCGGCGAAAGGATCGACGAGAAAGAAGATGGAGCTGAGCGCCAGCAGAGAAAAGCGCACAATAGGCGACTGGCTGAGGTCATTCAATGCCGCGGTGGCTGGGTTGGAGAGGAGCACGGTTAGAGGCTAGAACATCGATGCGGGCTGCGCCAAGGTTCGCGCGATTGCGCACTACAATGATTCCTTGCTGAGCGAGGCACAACGCAAACGGGTCGAAGTGGTGCTGGTGGGGCCGCGGAATCCTCTCAATATAGGAGCGGCGGCGCGGGCGATGGCGAACTTCGGTTTCAGGCGGCTCAAGGTGGTGGCGCCGTATGAGACGCACTGGCGGGAGGCGAAGTCGGCTGTCCAGGCCGAGGAGCTTCTCCAAAACGCACGAGGACGGAGTCCCTGGCGGAGGCCGTTGCGGAATGCACGCTGGTGGTGGGAACGGGGACGCTCGAGCGGCGCAAGGCAGAGCAGCCGGTGGTTCCGCTACCGGAGCTGTGGCGGCTGGTGACGGAAGAGCTAAAGCGCGGCGGGCGGGTGGCGCTGGTGTTTGGATCGGAGAAGCGCGGGCTGACGCGGGAGGATCTGGCGCGATGCCATTTGCTTGCCGTGATTCCGACCGACGAGAGGCAGCCTTCGATGAACCTGGGACAAGCGGTGGCAGTGTGTCTGTACGAATTGGCTGCGCGGATCAATGAGCCGGAAGGATCGATGGAAAATGCCAAGCCCCACCCCAGGCGCAAAAACAAGGACGCGCCGTGCGTGGGGCACCCGGTTCTCGCGGAGAAGGCGGGGCACTCCCAGGCCGCGAGCGTTGATGGGGATGATTCGAAGGCACCGGCGACGGCACGCGAGTTGGAACTGCTGGCCGGTGTGGTGGAAGAGACGATGGCGGCGGCAAACTACTCGCCGGCGGCGATGAGGAACGCGAACCGGCACGATGTGCATCTGCTGCTGCGCAGGCTGCGGCTGAGGGGGCGCGATGCGGAACGGATTCTGGGGTTGTTCCGGCGGATTTTGTGGCGGCTGAAACATGCATCAAAGTGATGAATCGGAGAGACGCTGGATGTAACTGACTAGTAACACACGAGATGGATTGATTTTTCGCTGCTGAAGCATAATCCTGCTAAAGTGGCGTTCAAAGGCTCCCCCATGCCTGACATGATCTCTCGTTTTCGCTTCTCCCTGTTTGCAGCGTCTCCGGCACGGCTCGGCGTGCTGGTTTTGGGTGCCGGGATGGCTGTCGTTTTGGCTCCATCCACTTTCACCGGAGTGAAGGCGCAGCAGTCAGCTCCCGCGCCCGCGGCAGACAACCAGCCCGCGCAGCAACCTTCAGGCGGCCAATCTGCACCACCGGCTCCCGCTCCTGCGCCGGAAGCCCAGCCCGCCGCGCAGCAACCTTCCAACGACCAAGCCCCGCAAGTAACCCCTGCGCCTCCCGCGGCACCCGCCGAAACCCAGCCCGCCCCAGCGCCCTCGGTTTCGCAGAGCGCCCCGTCCCATGCTTCAGAGCCTCCGGAGATCACGGAAGACGAAATCAGGAGGCTGCTTACGGGAAAACAACTGTTCCTGCGCGGCGGCTACCTGGACAACGCGCTGAGCTACAACGAACACGGAGCACTGATCGGGCACTCGCCGCAGGGCTCGTATACGCTGTGCGGAATGGAGATCGACAAGGTGCACCTGACCAAGCACAAGGTGGAGCTCGAAGGACAACGCTACGGGCTGCACTTTCTGGGCGCGCTGCCGTATGAGGATCCGACCAAGGCAGTGGACCGGGTAAACATCACGCCGAAGAAGAAAGTGGTGAAGATAACGATTGACCGCGAGCTGGTGGTGAAACCGAAGGAGAAAAAGGAAAAGGGCAATGCGCCGGCCCCGATGCACACGGCGGGGCCAGCGCAGGCTGCGGCACCGGCAACAGCACCGGCTGCTGCGCCGGCGGCGACGCCGGAAGGCGACAAGGTGCAGGCGGAGGTTGCCGCGGCGCCCCAGGAAGATCGCGCGTCTGACGAAAAGAGCGTGACCACGACCACATCGCAGGCGCATGCCAACCAGACGCTCCGGGACGCGCTGGACAATGTGTTCGCGCAGGGGTTCGACAGCCGGATGATGGCGTCGATGCCGGAATTCTGGAAGCTCTACTACGAAGCCGCGGCGGCAAAGACCGACTACCGGCCGTCAGATGAGAATGTGCTGCGCGAAAACATGGTGGACAAGAAGGCGGAACTGAAGACCAACTTCGAGCCGGCGTCGAACGAATACGCGCAGAATCACGGCGTGGCGGGGATCAGCCTGTATCACGTTGTGGTGGGAGCGGACGGCAAGGCGGGCGAGATCGCGGTGGCGAGACCGATCGGGTTCGGGCTGGACGAGAACGCGGTGGATGCGATACGCAAGGCAATGTTCGAGCCGGCGATGAAGGACGGCAAGCCGGTTCCGGTGATACTGAACCTCGTGGTGGAGTTCCGCATTTACTCCAAGCGGACTGCAGTTACCGGCAACCCGGGCAACGCGCCTGCCGGGTCTTCACTGCCCGGGCCGTACAGCGCGGCACACCAGTAGTTCCCTTTCCAAGCGAAGGAATTAAGACGCGGCTGCCGCGGTGCAGGGGGAAACACCTGCCGGCGGAGGTTTCGCATAGCGGAGAGAAGCCAACAGGCCGGCGATTCTACTCTGGGGCCGGTGGCTGCCACAACTCCACGCGATTGCCTTCAGGATCCCAAATCCATGCGAATCGGCCATAGGGATGGTCTTCGCGGTGGGGGTCAATGCGCACGGCGGCGGCGGCCAGTTGCGCGAGCAGCGCGTCGAGATGATCGACGCGGAAGTTGACCATCACCTGTTGATCGCCTTCGCCGAAGTATTTCGTGTCGACGGGGAAGTGAGCGAAGACGGTCATTCCTGTGGATTCGGGACCGTCGAATGCGAGCGAACCACCATCCTGGGTGGGAACCCCGAGATGCTCGGCGTACCAACGGGCGAGCGCCTGCGGGTCGCGGGCCTTCAAGAAGACGCCACCGATGCCTACTGCTTTGGGCATGAAGACAGCTCCTAGCTTCTAGCCTCTAGCTTTCAGCTAATAGCTATCAGCAGTACCGCGCGAAGGGCAAGAGTTCCTTTGAAGCCGGTGTGAATTGGGGTGTGGCTACTCGCTTTCGCGAAGGAGGTCGTCGAGCCTGGGCTTGTGCTTGGCCTTGCGGGCGATGCGTGGCTTATCGGCGAGCACGCGCGAGGGCTGAGGCTGGCCCACGCGCTCGCGGGCGTTGGCTTTGACTGCCTTGACTGCGGAAAAGCGGGCTGGCTTGCGTTTCGCCATGGCAAGATCGAGTATGGAGTAGATTCCGGCGGCGCGAAAGTGGCGTGGCGGAGTCCCAGGGTCGGACGAGCCAGAGACCCGGAGGGCAAAGGACAAGCGGGATGGATGAGCGGGAATTCTTCAACGAGACGACGGAACAGCGCACGCACAGCCTGATCTGCCCGAAGTGCGGGCAGGCGGCGGAGTACAGAGTGACGTGGGTGGTGCGGCGGAAGCGGCAGCAAGTGCCGCGCGGGGCCGACGAGCGCGACCGGGCCCGGTTCGCGAAGGCGCAGTCGTACATGGTGCGGCGCGACGACAAGCTGCAATGCGCCAACATTCGCTGCCGCAAGCCGTTTGAGATTACGACGCTGCAGTCGCTGGCGTTCATCATGGATTGAGCCTGCGCGGCTGGCGCGGGGCGGGCTTGCGCGGGCCGGCAGACAGCGCTACAGTGTGGGACTACGATTCCCTTCCCCGTGAATGGCACACCTCAGGAGGCTGGCGTGCCCAGCCCGATGTTTCGAGGTGAGACCATGCGAATCCGAGCGAAGATTGCCGCGCGATGGACGGCGGTGTTGATTGCGGCGATTGCGCTGACGTGGGGCGCAAGCATTCTGGAAGGTCCGCGCCACAGTGCTCCGCAGGTGCTGGCCGCGGAGCTTCAGACCATCCAGCTTCCCAAACCGGAGATCAGCGGCGGCATGCCGCTGATGCAGGCGTTGAATGCGCGGAAGACGACGCGCGCCTTTATGGACAAGCCGCTGCCGATGCAGACGCTGTCGAATCTGCTTTGGGCGGCGTTCGGGGTGAATCGCACCCGAGACGTTAAGCCGGGGCTGGGGCGGACGGCGCCCTCGGCGCGCAACACACAGGATATTACGCTGGACGTGGCGCTGGCAGATGGCGTGTATGTGTACGACGCGGAGCAGAACACGCTCCGGCCGGTGCGGGCAGGCGACGTGCGCGGCACGATCAGCCCGGCGCCAGCGGCGCATGCCGCGGCGAGCATCATTTATGTGGCTCCGGCGAAGGACGACTACGCTCAGGTGGATGTGGGGTTCATCGGGCAGAACGTGTACCTGTTTGCGGCTTCGGAGGGGTTGAACGCGTGGTTCTACACGGTGCACGCGCAGGATGTGGCGGCGAAGCTGGGACTGGGCGCCGATCACACCGTTTTGTACGCGCAATCGGTGGGGTATCCGGCGAAGTAGCGTGATTAAGGGAACAGGGATCAGATTCTTTCTGCCGGAGAGCGAGGTCGTAATTTCTCGCCCTTTCGTCCGACGCGGCGGACGATAGGATGGGCGCGGGCGGAGCGGCTGGCGCGGGGCGGGCGGCGTGTGATTGAATCGAGAACAGGAGGGCCGGAGGTCACGAGAAAGCCGGCCAGGAGAGATTTCGATGGCAAATTCCCTGCTTCCCCCCGAAGAGCGCAATCTGACACCCACACAAGTTGAGGCGCTGGACAAGCGGCGCGACCTTGGGCACATGTTTCTGGTGATTGCCGGCCAGTTTGCTGTGATTGCGACGATCCTTTCGCTGTGGGTATGGCAGGATCTGAAGTACTCGCCGGGCTGGGCGCATCCGATGGCGTACTACTTCTTTCTTGCCCTCATCCTGATCGTGGTGTTCGGGGTGGCGGGGCTTGCGCTGCGCCGAGGCACACCGCGCATCGATTAAGATCAAGACAAATCCTCTAATGGAAAGACGCGAGGTTTGAATGCACCGATTTGCGGTGATTCTCGCTGCCGTGTGCGTTGCTGCCTGCACGGGCCCGATGGCGAAGGCGCAGCAACAACTGCTGCAACGGTTCGCGGAGGATCGCGCGCTGGCGCGGGCGATCTTCAAAGAGCTGGTGGAGACGAACACAACGGACACACCCCAGGGAAATGTGACCACGGCGACTGCGGCAATGCAGCGGCGTTTCCTGGAGACGGGATTCCCGGCCGAAGACGTCCGGCTGCTGGGACCGGACGCGCGCAAACAGAATCTTGTCGTGCGCTATCGCGCCGCGGGAACGCCCTCGAAAAAGCCCGTGCTCTTCCTCTGTCATATGGATGTGGTTCAGGCCCTGCGTTCCGACTGGTCGTCCGATCCGTTTGAGTTTGTGGAGAAGGACGGATATTTTTACGGGCGCGGTACGCAGGACATGAAAGACTCCGACGCGGCGCTGGTGGCGACATTCCTGCGCCTGCATCGCGAGGGGTACAAGCCACAACGCGACCTGATCCTGGCATTGACGGCGGACGAGGAAGGGGGCAGATTTAACGGCGCTGACTGGCTGCTGCGCGAACATCGCGACCTTGTGGACGTTGCCTACGTGATCAACCCCGATTCCGGCGGAGTGGAACTGGAAAATGGAAGGCCCGTGGTGGCCGAGGTGGAGGCGACCGAAAAGCTGTACGCCGATTACCGGGTGACGGCGACGAATCGCGGCGGCCACAGTTCCCTGCCGCGACCGGACAATGCGATTTATGAACTGGCCGCGGCGCTCGACCGCCTGGGCGCGTACTCCTTTCCATTCGAGCTGAACGAGGTGACGCGAACGTACTTCGCGAACATGGCCGCGAATGAAAAGGCAGAGACAGCGGCAGATATCCGGGCAATGCTGGCGACGCCTCCGGATATGGCCGCGGCTGCACGCTTAAGCGCGGAGCCCAGCTTTAACGCGAAGTTGCGCACGACCTGCGTGGCCACGCGGGTGAATGCCGGCCATGCGAACAACGCCCTGCCGCAAACGGCGCAGGCAATCGTGAATTGCCGAATCCTTCCCGGCCACTCGCCCGAGGAGACGAGAAAGCAGCTGATCTCGATCTTTGCCGACTCCAAACTTGGGGTAGAGTACATATCGAGCCTGGGCGACGTGACCGCAACCGCGCCAGAGCGAGTGGCCATCATTCCGCCGCCGCCGGTCGAGGAAGTATGGGCACCGCTCACACGCCTTACACAAGCGATCTGGCCGGGAATACCTGTGACTCCCATGATGGAGACCGGCGCCAGCGATTCGATCTACTTTGCGCAAGCCGGCATTCCGAGCTACGGCTACTCGGCGATCGCGCTGGAGCGGGACGATGTGCGCGCGCATGGACGAGATGAGCGCTTGCCGGTGGAGTCATTCTGGAAGTCGCTGGACTTCTGGTATGGGTTTGCGAAGGCGCTGGGCGGGCAGTGAAGACCGGCGAAGGCCGCACTCGGGGGTGAGCGCGGCACGGGCGATGGGCGCGATGGCCGGTGAGATTCCGCGAAGGCGAAATCCGCGATGGCGAAACTGCGCGAGAATGTAGTGAGTTGTGGAGCCGTCCGGCCATTCCCCATCGGCGACCCACCAATCGATCCTGCATAAGGATGGGGACAAGCGATGGCAGAACGTGTATGCCCATGGTGGCTCGGCTATTGGCTGGCGAGCCCGATCCGCAAATGGATCAGTGAAGACCCTGAAAAGCTGCTGGCGCCGTATGTGCGCGCGGGGATGACGGTCCTGGAGCCAGGGCCGGGGATGGGCTACTTTACGCTGCCCATGGGGCGCATGGTTGGTACCGCGGGACGAGTGGTCGCGGTCGATCTGCAGCCAAAAATGCTGGCGGAGCTTGAACGGCGGGCACGGAAAAGCGGCCTGGGCGATCGCATCGAAGTGCGGCAGGCGGAGCCGAGCCGGCTTTTGATCGACGATTTGAAAGACAGGGTGGATTTCGCGCTCGCATTCGCGGTGGTCCACGAAATACCGTCGGCAGAGGCGTTTTTCGCGGAGACAGCGGCGGCACTGAAACCGGGCGCAATGTTGTTCTTCGCGGAACCTTCAGGCCACGTGAACGCCGGGAAGTTCCAGGCGGAGCTCGATGCGGCGCGAAAGGCGGGACTGGAAGTGGCGGGCGAGCCGGAGGTCCGCGGATCGCACGCGGCAGTGCTGCGCAAGAGGTAGGAACCGCGCTTACCGGGCCGGGCGCGGCTGCGTGCACGCGCGAGAATCGGGCGCGAGAATGCACATTCGGCCTCGCTGCTAAACTGAAAGCAGATGATCCTCCCGTTTGTCCGCGAGATTTTCGCGGAGCTGGAGCAGGCCCCGGGATTCGATCGCGTTCGCAGGCACCTGAGCCTGGGTGCGGGGCGCCGACGTGTGTCCGGATTGACTTGGACGGCGCGGGCTTTGTACCTGCCGCTGATGGCGCGGGCCGCCAAGCAGCCGGTGGTGGTGATTGTGGCGGACAACAAGGCCGCCGAAGCGCTGGAGCCGCTGCTGAAGGCCGGATGCGAGCTGACAGGAGCGGTGGATCCGGCACGAGTGGTGCGCTTTCCCGCACACGACGTACTTCCTTTTGAAAACCTTTCGCCTCACCCCGACGTGCAGGAGCAGCGCGCGGCAGCGCTGTGGAAGCTCGCGACCGGCGGCATGGACGTTTTGATTGCGCCCGTCGAGTCGGCAGCGATGAAGCTCTTCGATCTGGAGTACTATGCCGGGCTGGCGGTGACGCTAAAGCGCGGCGAAGAGGTGGACATCGAGACGCTGACTGCGCACCTGGCCAGCGTGGGCTACACGCCAATGGATCTGGTGGAGATGCCGGGGCAGTTCACGCGGCGGGGCGGAATCCTGGATGTGTACTCGCCGGAGTCGGACCGGCCGGTGCGCGTGGAGTTCTTCGGCGACGAGATTGAGACAATTCGCAAGTTCGATCCGGAAACGCAGCGCTCGCAGAGTGGGCTTGATGAGACACAACTGCTGCCGCTGACGGAGACGCCGGTGACGGAGCACCTGTTGGCGGCGGTGAACGGGCGGCTGAGCAGGCAGCGCGTGGAGACGGAGGACGAGGAGATGGCGGCGGAGGCTGCGGCGGCGGGCGGCATGAGCGTATTCCCGGGATGGGAGTTCTTTACGCCAGTGGCCGGCGCGGAACAGACGCTGCTGACGCTCGTGCCGCGATGCGCGCTGTTTGTGGACGAGCCGGCGATGGTGCGCAATCAAATTGACCGCTGGTGGAACAAGCTGGAGCAGCGGCATCAGCGGTCGGGGATGGGATCGCTGGTGCGGCCGGAGGACATTTATCAGCGGCCGGAGATTCTGCAGGCGTCGCTCGGGACGCACATGGGGCTGGATCTCGACCAACTGGGCGCGGTGGACGTGCTGGAGGACGATGCGACGCTGGGCGAGATCGAACTGGCGACGCGGCCGACATTGCGATTCCATGGGTCGATTCCCGCGTTGACCGAACAGTTGAAGAACCTGATGGCGACGGAAACGCGGATCGTGCTGGCAGCTTCGCACCAGGGCGACGTGGAAAGGCTGGCGACGGTGCTGCGCGATTACGAGGTTCCGTACCGGCTGGGCAGCCGCGCGCCTCGCCCGAGCGGCGACACGATGCTGGAAGAAGCGAGTTACATGGCGGGCGACCTGCGCGTGCCGGTGATCGTGCGCTCGCCGCTGGCGTCGGGCGTGGTGTTTGCTGATGCAAAGCTGATCGTGTTCGGCGCGAACGATCTTTCGGACGAGGCCGACGTGACGGCGCGGCCGGTACAGAAGAAGTCAAAGACGGCAGCGTTTGTTTCGGACTTTCGCGACCTGGGGATGGGCGACTACGTGGTGCACGTGGAGCACGGCATCGCGCAGTTCCGGGGGCTGAAGGAGATCGAACAGGACGGGCTTTCAGTGGAGTTCATGATCCTGGAGTTTGCTGAGGGAGCGAAGCTGTATGTTCCGCTGACGCGTTTGGACCTGATCCAGAAATACCGGTCGACAGACACAGGGCCAACGCCTGTGCTGAGCAGGCTTGGATCGCAGCAGTGGACGAGAACAAAGACCCGTGTGCGCAAGGCCATGCAGGACATGGCGGCGGAGCTGCTGAAGCTCTACGCGGAGCGGCAAACCGTGGAGGGCAACGCCTTCACACGGGACAACGAGTTCCAGCGGGAATTTGAAGACGCGTTCGATTTTACGGAGACCGACGACCAGACGACGGCGATTCGCGCGGTGAAGGACGACATGGAATCGCCGACGCCGATGGACCGGCTGCTGTGCGGCGACGTGGGCTACGGAAAAACCGAAGTGGCGATGCGTGCGGCGTTCAAGGCGGTGCAGGACGGCAAGCAGGTGGCGGTGCTGACGCCGACGACGGTGCTCGGCTTCCAGCACTTTGAGACGTTCAAGCAGCGGTTTGCGCAGTTCCCCATTCACGTCGAGATGATTTCGCGCTTTCGCACGACGAAGGAGCAGAAGGACATCATCGAGCGCGTGGCGACGGGAAAGGTGGACATATTGATCGGCACGCACCGGCTGCTTTCGAAGGACATCAAGTTTCAGGATCTCGGTTTGCTGGTTGTGGACGAGGAGCAGCGGTTCGGCGTGCGGCACAAGGAGCGGCTGAAGCAATTGCGCAAGCAGATCGACGTGCTGGCGATGAGCGCGACGCCGATTCCGCGCACGCTGCACATGTCGCTGGTGGGGCTGCGCGATATGAGCATCATTGAGACGCCGCCGAAGGACCGCATGGCGATTCAGACTGTGGTGGCGCGGTTCGACGAGAAGCTGGTGCGGTCGGCGATCGAGGTGGAGCTGGAGCGCGGCGGGCAGGTGTTTTTCGTGCACAATCGCGTGGAATCGATCTACGAGATTGCGGCGCGCATCCAGGAGCTGGCGCCAACGGCGCGCGTGGCCGTGGCGCACGGGCAGATGAGCGAGAACGAGCTGGAAAAGGTAATGCTCGCCTTCATGCGGCACGAGTTCGACGTGTTGGTGGCGACGACAATCATCGAGAATGGGCTCGACATTCCGCTGGCGAATACGATTTTGATCAATCGCGCGGAGCGGCACGGGCTGAGCGAACTTTATCAATTGCGCGGGCGCGTGGGGCGCTCGAACCGGCGCGCGTATGCGTACCTGCTGATTCCGCCGGAAAACGAGCTGACGGAGATTGCGCGGCGGCGGCTGGCGGCACTGAAGGAGTTCAGCGACCTGGGCGCGGGGTTCAAGATTGCGGCGCTGGACCTGGAACTGCGTGGCGCGGGCAACATGCTGGGCGGCGAGCAGAGCGGCCATATCGAGGCGGTCGGATTCGAACTGTACACGTCAATGCTGGAGGCCGCGGTGAAGGAGATGAAGGGTGAGGCGAGCGTGGAGCGGCCGGCCACTCAGCTCAACCTGGGCATTGCGGTGCGCATCGACGAGAGTTACGTGCCGGAGGAGAACCAGCGGCTGCGGCTCTACAAGAAGATTGCCGGCACGAACACCGAGGCCGCAGTCAACGAGATTCGCGCGGAGCTGGAAGACCGCTACGGCGCGCTGCCGGACGCGACGGTTTACCTGCTGGAAGCGGCGATGGTGCGGCTGGAGTGTGAGCGCTTGGGCATTGCGCAGGTGGATCGCAAGCGCGGCGACCTGCAGATCCGGTTTACGGAGAACGCAAGCGTGGATCCGGCACAGTTGATGCGTGTGGTTTCGCGCAATGCGAAGCGGGGGGCGCAGTTCACGCCGCAGGGAGTGCTGAAGTTTCCGTTGAAGGCTTCGCGGCCCGACGAAGTACTGCTTGAGATTCGCGAGTTGCTGGCAAATCTGGCGCCGGCACCGGTGAACGCGTGACCGGCGAAGTCGGGCGTGGAGTGAAATGATGCATTTGAATCGGCTGATAAGTTCGATGGCGGCAGGAATGGTTATGTCGACGGCGATTGCGGCTCACGGTGCGACGGCGGACTGGAAGCAAAAGTTGGCGAGAGTGTCGGACGAATACTTCGACCAGGTGTACTTTCACTACGCTCCGTCGGCGGGGACGATGGTGGGGTTCCACCAGTACGACGCGCAGCTTGAGGATTTTTCGCGCAAGAACATTGACGCCGAGATCGCGGCGTTGAAGAGCTATGAGCAGCGGATCGAGGCAATTCAACCGGACAACTCGGCGGCGGACTTTGTCCCGCGCAGCGACCGGGAAATCCTGCTGAGCAACATTCGCTCGCAACTGCTCACGCTGGAGACGATCCGCCCGTGGGAGAAGGATGCGGACATCTATTCGAGCACCTGCGCCAACGCGGCGTTTGTCCTGATGGAGCGGAAGTTCGCGCCGGCTGACGATCGGTTGCAGTCGCTCGTTGCCCGCGAGAAGCAGATGCCCGCGCTGCTGGGGGCGGCACGAGAGAACCTGAAGAATCCGCCGCGCATTTTTACCGAGATTGCCATTGAACAGCTGCCAGGGATCGTGAGTTTCTTTGAGCACGATGTGCCGCAGGCGTTTGCCGATGCGAGCGATCCCGCGCTGAAGGCCGAATTCGCGAAGACGAACGCGGCAGTGATCGCGGCGCTGAACGATTATCTCGCGTGGCTGAAGAGCGACGTGCTGGCGCGGTCGAACGGAGATTTTCGGATCGGCGCGGAGACGTTCCGGAAGAAGCTCGAATACGACGAGATGGTGGATGTGCCGCTCGACAAGCTGCTTGAGATCGGCTGGGCCGATTTGCGCAGGAACCAGGACCACTTCAAGCAGGTGGCGGGAGAACTCGAACCGGGAAAAGATTCGCGCGCGGTGCTCGAAGAGCTGGGCGAGGATCATCCCGCGCCGGGCCAACTGCTCGATTCGTTCCGAGCCACATTCAACAGCCTGGTGAGCTTCATCCACGAGCATCATATTGTGACTCTGCCGTCCGACGTGCGCCCGATCTTAGAGGAAACTCCGCCGTTTATGCGCGCCACAACGACCGCCAGCATGGACACGCCGGGGCCGTACGAGGCGCACGCGACCGAGGCATACTTCAACGTGACGCTTCCCGATCCCTCGATGACCCTCGCCGAAGTGGATGGCTACATGCACGGGTTCAATGTGGGCACGCTCATCTCGACCGCTGTGCATGAAACCTACCCAGGGCACTACGTTCAGTTCCTGTGGCTGCCGCAGGCGCCGAGCAAGGTGCGCAAGCTGCTGGGCGCGAACACCGACGTGGAGGGATGGGCGCACTATTGCGAACAGATGATGCTGGACGAGGGCTACGGACAGCCGGGCGAGGGCGCGAAAGACGCGCGCGAAGCGAAAATGCTGCGGCTGGGCCAACTGCAGGATGCGCTGCTGCGCAATGCGCGCTTCATCGCGGGCATTGAGATGCACACGGGCAAAATGGGCGTTGAGCAGGCGGAAGAATTCTTCCAGAAGGAAGGCTACCAGTCGAAGGAGTCGGCCGTCGTGGAGACGAAGCGTGGAGCCGGAGATCCGACGTATCTCTACTACACCCTGGGCAAGCTGGAGATCATGAAGCTGCGCGAAGACGTGAAGAAGAAAGAGGGCGCGGCGTTCAGCCTGGAGAGATTCCACGATGACTTTCTTAAGCAGGGATTTCCGCCGATCAAGATTGTGCGCGAGGCGATGCTGGGTGACGATTCGCCGACGTTGTGAGAGGGAAAAGCGGAGCTAGCGTCGTGTCCCGTAGGTTTGTGGCATACAAAGCAAGAAGCAACCGCAGATCCTTCGACTCCGTTTGGCGCAAATACGCGCCAAACGTCGCTCAGGATGACCTCGCATTTATGTAACGGACTTCTGAGACAGGACGCTAGCTGGGTCAGCGGAGTTAGGACGGGCAGCCGTGCCATCTACGCCAGCTCCGCTAATACCGCTGTCTTTAGGCCTTCCACTTGATGTTGCAGCCGATGGAGGGCGTTTGATTGGCGGGGACGGGCTTGCCGGCGAGGACAAGATCGATGGCGGCGCGGAGGTCCTTGCCGGTGACAGGAATGCCGTTGCCGGGGCGGCTCGAATCGTACTGGCCGTGGTAGACGAGTTTGAAATCCGCGTCGAAGAGATAAGGATCGGGCGTGCATGTGGCCTTGTAGGCGTGGGCGACAGCCTGCGACTCGTCATATAAGTACGGGAAGACAAACTCGTTGTCGTGTGCCTGCTGCCTGAGGCCATCCGAGTTGTCAGCGGGGTGGGTGGCCACGTCGTTGGAGCTGATCGCTACGATGCCAAGGGGTCTGCCAGTGTAATCGGCGCCGAGCTGGCCGAGCGATTTCTCAATGTGCTTAACGTAAGGGCAGTGAGCGCAGATGAACATGACGAGCAGCGCCTTTTGCCGAAGGAAGTCATCGCGGCGGACGGTTTTGCCGGAAACGACGTCAGTGAGCGCGAAATCGGGGGCGATGGTGCCGAGCGCGAGCATGGTGGATTCAGTGAGTGCCATATGAATTCTCCTCGATTAGAGATGCGGTTGCCGGCGGAAGGATGCGTGCGATCACAATCTCTTAAAACAAACCTGCTTGCCGGCCGGGCATGGCGAGGCCGAAGTGCTCATAGGCGAGCCGCGTAGCCACGCGGCCGCGGGGCGTGCGATCGAGAAAACCAATCTGAATGAGGAAGGGCTCGTAGACTTCTTCGAGCGCATCTTCTTCCTCGGCGAGCGTGGCGGCTAGCGTGCCCAGGCCAACGGGCCCGCCGTCGTATTTCTGCATGATGGTGAGCATGAGGCGGCGATCGATTTCGTCGAAGCCGTGGGCGTCGACCTCGAGCATGGTGAGGGCCGCGTTGGCGGTGGGGCGGTCGATGGCTCCCGAGCCGCGCACCTGGGCGTAGTCGCGGACGCGGCGCAGGAGGCGGTTGGCGATACGCGGAGTGCCGCGGGAGCGCAGCGCGATTTCGGCGGCGCCATCGCGGTCGACTGGAATTTGCAGCACCTCGGCGGAGCGCTCGACGATGACGCGCAGCTCTTCTTCGGTATAGAAGTCGAGGCGCAGTAGGATGCCGAAGCGCGAGCGAAGCGGCGAACTGATGAGGCCGGGGCGCGTGGTGGCGCCGATGAAGGTGAAGGGGCGAATCTCCATGACGTGGGTGCGCGCTGCCGGACCCTGCCCAATGATGATGTCGAGCTTGTAGTCCTCGAGCGCGGTGTAGAGCTTTTCTTCGAGGACGGGTTGGAGACGGTGAATCTCGTCGAGGAAGAGCACCTGCCGCTCGCGGAGATTGGTGAGGATGGCGGTGAGATCTCCCTGGATGACGAGCGCTGGACCGGAGGATTGCTGGAAGCCGACGTCGAGCTCGTTGGCGATGATGGTGGCGAGAGTGGTTTTGCCGAGGCCGGGAGGGCCGAAGAGAAGCACGTGATCAAGGGCTTCGCCACGCGACTTGGCGGCTTCGAGGGCGATGGCGAGCTGTTCCTTTGCTTTGGACTGGCCGATGAACTCGCGCAACCAGCGGGGACGCAGTTTGAGCTCGAATGTTTGCTCCTCGTCGGCGCGAACCGCGCTAACCAAACGTTCGGGAGAGTTGTCGCGGGCGAGGGCCATTCTGAGCAGAAGTTTACAGCAAAGCCCAGGGTTCACTTCGCGCCGGGCCAGGGCGGAGCTTGCGCGCCGGTGGTGCCCGGAGATGAGAGTGCGGTCGGCAGAACCTGAGTGCGAAGGGTGACCGAAGTCACGTGGAGCAGTCTTTTTGCCAAAGCGAAGCAGGGCATTGAAGCACTGCGGAAAGAGCGTGATTTGTGCGCGAAAAGGCGGCCAAATGCAGTACGGACGGGCTTATTGACTGTTTTGATGCCAAGCAAATGAGTAACACCTTTGTGTTAGGGCGGAGCACTTATTCAATGGCCTATAGTCGAGGGATACAGGCCAGCAGGAGTCTGCCGAGACGGGCATTGATCGACATCAGAATGGTCTGCAGGCTCCGGAGGCAACCATGCGTGATCGACTTTTTTCGCCACGACTTCTTTTTGTGATCGGTCTTGTGCTGCCGATAGCCGGCTGCACCAATCCCTTAGCGGTTTCCGTTTCGATATCGCCCACGTCGCAATCGATAGGGGTGGGTCAGACCGCGCAGTTCACAGCGCTGGGAACCTACGGCCACGGGTCCAATCACCCCTCGAGCCAACAGGACCTCACGGATGCAGTGACGTGGACTTCAAGCGTACCGGGTGTGGCTACGATCAGCGCCACCGGCGTCGCGACCGGCGTTTCCGCGGGCACAACGACGATCACGGCAAGCATCAACGGATTTACGGGCGTTGTTTCGGCGACGGCATCGCTGACAGTAACGGGCGGCAGTGGCGGAGGCGTTCCACCAGGATCGGCGGTGGCCTCGCTGGCTGTCATTCCAAGTGCACAATCGGTGTCCTCGCCCACGCAGACGGCTCAGTTCCTGGCCATCGGAACAACTACAACAGGACAGACGGCGAACCTGACTAATGCGGTGACGTGGAGCTCAAGCAGCCAACAGATCGCGACCATCGGCGCCGCGACCGGACTTGCCACGGCGGTGGGCCAGGGCACCGTGACCATCACGGCGCTCTACAACAGCGGCGGCAACACGCTGACGGCAACGGCAGCCTTTACGGTGCTGGGCGGGACGGCGGAAGAGTACACCGCGGTGACGATTGTGCCGGGCAGCCAGTCGGTCTCGGCTTCGGGACAGACAGGGCAATTCATCGCGCTGGCCACATCGGGGACGACAGGCCTCGAGGAAGATGTAACGAACTCGCCGCAACTGCAGTGGATTTCAAGTATTCCAACGGTCGCCACCATCACCTCGGGGCTTGCCTCAGGGAACGGGCTGGCCTCCGGCGTAAGCCAGGGCACCAGCACGATTACCGCAGAGCTGAAGAATCCAGACGGCTCACTGGTGTCGAATTCCGCGACGGTGGCTGTAACGCTGACGCCGGCGCCTGAGCCGCTGCTTTCGCTGACCATCATTCCGAGCTCGATCACGGTGGGCAATCTGCTGGATGCGGGGCAATTCCTGGCGATCGGAACCTATTCGACGGCGCCGACGGTGAGAGACCTGACGAACTCGGTCACGTGGCTGACGTCAGCTCCGAGCGTGTTCCCCGTGAACACGAACGGAACGGGAAGCCCGAGCGGGGGAGCGAACGCCGGAATCGTGACGGCATACGGGACCGGGAGCGCCACGATCATCGCCGAGGCGACGGATCTGCAAACCGGCTCAGTGGAGACGGCGACGGCGACGTTCAGCTGTCCGCTGATTCTGCCTACACCGACAACGGCAGGCTCATGCTACCCGGGCTCGCAGACATCGGCGCTGCTTTCGACCCTGACGATCTACAACGAGGGCCTGAACACCACCAACTGGCTGGTGACGGCGCCTTCAGCAACGGGAACGCCCAACGTGCTGCACTGCGGGGCGGGCTCGAGCGGCGCAGGTCTTGGCGGATCGGTGTGCGTGGCGACGTACCCGGTGGGCACGACCGTCATTCTGACGGCGCCGGCCGGAGCGGGAGCATTCGGCGGGTGGTCGTACAACTGCACGCCGCTTCTGCCTGTGACAGCGGCAGGACCGAACAGCTGCCAAGTCACGTTGACCTTCGACGATACGGTGGGAGCGATTTTCAACTAAAGCTCATGCACGAACGGAGAAGCCGCCTTACGGGGCGGCTTTTCTGTTTCTGCGCGCATGGTGGCCGGCAGGCGGCGATGGCGAGATGCGGATGCGTTGAGCGGGCTGACCGCCGAATCCAGCGTTTAGACTGGTAAGGTTGTTTTGAACGTGATGGCTCATCGGTTTGGCATGCTTCGCCGCTTTCGCTTCAATCGACCGCAACGAATCGCGGCGGGACTGCTGGCGATGTTTCTCGTGCAGGGATTCTGGCTGGTCGGCCACCAGACGCTGACCGACAGCGACTACCAATATGCGCGCTGCGGGCGCGAGACCTGGGAAAAACCTTCGCCGCTGGCGGGCTACTACACCTCATGCGGCAACATTCACGACGGGATTCTTGCCTATCGGCTGGCCGGCCTGCCGCTTACGCTCAACCTGCTCCTGGAGCGCGGGGTCGATCTGTTCCGCAAGCCTGAAAATCGCGTGGTGCAGAACCAAGGCGGCGAATTGAGCACGTGGGAACTGCGGCACCAGATGACGCACATCCTGTTGCTGCTGCGGCTGCCGTTTCTGTTTGGCGGATTCGTTCTGGGCGGGTGCATCTGGTGGGTGACGCGGCGGCTTTACGGGAATATGGGCGGCTACACGGCGCTGGCTCTCTATTGCTTTTCGCCGCCGATTTTGAAGGCGTGTGTGGCGCCAAGCCCCGAAGTGTGGGCTGCGCTGGGAGTGTATGGCGGCGTGTACACCTGCATCGGAGTGGCGCACTCCATGCAGGGACCGAGGCACAAATGGCGCCCGCGGATCGTGCTGATGATGGTGATTTTTGGAGCGGCGGCGGCCGCGCACATTGCCGCGTTACCCGTTGCGGCTCTGCTGGGGCTGGCGGCCATGGTGTGGATCGCGGAGGGCCACAGGAGCCAGGCGCTGCCCGTGGTGCTGGCCGCAGCGGCAGGCGCGCTGGTGCTGGTGTTTGCCTGCTATGGGTTTTCGCCCGACGCATTCAGTTATGTGTTCCGCTCGTCGGCGGGATTCCTGTGGTTCTCGACCGATCCGGCGCGGCGATTCTTCTCGACACTCTCGAATGGCGGCGTGACGGTGGCTGCTTGCGCATCGGGGACGATGTATCTTGCAGTGCGCAAGTCGCGGTACTTCGGAAACACAGTTCCGCTATTCTGCGCAGCCATTCTGATGCTGCTGGTGATGACGGGCGCGCCGGGGAGCCCGTGGTTGTGGTCGCTGCCATTCCTGCTTACGTTTGTGGGCGGCGTGTTTGCCGACGCATATGAGAGTGCAAGAGGGCGCCTGGCGCTGGCAGCGGGAGGGGCGATCGTGCTGGCGCAGGCGGTGCTGTGCGTGATGAGCCTGCCGGGATTGATTTAACGTCGCAGAGGTTTCGCGAGTGCACGATCGCAATTTCGGCCGCGCGGAGGATGCGCGGGCGAGGCGATTACGAGCCCTCAAAAACCGGTGCGCCGGGCCGGGAGTCGAGGACCATCCGGAGCGGCGCAGGCAGCGTTCCACAAGCGTTGGGCGTTTGCGCATAAGGTATAGCAAAATAAAGGGTTATTTCGACCCATCAGCCTTGCTAAAACCCGGTTCAAGCCCATAGAATAGAGGCAGAGACCTGCGGACCCGGCCCCGCATTTTCCGTAGCTTCCTGCCGCCTTCCTGCAGACCACAAAGAACTTATGCCAGACGATCAGAATCCCCAGCAGCTTCCTCTCGACGGCCCGAACCCACCGGGCGGCACAAATCTTGTTCCCATCAACATTGAAGAGGAGATGCGTCGCTCGTATCTCGACTACTCGATGTCGGTGATCATCGGGCGCGCACTGCCCGATGCGCGCGACGGCTTGAAGCCTGTGCATCGACGCGTGCTCTACACCATGAGCGAGATGGGGCTGGAGCACAACAAGAAATACACCAAGTGCGCCAAGGTGGTGGGACAGGCGATGGGCGTCTACCATCCGCACGGAGATTCGGCCATCTACGACACGCTGGTGCGCATGGCACAGCCGTTCAGCCTGCGCTATCCGCTGGTGGATGGGCAGGGCAACTTCGGATCGGTAGATGGAGACCTGCCGGCGGCGATGCGGTACACGGAGTGCCGCATGGAGCGCATCGCCGGCGAAATGATGGCCGACATTGACATGGAGACGGTGGACTTCGTGCCCAACTACGACGAGTCCACAGTGGAGCCAACGGTTCTTCCCACGCGCATTCCGAATCTGATTTTGAATGGGTCGAGTGGCATCGCGGTGGGCATGGCCACCAACATTCCTCCGCACAACCTGACTGAAGTCGTCAACGCGGCCATCGATCTGGTCAAGAATCCCAAGGCGGGCCTGGCCGAAGTTTTCAAGCATGTCAAGGGACCGGACTTCCCCACCGGAGCGATTCTCTACGGCCGCGCGGGCATCGTTGACGCGTATCGCACCGGCCGTGGCCGCTTCCTGATGCGCGCGCGGGTAGCGATTGAAAACGTGACGAAAGATCTGAAGGCGCTGGTCGTCACCGAGCTTCCCTATCAGGTGAACAAGTCCGCACTCTTCAAACGCATCGCCGAACTGGTGCAGAACAAGGTTATCTCCGACATCGACATCGGCGCCGACCGCACGCGCGACGAGAGCGATCGCGACGGCATGAGGTTCGTCATCGGCCTCAAGCGCGGCGCGCAGCCCGAGATCGTGCTCAACCAGCTTTACAAGCACACGCAGTTGCAGGAAAGCTTTTCGATGATCTTCCTGGCCGTGGTCAACGGCCAGCCGCGCGAGCTGGGCCTCGCCGAAGCCATCCGAGTCTTCATTGACCACCGGATCGACGTGGTGCAGCGGCGCACGGTGTATTTGCTGCGCAAGGCGCGTGAGCGCGAGCACATCCTGGAAGGGCTGAAGATCGCGCTCGATAACCTCGACACGGTCATCAAAATCATTCGCGCGTCGGCCTCGCGGGCCGAGGCACGCGAAAACCTCTATGCCTGGGGCAAAGGCACTGAAATCGTCATTCAGCTCGATCGTGAGCTGCAGCGTCACGAGGAGCGCGGCCTGACCCTGCGCCAGGTCGACGCCATCCTCGAATTGCAACTTTATCGCCTCACGCAACTTTCCGTCGACGAGCTGCTGAAGGAGCTGAAGGAGATCCGCGAGAAGATCGCCGATTACGAGGAGATTCTGGCCAGCGAGAAGAAGCTGCGGTCGGTCATCGTCAAAGAGCTTGAAGACATTCGCGACAAGTACGGCGACGAACGGCGCACGGAGATCGTGGACGAGAGCGCGGAGATCCAACTGGAAGACCTGATCGCCGACGAACAGGTGGCGGTGACGGTGAGCCACCAGGGCTACCTGAAGCGCACGCCCATCTCGATCTACCGGCAGCAGCGCCGCGGCGGCACGGGACGCATGGGCATGAAGACGCGCGAGGAGGACTTTGTATCGCAGCTCATCGTCAACTCGACGCACGCCTACCTGCTCTGCTTTACCAACACCGGCCGCGTGTATTGGCTGAAGGTGTATGAGATTCCCGACGTGGGCGCCGCGGGCAAGGGCAAGTCGATGCAGAGCCTGCTCGACCTGCAGACCGGCGAGAAGGTGTGCGCGATTCTGCCGGTACGCGACCTGGAAGAAGAGGGCAAGTACATTTTCTTCTCGACGCAGAAGGGCACCGTAAAAAAGACGCCGCTCAAGGATTTCTCCAACGTGATGGCGCGTGGGATCATCGCCATCGGCATCGACTCGGACGACGAGCTGGTGGCTGCGCGCATCACCGACGGCTCGCAGGTCATTTTCATTGCCACGCACCTGGGCATGGGCATCCGCTTTGAAGAGAGCGACGTGCGCTCCATGGGCCGCCCCGCATACGGCGTCCGTGGCATCAGCCTCATCAAGAACGACTACGTGGTCGGCACTGTGGTTACGCCCAAAGAGCACGCGCCGGGCGCGTACCGCATTCTCTCCGTCACTGAGAACGGCTTCGGCAAGCGCACCGATGTCGAGGAGTATCGTTTGCAATCGCGTGGCGGCAAGGGCGTAAAGAACCTCTCCGTCACTGATCGCGTTGGCCGGGTCAACTCCATCCAGCTCGTCGACGAGACCTCTGAGTTGATGGTCATCAGCCAGTTCGGCAAGATCATCCGCTGCGACACCAAGACCATTCGCTCCGCCGGCCGCGCCACACAGGGCGTGCGCATTCTTAACCTCGAGCCGGACGACAAGGTCGCAGCAACGGTCATCATTCCGCCGGAAGAGCTGAACGGCAACGGCAACCACGAGGAGCAGGGGACGCTGCTGCAGTAGGATCAACTTAGCTGCCAAGTCACAGATGTGAGTTGATTCGATCTCCGGCCGGACTTCCGAGTCCCGCTTGAGAGGTGCTGCTTGGCATGGGGCCATTTCAAACATGCAAGAATCCAGCGTTGAAAGGGTTTGCCATGGACCGAAAGACTTTCTTAAAGACGCTCGCCGCCGCGGGCGCTGCCATTCCCTGCCTGTCGCTTGCCGCAGAAGCCGAAACAGGAAAATGTGACGGTGCACAGTGTATGTCCGATGCCGGCGCGGTGCGCCAATTCCTCTCCGATTTCCTCCAAAAAGAGGAAGCCAATTTGAGTCACGACACTCTTCTGCAGTTGATGCAGGAGAGGGGACGCGCCTGTTGCCGTAACCTGCAATTCCGGCAGAAGCTGATTGATGACAGTCAGGGCAACACCGACAAGCTTGTCGAGTTGATGGGGAAGATCGTAGGCCCTGAAAACTGCCGCCGCGAGGGCGACAGGATCACGCTGATCTACCCCGTCGCGAAATGTGTCTGCGGTTGGAGTCCGCAACGCCCGCCAACGCCTGACGATCCCTACTGCAATTGTTCGGCCGCAAACAACCAGTTGCTATTTGAAACAGTGAGCGGAAGGCCAGTGACAGTGAAAGTGCTGGAGTCGCCGCGGCGTGGCGGCACGCATTGCAGATTTGACATCCGCATTGGATAGCGCAAGGCGACCCAACAAGGTTGGAACCGGAAGGGCGCCCTCTCCAACCTGTTCTGAACACCAGCGGCGCGGTAATCTGGAAGCGTAGGCTCCAGTACTCATGCGTTTTCGCTCCTTGGCCGTCGTCATCCTGCTTGACTTGGGCGTTGCTTGCGGCATAGCTGAAAAGCGCCCCTATGACAAAGCGCGCGTCGCGAACCTAAACGCCTCGTTTCTCAATGTCGGTGAGCGCCGCGCAGAACTGGCTCACGCCACGACTCCTCGCGTAATCGAAGCTCTCGGTTGGAAGTCCGGCTGCGTCAACTCCGAGCAGCCCGCGCCGCCTGCTGGCCGCATGGTCACCCCGCATCACTACCTGAGCGGAAGCAACGGCCCGGTGAACCCGGAAGAGGCGAAGGCGACGGTCCCCTACCGCGAACTGGAACAGGCGGTGAGCAACGGCGCAAGCCGTTACGTCGCTACCGGCAACTCCGCGGAAGCCGTTTGCGTGGCAAACCTGCTGAGCCGATGGGCCGCGGCCGGGACGTTGCTCAACTACAGCTATCGGGAAAGCAGCCAGGCCTGGTACCAGGTGGAGTGGACGCTCAGCTCCATTTCACTGGCGTGGTCCGTCGTGCAGACTGACCCAGCCATTCCCGCAGCGCAGCGCGAGAAGATTCTGCAGTGGATGCACAAGGTCACTGAGTACATGCTCGATCAGGATCCGCGGCCCGGCGATCCCGAACACGAGAATAACCACGCATACTGGCGCGCGCTGTGCGCAACTTCCGTCGGCATTCTTACCTCGGACGACAAGCTCTACCGGCGCGGCATCACGCAGTACGTGCAGGCCATCGGCCAGATGAATCGCGACGGCTCGTTCCCTCTCGAGATGGCGCGGCATGAGAATGCGCTGCACTACCAGAGCTTCGCGCTGGCGCCGCTGGTGATGATCGCGGAACTCGCCGAGCAGCAGGGCATAGACCTTTATGATGTGCGCGTGAGTGGGCACACGATCAACGATGCGGTCGATTTTCTGGTGCGGGCGTCCGCCGATCCCAGCCTGGTGAAGAAGTACGCATCGGAGCCGCAGACCTTCTCGCTCTTCTCAGGAGAGAAACCGCCGGCATGGACAGAGTTCTGGGCGGCACGGCATCCCGGCAAGCCGTGGAGCGAACTGATTAGAGAGCCGCTGGTTGATTCGACAATCGGCGGGAACGCGACGATCTACGCCGCGCCGGCACAGGCAAACTAACGCAAGATCGCGGAATGCCGCAAGGGACGAGTCAAGATCCGGCGGGGCTTGCCGCTCTCCCCGCGCGCGACCAGTAAAGGTAGACCGGAATCCCGAGCAGAACGAGGATTAAACCGGGCCAGGTGTATTGCGGCTTGTAGCGGAGGAGAGCGGCGCAGATGCCGGAGGCCATGAGGATGTACACCACCGGAAGGAACGGATAGCCGACGGCTTTGTAAGGGCGGGGCGCATCAGGCAGCCGGAAGCGGAGCACGAAAAGCCCGACGATGGTGAGGATATAGAAAACGAGCGCGGCAAAGATGATGTAATCGAGCAACTGGCTGTAGGAGCCTGAAACGCAGAGCAAAATAGTCCAGACGGCCTGGACAGCGAGACCGACAGCCGGAGTGCGGAAGCGCGGGTGCAGCTTGCCGACGGAGCGGAAGAAGAGCCCGTCCTGAGCCATGGCGTAGTAGACGCGGGCGCCTGCAAGGGTCATTCCATTGGCACAGCCGAAGGTGGAGATGAGGATTGCACCGGCCATCAGGTAGCCGCCAAAGTGCGGGAATATCTGCTGGAGGACAGCGGCTCCGATGCGATCTTCTGAAGCGTATTGGATGCCACGCGCAAAAATTGTGGCACCATGCGGGTCGCCGTGCAGCGGGAGCACCATCAAATACGCCAAACTGGCCAGGAAATAGGTGACGACGACGAAGCCCACGCCGAGCGCGAGCGAAAGCGGAACGTTGCGCCTGGGGTTCTTGATTTCGCCCGCGGTGAAGGTGACGTTGTTCCAGGCATCGCAGGAAAAAAGAGAGCCCACTTGAACGACCGCCAGGACCACAATGGAGCCGACCATGGCGATAGGCCCCTGCACGCCCACCTGCACGGGATGGAGCGAGTGCCAACCGGCATTGTGCCAGAACTGGCTCCAATGAGCGCCAAAGTTAGCCGCGAACGCCACGCTGCTTCGCCCGATTGAAAACCCGAGCAGAATAAGGCCGGCCAGCGCCAGCGCCTTGGCAACGGTGAAGACATTCTGCAGGCCGGCGCCGAATTCGACGCCGCGAATATTGACCGCGGCCACGAACGCCACCACGGCGATGCCGGCGAGATTGGCGGTGCTGACACCGATCTCCATGTTGCCCAGCACCATGGGGCCGAGAGGAATTGCGGGGACGTGCGCGATGTGCCAGAGCCAGTGCGTGCTGGAAACGGCGGGAAAGAAGACGCCAAGGAATTTGCCGAAGGCTACGCAGACGGCAGCGATGGTTCCGGTCTGGATGACGAGGAAGAGGGTCCAGCCGTAGAGAAAGCCCCAGAGGGGCCCAAGCGACTCGCGCAGGTAGACGTACTGGCCTCCGGCTTTGGGCATCATGGCGGCGAGCTCGCCATAGCTGAGCGCGCAGATCATGGTCATGGTCCCGGTGACGAGCCAGGCAGCGAGAAAGAGCGCCGGAGAATCGGTGAGGCGGGCGATGTCGGAGTTGACGATGAAAATTCCGCTGCCGATCATGGAGCCGACGACGATGGTGGTGGCGCTGAAGAGGCCGAGCCTTTGCAGCATCTGCGGGCCGGCGCCGGGGTCAGGTTGCGCGGAGTCGAGTTGAGCCACAGGGGTCGTCATTCAAGTATTGTCACCGCTGCCATGTCGTGCTTGATGCCGGGATGCGTACCGGTCGCAAGGTGCAGATTGTCGATTGTATGGTGCCCAGAGGGGGACTTGAACCCCCACGACCGGTTAAGGTCTGCGGATTTTAAGTCTGTTTTTTCCACTTTTGCACAAAAATGCACCGAACCGCACGGAGTTGCTAGAACGCTCAATCTGCGAGAGTTAGATTCGAACCAGTTTCTGCACGAAGTTGCACGGAAAAGCACAAAAGTACGGAACGAAGTATCACTACAAGTATCACCGGCCAGAGGCCTCAACTAGTCCGAAATCAGTCCGCAAGACTCCCTAAAGGGGATGTGGAGGGGATTTACCCAAAGCTGCCCTTCCTGTTGTCAAACCCATTCTACCCGTTCAAACGGGCGCTCTTGCTTCAATAACCTGCACGCTGGACTTTCGCCTATTATTCTCCTATCATTCCTTCATGTTCCCGACTCCCTCAGGCCGCAAGACGTTCGTCGTGCAATGCAAGAAATGCTGCCGCGACGTGCCGACCGGCCTGAGGGAGTTCCCGTTTCAATCCATCGCCGTTGAGTGTTGCCTTTGCGGTGAAGTGCGCCGGTACCTGCCTTCGGAAGTCTTCCTTGGCCGACCTGACCAACTCGTGGTTCGGCAACAGCGTGCCGGAGGCCGCTGATGTTTGACCCGGATGCACACATGCCCCGTATCAATCGGGGGATGGTTTACCTCACTGCTGCTCGTTATGGTACTTAAACGACACGCTCAACTTTGTACGATAGACCGGCTTCCCGTCCTCAATGTGTATGTCCAACTTAATGACTTCAGCCACGCGCAAATCGCGCAGCGACTTGGACGCCGTCCCCAAGGCTACAGCAGCCGCCTTCTCCCATGACTCGGTGCTGGTGCCGACCAATTCAATTACTTTGTAAACGCTCTCGGCCATTTTGCCCTCCTTTAAGCCAAGATTTCCTTTCTGGCTTCGGGTCGGCGGAATTTTGCCATTGGAGTGGTACTCGGCGGGGGAATTCTTGAGGATTGGCCTCTTGCGCGGCTCCTGTGGCGCAAAGAACCGAAGATTCACCACGCTGCGCCTTGCAGTGTGTCAACTCTGCTATTGCGGATTCTCACGACGCTACTGCCTAACGAGCCCCCGGTCTACTCAAATGGTGGCTGCGGCGTCGAAAAGCGGCATCCGGTCGGGAGGAGTTCCCCTTTCAGTCCATCACCGTCGAGTGCCCTCTCTGCGGCGAGTTGCGCCGGTACCTGCCCTCCGAGGTCTTCCTCGGTCGGGCAGACAAACTCGCGGTTCGGCAGCAGCGGGTCGCAGGCCGGTAATGCCTCGGAGGTAGAATGCGGACTCCTCACGGACGACCGAAAAAATATTTGGGGGCTTGTCGCGAAAAATCGTCCCGAGCGGCACTATATATGAAAATCCTGCCAGTGTGCCCGAGGCGTCCAGTATCGCCGGTATCCGGCTGGCACGGGAGCGCCCAAAAGCCCTTTTGCGACGGCAGTCACGCTAAGCTTCGACACTATTGCCGTGCAAGGGAGTTGTATTGCTTGATATGAAGCCGGAATATGTCAAGCAAAAGCGGAATTGGTCGATCACCGGAGACTTCCTTCGCGTCGAATGCGCTCCTGCAATTCGGCAAGTGCGTCGTCGTCAAAGATGGCTTGCCGGATCATGCGCTCGTAGCAAGAAAAACGAGGATTGACTGTGCCGATAGCCAGCCGCGCCTTTTCCAGATGGGCTAGCAACTCCATGTAGTTGCGCTCGCGGTCGGTCATAGCAGCACCTCTAAACGAGCCCCCGGTAGGTGTGAACACGCAGAGCCGAGACCAACGGGAATAGGAACCGATTACTGGAAACGTACCGCAACGAAACACGACAGTGGAATAGTTCCTAGGTGGGAAGGGCATGGCAAGTCAGTAATCAGAAGTAACCTATGCGTACAGGAAGGCTTGTGTGGGTCGAAGCGCCGGTGCCTGCCATCAGAGATTTTCCGAGGAACGCTGTCACACAGGTTGTCTGTCAGGAGCGTGACGCGGAGGTCTGTCCATGGGTGAGATGCGAAGAGCGATTGCGCGTGAGGAACAGGAGCGGCGAACACAGGATCGTTTTGCCTCTACGCTGGTGATTGCCGCATCCATCATCGCCGCTGTTCGGCTGGCACGAGAAGACATCAGCAGACCGTCACCCCGGCTGCATTCCGTTATCGGAGAAAGCGTGCAACTGGCAAAGATGATTCTGGACAGGGTGGTGCGGTAGTCTTTCTTGAATCTGACATCAAATCTCAGAGAACGCCTGACGAGCAGTGCGAACTTCTGCTGCGAGTACCCGTAGCAACTTGGGATATAACGACGGGTTCGCTTGCATCACGTCTTCAAAGTCGGCGCGAGTCACGAACCTGACCTCGGCGTTTCTGCGAACCATCGCGGTCAGGGAGTAAGGTTCGCTCCCAATGATTGCAGGAAGGCCGAGCAAACAACCAGCGCCAGCACGAAGGCACCTGACGGCCTTGCCCGTTGTCGATTCCAACATGAGGTTAGCTTCTCCACTCTGGAGAATGTACAGGCCGGTCGGTACGGTTCCTTGTTGAAAGAGGACGCGGCCTTCGCGGCAAGAGATGGGCTGGGATCGCTTCTCCAACTCTTTAATTAGCTCGGCGTCAGCCTCGAAAGAGTTTTGTTCCAAAGATGACTCCCTTTGACCGCTGCAAGAACATGCGGCTCGATGGGCTTTCATGGCAGGTATCGATGACGAATAGTCGCACCGGTTGAATCTCCAGAGATGTGATGTGCGACACATTGAGACTCAAGCCTATAATCTGACCACCCATGCCGAGAACCTTCCATCCCGCCATGCCGAGTGTCTTCGATCCCAATTACTTCTTCGTATGCCCGAATTGTGGAAAGCGCATAGAGGTGATTATTGATTTCGAGAAGGTAGACCGGAAACCAGACGCAGAAATATTCCTGAATTGCTTGCCACCGGGTGGCTGTAGATGGTCCGGCGAACTTCCTATGTTTAAGGGTGCGCCAATACCGGGGGTTCAGAGGACAACTTCATGATAAGAAACTCTTCGCACGCTGGCCGGGATTCCTCCCGGCTCTTTGCCAGCCTATTGGAGACTTTGTGGTCGTGCTGAAGTGGTCCCAGAGGGCGGGAGAGGCTTGCGAGGATTCGAGGGAGTGGCTGGCTATTGAAAGAATTGTACCCCTTGAGCCGGTCGTCAACGCGAGAAAATTGCCCTTGACCGTGGCGCGTGGATATAGATTGCGAACTAATCGTGGATGAAATGTATGTCGCCCATCGAACCAACAGTAAACAAAGATTAAGCGTATGCTCATGGCACACGAAAATTGCCCTTGACCGTCGACAGCCAACGGCAGCAATCGCGTGACTAGCGGGGAATTTCAAACCCTCCTCGATAGCCGGGAGGGCGTATGGAATTTGTTGACAGAGAATTGACTTGCGTGGATTGCGGAGCCGAGTTTGTGTTTACAGCGGGCGAGCAGCTTTTTTTCCAAGACAAACAGTTTACGAACGATCCGAAACACTGCAAGCAATGCAAGGCGAAACGCGCCCGTGGAACGCAAAGAGCGCGTCCCGAGACGCGCACAACCTGCGATCAGTGTGGCTTGGAAACAACCGTTCCCTTCAAACCAACGCAGGGCAGACCCGTGCTTTGTCGAGCATGTTTTCAGAAGGTGGCGTGAACGTAGTCTATGAAAATGGTGAAGCATGAAGCATGAACCGATGGTGCTTGAGAGAAGCGACTGGGCGATTACTAAGGCCGTGTGCTCGTGTGGAGCAGAACTCCAGCTTCCCGGTAATGTTGGCTCAGTCAGGGAACAAACCCAGAAAGTAGTCGCAGCATTTCAGAAGCACAAGATAGAGAGAGAAGCGGCACGGCAGAAACGCGTTCAATCCGCTTTGCCAAAGCCCACCGAGATGACATCTGCGAAGATGTGAACCACCATCCCGTGTAAGTGAAGGTTGACCGTATCCGATACGCCTCAGGTTCGTGATGCAAGAACGCAAGCAGTTCGTCGTCACCTGCAAAGACTGTCACCGGGCTGTTCCCTCCGGGGTGAAGGAGTTCCCATTTCATTCAATAGAAGTAACCTGTCCACTGCGTGGAGAGCAGCACCGATACCTTCCTTCTGAGGTCATACTGGGTAGGCCGAATGAATTGGTGGCGAAGAAACGGGCTGAAGGCATGAAGGCATGGCCGGTCAGCAGGGCTGTGGGGAATGTGCGGAACAATCGGCCTGAGTTGGTCAATCCGGTCGAGGAATAAGGTTTCATGACCGAAGAACTCCAAAGAAGACTGAGAGTCATTCACGATCTGGAAAGGGCAATCCGCCTTTGGGAACTGCTACGGGATAACGCGCAGCGAGTAATAAACGAAACAAAGGCATGTTCCGAGAAGCAGGGAGATTCCGTTGAGATGAACCCGGCAGTTGCTAAAGCACGCGCTTATATTGACACCTGCAATGCGGGAATTCTTGCGACCAAGGCACGAATCGACGAACTGGCAAGAGAGGATTAGAAACGCAAACCCACTTCCGGTGCTGCCCAAAGAACCCCGCACAGTCTCGATTCGTTTTTGAAGCCGAGTGAATTCCTCGTGAATTTGCACTAATTCTTCGCGCACTTCTGCCAAACTTCGCGGTGTTCTTCGCATGGTTTCCTCTTTAAAGGATGAGCGTATACCGTCTAGGAAAGGCTGGTAGTGGTGCAGTTTGAAAATCAAGTGCATCCGATAATGCCGGGCCCATTCGGATCGGGTGCGGACGCTTGGCGGGCGCAAATTCCATGAAGCGCCTCAAAGGCTTGGTCTAGTCGATTTAGGGCGTCGATGCTCAGTACATTTGTGCCGATTAAACGCGTCCTCTATCGCTCTTGTTGGCACATTCGGCATCAGTTCGAGCCGCACGAATGGTTGCAACCACGCGCAATCAGAGCATCGCCAATTTGCAGATTTCCGTGTGGGCAACAGGATTTTTCGCGTCGTTTCCGCCATATCAGTCATACCCCCAACCCTACGCTCATTTCCACAACAAGCCGTGTCCTGTGGCCTTCAAACTGCACCACTACCTAAAGGCTCACCGGACGGCGAGGGGCATTACAATGCATCCGTGACTGAGCGTTTCGTTCCGCAGCGATGATCGTGTGGCACACAGAAGAAGACCTGCCAGACGACGAAAGAACAGGAGGCGGAGATCATAGCATCACCGCAATTGACTCAGGAGCAGGTGCAGCAACTCTCCGCTGCGGTCGCACAGTACATCACCGCGCAACGTGAAGCATACTTGCCGACAGGGATTCCGCTAACAGCGGAGCAACGTCTAGCTTTGCAAGGATTCCTCATCCAAGCGGTCATCGATAAGGCTCGACTGGTTGTACTCCAGAACAGCCGTGTGCAGAATCCGAATTTCTATCCGGAGCTTTGGCAGTTAGGTTTCAGGAACCTGCCCGACTTCAGGTCGATGGCTGCAATTACATTCGGGAATGTCGTTGTCTCTCATCAGCCGTTCACTCATGGACTCCTGTTCCATGAGCTTGTGCATGTTGAACAATATCGACAGCTTGGAATTCCGCAGTTCTCCAATCTGTACGTTCGTGGGTTTCTGACAGGTGGAGGATATGACGGCATTCCCCTTGAAATGAATGCCTATGCGCTCGGGACAAGATTCGAAGCGAATCCCCAATTGCGATTCTCGGTGAGTGATGAAGTCGCAGCGTGGGTTCGGCATGGCCGTTTCTGACCTCTCGGGCGAAGCGGGCGCATCCACGATTGAGGGAGGTGACACAATGTCACTTGCGGTTACGACGACAGCGTTCTCACCGGGCGGTGCAATTCCCAAGAGCTACACATGCGAGGGGGCTGATGCCTCGCCCGACTTGTCATGGTCGGGTGCTCCTGTCGGAGTCCAGTCGTTCGCGTTGATAGCCGACGACCCCGACGCCCCGGTCGGCACTTGGACGCACTGGCTCATCTGGAATATCCCGGCGCAAAGCACCGGATTGCCCAAGGGCGTGCCGAAGGACGAGACCCTTCGTGATGGCACTAGCCAAGGCCGGAACGACTTCCGGCGCGTCGGCTACGGCGGGCCGTGCCCGCCTCCGGGAAAGCCCCATCGTTACTTCTTCAAGGTGTACGCTCTTGATGCAAAGCTCGACCTGCGGGCGGGAGCGAACAGGAATGAACTGGAACGGGCAATGAAGGGGCACGTGCTGGCGCAAGGGGAACTCATGGGCAAGTACGGGCGGTAAGGAACGGTCACGCCGAGGAAAGTCGCATCATGAGCACCACGCGCCTCCGTGGCGTCCGCTCTCATGGCTCAGAGTATGCTTTCTACTCCCAGCCCACAGAAGTGTCGTCGGCTACGACGCTTTTCAAAGGAAGGCTGGAACCACGCCTGATTTCCCTCCCGCTTTTCCACCGCCCAAATTCCGGTGCAAATCTCACTCAGACGTAGAATCTATGCAGAATCCTCGGGTCATCCTTCCCTAACCAATTTGGTTGCGTGTCAAAGGAGGACACAATGCACAATCGATACTCTTGGGCCGCAGCGATTACGCTCGTGGTCATTCTTGCGGGTTGCAAGCAGGCTCCGCCGCCCGCCCCAGACACCCATGACGCGGACGTGAAAGCGATTAGCGATCTTGAAACCGCCACGGTGCAGGCAATTGCCGCCAAGGATTTGGACAAGGCATGTGCATTTTATGCCGACGACGCATCTCTTTTCATGCCGGATGCCCACGTATTCAACGGAATGGCGGCGATCAAGGCTGCGTTGAAGCCGATGGTCGCAGACAAGGACTTTTCCTTCACCATCTCCTCGGAAAAGGTGGATGTCGCGAAATCAGGAGACCTCGGCTACGGCTATGGCGCTTACACCATGACCATGACAGCCCCCAAGACAAAGAAGGTGCTCACAGAGAAAGGCAGGTACGTCACGGTCTACGAAAAGCAGGCCGACGGCGGTTGGAAGGCTGTTGTGGACATCGATAGCGAGAACGCTCCACCGTCGCCCGCAAAAAGGCACCCGTCGCCCGCAAAAAAGCACCGCAGGTGACTCAGCCGCTTGATGATCGGGCTATATCCGCAAGTTCGATGCTCACTATAGCTCCTGCGTCTTCCCGTTCGCTTGAAGTAGAGCGACGACAAAGCAGACCAATGTCGCGGCGACGCAAAGGGGGATCGCCCAACCAAGCCAAGAAGGCCAGCTTATGGGCGTGGACTGGGGATCGAGTTGGGAATGTAAATCGGGCTGGTCTGGCATCGTTTTCTTCCTCCGATCGTTCGCTTGAAGGTCCGCGAAGCATCATAGCTCTGTAATCTTGCCGCCGCAATGGGGCCTCGCGTGGCGTTTGGTACGGCTCGTGTAGCGTAACAGGAGGTTACTGGTATGACGGCAGTCGTCAGGAGCACAAACCTTGCGTCCCTGTAAACTGGGACATTACCACAAAGTTCCCAATACCTCAGGCGGCGAGAGATGTGGTGAAGGATTGGTTCGGGCGAAGTGTTAAGAGGATAACCCTTGGTCTTCTTGTCCCGGGAAATGCTCTGCCGGGCAACCGAGGGTACAGTGGATCAAGAAAACAATCTGGAAATTCTTGTTTGGAGCTTATTCGGAAAGGGTGGTGCAAATGTGCACAAAATTGCTGTAAAGCTAAATGTACTCGGGGCGATCTTATTCACAGCGTGGGCGGTTTACGCGATGGTCCAGACGGCAAGGGCGATTCGTGATGCTCGATTGAAGAAGATCTACCCTTGAAGCGATGATTTGAAATGAAGTCTTGGGCTCTGTCGACTGCGATGAGCCATGCGATACGGGATTACTTTGAGGGCGGGGAACTCTGTCACTACGAATCGAATGAATGGGAGCACAGTGCATGACGACGCTCGTGATTGACGCTGGTCAGAGTATTGTTGGGATTTATTCCGTGGAAGATGGAGAGTACATCGGCCATCGCGGGAGCAGAATCTCCGAGGCGCTTGAGCGCGTTCAGAATGCTGAGGAAGTCATCACCTACTGCGGAGAGATTTACGATTTAAAACAACTTGGAAGATTTGCAGGAATCGACGGCGAGTTCCCGTTAAGGGGTAAGCACACCGACATGGAAAGAATGATTTGGGAACCCTTACCACTGGGGAGCAGCCTTGAAAGAACATACGAGAGGCATTTTGAAAGCTGTCCCGACTTTCCGTTCGGTCGCAGAGATTCAGACGATTGCGATGAATATGAAAATTCAAACCAACGGGATGTGTACATGACGCTCAAGCTATGGGAACTGTGGAAGGACAAGAAACTCGATATTGTTGGTTACGGATATACGCACCACTAAAGTAAAGACAGAAAGCTAGGTGTTGTTCCATAGGGTAGAATACGGCTGAGGTAAACGCATGGACACAAGTTCGATTGTTGCCACCATTGACGCAGAAATCTTCCGGCTAACACAGGCGAGAGCATTACTCTCCAAAGGCATCTCTGTAGCGCCCGTGAAGAGAGCCAGACGCAAGCTGTCGAAGGCAGCGAGAGCCAAGATTGCCGCCGCTCAGAAGGCCCGGTGGGCGAAGGTCAGAGCGAAGGCAAAGGCCAAGTAGACCTCGCACGCACGCGCAACATGGCTCTAAGGCGGAAATCGAACGCGCTACCGACAGCGAATAATGGCTCAAAGCCAAGGCTGAAGAAAGCTCCTCTTCCGAAAGAAGTGAAAGTTCTGCTTCTCGCGGCATGGAGGGGTGAAGTCGTGAGACTTGAACCATGTTCGCCGGATTGCCTTGGCTCCTCTACCTACTTGGCAAGTGTGTAGTTGCCCGTACAGGCGAATATAAAGGAGCCGTCTGGATTGAACTTGCCTTTGCAGGTGCCTTCTCCTTTTGCCCCCTTGAATTTTCCGATTCCATCACTGATAGACCATGCATCGCTGAATGATTGCATTTGCCCCTTTTCTATCGTAGTCGTGCCCTCGTAGCTGACGTAAACCTTCTCCCCATTCGCCAGCGTATCGACGAAAATACCACGGTACCGAGAAGCGTTCTCCTTCACGTCATCGAATTGAGTAAGCACACCCTCTTTCTCTTTCAGCCCTTCAAGTTCACCTTTCGCAGCGGTGCAGCTAAACTGGCTAATCGCATAGGCATGACCGGGCTGATCGCCCACGTCTATGCTGCGTCCAACAGTGGCTTTGCCGCAATTCCATTGAGAATCTACTTTGCCTTGTGCCATGGCCACAGAGGCAGACACGCAGAGTGAACAGACAACAAGAAACAGCTTGCGCATAATTTCTCCTTTCGTGAGATGAGACATGGAAGGCAATATAGTGCAACAGAGCGCCTTTGTCGATTTCGCTCTCGAAGAGTCTTTGGTAGCGGCGGAAGGTCTGTTAGAGCCGCTTAACCGGAATCTCCTTTTTCGACACCGATTCCAAGAGGTATTATCTGCGACAAAGGTCAGGCCGTCCTCGCCGGTGAACAATATATCGGGTGGCTTGTCCCTTGCAATTGAGGCTCGTATTGGAGAATCCCAAGACCGCTAAGCGCATGGAGAATAGCCATCTCTCACTCTGCTGCCAAATAGTTGTTGTGAACAGTATTCAGGAGCTTGCAGAAGTCTCGGTGCTGCTTCACTGAGAGGTAGGACAGGCTCCTATTTAACGTACGCTGCAGCGGCGCAACGCGCCGGGTAGAGCTAACATGAATCTTTGATTGGAGTCCGTCTTGGAACCGTTCCGCTTTCATCTCTTCGTATGCACGCAGCAGAAGCCGGATGGCGTCAAATCATGTCCAGCCGGAGGATCGTTGGCTGTACTGGACGAGTTGGACCGGCAGATACGAGCACATGGTTTGAGCGGCACCGTGCAACTGACAACCTGCGGTTGCATGGGGCTTTGTGATGAAGGTCCCATCATAGTTGTCTATCCCGAAGGGGTGTGGTACCGCCGTGTTCAACTGTCGGACGTCTCTGAAATCGTCGAGCGGCATTTAGGCCATGAGGAGCCAGTTGAGTGGCTCGTTTGGAGAGATACTTCGGCGATGAAGGCCATGGCGGCCGACCACGGAGAGAAATTCCATGCTGCGATGGAGGCGCGCGAGAAAGCAGGCACGCTGCCCGAACACTTAAATCAGTTGATTCGCAGCTTCATGCCAAGCCGGTGCCTGCTTACCGCACTCGAACTCGATCTTTTCACCGCGGTCGGAGACGGTGCCTCGGCTGAGCAGGCCGGTGCGAAGATCAACGCAAGTGCCCGTGCGACAGCCATGTTGTTGCATGCTCTTGTCGCTCTGGGACTGCTATCAAAAAGCGGCGACACCTATCAGAACACGCCCGAATCGGACCGGTTCTTCGTGCAAGGATCGAAGGACAACCATCGCAACGGGCTTCTGCACAACGCCAATATCTGGCATCGCTGGAGCACACTCACCGAAGCGGTTCGCAAAGGCGGAAGCATCCCGATTGATCGTGCTCGCACACCGGAATGGACGAAAGACTTCATCGCCAGCATGCAGCATCACGCCAAAGATCGCGCCCCACTTGTGGTGAACGCACTGGGTACGGCCAATGTTCGCCGAATTCTCGATCTGGGCGGCGGCTCCGGCATTTATTCAATTGCTTTTGCGCAGGCGAATCCCGAGGTGAAGTGCGAGATTCTCGATCTTCCTGAAGTGGTGCCGCTCACGACCGAGTATGTCAGTCGTGCCGGCGTGCAGTCGCAAGTGAGCATTCGCGCCGGAAACATGCTCGCCGATGACCTGGGCTCCGGTTATGACCTCATCATGCTGAATGCCATCTGCCATATGTTTTCTGAAGAGCAGAACCGGCACATCTTCCGCCGCGCTCGCACGGCTCTGGCACCGAACGGACGCCTGGTGGTGCAAGACTTCATTCTCAATCCCGACAAGACAGGGCCACTGCATGCAGTTCTGTTTTCGATCAACATGCTCGTGGGCACCGAGTCAGGCGCCAGTTACAGTGAGCAGGAATACACTGACTGGATGAACGACGCCGGGCTCCGCGACGTGCGCCGAGTCAACCTCCCCGGCCCCAGCGACCTCATCGTCGGCCGCGCGTCAAAGCCTGACCGGGAACCCCGCTAGATGTGGTTCACGCGATCGGGCGATGAAAGCGGCCTCTCCAGCTAGGCTTTAGAGGACCCAGTCCGCTTTCGAGAGCCTAGCCGGTCTTCGTCAGACAAGTTGCAATCAACGAGCGCGTTGCGTAGTGCACGCCAACCCATGCCGGTGACACCGGAATCCCTCGGCGTAAAATACGATCGAGATGCTATTTGAAGACCTTGCTTTCGGATCAATCAGGATCGACGGAGTCGAGTACGACCACGATATCGTTGTGGACTGCGGAAAGGTACGCGAGCGCAAGAAAGGTCTATCGAAGGCATTCCGGAGCCAATTCGGGCACACGCCTCTAACGACAAACGAGGAAATACCGTGGCATTGTGACCGGCTTGTGATCGGGACGGGGATTTACGGGCGGCTCCCAGTCAGTCCAGATGTTCAGCGTGAAGCCGAACGCCGCAAGGTGAAGCTTTTGATGGTTCCAACAGAACAGGCAGTTGCTCTGTTAAATGAGCAACCTTCGCATACAAATGCCGTTTTGCACTTGACCTGCTGACGGTTTGCCTCACAAGCGCGCAGTGGATGTTGTCGCGCTGATGCGATTGCATCACAGCGAACGAGGCCCGGATCTCGACGTTGCGAACGGACTTGAGGACGTTTCCACGCTGGTCCGGTCGAGTGAATCTCAGTGGTGGGAACTGAGCAAGCGCACGTCTATTGACACCAACGCGGCCTCTCAGCTTCAATCCGCCAGAGCCCTGCGCGATGTGCTGCTTCCAATGCGCGTTCGTATTCGGCGGTACTGATCTGGCGGTTGATCTCTCGAAATTCCGACCCGGACACCCGTCCAGTGGGATGATATTGGCTCATCACGTTGAGATATGTGTCGCGCGAGATTTCATTCGCAAGAAACCGCATGATCGACTCGGTTCCCGCGATGTCGCCGGGCATCACCAAATGGCGCACCAGCACGCCGCGCTTTGCTAACCCTCGTTCGTCACACTTCAAAACGCCGGTCTGACGGTGCATCTCGCATATACTGCGGCGCGCGGCCTCTGGATAGTCCTTGGCCTTTACATAGCGCAGCGAAGTTGCTCCATCCCAGAATTTGAAGTCCGGCATGTAGATATCAATGATGCCGTTGAGCATTTGCAAGCTGTCCAACGAATCATAAGCGGATGTGTTGTACACCAGGGGCAGCCGCAAGCCTCGTTCGGCAGCGATGGCCACGGCCTCGATGACCTGTGGAACTACATGCTCCGGGGTCACAAAGTTGATGTTGTGGCATCCCTCGGCCTGCAATTCCAGCATCATCGCAGCAAGTCGCTGCGGCGATGTTTCAGATCCACGCTGCGCTTGACTGATGTCGTAGTTCTGACAGAAAACGCATCGCAGATTGCACATCGAGAAGAATATCGTGCCGCTACCGCACCAGCCGCGCAGGCAGTCTTCCTCGCCCGAATGCAGGAAACAGCTGCTGACCTGGGCATATCTTCCAGTGTGACAAGCGGCCGTTCTGTTGACGATGCGATCGACGCCGCAATTGCGCGGACAAACTAAACAGTGGCGCAAACGTTCTACGGCATCGGCGGCCCGTCGGCTCAATTCGCCCGATCGGCAAAGAGCCAGATAGGCCGGCTCGAATTCGCCGTCCCGAATGAGAAAGGCATCCGCTACGGAGGAAGAACTCGCCACGCGGCGATTGTAGCGCAGGCCAGGCTTACTCGCGACAACGATCGAGCCTAATCGCGTCTCCGGGCGCGCAGTGAGAGAAATTTCAGCCGGTCGCTTGGGCGCTAACAGCGGTCGACCACCTAGGCCCCTGCCCGACGCCTGAGATTCTCGTTCCCAATGTCACCGACTGGCACGAGAGACGTACAATGATGCCATTTTCAAGTTCAAAAGGAAATCCGGAACCGATGCTTACCGACGCTCCGCCGCGCAAGTCGAACCTCGCTGATTTTCAGGAGAGTGACCGGATCAACACGCTCGACCTGCCGAATGATGCGTGCTTGCCTGCAATCGCAAAGACTATTGAATCGGCAATGAAGGCTGAGGAGACTGCGCGTGTCCGCAGCGCCTGTGCCAAATTTCTAAAAGCTGCATCGCAGTTCTACCAAGTCCCGGATTGCAGCGTCCGGGTACTTGCCGCTCGGCCGCTGCGAGTTCGGGAACAATGGACGACCGAGTTTTTTGGAGACTACACCCCCGAAACCCTGTTGATCCGGGTGTGGACGCGAACGGCGGTGCGAAAAGAAATTACGTCTTTCGGCACATTCCTGAGCACGTTGTGTCACGAATTCTGCCATCATCTCGACTACAGGAAGTTCGGCTTTGCCGATTCGTGGCACACTCGAGGGTTCTACGAGAGAGCCGCTGTGCTCTACCATCATGCGCGGGGCACTCCGCAGAAGCGCCTGTTCTGGGTGCCAATACCTGGCGGGCGCTGGCGGATTGATTGGCCGAAGACGAATCGGAGTGCGCGATGAACCCAGTTCCCGTGCTGTTGCGTTCGCTAGCGGCAATCTGGCCGCAGCTGGGATTCAAACCGTCAACTTGGCGTGCGCAAGCGTCTGATAGAAATTATGCAAGCGCTAGAGAATAAGCGAAGCGAGCCGTCACAACAGACCGGACAGTCGTCCGTGAAAATGAAGCATTAACTCTAAACCCAGTGCACTCTGAGAGGTTTTCTGGGTGGGACCAATCGATAAGAGTACTTGCGTTCTCCGAGCATGAGGCCGCCATGGACGACGTACCCTTCGGGGACAGCTAAAGCCTTGCGGAGCGGTGCATGAACCCGAGCCACGCGGGTCATGAACCCGGCCCAGCACACGCCGAGACCCCGAGCCTCTGCCGCCAGCTCAAGAAACGTAAGGGCGATGGCGCAATCCTGTTTTCCCCAGCCGTAGTCCTCTGGCGTGCACGCAACGATCACCACGGGAGCACCACGAAGCACGAAATCATATCCCTTTTCCCACTGCTCTAGCCTTGCTTGACCGATGTCCGACATCCGCAGGCAGTTCATTGCTTCCACAGACAATGCGTGCACCTTGGTCTTACCATTCACAACGATCCAATGCAGTTTCTGCGAGTTGGAGGCCGTCGGTGCGCGACGGGCTACATCCAGTAGCATTTCCACTGTCACTTTGGCAATGGGCCGGTCCTCGAATTCTCGAACCGAGCGCCGGCTTATCAGGAAGCTGTCAATCACTTCCGGACCTGGCGGTTCTTTGAGCGCGGGCAAAAACGGCTCCTTCGGCAAGCCGCTGTGAGTCAGGGCATTGCATTCGCACACAGCAACGCAGTGGCCGCAGAGAATGCAACTGCCGTTTGGAGCCTCCTCGGGGAATCCCTCTTCACTGATGGCAAGAATCCCGGACGGACAAACTGCGACGCATGCGCCATCCTTCATGCAGAGATTTGTATCAACAGTGATCTGACTCACAATTGCTCCCTCTCACCTCGCGGGCGAACCCTCAATGGATTTCGGGTGAATTGTACTCTCAACGGATTCATCGGCAGTGCGAGGACCAGTTTTTTGTTCTGTAGCCGAAACTCACTAGGCGGCCTTTTCTGTCCTGCTTCGACGTTGCGATAAAAGACTTTTTTAAATATCACCAGCAGGCGAGAGAGGCTTACAATGGTGCCGTTTTTGCGTTCAAGAAGGAAATTCCTGTTATAGGCTTAACGTCGAAGTACGGGGGTGCAAGATGGCGGCCAAATCGGTAGATAGTCAGGATTTCCGCTCCCCAAAGGAAAGTGAAGAAACACGCAAGTCAGTCAGCGTCTACGTGTGCCCCACGTGCAAGCGGGAGGTGGAGCTGGGGGACGACGGGCTTTATTGCCGTGCCTGTGCAGTCACCTACCCGATCCTCAACGGGATTCCCGACTTCATCGTGGAAAAGCTCGAAGAGAGCAGCAACTGGACCCTGCACATCCTCGGAAAAAGAGACTCCACACTCCTCCTGGATGTTGCCGTACACAGTTACGAGACATGTGTGTACCCGCTGGTGTGCAACCTGTTTGGCGGATGGCGTTGCACGTCTTTAAAACAGCTGGCACATGACATCACAGAGATCGTAGGATCGCAGAACGGTCTCGTTCTCGACGTGGCCTGCGGCCCGGGAACCTACGGGCGCCGCATGGCTTCTGCCTCAAGGACCATTTATGGCATCGATGCCTCCCTGAGCATGCTGCGCCGGGGCGCCCGCTACGTGGAGCGGAGCAATCTTCCCAACGTCCACTTCGCCCGGGCCAAGGTCGAGGCGCTGCCCTTCCCAGCCGGCCTGTTCGACGCTGCCATCTGCGCAGGGTCCTTGAACCATTTCTCCGACACGGTGCTCGCTTTACGCGAGATCGGCCGCACCATGAAAGCCGGAGCGCCGTTGGCGGTGATGTGCTTTTTCGCTGGCAGCAAGGGCCCCTTCAAATACAGATCTATGCGCGAGCGCACGGAGAAACGCGGCGGTCATATCTTTGAACTTCCCGATCTCGACCGGTATGTGGCTGAGGCGGGTTTTGAAGACTTTCGCCCCCACGCATATGGCTCCATCCTAGTATTCAGTGCCCGAAAGGGGTTGATAGAACATTCCAGTTTTGGTATCACGTAGCATCTCACATCCTCAACGACGTGCTGGCGGATTGATTGGCAACGCACCAACAAGGGTTTCTGATTTTGCAGCCGGACGGGAAGTGGCAACCGGTCTATGAAGGGAAAATCCAGTGATCAACGTTCCCTTGGCCCCTGAAGTTCAGTGAGATTAGAGGAGCAATATGGTGAAGGCGACAAGGATCAGCTATGGCGGAACAGCGGGAATTGTGACAGGCATGGCGCTACTCGTCGGCCTTGACGCTGCACATGCGGGAAAAGCCAGTGTGATCGGGGCGCTCCTCATTATTGCCGTCGCCGATAACCTTACAGACTCGCTCAGTGTTCAAATGTACGAAGAATCGGAGCGCCTCGAAAAACGGGAAGCGTTTCTTAGAACCGTGAGTAATTTTGCAACACGATTTCTTGTGGGCCTCACGTTCGTGGTCATCGTTGCGCTGTCTTGGAAGCACGCTGTTGCCTTTGGGGTCGCATGGGGCATGGCACTGCTTTCGGCAATGAGCTACATTCTCGCCCGAGGTCGAAAGACCTGCGCCATCGCCGAGATGGTGAGGCACATTGGTATCGCACTGCTTGTTATTGTCGTCAGTGAAGGCATCGGGCATTGGATCAAGACATACGTCTCATAAGAGACTGCTCTGACGTGAGCAAGACGACCCCCACGCCTTCGCTCTTATCGCGCCTCCTCACGGCAATGTTCGGGACAGTTATGGCCTAGCGAGCATTGCTCCAAACTCCGGCAATCGCACAGTTACAGCGCGGACAGCGTCCTGCGCGGAGCTTGTTTTCCACCACGCTGAAACCGAGCCGGCGAATCAGCCGCTCGCCACAAGCGGGGCAATACGTGTCGCCATGCGGGTCGCCCGGCACGTTGCCCATATAGACAAAATCAAGGCCCGCTTCTTTGCCGATCTGCCAGGCGTGTTCCAGGGTTCCCAAGGGCGTCGAGGGCGCATTGAACTGGTAGGCGGGGTAGTAGCCCGAGAGGTGCCAGGGAACATCCCGCCCCAGGTTCGTTGCGATCCGGTCGGCGATAGCGCGAAGCGTTGTCTCGGAATCATTCACGCCGCGAATGACCAGAGTCGTAAGTTCAATATGCACGCCGCGCGAGCGCGCGAGGTGGCATGAAGTCCAGACCTTTTCAACATCGATGGCCTTGCAGTATTTCTTTCCTACTGCGGCATCCCCTTTGATATCCACATTCATGGCGTCCAACCCAGCCTCGATCAGCAGCGACAGGGATTCGGGCGTCATGTAGCCGTTGGTGACAAAGGTGTTGTAAAGGCCGTGGCGCTTGGCCAGAGGAAAGACGTCCAGTGACCATTCCAGGGAGAGCGTGGGCTCATTGAAGGAGATCGATGTGCCCTGGCACGCGCTCTCGACAGTGAGTTGCACGAAGCGCTCAGGGGAGACATAACGCCCCGACGCCGGCGGAGGCCTTTTGGCGATGTCCCAGTTCTGGCACCATGGACAGCCAAAGTTGCATGACCAACTACCGGCAGTCAGTACAGAGTCGCCGGGATGGAAGTGGTAGAAGGGCTTCTTCTCGATGGGATTCGATGCCAGAGATGAAACCGCACCGTAGATCAGTGTGAGCAGCTTTCCGTCGCGGTTCAGCCTTGTGCGACACCAGCCCAACCCACCCGGCGTCAGCAGACAGCGACGTTCGCAGACGTTACAGCGAATCTTGCTGCCGACTTTTTCGGAAAGTCGCGACTCGCGGACAAATATGCTTTCCGTATCTCCCGAGAGGGCGGGAGCAGATGGCGGCTCCGAGGAATTCGCGGGCCTACAATTCATAAAACGAGAATTTCTTAGTTCAGTATAGGCCCGCTTGGGGTGAGCCGGGGATCGGGAACGATTGATGGCAGGTTATCCCTCGTGAGAGAGGTCTGGCGAAGGCCGTTGGGCTGAAGCTGCCGGATCTGTGGCGTTCCCTCGTTTCTGATCAGCGAAACCCTCGGGCTTTGACTCAGCTGTAGCCGTATTCGTCCGGAGGAAGCCCTCTGCTTTGCGCAGTCGTTTCATGGCCAGAACCGGCGATGGGCCTTCGATCTTCATACTGCAATTCAAGAGGTGGTGGGTCCGGCTGGAACTGGACCAAATGCGAGGTGAGCCTTTGGCGGGTAAACTCTCTGCCGCAGCTCCACAGAAGCAAGCTGTAGAAAGAGTCAAAAAAGGCTGCTGAGTTGGAACGGCGGGTGGAAAAGGAGTACGTTGTACGGTTGTCGGTTGTACGAGAGGGGAACGTGGAATTCCGTGTACTGACCGTCTCAAGAGAATTTGGAAGTGGTGGGGGAACGATCGCCAAGATCATTGCGGATCGGCTCGGCTGGAAGCGGCTTGATCGAGATCTGATTGAGGCTATTGCCAACGCAGCACACGTGGACTCGCATGAAGTGAGCCACTACGATGAGCGCGCGGACCCCTGGCTGCGCCAAATCAACCGGGAAGTGATACGCAGTGTGGCGTTGGCCGCAGGCTGGATGCCTGAAGGGAGCGACAGCTTCAACGTCGACGTGATGACGAAACTTACCCGGAGGATCATCGAAGATGCTTACTCCGGCGGGAACTGCGTGATCGTAGGCCGGGGCGCGCAGTGTATTCTGCAAAAGAAGCCCGATGTTTTTCACGTCTTTGTCTACGCGCCGTTTTGCGACCCGGTTAATCGCCTGAAAGAGCGCCTGGAACCCGGCGCTAACATTGAACAGCGTATTCACACAGTGGATGAAGAACGGGCTCGCTACCTGCAACAGCGGTTTGGTCAGAACTGGCTCAATCCCCACCTTTATGAGCTGATGATCTCCTCTCAAGAGAATGAGGACTGGACTGCGCGAGTGATTTTGTACGCGATGACTGGGCGGCAATAGACCTCCTCAACGCCGTGGCAGCGGTTGTGATATCGGAGCATCGCTGGATGGAAGGATCTTCGCGCCCGATCCCTGGTTTGTTCCTGTATGACTGGCGATCCGAAAGAAATTGTCAGTTGACAAGAACAGAGCGAGTTACTCATCCAGGACCGCCATGGTTCAAAACTGTGAGTTCCGGTCGGTTTGTCGCCCAACCGGACCTTACCAGAAATGGTGCAACTTCCGGATTGGCGGTGATTCAGGTGTAACGTGCAAACGGACGGCAGAGCATCGGTCTCCCCATTTGGTCTGACCCTGGTGACTCATCCGTGTCATTGAGGGTTCCGCGATCTAGTGTCAGGATTCGCGTATGCGAGTCAATCTCATCACTCAACCGTCCAACCGCTCCGAATCAGGCGCAGGAACGATTCCGATCTCGCTGACAATTCGCCCAGCATGCGGCTTGCCTGGCGATTACGAATACCCTACCGATAGCAGGGCGCTTCTGCAATTGCTTTCGCAAGCAACGGAACTATCTGCAGACGTACTTGAACGCTTTGAAAAGAACATGCGCGCCTCACTCGGTGCGCGTCTGATGGGCGTGGAACTGAGTGACAGCGTCCTCACGAACATTGGCTATTTCATCGACTAGGTGTGACCCTGCTTGTCCCTTGCGGTCGGTCGCGCGCTTGGATTCTGCTGAACCACCGCCCCTCGGAGAGTTCTGTCCGGTTGGCCGGTGATTCGGCCGGAACTCGAAGGTCGAAAACTCATGCGCCAGACTGAGAGGTGGTCTCAGGGCGCTGCGATTTTCTCGCTGGCCAGCTTTGCCGTGCAGGTCATTCCCAGCGCGTCGTAGATCTTAAGGCTTCAAGCAGCAGGGCGCGCCCCTTGTCCGTGTCCCCGGCCCCGCTGCGCTCCAGCAGCATCGCCGCGTACCACTCCCGCGCCGCCGGCACACCTAGGAAAAGAAGCCAGAACCCGCCCAGCCTATCACGATCCGGCAACCCAGTCTGGGAGTAGAATCGGCTGTCGGCAGCGTGACCGCCGTCCGGCGTGGGAGAACGATCATGCCCAACGTCCTCATCCCTACTCCGCGGGGTCAGATGCCTGCGTGGTTAGCTGTCCCCGCATCCACCGTCCCCGTCCCCGGCGTCGTCGTTCTGCACGACGTCTTTGGCATGAGCCAAGACCATCGCAACCAGGCTAACTGGCTCGCCGAGGCTGGCTTCCTCGCAGTTTCTCCCGACCTTTACTACAAGGGCGGTCGGCTCGTCTGCATTCGTCAGGTCATCCGCGACATGATTGCCCGCACCGGCCCTGCCTTCGACGACGTCGAGGCCACACAGCGTTGGCTCCTCGCGCAACCCGGCTGCAATGGAAGCATTGGCGTTGTCGGCTTCTGTATGGGCGGCGGGTTCGCCCTCCTGCTCGCCTCCGGGCACGGTTTCGGTGCTGCCAGCATCAACTACGGCGGCCCGCTTCCCAAAGATATCGGCGATTTCCTCAACGCTGCCTGCCCCGTTGTAGGTAGCTACGGTGGCATGGCCAAATGGGAGCAAGGGGTAGCCGATCAGTTGGCCGCGGCCCTCGAGCGCGCCCTCATCCCACACGATGTAAAGGAGTATCCCGACGCCGGCCACTCTTTCATGAACAATCATCGGGGCTATGGGTTCCTGAAGGTGCTGCGGTTCAAGGCCATCGGCTACAACGAGCCCGCCACAATGGACGCCCGCCGCCGCATCGTAGCCTTCTTCCGCCTGCACCTGAAAGGCTCGAGACCATGACTTCGGAGCATGCATCCGAAAAGGAAACCCACAAGGGGCGGGACCATCTCGCCGGTCTCTGCCGCATCGGCGGAATTGCCGCCATGCTTCTTCTCATTTACTCGCTGGCGATGATGGTTCAGATGGTTTTTCTCGGCGGACAGCCCGCCTCTGCCACCCAGGCTTTCGATCTGCTGCAACACCACCGGGCAGTGGCCCTACTGCGCCTCGACCTGCCAACCGTCGCCGCACTTCCGCTGTACTACCTGTTGTTTCTCGGCCTCTTCGTGGCATTGCGCAAGAGCGATCGCGCCAATGCTCTCCTCTCCACCGCTCTGGCCTTCGCCGGTGTAACGCTGGTTCTCGCCACGCCAACGGCTCTTTCCATGGTCCAGCTCAGCGACAAGTTTGCTGCCGCAACCAGCGACGCCGCACGGAACCAACTGCTGGCTGCCGGGGAAGCAATTATGGCCGCCGACATCTGGCACTCAACGGGCGCCATCCTCGGCGGAGTGCTTCTCCAATGCGGCGCGGTGCTGATCTCGGTGGTAATGTTGCGCGGTGCAGTCTTCAGCAAGGTCACTGCCTGGTTGGGAATCATTATGCATGGGCTCGATCTGGCCCACATCGTAGGCGGGCTTTTCCTGCCCGTCTCTGGCGTGATTCTCCTGGCCATCGCCGGCCCGCTTTATCCTTTCTGGTTCTTGCTGGTTGGCCTCAGACTGCTTAGGTTGGCATCGAGCAACGACCGGGAGCAACTGCAAGTCTGAAAAAGAGCAAGTGCCCCACCCAGCAAGTTCTCCTCGTCGAAGGTGGGGCACTCTGATTGTCTGTGGCTGGAAGCTAGTAGCTAAAAGCTGCCTTCTGCGCTGCGTTCTCGGCTACCGAGCTGACCCTGAACCGCTTCATTTGAATCGACAGGGTCTTCTCGATCCTACACAGGAGCCGTCGCATCTGGGCGGTGAGCTCCGCGCTCTCCGACTCGTTCCTCCCGGCTGAACGCCTGCGCGGGAGCTACCTGCGAGTTCTCGGAGTCAGTACCGAAAAACGTCAGATCCCTATCGGGACTGCCGCTACACAACGAGTAGGGATGGGAATAATGCCTGGTTGGTCGCCCATCCGGAAGGAACACCATTTTCGAGGTTAGTTCCGGGTGGCCGGTCATACGCTCAGGACCTTGAGGTTGGAGGGTGCCTGACCTTGCTCCGATCCCTTAGAGAACCGGCGGATGCTGTTGGTACAAACCCAGAGGACTCCACCGGTGTATGACCCACCCTTTAAATCAACTTAAGGTTGGGGCACTCCTTTTCGTGGTCTGGATGAAATGAAGAAGCGAAGGGTGGCTCACTGCGCGGCAGGAAGATACAGATCCAGGTTTCTCGCGCGGTTGAGCTTGAGGGTTGCTGCGCGGTCGACTTCGCTCATGGAAATGCGCAAGTGCCTCTCGTCGGGGTCGACGTAGTGCAGGTCGTCGTCAGAGGCGAAGACGGCTACGGCGGAGAGGGTCGAACCGTCCTTGAGGACAATGGCAAAGTCCTGTGGCTCGGACTCGGAGGTTGCCGAGGGCGCGGAGCGGGAAGAGGCCGCGCTAGCGGCAGGCCATTTGTATTCTGTGATCACAGAATGCCCCGGCGGCTTTACGACGGGCGGCGCAGGCAGTTGAACGAACAGGGGCGGCTGCTGAACAAAAATGACCGGCTGGGGCGCGTATCCGTACGCGGCACCGGAGTCGTAGGGCAGGTATCCGTAGCCCAATCCGTAGGGCGAGACGGCCCGGGCGCGGCTGAAACCGTAGCCACCCCGGGCGAAGCCAGGCCCGGCTCCGCCGCGGCGCTGGGCGCAGGCATCGTTCGCCGCACTCACAGCAAGGAGCACTAACAAGCTGAGCAGGATCGTCCGCCGCATGGCCGGCCCTCGTGCGCAGGAGTCTAACACCCGGGCCCGCGATTGTAAATTCTGTTGCTGCCGGGGCCAGAGCCAAGCCGTTCGGTCTGGATTGTCGCCGATCCGGAAGTAACCCCATTTTGGAGCTACTTCCGGGTGGCCGGTGATACGACAGGAACAATTCCAATCCCACGAAAGACCAGCGATCTGCCGCCTGCGAGTTTCGAATTCCAAGATTGCGCAAACTGCAGATGCGGGGATGCCCACCATTCTCACGATTCCGATGAGCATTCACGGTGTGCTGGTGCTCATCGATTCTTGATTGCCGAAGTGTCCGAGTTCGCCGCTGGAAGTGCTGTCAAGTCCAGGTTGTGCATCACCAGGATTTGCCACTGCCCATCATTCTTTGTCATCACGAAATTCAACAAACCCAGACGATCGGGTCGTGGGTTTCCCTGGGCATCCATCGCACCCGTCATCTCCCAATGGACATCCACGGCTGCTACGTCGGGACGAATGAACCTGGACTTGATGGTTGTATATGTCTGGTGACTATTCTTGAAAATGGTCGTGAACATTGGCGCGTGGAATTCTTCAATTCTTGATCGTCCACTCGCCCCTGTTCCGCGCCAATTCGTGAAGTCGCCGTCCTCAGCGAAAACTGACGCGAATGCCTTGGCGTCATGCCGGTTCCACGCATCCATGAACCGGTCCATCAACGCCACGATTGCCTGCTCGTCCGCTTCCACTTTGCTCTGACCTCGAACGGTAAAAGTCAATCCGGTGCTTTCGTTGTTCACAATGTACTACGGCTTCGTAGCCTCGAACAGGTGACTATCTACAAGTAGTGAGCATTCTGAGAGGATGGTCGCCCATCCGGACAGAACCCCATTTTCTGGGTAATGTCCGAATTGCCGGTCAACCGCCCACAACTCCTCCGTGGACCGCTCAGTTTTCAGTTCATGCTAAGGGGATTTACCAACATTTGACCCGGGTTACGGTTTGTTGACCAACTGCCCGGAACCCGGAATTGGAACGGATGCTCCCGCATATCCAAGGTCCTCCTACAGTTGGCCAGACCAGCACGCCGCGGAATCGCGGTTTATCGACCGCAGTAGCAGCGTTGGTCATGCAATATCCCCTCGGTGAGATGCGATTCAGGCGAATCGGCGCCAGCAAGTGACCACAATTGACTGGAATTGGAGTTCCTTGAAACCCCGCTTGACATTTACGCACATTCGGACTTTCCTTATTTCGTTCGAGATTCGCGCTCATTCTGCTCATTCGCGACCGCGACTTCTTGCTTCTGCTCCCCTGGGTCTGCGCGTGGACCACCCGATCCAGCAGTCCAGTCTCGACCCTGAAAGGAGCTTCCGTGTCTGAACCGAACCAGGTTGGCCTCTCTGACAACGCTGCCGGCGGACTTGCCTACATTACGTTCATCCCGGCGATCATCTTCCTTATCATTGAACCGTTCAACAAGAACACCTACGTGCGCTTCCACTCCTGGCAGTCCATCTTCCTGAGCATTGCCTGGATCGCGGTCGATGTCATTCTCCACATCATTGGCAGGCTGCCCTTCCTCGGTCTAATCAATCTATTTCTGTGGCCGGTGGTGGGTCTCTTGTTCTTCATCCTTTGGCTCATTGTGATCATCAACGCCTTTAACGGCAAACGTTTCAAGGTGCCGCTTATCGGAGATCTCGCTGACAAGCAAGCAGGGGCCTAACAACCAGGCTGTCAGAAGTTGACGACCTGGCGAGTGGCCGGACATCTCGCGTCGTGGCCGGTCTTGTCGGCTTCATGTGCTCTGGCCTAAGCGCCGTCACTTCCGAGCAGGCGGTCCACCGACTGCAACGCGAGAAGGTGGGCCTCGGTTGCGATCCCAGGGGACACTCGCTGAGTGACTCGGCAATTATGCACTCACCGACAGCGGCTCTCGCGGGTAGCCTCTGAGTCGCCGACCAGAACGAATCCGCAGGCGCCCATGCGGCTCGCCGTCCCCGTTGTAATCCGAGCCTGGGCGCTTCAAAAGCGCAAGGCGTCTGTCGATGCCTCTTGGGCGAATTAGATGGGTTGCGTGGATGGTCGCCCACCCGGAAGTTTCAAGTTTGACAACACTTCGCCGCAGGTGTTGATCAACTGGTTATTTCCGGTTGGCCGGTGATTCGGCCGGAATGCATAGGATCGCTGTCTTGCCTTCAAATGCGTCCCCAACTGTCCAAGGGGTGGGAAGGCGGTTTTGCAGCGGCAATCTGTCTAGAAGTCCAAAAGTGACAGCGACTGCCTGTCTTCTCAAGGTCCCTACCAAGGATTGTTCAAGCGGACTGGCCAATCATTTCTTTTCGCCGCCGAATTCGAAAAGCAGGATAATGTTGCAGGGACTCTCTCGCAACATCGAAGAGCAACTCCCATTACTGGCCCCGATGCGTCTCGATGCGGGATCGTCCGGAGGGTCATCCAATGATTATCAAGCTGCTTGTTATCACTTTCCTCCTGTCGCTCATTGTGGCTAGCCTCGTGGCTTGGTTCTTTCGCAAGTCGATCAGCGCCATAATGAGTCGCGTAGTCGGCGAACCATTAAGCTCCGCTTGGGTGCGGTACATGACGGTCGCGATAATGGTCGTTGGCGTGGCTGGCGGCGTACGTCCGTGGGACTACGAAAAATACATCACGCCTGCGAAGGACCAACCGATACTCGTCTTGAATTCCGACCGCTGGATTCTCGAGCTCTACCGCACAGCGATCGGAACCGCACAAGCCGTAATCTGGATGCTGCTCGTGTTCTTCGTCTTCGCGCTCATCGCTTATGTGCTCGTGCGGGGTGCCGAGTTAAGACATGGCAAGGTGCAATCGTAGGGGGAAAGTGCCTGTCTTTCCTGATTTCGGTGAAAGCCAAAGGAGCTGACGATCTTGGCCCGCCCTGCGCCTTTGAAGCTGCCTACGCTTGCATTTTTTGCGCTCGCTGAGGACTCCAGCCACTCTGTCCTTCCGGCTTCCGGATGTAATGTCGCCAATCCGTACGGAACCCATTTCCCCGGTAATGTCCGGTTAGCCGGTGATACGACCGGAACAGAGCATAGTCCACCGAGAAACCCTTCCAGAATCCGAATTGGCATGAGTCATCGTGTTGGAGTATTTAATCCGAACCGTTGATGATTGACCAGCTTGCAACAGCGGCTTGCAACGAGTGGCGGACGACCGATCAAGCGTTCCCGCTACTACTGGCTGCTGCTGGCGGAGAGCCATCTCACGCGGCGCTTGTTCGGAAGCATGCTGCGGCGGATTCTGGCTTGGCCGCTGCCAGCCGGATAGGCGCGGCAGGGAGGCGAAAACCAATCTGGACGACGGAGGGGAGTTGAGGAGGGGTGTCTGAGAAAGTGGCCCGCAATGCGGCAAATCATGGCTTTTTGGTCCCAGTAGCGGCCCTGCCGGGTACGCTCCGGCTCTAGCCTTGGACCGAAGGCGAAAGGATGGCGAGCCAAGCGCTCCGGAGTATATTCTCTCGTCGCCGGTAAGGCAAATGGAAATCCCAGCGATATTAGTGTCTGGAGAATTCAAATGAACAAAACTACGAAGAAACAGCTGCGAGAGGCAATGGCTGCTTTGCTCACAGCGAAGAATCCCTTTATTGCGACTGAGGCAGCGAGAATCCTTTGCGCGGTGGAAGGCATTCGGGTCAGCGAAGGGGCCACTTCGGTGCCCACACCGTCAAAGGTTGCTGCCAAACGGGAACTTGCTCGCCAACACGTTTATGAAAATTTACAGCGCAAGGCCGAAAAGAAACGCCTAGCCAACAGACGGCAATACATCGGACGAAAGAGTGCGGCATTGAAGCAAAACCAGTAACAGGACACACGAGACAGGAAATGAGTAAGAAGACAATTGAGGAACTTGAGGCCGAGCTTCTTTGCTGCAGCAATGAGAGCCAAGGGTCCCAGTTTTCTTCTAGCAGGGTTCTCAGGGCAAATCGGCCCAATTTCCTGGGTTGGCTCTGACGGCGCCCACGATTCTGCGGTAGAGTATTGGGCTGCTTCTGGCACGTTGCCCGCAGTACCCCGTATGGTCAAGGCGCGCCCACACCTAAATAGATGAGAATGATTTGGATTGTGAAATCATTGTGTTCAGCATGGAGGTATCAGCTATGTGGCTCATCACACCCATCGGCTTCTTCAGCGTCGTCCAGAAGCATGACGACGAAGCGTCCGGAACGCTCACGGTTCGCGCCAGGGTGCGCGGCGACTTGGAAGCGCTCCAGGAGAAGTACCTCCCATCCCTTGGCCCGATTCAGGAAAATGTGGAGACGGACTACAGCTATCTAGCAACCGCGCCAAGAGCAGAAGTTTCGTCGGCGATGGCGCGAATGATCGCCGACGTGAATTACAGCAACTTCAAACACGAAGTCGCCAAGAGACAGGGTCAGAAGCGCTCACTCCTTTACCACGAAGTCTGGGACGTGCTCTATAGGCTCCAGACCGACCCGGCGTTTGCCCATGACTAGCCAGCGGCGATCGCGTCCGGCGCTCGATTTGAAAGCGCGGCGCGAGGGGCTTTAATCGCAAGTCTCGCTGCCGATACGCGCCTCCAAATGACATTGCCGTCGATTCTAGGAACGACTTCGCTGCGTATCGGATTCCTGCAAACGATACATAATCTCCCACACCTTATGAAGCGCGCTGGTGTACGCGGTCCCGTCCTGTCCCTGGCGCTTAACAACTTCACTCTTGAAGTTGCTCCACTCCTGCTCTTCGGCCAGTTCTTGAAGGGCTGCAACCCAAACGGATTTTGGCACGATCAGCCGGTAACCATAGTCGCGATTCGGCGGGGAAAGGATTTCCGAACTGCCCAGCGCCGGGAATCGCTTTTGCAGGTTTTGGAGATGATCTTTGCACCGCGCCCGCACCATCACCGTGTCTCGATCAATTTCCTTCGTGCCCGGCTTGTCGGCGCAGGCAATCGAGTAGAAACCGTAAATGGAAAAAACCCACATGGCACACCTCACAGCTACTTCAACATCGATTTATTCAGACCCGTGAAAAGCCGGTTTATCACGACCCGTCCCGGCGCCAGCAACATCAGATGCTCCTTTTCAATTGTGCCTGGACGCAGCGCTCTTGAAGGGATGGCGCTCGGGAGGCTCGGCCGGCGTGGGGAGTAGCGCCAAGATGGAGGGGACAGCGAGGTTGAGGGCAGGGTTCCGGTGCCGGAGGTAACCACGCATGGGCTGGGCCTTGGCGCCAATCTGGGCCTTGGGGGCGAGGGCGGTGCGGCCCAGAGACATTTGCTCAGCCCCCATCTCAATGCCCTGCCCGACGGCGGCATACACCAGTCCGAGGTACAAGGGAATTCCCTTGGCCGCCGCGGCCCTGTCGAAACCGATGTAGAGGCCGTGCGCGCTGTTGCCGTCCCGGATGACGTTGGCGAAGCCCAGCAGCTTGCCGCCCTCCTTGGGCCGGGCGATGACGGTGCGGAAATCGTCGCCGAAGCTCCCCGCAAGCGCAGGGATCCATTGGGGACGGATGGTTGTCAGCCGCAGCTTCTGGTGCTCATGCACCTGGAGGTAGAGATCGTAGATCTCCGTGGCCTGGGCTTTCACCTGCTCCGTGCCGATACGTTCCAGGACGACGCCCGCGGTCTCCAGGCTCCTGATGGTCCTGCGGATTCGGATCCGGTACTCCGATCGCATGTCCCTGAGATAGTCGTCGAAGTTTCGCCAACCAGGCTCGAAAGGAAGGATCATATTTGGCTCCGTCTCGAAGCGACGGAAGTGAAACCGCCGCAGGGCGGCCGCGGCACTCTTCTGGTCGTCCGTGAGGTCTTTGATCATGACCAGGTCGGAGTCGCCGAAGAGTTTGATGGAACGGCGGATCCGGTACAGGGCTTCCTCCACCACGGGCCAGAGCCGTGCGGGATCCTCGCCTTCGGCGAAGGCCACACCGTGGGGGCCAGTCGAGAGGAGGTTTCCGCACACGAGCATGCGCTGGTGGACCCACGCCACAGGGAGTTCCGCGGCATGCTCGGCGGCCGTCAAGAGACCGTGCCACCTGCGACCCAAGCTCGACGCAACGTCAGGCCAAAGCCCGGGCTCGTCTGCCTCAGGTACCGCCCCGTCGAGCCGAGCCCATGGGAGGAGCGCCTCGAAAAGCAGGTATCGCTTACGACCGCGGGTGATAGAGCGTACCGTAGCCTTCTCCAAGGAACGCCAAAGCCCTTGCCCTTTTTCTTTGGCGCGACTGGAAGAAAGGTCCGCCACCCGGATGTCAAGGCTCTGTGCAACGATGGCCACCACGGGTCGGCCCTTCGCGTAGGCCAAGGCATAGTGCATGGTGAGATTCTCGGGCCGGTTCTGCTCCAGCAGTCCTAAGAAGCGGCGCGACAGGAACAAGCCGGAACGTGCCGATACGAGGTCCCAGTCGCTCGCATTCAAGAAGGCGATGGAATCCGCGAAAGCGAAACCAATCACCTCTGACGCCATAGGGTCAGAGCGCGACATGCGTCGTCCTCCTGCTCAACCTGGGGCTATCCTACCGCACGACGGGGAATCAACGTTTACAGGTTCGAGACGGAATGTTGCGCACGTGATCTTGGACAGAATGAGATGCCCGTTCGGGCTGAGTTCACGAGAACTGTCGCAATCAGTCCATGTCAACGACAGAAGCACACGATCAGGATGCAGAGAGCATATCAATTTCGCATTGGATCCGTTCCACCTGGATCTTGATCCCTCAGAAGCGGACCCGGTATAGGCCGGGCACGCGTTCTCGCTCGCTCGACGTCGAGTTCAATCTGACAAGAAATAAAACTTGGACTACGCTGCCACGGGGATAATCTGGACGGCGAATTCGAGATTGGCCTTAGGATTCAAACTGACACACTACCGAAAAGGGCCCCCAGCAGAAGCTGGAGGCCCTTTTTGTTTTGTACCGCAAACACTGGCTTGGGGGCCTGCGTTTGGCTGTCCTAGTACCCGCCGTCCATGCCGCCGTAGCCGCCGGCCGGGGCCGCAGCCTTGGGCTCGGGAAGCTCGACAACCAGGGCTTCAGTGGTGAGAAGGAGACCAGCAATCGAGGCTGCGTTCTCGAGTGCCGTGCGGGTCACCTTAGTCGGGTCGATGACGCCTGCCTTGACAAGGTCCTCGAAGACACCAGTAAGGGCGTTGTATCCGTAGTTCTGCTCCTTGGATGCGAGGACCTTGGCTGCGACGACAGCGCCTTCTTCGCCGGCATTGGCGACGATCTGCCGCAGCGGCTCTTCGAGAGAGCGGCGCACAATCTGCGCGCCAATCTTCTCGTCGCCTTCGAGCGTCTTGATGAGGGCGTCGACCGCCGGAATGGCGCGAACCAGTGCCACGCCGCCGCCGGGGACGATGCCTTCCTCGACTGCCGCGCGGGTTGCGTGCAGCGCGTCCTCAACGCGAGCCTTCTTTTCCTTCAGTTCGGTCTCGGTTGCAGCGCCCACTTGGATGATGGCAACGCCGCCCACCAGCTTGGCCAGCCTCTCCTGGAGCTTCTCCTTGTCGTAGTCCGAGGTGGTCTTCTCGATCTGTGAACGGATCTCGCTCACGCGGCCTTTGATCTTGCTGGCCTCGCCGGCGCCGTTGATGATGGTGGTGTTGTCCTTGTCAATGGTGATGCGCTTGGCCTTGCCCAGAAGCTCGAGCTTCACGCCTTCCAGCTTGATGCCCAGGTCTTCAGTGATGGCCTCGCCGCCGGTCAGGATGGCGATGTCGCCGAGGATCGCCTTGCGGCGATCGCCGAATCCGGGAGCCTTGACGGCAGCCACGTTCAGGGTGCCGCGCAGCTTGTTCACCACCAGGGTAGCCAGGGCTTCGCCCTCAACGTCCTCAGCGATGATCAGGAGAGGTTTGCCGCCGCGGGCCACCTGCTCCAACAAGGGCAGCAGATCCTTCATATTGCTAATCTTCTTCTCGAAGATCAGGATGGAGGGCTCGTCCAGCACTACTTCCATGCGCCCGGGGTCGGTGACGAAGTAGGGGCTCAGGTAGCCGCGATCAAACTGCATACCCTCCACAGTCTCCAGAAACGTATTGCCTGTCTTCGAATCCTCGACGGTGATGACGCCGTCCTTGCCGACTGTCTTCATCGCCTGGGCAATGATTTCACCAATTTCCTGGTCTCCATTGGCCGAGATCGCGCCCACCTGGGCCACTGCACTCTCGTCCACGGGCCTTGAGAGCTTGCCCAGTGCGCCGCCTTCGACCCATTTGCCGTCCTTGTCGCGCGTGCCAATAATCACGATGACGGCCTTTTCGATGCCGCGCCTCAGTGCCATCGGGTTGGCGCCCGCCGCCACCGTCCTCACGCCTTCGCGGAAGATGGACTGGGCCAGAACCGTTGCGGTCGTGGTGCCGTCACCGGCCACGTCCGAGGTCTTGGAAGCGACTTCCTTCACCAGCTGAGCGCCGACGTTCTCCATCGGGTCTTTCAGTTCGATTTCCTTGGCCACCGTCACGCCGTCCTTGGTGATGGTGGGCGAACCAAACTTCTTCTCAATCACAACGTTCCGACCCTTGGGTCCGAGCGTTGCCTTGACGGCGTCCGCCATCGTGTTCACGCCGCGCAGGATCGCCTGACGGGAATCCTCACCTTGCAGAATTTGCTTTGCCATACTTCTAACTCTCCCATTCGGGTATCAGTTTTCAACGCTCAGTGGTCGGGCTTTCCCGTGTCGATGCGGCTAATCAGCCCCAATCCTGCTGATCTTCCGGATGCTGAGTTGCCCGGCTATTTACTTCTTGATGATGCCGAGGACTTCTTCCTCGCGCATGATCAGGAACTCCTCACCATCGATCTTGATCTCGGTGCCGGAGTACTTGCCGAAGAGCACGCGGTCACCAGCCTTGACGTCCAGAGGGAAGACCTTGCCTTCGTCGTTGGACTTGCCCTTGCCGACAGCGATGACCGCGCCTTCCTGGGGCTTTTCCTTGGCGCTATCCGGGATGATGATGCCACCGCGAACGGTTTCCCCCTCTTCGACGCGGCGGACGAGGATGCGATCGTGCAGCGGGGTGAACGTGGTCGTTACAGATGTTGTTGCCATTTTGTTGCCTTTCCTTCACGCACGGGCAGGGTTGAGCCCCGGCCGCGGGTATTGGGTGGTTTTTGAGAGAAAGGCTTCTGATATTGCGGACTGCAGCTCCAAAAGATTGGAGAAGCGGACCCGGTCAAGCAGTTCCACCGGTAGAGCGTTAGCACTCTAGTCTTCCAATTGCTAACGGTAGGGAAGGGCACTTGCCGTTGTCAAGCGATTTCTCGTTAATTGTGAGTGAAAGCCGCTCATATTTTGTGCGCCTCAATGTTTTAGATCGAGCCGACCCTGCTCGTCTGGTCCCTTCGCATATCAATGCAAGTAGAATCGAACCATCCGGAAGGCGAAAAGCAATTGTTTGAAATCAAAAGTGACTGATAGAACCGTATCGCCGCTGAAGCAGTTTTCCCCTCATCATCCAATACGGTGCAATCTAATACACGAGCACCTTCCGATGACGCTTCCCAGCGTTTCCACGGTTGAGCCATTTCCCAACCCGGAGCCAGCCAAAGAATTGTTCAAGGATGGTCGCCTGTTCGGCAGTGTCGTTAGCAAGTAGAAATGTCCGCTTTTGGTAGCAAATGAAGTGTCCGGTTTCATAAGTTAGTAGCCATAGAGGCGGTGGGAAAGTGCGAATCCCGTGTAGTTTGCGGGATTTGCAAGTTGAGAGGGAAAGTCTGTTCTTGGACTTTTCCTCTCAACGTCTTTTCCTCCGCCTTGACCTGCTTTTTCGTCAACGGCGTCAAGAGCTTTCCTTGCGCACTGTAATGTCCGACGCGGTGTCCTGCGATCATGAGGGTCAGGGTAGTGTCCAGGTGTTGATGGATGATCACCTTGCATCCGGCCAAGGTGGGTCGCCACTCGGCACGCTCGATCTGCATGATCAGGTTGTGAAAGCGGACGGTGTTGTCCTGGTCAACTGTGCGCTCGTATCGTTGCGTGAAGATCAGCTCCAGGTTCCTGTGCCGGCAGGATATGAACGCCGTGCCTCGCTGCGCCGCCGGAACCGTAAAGCGGCGGTTGAGCTCGGCGATGTAGTGCTCACGGAGAAACTCGTTGGCCCCATCCAGGGTTCGGATCCCGCGCAAGCGCAGCTCCTGGGGGAGTCGTCCCTGCCACGTGGAGAAGTTGCGTTCCGAGCGACCCCGCGCCTGCGGAGAGTAGGAAGGAATCATCTGCACTCCCAGTTCCTTCATGGCCCGGCCGACCTGCGTGGGACGCTCATAATCGACCTTGCCGCCGCTCTTCGGCGTCAACCAGAAGTGGGCTCCACGGTCGGAATAGAGCGCACAGAACAGCCCCTTCTGTTCAATCACCGCTCGCAGCCCGGACATCACCGTACCGGTCGTTTCCTGCTCGGCCAGCTGCGCATAATAGATTTCGCTGGTGGCATCGTCCAGGATCACGATCAGGTCGTGCCAGCGCTCGTCCTGAAACCACTGATGATGGCTGCCGTCGATGTGCAACATCATCCCTGGCAGTGGACGCCGCTCACGTCGCTTGCGGTGCACACCTCGCTTGGCCTTGCGCTTCACCAGACCCGCCGTCTGCAACGCCTGCTTGACCCACGTGTAGCTCAAGCGGATCTGATGGTCCTCCCGCAGCTTCTCGTGAAAGTGCCGCACGTTCAGATCGAAGTACTTGTCCCGGTACAGGCTCAGAACCTGTTCCGCCTTCGCCACACGCCGGTGGCTCGGTGTCCCTCGCCGTCGGTCCAGCAATCCCTTGTGGCCTTGCTCCTCCAGGCGCTTGCGCCATCGACGCATCTGCCGCGGGCTGATGCCCACCAACTCCGCCGCTTGCCACCACTTGATCTTTCCCACTGAGGCTTTCAACAGCACTTCGTGTAACTTCATCGCCCGCTCCGCAGCGGTCCTCGGATAGATCTCCATGCTCCCTCGCATGGCTCCATCCTCACCGCCCGCTATGCGGACATTTCACTTGCTAAAAACAGCGGACATATTATGTGCTAACGACAGTCGCCCTCCCTTCCGTTACTACTCAGTAATGTCAGGGTAGCCGGTGATACTCCCGGGAACTGTGGATTGGTGCCACCCGCCCACCCGCCTACTCATCGGTTGGATTGAATCGGAAGGTTGACAGGTCTAAGGTGTGTGTCCCTATCTCCACGCTCTCGACTTCGATGAGTCCATTTGTGTGTTTTGTAACGACTATCACCTTGTCGGTGGGACTAATCTTTTCGGGAACTACTATCAACCCGATGTAATACTTCTGGTTATCCAAAAGTGAAATCACCGGGTATAGCGGGGTAATGTCCTGCATTCCGTAATTGGTAGGGTCAATGACCTTATATTTATTGGAGAGAGTCTTCGGGCAGGGGACGATTATCCAAAGAGTTTTCACACGCTCACCCACAGCGCTGCTAGTCGGGCTTAGATCGATGGTCATGCTCATTTGATTGTCCTTGGCGATCCTGAAAGAGTGTACTTTTTGTAAGATTTTGTTGTCGTCGAGAACTAGCGAGTATTTCAATCTTAGATATTCTTGCTCTCGGGCTTGTTTCTCCCGTGAATCCCTACTCAGGATTACGATCTGAGAAACCAGAAACCCCAGACACAGGACTATTGCAGTGATACGCAGCCATCGCTTATTTGCTTCTGTCGGCGCGCTGATAGCCAAGAGCAAGCCGAATAATGCGACAATCACCGACAGCGCAATTTGTATCGTGTCCATAGGCCCCCATTGCAGATAATCGCAGATATTTCTCGTGAATTGCGCTGAAAAATCGCGAGTGGATTGTCGCCAATCCGGACATTGCCCCATTTTCGGGTTCTGTCCGGAATGCCGGTCATTCGCCCGGAACCCAAAAAGTCGAGGGATTCCTCAGCTTTCGGTGCCCTATGAGTGTGTTGGTGATTCGCGCCAGATTTATCGCCAAGGGGTTTTCAAGCCCAACTGAACCCGCTCCGCTGCAGCGGCAAGGTACGAATCCTCTTGCCAGTGGCGGCAAAGATGGCGTTGCTCACCGCCGGCAAGGTCGGTGGCAGCGTCGGCTCACCCAAGCCCGTCGGTGCGTAGTCGGTCTTGCGCCAATACACCTCAATCTTCGGCGCTTGCTTCATGCGCATCACGGGGTGGTTATGGAAGTTGGACTGCTGAATCTTGCCGTCCACCAGCGTGATCTCCTGCCCCATGTGGCTCATCCCCTCGATGATGCCGCCGAAGGCGAGGCTCTCGGCTACCGCAGGGTTGATGATCTGGCTGCCAATATCCCCTGCAACCCAGACCTCGTGCACCGTCACCCGGTTCTGGGCGTCAACGCTCACATCAGCAATCTCGGCGAAGTAGCCCAAATGGCAGAACCAGGCAGCGATGCCCATTCCGCGCCCAGGTGTCTTGCTGCGATGAGCCCAGCCTGACTTCTCCGCTACTAACTCAAGCACCCCTTTGTACCGCTCCGGGATGAGAACAGATTGTCCTGTTGGCTCATGGTCACCCACGGCGTCGTGCTCTCCCGCGGACCATGGCGCTTGCTTGTTGCTCAGCAGTTCAAGCTGGAACTCAAGTGGAT
>Ga0208034_1000168_pt1 | contig 60665 bp, 61 predicted proteins | sample June2015DPH_8_10_FD_184699 | JGI IMG/M metagenome (GOLD analysis project Ga0208034, IMG submission 184699) | Peatland microbial communities from SPRUCE experiment site at the Marcell Experimental Forest, Minnesota, USA - June2015DPH_8_100... | ecosystem: Environmental > Terrestrial > Soil >...
CACGACGTACGGGACAGCAGCAAAGAGAGGAATTATGAGCAAGGGGCATATCTGAAACACCGAGAGTGTCACCGGCATGTCGACATAGAAGAGCACGTGAAAAAGGTCTTGGGGCCAGCTCGGCACGGTTTGTAGATTCCACGTCGCTAAAAAGAGCGTAGGCAGACTTTGGATCGTGGAGAAAAGTGCTAAACCAGTGGTTGCGTTAACCGGGGACGCCTGCTGCGCGATTTCTGGGTGTGCACTGAGATAAACGGGCGATAAGAAAGGGTTGTGAAAGAGCAGGTAGTTATTGATGAAGTACGGGATCATCGCGAGCAGCACCGTGGCCGCGGCCGTAATCACCGCTCTAATTCTCGCTGCTGACGTCAGCAAATCCGTCAGAATGATGGCAATCAGGAGCGGAATGGCGTCAAAAACCCGCACCCAGACGCCGAGGCCGACGAAAACGTAAGAGAGGTAGCGATAGCGCTGCTTGCCGTCTAGCAGATATGTGTAGAGGCTCCAGATGCTCGCCATGATGAGCAACACCGACGCTGTTTGATCTTTCGCTGAGACCGCCCAGAACGTAAGGGGCGTCGCGATCAGTATAAACACGGCCCCAAAGGCGGCCAAGCGGTCATCAGCGAAGTACCGCGTGAAGATTCGCAAGGAAAGCAGTACGATGGCCGCCATCGCCAAGATATTAAACAGCTGGATGGCCATAAGAGCGCCCCACTGGTCAAAAACAAGCGGCGGCAGAAAAGTGCCGATGTAACCGTTGATGATGAAGAGGGTAAGCGCGACAAAAGCGCCAAGGCTGCGACCGAGTCGTGGCCGCTGCCAACGCCTTCCCAGAAGCGAGCTCACCATGAATATACTAAATGAACACAGAGCAGCGAAGAAGAGCCTGATGCCGACCGTGACGCTGATGAGGTAAAGGAACGCGTAAAACGGGGACGCGAAGACCGGAATGGCGTGCGTGTAGAAGGCGTATGTATGGCCCTGGAAGGAAAACCCAAGGATGGGGGCTGAGCCTCCAAAACTGATGCCTTCGTAGATCTTGGTAGGCAGCGTGTCGATCGAGAGCGACCCGCGAGCAAGATTGATGAGCTCCGCCGCCAGCGTCACCTCATCGTTGATGAAGATGTTAACGTTCCAAATCGCGATACAGACTGCAAGCGATGCGTAGAAGAGTAGCGCAGCCGTTTCGTCAGGTAAAACGCGTGTGTAGAGGCTCCGTAGCTTGTTGTTGCTCATCACTTAGACAGCGGAGCGCTCGGCTTCACGCTCCATGATCGTGTCATAGACGCTGATGTACCCGTCGACCATGTGATCCACATCAAAGCGCTCCGCGCGTGTCCTGCACCACTTCCTTCTAATGCTGCCAACCTCGCCCACTTTGTCGATCGCGTCGCGCACGCTCTGAACGATAAAGCCTGTCTCTCCATCCACAAGTATCTCCCGCACGCTGCCCTGGTCTGTGGCAATGACGGGAGTGCCACTTGCTAGAGATTCAACTAGGGTAAGACCAAACGGCTCAGCAAAAGAGATCAGGTGCAAGCTACAGTACGCCTGCTTGAAAAGCTCGTTTCTTGTTTTTTCGTCGACCGTGCCGAGATACTGTATCTGCTCCCCGTCGATCTCAGGCTTAACGCACTTCTCGAAATAGGCGCGATGCTCGCTCGCGACGAGCCCGGCAATCTTCAGCGTCATTCCGGTTTCTTTTGCCACCTCAATGGCGCGATGCGTGCCCTTGTCACGCGATATGCGTCCAAAGAACAGAAGATAATCATCAGGAGCGTCACCATACTCAAAGGAGCCGACGTCGATCCCGTTGTATACGGTGGCAACGTAGTTCAGGCCTTCCGCTCGATCGGCGTTGCTGATGGACACGTAGTAGTTATCCCAGTACTTTCTGTACACGGGCAGAATCCGATCTGAAGAGAATCCGTGTATGGTCGTAAGAAGAGGAGTATCCGTGAGCCGTGAGAAGGTCAGCGGATAGAAGTCGTAGTGACTGTGAAGAATATCGAATTCGTGCGCTTTTTCAAAAGCGTTTGATATGTGCAGCCATTGATAGACGCCAGCGTCAAGCGATTCATCTTCATAAAATCCGTGCGGACACACCCACTCAAGCTTCGCCTTCGTGACAGAGTCGCCGGTCGCGAAGAGCGTAACGTCATAGCCTCGCTCGACCAGGCCTTCGGTCAGGTAATGGACGACAGTCTCCCAGGGTCCGTAACGGCGTGGCGGGGTTCTCCACGAGATGGTGCCCAGCATTCCTACCTTCAAATCGACAACCTCCCCCGAGCGCGCTCAGTGTTGTGAACCAGACACCATTTAGCCTCGCGCAATCCTCGCCTAACTCGATGTTTTCGGCGCCGCTGTAGCAGCGTTCGCGTCGCTTTGCAGCGCCTCCACACTATCGGTGCGCTCCCACGGCAGATCGAGATCAGCGCGACCAAAATGCCCATAGGCGGCGACTTGTCTGTAGATCGGACGTCGAAGTCGCAGTGTGTTAATGATCCACCCCGGAGTGAGGGGAAAACGGCCCCCAATAATCTCGCAGATTAACTCCTCAGATATGCGGGCCGTGCCGAACGTGTTGACGTATATTGCGATAGGTTGAGCCACGCCTATCGCATACGAGATCTGGATTTCGCACTTGTCGGCGAGTTCAGCCGCAACAACGTTTTTCGCGATATACCTGGCCGCGTACGCTGCCGATCGGTCGACCTTTGTCGGATCCTTCCCCGAAAAAGAGCCCCCGCCGTGGCGCGCCATTCCTCCGTACGTATCGACGATGATCTTACGCCCGGACATGCCAGCATCGCCCTTGGGGCCTCCGATCACGAACCGTCCCGTAGGGTTGACGTAAACTTTCGTGTCCTTATCGATCATCTCAGCGGGGATAACGACGTCGATCACGTTCGCCTGAATATCCTGTCTGATGGTGTCAAGTTCGACGTCCGGAGCGTGCTGCGAAGATACGATCACCGTGTGGACTCGCGCAGGCCGATCGTCAACGTATTCCACCGTGACCTGCGTCTTGCCATCGGGACCGAGATAGCCTATTTCTCCAGATTTCCTGACCTCAGTCAGCCTCAGCGCAAGCTTATTCGCGAGCAGAATCGGCATCGGCATCAGCTCCGGTGTTTCATTCGTGGCATAGCCGAACACCATCCCCTGATCGCCCGCGCCGAGTTCGGCATCCGCATCTACGTCCGCCGGCACCTGTAGACACTCGAGGTCGAATCCATCGTCACCCACGGCTGAGACCCGGCACTCAAGCGACTTGTTGACCCCTTGAGCGATATCGGGAGACTGTTCTTTGATCGATACGATGATCGCGCAGTTGTCGCCGTCGAAACCGAATCGCGAATCGGTGTAACCTATCTCGCGGATCGTATCACGCACCACGCGTGGTATGTCCACAGTACAAGTCGTCGTGATTTCGCCGATCACCACCGCGAGCCCCGTAGTCACTGCGACTTCGCACGCGACTCGCGCGTTCTTAGGGTCGCGCTCGATGATCGCATCCAGTATGGCATCCGAAATCTGGTCGCAGATCTTGTCGGGGTGCCCTTCCGTTACCGATTCGGAAGTAAATAAAAAACTATTCTCAGACATCCTGCCTCGATTCGCTCCACAATTGACAACCTTTTTACCGGTTGGCTTTATCATTGGTATCTATATAAAGCGTATGGTTGCCTGAGGCGACTGCGTAGCAGATGAGGAATTTTGCGATGAAGAACATAATTAAGGATATCAGCCTCGCAGGTGCGGGGGAACGACGAATTGAATGGGCTCGCAGGCACATGCCCGTTCTTGAGAAGATTAAGAGTGAATTTGCCCGCGAAAAACCGCTGGATGGGATTAACGTTACTGCGTGTCTTCACGTAACGGTCGAAACCGCGAACCTTATCCGTGTGCTAAGCGCCGGAGGAGCGAATGTCGCGCTCACAGGCTCAAATCCTCTCAGCACCCAAGACGACGTCGCCGCCGCTCTCGCAAACGACGGGATCTCCGTATGCGCCTTTCGCGGCGAAAGCGACGCTGAGTATCATGCGTGTTTGGAAGAGGCACTCAAGATCGGCCCGCAGGTCACGCTCGACGACGGCGCGGACGTTATCGCCACGGTTCACAAAGATCATCCCGAATACCTAAGCGCGGTGATGGGCGGCTGCGAGGAGACGACAACGGGCGTTGTCAGGTTGAGGGCAATGGCGGCAGAAGGCGCGCTCAAATATCCTGTGATCGCCGTCAACGACGCCGAAACCAAGATGATGTTCGACAATCGGTACGGGACGGGACAAAGCACGCTTCACGGCATCATGAATGCAACCAATTTCTTGTTTGCCGGAAAAACCGTCGTTATCGTCGGCTATGGGTGGTGTGGCCGAGGCGTCGCAGCGCGCGCAAAAGGCCTCGGCGCGAACGTGGTTATTGTCGAGGTCGAGCCACGAAAAGCCCTTGAAGCGGCAATGGACGGCTTCAGAGTGATGCCGATGCGTGACGCGGCAAGGATCGGCGATCTCTTCATCACGGTCACCGGCGACGTCTCAGTAATTCGAGGGGAACACTTCGCGGTTATGAAAGATCAGGCTATCGTCTGCAATTCAGGACACTTCAACGTAGAACTCGATCTGGAAGAGCTCAAAGGGTTAGCGACAAGCACGACGAATGTCAAAGAGAACGTGGACGAGTATCGCATGCCCGATGGCAGGACGCTGTATGTGCTTGCGGAGGGGAGGCTGATCAACCTCTCGGCCGCCTTCGGGCACCCGCCCGAAGTCATGGATATGAGCTTCGCCAACCAGGCACTGTGCGTCCAATACGTCGTCGAAAATCACGCGCATCTGAGCAACTCGGTGCACGGTGTGCCGACCGCAATAGACAAACGGGTCGCCATGCTGAAGCTTAGTGCGATCGGTATTGAGATTGAGCATCTCACCCCGCAGCAAGAGGCGTACCTCCACTCGTGGACGCTTGGAACGTAGCTCGTCTGTGCGCACGTTGCTCTAAGGGAGAGGTTTCAATAGAAGGACCTTGAACGATGACCGCGATCGATGACTATATAAAAGACGTATTTGGAAGCGATGCGAACGTCGTGCAGGTAAGCGAACTGGGTCACCCGACCGAGGAGCTCAAAGGCTTTGGTTATGGACGGCCCTATCAGATCACGTTTTCGCTCGACGGCGTGCTCAAATCCGTTGTGCTTTCGTCGATGCGACGTGAGGGCGGCTTTGGTCACGATCACTTCTCCGACCGCGCCCAGATACTCATCTGGCAGCACGCCACCTTCGGCTCACTCCCTCGGCACGTGGGCGCTTTCGACGTCGGCTACTTCACCCATGATGGAAGGATGCGATCTGCCCGCGACGCCGACGAGTACTTCATCCTGATGGATCTGGTGTCGGGAACCGAGTACTTCAACGACCTCAATTCCGTTAGGGACTTGGGCACGCTGACCGATCTCGACGTGGCCCGTGCCGAAGCGCTCTCAAATTACCTTGTCGCTATACACGCCGCGAAACGCGATGAACCTGTTATCTACACGCGCCGCATACGCGAGCTCATAGGTCACGGCGAACTCATTATGGGCCTGATCGATAGCTACCCGAATAGCTTCGACGCATTCTCGCAAGATGATTTCCGCCTGCTCGAAAAGCGCTGCATTGATTGGCGATATGCGCTGAAAGATCGAGCGCATCGGCTTTGCGTGGTCCACGGCGATTATCACCCGTGGAACATCATGTTCAGAGACGGCACTGATTTTACCGTTCTCGACAGGAGCCGTGGAGAATTCGGAGAAGCCGCCGATGACGTGACGTCGCTGAGCGTGAACTATCTCTTCTATTCAATACAGAAGTACGGGAAGCTGGCAAGAGAGTTTAAGACGCTGTTTGACTCGTTCATGAGAAACTATATGGAGGAGACGCAAGATCACGAACTCCTTGAGGTTATACAACCATTCTATGCATTCAGGGGGCTTGTTGTGGCAAGCCCCATATGGTATCCGAACATCGATCGGCAGGTTCGGCAGAGGCTGTTCAACTTCGTGCGAAACGTGCTTGAAGTCGAAACGTTCGACTATCAGAACGTCAACGCACTCCTGAAGGATTGACCCCGGGGGGTGACCCCTGACAATGGCCTGGGCTATCTGGATTACCGGACTTCCCGGAAGCGGCAAAACCACTATCGCACGAGAAGTTGCTGACAGGCTCAAGGACGAAAGGCTGAAAACACTGCAACTTGACGAGATTCGGACTATCGTCACTCCCCAGCCGACGTATTCTGAGCAGGAACGCGATATCGTCTACGCGTTTCTCGCATACACAGCGAAGGTACTTACCGAGTGCGGGGTGAACGTTATCATTGACGCGACGGCAAACCGAAAACGCTATCGCGATCTCGCTCGTCGACTCATACCGCGCTTCGCCGAAGTCTATGTCAGCTGCTCGCTTGACACGTGCGTGCAGCGTGAGGCACATCGGGTGACAGAGTTCACACCACCAGGCATTTATGAGAAATCGCACGCGAGAGAGGCTGTCGTGCCTGGGGTGAACGTAGCATACGAGACGACGGAAGACCCTGAGTTGACCATAGACAGCGAGCGGGTTGCGCCGATCGAGGCAGCCGGAGTCATCGTGCAGGAGATAAGTCGACTTGTTGATGGAACTTGATAGCATTGTGGCCATGGCTACGCGGGCAATGGAGTCCGTGCTTGCGTTTGTCAAAACGGAGACAGAGTTCTCCGCGATAACAAAGCAGAAAGAGCGCGACGTGACGCGGAGGTTCGATCTCGTTGCGGAGCAAACGCTGCAAGACGAGCTGCTCGCCAGAGGGATCAACGCGCGGATTGTCTCGGAAGAGTGGGGGGACCGCACCATTGGAGACGACCCGCAGTGCACGTTCATCTTCGATCCGGTCGACGGATCCACCAACGTCGCTATCGGTTTTCCGTACTTCTGCTCGTCACTCGCCTACGCTCCGAAAACCGACGACGTCAACTTGAGTGACGTTACCATGGGCGCAGTAGTCACGAACTCCTTAGACGCGTATGCCGCCAAACGAGGCGGAAGCGCACGCTTCAATTCGACGCCGCTCGTGACGAAAAAATCCCCTCGGTACAAGCCCGTGGTCGCTGGATACGCTTATGGGGTACCGCGCATTCCGCGTGGACTCATCGAGCTCGAAAAGCGCAGCATCGTGCGGATTTTCGGAAGCATTGCCTACGACCTGTGTCAGGTCGCCTCGGGAACGCTCGACGCAGTCGTTGATACCCGGGATCGCCTGAGCAGTTACGACATTGCCGCCGCGCAGCTCATCGTGCGCGAGTCGCACGGATTCGTCACGACGGGTGATGGTCGCCCACTAGATGCCCCAGTCACCGCCACTAATCTATCCCTCATTTGTTCCATAGACCCAACGCTACACGACACAATCGTGGAGACGTTGCGTCAATTCTCAAAGGATGGACTGCCCGGACCCCACAACGACACATTTTGATTGGTCAAGCCTTCTGCCTTTAGTTTTGTCAAACTGAAACTAACCAAGATTTCCTGGCGCTCATGACTACCCTTTCGCTGCAGCAAACCTCGAGCTTTACGCTTACTGCGGGAGAAGAACAGCCGTTCTCTCTGCTACAAAAACTAGGGCCTGGGGGGGAAAAGCAGATTTGAACTTCTGAGGTCAGGTTCCGTTTCCCCCCAGACCAAAGGGCCTGTAAAAAATCGATACTGTGTTGACTTACTAGAATATAAACCTGACTTGAAACAAGTGTTTGCTGTGGCGTCGCAGTTAAAGAAGTCGCTGTGTTGGCGGTTCGCGGCTGCTTCAGCGATTTTCTGCACAGCGCCCCGAACCAAAAACACGCCAGTGGCTCTAAGCGCTCGATAATTACGTCTTTTCGTAACACGCCCACATCTTGAAAAAATCGGTCCTAGTCATTTTCAGCTCGTGAATGATGCTGTGCAGCAACCCCTTAGGAAGTTGGCGATGAGCGTGTATCGGTATCGTGGTTGCCTGGCCGTCCGCCGAAACTAGCCGAACGTGTGAACCGCGCGTTCGGGTGACGCGATAACCTATGGACTCCAGGAACTTGACGAGTTCGCTGCCGCTCATCGACGGAAACTTCTCGATATGCGCCGCAGCGGCGCCCGTTTGCTCGCAGCTCGGGATCAGCTTCAGTTCCGTCCCTCCTCCTCAAGCTCTTCCTCGCATAGCTGAATACACTCCTTGATGTTATCCAATGCCTCTTCGAGAGTTGTGCCGTATGTGTGGCACCCTTTTAAGGTCGGACACGTCGCGATGTAGAAACCGGCATCATCTCTTTTGATAACGATCTGGCATTCCTCCACGAACTACCCTCCTACGAGGGCTTCTCGTGCACGTATAATAATGCTTGCATCGGTGATGGATGTTCTCAAAAGCTGATGAGGTTGACTCCGGTTCCATCGAAGCGAGACTTGATAAGACAGGTAATAGAGAGCTTCGCCATGAGTGTGCCGTTGAGGCCGGCGATGTGGCAACAAAGGCTTAAGTTTGCAGACACTCATTTCTGAATAGGTCATCTGACCGTGTTTTGCACGTTTCGCAATCTGAAGGGGATGCGCTGTTGTGTTGATTGAAGGGCACGACGATCAGAAGCTCAGGCGAGTCGGTGCGCGGATTAAGTCTCGCGTAGATCAAGCGAGCACCGCTGCTGACGGAGCGAGGGGGGGTTCTTCTCAGTTCATTCCCGGACTATTCTACCCCGCAGGCAACAGCGACTACGCGCAAGCACTTACGCTCAAGCGAGCTTTAATCGAAAAGCACGAAGGAAAATCGCTCGAAGAGGTGACCCCTGGAACCGAACTCGTCACTGAACGCGGGACGTGTTACCGTGTAGAGACGGAAGAAAGGGTAAGTATACATACAATACCTCCAAAGAGAGCCAAAGAGAGCCTATTAGCAGATTTTAAGCTCCTTCACGGCGTTAGAGAGACGACCGAGTGCGCCTTGAAGGAACGTGGCTACCGCAGCATTGCTGATCTCGTCGAGCACGACCGCTTTGGCGCCCAAGCGCTCAGCTTCTTAAAGCTTGTCGAAACGCGCGACTCGCGTGAATTGATCGAATGGGTTGGAAGAAGGTTTACGAGATCCTGTCCGCTCGCACTGCACGCCTCAGCCTTTCACACGCCAGACCAGTTGCTTTTTGTGGATCTCGAGACTCTGGGGCTCTTTGCGAGCCCAATTATAGTCATAGGAGTTGCTGAGGTGGTCGACGGGACCCTGACCGTCCGCCAGTACGTCGCACGGAACGTGGGCGAAGAACCAGCGGCACTGGAAGCGCTGCTTTCGCACGTTGACGCAAGCACTGCTCTTGTAACGTTCAACGGGAGGGCTTTTGACGTTCCTTTCCTTGAGCAACGCCTCGCTTACTACCGGATCCACGGCGATCTGCAGAGAGCTCACTTCGATGTACTCCAGTTCGCGCGACGAAGGTGGCGGGGGCTGACTCCTGACTTCAAGCTGGCCTCATTGGAAAAACACGTATTGGGCGCTCGTCAATCAGATATTCCTAGCGCGTTAGTACCGGAATTCTATGAGACCTATCTGCGCACACAGAACGCCGGACCGTTGGTCGCGATTATCGACCACAACAGACAGGATCTAGTCGCGCTAGCACACATTTTCTCCAAGATTTGTGAGGGGTAGTCATATCTGTCGAGACTGTTCTGCGAATCCTGCAAAGCGACCCAAAGTTCAGCCGGAAGGTTGCGCATACCGAAGTGTTGTCTGCCCGAGAACCGATCTTCGCTCAAACGGCCGACGAGATTGCACCAAGCGTGCAGGCCTACTTGCGCAAAAAAGGCATTCGACTGTACCGTCACCAGATCGAAGCGCGCGCCGCGCTGCGCGAAGGCAAAGACATGGTTATCGCAACCCCCACCGCTTCTGGCAAGACGCTCGCGTTCAACGTACCTATTTTTGAGGAGCTCGACCGCGAGCATAACGCGACTGCACTCTACCTCTATCCAACGAAAGCGCTCTCCAACGATCAACTGAAGGTCCTTCAAGAGCTCGAGCTGATTAGCGGCGTACGTGTCAATCCAAGCGTTTACGACGGAGACACGCCGCCCCATAAGCGGCCAAAGATTCGAACGAGTGCGAGAATCGTGATCAGCAACCCCTATGAACTCCATCACGTCTTGCCGTGGCACTATAAGTGGCAGCGATTCCTGGCGAACTTGAAGTTTATCGTCATTGACGAGGCACATGTGTATCGTGGGGTCTTTGGGTCAAACGTCGCCCTTTTGATACGGCGCCTGCAGCGAGTCTGCTCGTATTACGGATCTGAGCCGCAGTTTGTCATCTCCACCGCGACCCTTGCAAATCCGACTGAATTTGGCGAGAAGCTGACCGGAAGAAGCTTCACCCTCATAGCTGACGATGGATCCCCGAGAGAGCGCAAGTATTTCATTCTGTACAACCCGTACGCTGACGGCATCGGGAAACGGTCCACCCATCAGGAAGCCAAAGACCTATTCCTCCTCTTTATGCGGAACCAGCTGCAGACTCTGTGTTTCGCACCGTCGCGAAAGATGGCAGAACTCATCGCCCTTTGGGCAAAAAATGAGGCTAAAGAATCGACACCGTTGCTCGCCGACCGGATTGCAGCCTATCGGGCCGGCTACTTGCCATCGACACGGCGCCGGATCGAAGAGCGCTTAAGAAGCGGCAGCTTGGTAGGCGTAACGTCGACGAACGCACTCGAGCTCGGCATTGACATCGGTGGCCTAGACGCGGTTATCATGGCAGGGTATCCTGGCACGATCATTTCGACGTGGCAACAAGCGGGGCGAGCGGGCCGCGGGCAGGACGAGTCGCTCGCGACCCTTGTCGGATTTCACGACCCACTCGACCAGTACTTTATGAAGCATCCTAGCGCGTTGTTCGGAGGGCCGCACGAGCACGCCATTATCGATCTATCAAACGAGTACATCACCCTCGGACACGTCATGTGCGCGGCTGCCGAGCTGCCGCTTCGGCTACCTGACGACGCAGCGTACTTTCCTGGTCTCCTCTCAGAATCGCTTGAGGAGCTTCAGCGACAAGGCCTAGCCGAGGACACTTCAAACGGGTGGGTATACTCGGGCAGGGGCAGGGCGACTGAAGCGGTCCCCCTGAACGCGCTCTCTTCTCAGATATTCAAAGTGCTCTGCGAGGGGCGGCTCCTCGAAACGCTCGACAAGACTCGCGCATACCGAGAGGCTCACGCGGGGGCGGTGCTGCTTCACGAAGGTGAGACATACGTCGTCGAACAGCTCGATTTGACCAACCGCATCATTTCCGTGAGCAAGAAAAACGTGGATTACCACACAGAACCGATGAAAACCGTTGATCTTCGGATCGTCAAAGAGCTCGAAAAAAGGCCTCAAGGTGCGCTCGTGGTGTCATTCGGCATCGTCGAAGTCGTTGAGCAGTACGTCGGATACAAGACGCTCCGCTACGATCAAGTCGTGGGAATCGAGAGCCTTGATTTGCCGCCGCTCCGCTTCACCACGATGGGGCTGTGGTTCATCGTCCCGGATGAGGCCGTCACGCAAGTGGCAAATGAGCAGCTCGACATCGGCGGCGGTTTGCACGGCGCAGAGCACGCGCTGATCGCTATGATGCCGCTGCACGTTATGTGCGACAGGTGGGACATCGGTGGCGTTTCGACCACATGCCACCCAGATACCGCTGCCCCAACGATCTTCATCTACGACGGTTTTGAGGGGGGGATCGGCCTGGCGGAAAAAGCCGTGGAGCTAATTGCTGAAATTGTCAGCGTCACCCGCGAGCTTGTCGCGGGGTGCTCCTGTGACATCGGATGCCCGGCGTGTATCTACTCCCCGAAATGCGGAAATGACAACAAGCCGCTCGACAAGCAGGCCGCAATCGTCGTGCTAGAACAGCTTGCGAATATGGCGTCCGCTGCCGCTAAGAGATAAGACGCACTCCGAACTGCCCCGGGCGTTCGACTCAAAGCAGCTCTTGGTGGTCTTGCTGATCGCGTTCCGGCTCACCACGTATTAAGGTTCACCTTCTAATCGCTAGCTCGGTAGCAGATAAGAAGGCACCTGATCGCTTTTGCGCACTCGCTGTTGCAAGCGGCCCACGCTAACAAACAGTTAATACAATGCAAAACAGACCGATTGCATCGCCTTATCGTAGGGATGTGCTGAAATCGTGCCATTCGAGGTTATTCCTGCCATTGACATTAAGAATGGTCGCTGTGTCCAGCTTGTCGGAGGGGTCCCTGATGATGTCCTCGTTTCGCTCGAGGACCCGCTTGCTGTCGCAGAACACTGGATCAATAGTGGCGCTGATCGCCTTCACGTCATCGATCTTGATGGCGCATTCGGGAAGCCGCGGAATCTGAAGATTATCTATCAGCTAGCAAAACTCGACGCGTTTATCGAGGTTGGCGGCGGGATACGCGCCTATGAAGACGTCGCTGATTTGCTTCAGGTCGGCGCAAACATGGTGATTCTGGGCACTGCTGCTGTAAGAGATCCGACCATTGTCCGCAGTATGAGTCGTGAGTTTGGCAGCGAATCCATTATGGTGGCCATTGACGCGCGAGGCGGTGAGGTCCTCATTGAGGGCTGGACCCGAAGCTCCGGCTTGAGGCCGCAAGAGCTCGGTCTGCTCTTTCAGGAGCTAGGCGCAGGTTCACTGCTCTTTACGGATGTGGAAAAAGAAGGGAGGATGAGTGGGGTACGCAGCGACGTCATACGTGCTCTCGTGGAACACGTAGACATCCCCGTCATCGCGTCTGGCGGCGTCGGCGTGCTGGATGACATCAGAGCGGTTGCTCGGACGGGGGCAGCGGGCGTTGTGATTGGTTCCGCAATATACACCCGTAAATTCACGCTCAACGAAGCGTTTAACATAGTGAGTGACCTCTAGGGTATATGATCGATATGCGCACGGCCGACGTCGCGAGAAAGACTAGAGAGACCAAAATCGACCTTCATCTTAATCTCGATGATGCTTCGGAGAGAACCATTGACACCGGCGTGCCATTTTTCACGCACGTGCTCGAGGCGCTGTCCCTGCACGGCGGCATAGGGATACGCCTTATTGTGCTTAGCGACGGCAATCCCCATCACGTCGTCGAGGATGTCGGTATCGCGCTCGGAATGGCTCTTAGAAGCGTGGTCACGAGCATGGAGGGCATCAAACGGTTCGGAAGTGCCTCTATTCCCATGGACGATTCGCTCGCGACCATCGCCGTCGATGCAGCCGGACGGAGCTACCTGGTGTTTAATACGACGATCGCATCAGGCGTCGACGGCATCGATGCCAGCTTGGTGAAACACTTCATCCAGTCGCTCGCTTCTAATGCCATGCTAACGATTCACGTAAACGCCTACGGCACCGACGACCATCACACGATCGAGGCTATTTTCAAAGCGCTTGGCGTCTCCCTGAATGACGCGTTACGGCCCCGAGAGGGCGTGCGGAGCACAAAGGGGATGCTATAAGCTGTTTGCGCAAAAAGCCTGGTGAGCACCCTCTCTACTGAGTCTTTTCGTGGTGACCCAGGTGAAGCAGCCGCGAAGGCACACCTGTGCTCAGAACTTAGAGAAACGCTACAAGCTTTTGTGTGCCCTTGCTTTAGTGCAGTAGCTGTACCACTGCTTCCAATCGCCTTGAGCTTCCCAGAAAGGGCATTCGAACATCGGCGGGTTCCATTGCTTCAAACGTGCACAGTAGTAGCACGCTGTCGCCGAGGCGTTAAATTTTGTCTGGTTTTGGCACAACGAGCACCGACGCAGCGGAAGGTATCCAGTATCAACGAACTCCCATTTGATGTCGCTCATTTGACCCCGAGATAGTCACTTCAGCAGAAGACCCCGTTCCACAATTCAGGCGCGCCCACGTGACGAGACTGCTCGTAGCTTATCCTAAAATATGCAGGGAAGAGCAACGCTATAATGTTTGTGTTTTTTCCCAGCTCACTGCCGCGTTGGTTCAAGCGCGAACTGACTGACCGCCTCACGCATCACTTTGCGAAGGTAGCTGCAAGCGAGCCTCTTTTAACACAGGTCTCCGACCGGAGCCGTTTTCCAAAAAAAGGTTTCACGCGCAGCTTTTGCTTTTTTAACAAAGGTAGCAAATCGCTCAAGTCTTGCCTCGTCTCTTGGAGGGGCTGATGTGTAGGGAGTGAGCAAAGAAATGACGCCAAGCGCCTTCTCGTGAGCGTATCGAGCAAAGAGCGTCCCCAGCGCGTAAAGTACCCAAAGACATAAGTTCAACCGCTACGTATTCCCGCCTATGCAGCAGGCGCTAATTGAAAAGCTAGAAGCTTTCGGCCTCAGCGCGAAAGAGGCTCACCTGTACGCATTGTTGCTGAAGTACGGTCCGAAAACGACGGGGGAGCTCGCAAAACTGCTGCACAGCTATCGAGTCGACGTGTATCGGATCCTGGAAACGCTTGCTGAAAAGGGGATGGTTGAAGAGTCGGTCGAGAAGCCGACAAAATACGCGGCGGTTTCAATCGAAGCGGCGCTCGAGGCCGCTATGATGCGCCACGCGTATGAGCTTCGCTGGATGGAAGAGAATCGGGATGAAGTGTCAAAACTCGCTCACGAGTACTTGTCCAGTGACGTCCTCGCGAACGACCTTCATACGTTTAAAGTGATAAAGGGCCGTTCTAGCACGCTCGCCGCCATGGAGCAGCTGGTTAAGACCGCCGAAGAACGCGTCTCATTCATTTCGCCACTCGGCGGCATTCCAATACTCGCTTTAAGCGGGTTGCTCGAGTGTTTTATCGACGCGACAACTAGAGGCGTTCGCGTGCGGTACATCACCGAAATCCTGCAACGTAACATCGATTCGGTGCGGGAGGCTCTTGCAGGGGGCATCGAGGTCCGCCACCACGACGACTACGCGGGGATGCGCTTTCTCGTCGCCGACGCCCACGAAAGTCTGACGACCATAACGTTTGATGCGCTCCGCCACGGAAAAGACGCAGCTGATACCGCTTTCTGGACCAATAGCCCCGAATATGCACAATATCTCGAGGCCAGCTTCGAGCTTCTGTGGGACAATTCCTTCGACGCCGTGCAGCGTATTGACCACGTGCTGGCGGATACACGAACGGCACAGCCAAACGCAGCCAAAAATAGCCCTTAGCCCGCGTGTGCGCTGATAAGTCAAGTTCGAAGCATTTTTATAGCTATACGTTTGACCATGCCTTCTGGGCCTAGTGACATTTTTTTGCGATGCGATGTCTCACGAAGAGAGCGCGTACATTGGTGTATAGCTATACTCATAGTCGACGCGCTTATCGCTGCCTTTCTTGCCGCGCCGATCGCAGCGACGACCATGGTTTCTGTCGACAAGAAGCAGGTCAATGCCGGAGGCGCAGCTCTTATTCAGTCCAACCACGGCAAGCCAGCAGACACGGCAAAGATCGAGTACTACTATAACGCCAATTAGAACGGCATCGACGATGATGGAAGTGTGTGGAAGTCGATCGCAGTAGTCAAAGAAGCGGCGCGAACGATATGATTCCAGGACCGAGCGGTCAAATTGAATAGCGCTGGGTGCCGCCGGCCGAGCTCGCTGCAGGCCATTACCTGATTCGGGTGACCGGTTCAGACAACTCCACTCCCAAGATCTCCCCGTCGATATCACCAATCCGGCGACCCCGCAGATTTCGTTCTTGGTCGACGGCAGCGTCACTACTCGCGCTTTGCCATAGCGGCGACCCGTCGACGTGGAATGCCTCGGATCCCGGTTTCGATCAGCAGAAGATGCAAACGCACGTAACAGCGGACTTGAGTGGTCTCACCGGCAACCCAAACGACACCGCAGTACCTGCTGAGGTGATGCTCGGGCGCGGCCTAGTCGGTTGGAATACAGCTAACGCCAGACTTACCCGAAGGCCCCGTCGGTCAGGTCTATATCCAAGTGACTCAGGCGAATTTAGCGATATCGAGTCACAACGCCACCCAACGCAGTAATGCGACTAGTGCCACGAGCAACGCGACAAACATTCTGAACGAAACCAACGCCACGGAGAGCAACACCACGCTAACCATCACGGCGATCTCTGCGCCCGCCTACCAAAACGGCAGCGTCTCGGTCAATGTTACGGTGCTGAACCGAGGCGCCGACACCGCTGCCCCACGTACCTTGTCTTCCAAGACCTGCCAAAAGATATCAGCGTCGATAACAGAGGCGAGTTTGATATCGCATACAATTCAACAGCGGTCTTCTTGGTGAATATCACCGCCTCGAGTGGCGCTTCAGGCACTACGACCTTAACTTCCACGCGACCAGCGGAAACCTCACGAGCGAGAATCCAACGATTCCCATCCCAATCGGCAACCCGACCGTCGCTGCAGCCACGAGCGGAAGCCCGATACCCGGCTTCGAGGCCGCCTTCGCTGTCGTCGGACTGGTGATCGTCGCGTACGTCGTAAGCAGAAGGCGGTAGCCCGACGCACGTTAGGTGTGTATATATACATCCCTATGCTATGTTTTAGTATGCAAGCCGGCCAAATTTCTGACGACCTCGAAGCCGTCATCATGGCGGTGAGCGAAACCCCTGAGTACCGAGAAGAGATCATAGACGGGTTCATCGACCAGACGCTGCGCCGCCGAAAGCGCCGATTTGCGTTGTGGCGCACGACGGCAATTCTTCTTGCTGTCGGCATTTTTGGAACGCTGTTTATCGACCGACTCATCTCTTTCCCGCTGAGTCTCTTTGCTCTTACCTTCCTGTGGATCACTATCGTTGCCACCTGGACGACCACCCGAATGGTCGCGATCCTCGAGCGTCACGTCGCGCGCTTCGCGTTGATGTGGCTCCTCACGCGAGCGGCCTTGCGGCGAGGTCTGTCGGGAGGCGTCCTTACGTTGCTGACGCTCTCCGTTGCAAAAACGTGGCTTAAGCGATTCGTCAGCCGGTATGTAGGCTGAACTCGTGTTGGCCGCGACAGCGCCTGCTAATGACTTAAAAAAACGAGCGTCCGCCACGAATCTGCAAACCGTCGGTGGGCGTCGTGCTGCCCGTCCTAAAATAGCGGGACGGTCGCGGGAGTTGAAAAGCGGCGCTTGGCTACAGTCGTACAGCCTCGTCGACGTCGTAACCTTCGTGAACTACGCGCGCGATTTTTCTCACTAAGTCGGTCGGATCCTTCGCTTGAAATATGTTCCTTCCTATCGCGACGCCACGCCCTCCCGCGTCGATCGAGTCTCTCACCATCTGCAACAGCTCGCGTTCAGTGTCCATTTGCGGGCCACCCGCGACCACGACCGGCACTGGGCATCCGGCGATGACTTCCTTGAAGGTGTCGATCTCGCCCGTGTAATTCGTCTTGACGATATCGGCCCCCAGTTCAGCGCCAACCCGCGCAGCGAGTTTCACGTGCTCAACGTCGTGTTCATCGTCGACCTTATCGCCTCGCGGATACATCATCGCAAGCAGAGGCATGCCCCAATAGTCGCACCGTTCTGAAATCTGCCCGAGTGTGGCGAGCATTTCGGATTCATTCTGCGCCCCAACGTTCACGTGAACACTAACGGCGTCCGCGCCAAATTTGATGGCCTCTTCAACGGTCTTTACGAGCACCTTACGGTTTGGATCGGGAGCTAGCGACGTGCTCGCTGAGAGATGCATTATGAGCCCGACGTCACGACCGTAGCCTCTGTGACCGTGTTTTGCCAGGCCGATATGCCCAAGCACGGCATTGGCCCCACCCTCGGCGACCCTATTTACGGCGATGCGGAGATCCTCGAGGCCTCTGATGGGGCCTACGCTGACGCCGTGGTCCATGGGCACGATGATGGTATTGCTCGTGTCCCGGTTAAAAATACGCTCAAGGCGAACTGACTTACCGATGTACATATAGGCGACATTACAGCGCGGGGGTTATAAGCTTATGTCCCGCTTTTCAAACCGGACTGCGTTGCTACCGAAGCTCCAACTCGACCCAGCGCAAACGGCCGCTCGAACCTTGAGTAATTATTCAGAGACGAGGTACCGCTCGATCCGAGTTATTTCGCCACGCTCTTGGCGAGGCTTCATCGGCGTCGTGAGCGTCAAACACATGAGGTTCATAGATGCTACTCGCCCATATCCCGCGCTGCTTTCAATGCGCTCACCGGTGTCCTAACTCAAAGACCACGTGCGAAGCGTTTCCTGGAGGGATTCCTACGGATATCCGCTTTGGTGAACACGATCATCGCGACCCTTATCGAGGAGATTGCGGAATACGGTTCAAGAAACGCGCGACACCGGCACGCACTCGATCTTCCACCTAAGCAAGTCATCTCGTTAGTGCCGCCATAGCAAAACGCGCTTGCGCCGCGCTAGGAACAGCCGATCCATGCCAACTCGCGCGCAGCGCGACCATAGTACGGAGATTTCGAGAAGCGATAAGCGTTTGGGCTGGAGGATTCGCCTAGAAGAGCGCATTAACACTTTTCCCTTACGAAGTTATTTGAGCTTTGGAACGAATAACAAAATAATAGAGGAGAGGTTATGCCACGGCACCTGGACGACTTGCGATGCAAGCAAGACCAGTTTATCCACGCACTCTATTCAGTGACGCAGGGCGACACCTGCACCTGCGGGGACGTTCGTACGATCACGCGAAAACTGGGTTTCGATCACCACACGTGCGTATCTGTCGTCAACTATTTTATGAACAAGGGAATTATTGAGCAGCGCCACGAATCGCTTTCTCACCTAGTGACGTTGACGTCAAGGGGCATCGACTTTGTAGAGGTGACGTTTTCTGCCGTCACCCACGTGTTTGAAACGAAGCTGAACGATTGCGTAGATGGTGCGGCGTGCGTGTTCGAAGGACTCAATTCGCCCGCGCCGAAAAAGCCCCTGAGAAAAACTGCATGAGGCCGTTTCGACGGGAGCGACCGCTTGGGCGGTTAAGCACCAGCGCGGCTAGCTTCAAGAGCCAGCACGTGTCGTTAGCGGAGGACCGAAGCTGCAGTAGGCAGTCAGTAGCTCTTATCGTATTCCGCCTGGGCGAAAGTAGTATTCACTGCGGCGCGAGCACGCATAATGCCACCTGAGCGTACACAAATGACGTGTGGAGGGACCAACATATGGATGCATTAGAAGCTATTCTGACGCGAAGAAGTGTGCGACGATACACTAACGAGCAAATTGATGATGAGACGACAGAAAAGCTACTTGCCGCGGCGATGAGCGCGCCGTCAGCGGCGAACGAACAGCCGTGGGAGTTCATTGTTATCAGGGACCGGGCAATGCTCGATGCTATTCCAACGTTTAGCCCGTTTGCGAGTATGGTTAAGCGTGCGCCCCTTGGCATACTCGTCTGCGCTGACACGAGGAATGTCATCGTTCCGGGATTCTGGGTGCAAGACTGTTCAGCGGCGACGCAGAATCTGCTTCTTGCTGCTCGCGCGCTTGGATTGGGAGCCGTATGGACCGGCGTCTATCCGATGGAAGGGCACGTGGCAGGATTTGCCAAGCACTGCCAGCTCCCCGAAGGCGTCATTCCGCTGGCATTTGTGGTGGTCGGCCATCCGGCCGAAGAGTCGCCAGCACAACATAGGTTCAGCAAGGACAGGGTCCATTCAAACGTGTGGTGATGTCACCGGAGCACACCGCCCCGACAGCGGGCTGGCGCTGGATCGTAAACCGCGCTTTTGGTCGCTACGTTCGTGAGTCAGAGTTTGTCCTGAAAGCCGACCGCCAGCGCGCACTTTCGCAGTGAAATGCTTAAGTACGATTATATCTGAATATATATCTAAAGACACCTAGTTACCCGCCCTTCCACACTGTTCTCAATGGAGCACTATGGACGAATATTTAATCAATTTGCTTGAAAACGCTGAAACACTATCCGACATCTTCGAAGTGGTCAAGGCAACCGTCGAGAAGTCAACGGGCATGAGCCGAGGCGGCATCATGCTCGGCTTGGCAAACCTCGGCAACCACCCAAACGGCTTCTTCGGCGCCTTCTACCCGGTCGGCTCGAACATCATCGTCATGAACCAGGTACCGCTGCAGCGGATCAAGGAGACCGACCCCACGCTGTGGAAGCCCTACGTGTTTCACGTGCAGCTCCACGAGTATATGCACTCGCTCGGCTACCTGAGCGAGCGGGTCGTGAGACGGCGCGTCCACGCGATTACCAAGAACGCCTTCGGTGACGAGCACCCCGCGACACTTCTCGCGGCAAATACCGAGCGTTTCATCCCGCACCTGGCGTACCCGAACGTCTCGTGGCAACCGAAGGATCTCAAAATCAAGCTCGTTGAAGATTTTGACCGATCAAGCGCGAGCTACTTCGCGTAATCTGATTTCTCGTAAGCGTCGCCTAATGCTTTTTTTCAGAACTGCGCAGAGATTTTCTTTTGCGTGCGCTACCGCACCTTCCCGCGCACCAGCGACGCAAAGATGCCGAGGATGCAGAGCACCGTGAAGAGCGAGAACGCGAGTTGATTGCTCTGGAGGAACACCTGCGAGGAACTCGGCGTAATCACTTCCTGTCCGATGATGAGCGCGAAAATGAGCTCAACGAGTGCCACACTCACCACTTGCCCGATCGTGCGCATGGTCGCGACCGTTCCTGCTGCGAGCCCGTAGAAGCGGCTTTCAACAGAGCTCATCACGGCGTTCGTGTTCGGAGAATTGAAGAGACCAAACCCGAATCCGAGAATGGCCAAACTCGCGATGATTAGCGGTATGGGCGTCGTCGCCGTCAAAAAAATGAAGGGAGCGAGACCGATCGTGGTCATTCCCATGCCGATCGAGGCGACGACTCGCGGTTCGATCCTGTCCGAGAGCCGTCCAGCCACCGGCGACACGGCAGCCAGCACGATGGGCTGTGCTATCAGGATGATGCCCGCTATCTCAGGGTTGAATCCTCGCACGCTCTGCAAGTAGATGCTCAGCAACAGGGTCACGGCAAACGTCGCGCTATAGCTGATCAGGGCGGCCACATTTGAAAAGGCGAACGCCCGATTCCTGGCGAGGAGATTGACATTGAAGACAGGAAATCTGGCCCGCATCTCCCAGACAACAAACGACGCGGCCGCAGCAACCCCAAAGGCGATGAGCCCCAGGCTGATCAATTGGGGAATCTGTGTGAGACCGAACACCAATGAGAGGAGGGCGATCCCGTATACGACCGAGCCGACGAGGTCGAAGCGTTCGCCCTTCGCGTCGGCCCACTCCACGTTGAGCTTGCGAATGCTCACAACGGCAATGATGATCGCCAGCGGGATATTGATGTAAAAGATGCTGCGCCACCCGATGTACTGTGTCATGAGACCGCCGAGGAACGGACCGACCGATAGACCGAGATAGACGGCGGCTACGCTTATGCCGATCGCCTTGCCTTTCTCGCGCGCTGGATACGCTGACGTGAGGATGGCAACGCCCGTGCCGGTTATCATAGCCGCTGCGAAGCCCTGGAACGCCCGAAATGCGATAACCGACGTGCTTGAAAATGAGAGCGAAATGAGAAATGATGCGACGGCAAAGAGGATCGCCCCGAAGGCGAATACGCGCTTTTGGCCGTAGATATCGGCGAACTTGCCGAACGGAACGAGAAAAATCGCCAGTGTGAGGAGGTAAGCAGTCGCGACCCAGGCGAGCGTGACAGCGTCCATCGCGAACTCACTTGCGATCGACGGAAGCGCGATATTCACGGCGGACACGTCAAAGGGTGTGAGGAAGGAGGCAAGCGCGACGGTGATCAGCACGAGCGTCCTGTCTGCGGCAGCGACCGTTTGTGCATCGATATCTCCAGAGGGCACCAAACCGTTCACCTTCCCGTTGCCGTGGACGATCGCGTTCCCCTCTCGGGCGCCGCCGCGGCGTAAGCCGCACGCGTAGGTGTCGTTGGCCTACAGTGCGTTTGAGTAACGTAACTCCTCACTTTTTGCCTTTTCGGCGTGCCGACGACCTGAACGGCGACGCTTCTCGAGCATAACGGTTTTTAACAAGGGCGGGCCAATTCCTCTTAGATCGCTTCGATCTAACGCGCGATGAAGGTGGTTATCGTACGTGCACCGAACGTTGACGAGATGAAGGATCAAAAAGACGTCACGGGGCTGATTATCGCGCTCAAGGATGATGATGCGACGATTCGCTATCGGGCGGCACAGGCCTTAGACAAGCTAAGAGATTTGAGGGCCGCCCGGCCGCTCACGAATGCGCTTCGTGATGAGGCGGTGACCGTTCGCGCGCGGGCGGCAGAGGCGCTCGGCTGGTTAGGCGTTGGCCGCACGGTTGAGCCACTCGTTCAAGCCCTCGCTCTGGTATGGGCGATTCCTGTCGTCAACCTCTCGTTTGCGCGTGTCAAGCGTGACTCTCTACGTGCTCGCCCACAGCAAGATCACGATAGTGATTGATGAATATGCCGCCTCCTTGTGGTAAATGGAGGTCGTTCTTCGCCGTTCACTCGCCGTCAGAGGTCGAAAAGTCCCAAACATGCAGCGACAACTGCAGTTCCCGCAATGCCACTGCCGTGCACCTGCGCGTCAGAAGGATACGGCAATTGCGGTATGCCGCGATCGTTTGAAGAGACTCGAAGCCGATAATCCGTACCTCAGCTCTTGTCATATGTATGGACACGGTGCAGCAGGATCAAGGGCTTGACGGCGCACAAAGAAGCGCTTTAAGTACGGTAAAGGCGCGGCCGCGCTTTGTGAATAGCCTCCAGGCCAAAAAAAATCTGTTGCTGAGAACGCTGAAACGGGGTAGCATGAGACGCACACTTATCATTTTCTTCACGGCTTCTACCATCTGCGCGCTTTTTACCGCTGTCGTTTCTGCGCACTCAGCCGTGTTTCCGGGTAACAACACCAGTCTGAATTCGGCCTACGCGGTCAATGACCCCACGAAGTCCTGGGCGCTGTATACCACGCTCCAGCCAGGACAAGTCCAGTACTGCCGCTTCGATATCACGCAAGGCGAGAGCATCTACGTGCAGCTGTACAAAAACACCCTCGCCTCAAATCTCGGTTTCGTCCCAAGCTTCGTGCTTATGGGGCCTGGATTGACGAGCAACGGTACCGTCCCTGCTAACGTCGCGGTGCCACCGGGAGCGTCGAGCATCGTGATGCAGGGTCAGCAGCCCGACAAGGGCACGTACGAGGGCTTCGGGCCCGGGAGCTTCTACGACCTCGGGAGCGTCGCGGTCAAGGCCCCCGCAACCGGAACCTACTACGTCGCCGTGTACGACGCGGCCAACGGTGGTGCATACGGCCTGGCCATTGGTGAACGAGAGACGCACACCCCGACCGAGTACCTGCTCATTCCGTACAACGTGTTCCAGGTTCACCTGTGGGAGGGCCAGAACCCGCTCGTCGTTCTCGCCCCGCTCATTCTCGTCGTGATCGTCGGCCTAGGGATCCTTGTGATGAGGTGCGACACGCGCCTCGCTGCGGTCGCCCTTCACCTTACTCAGCACTCTCGCTGGCCTTATCTTCATCGGGACCGGCGCGTATAACTTCACACAGATGCTCCTTGCCATCGCTCGTTCCTCCCTTGAATCTGAAGCGATCATCACGCTCATCCTTGTGCTCGTGCCCATCATCTTAGGCGTGCTCGCGCTGCATATCGCCTTGCAGCGGAGAGCGGAGACTGGTATCGTACCGCGGGTCGCGATCTTCGCGCTCGGAATAATCGCGCTTCTTGCGTGGACGGGGCTCTACGTGGGCCCAGCGTTAGCGCTGCTGGCAAGCATCATGCCGGCATACCGCAGCGTCCTTCCGACCGCAACTGGGTAGGACATGGACGGCGCAGCGATACGAGCCATCATCGATCGCCATAAGAAATGGCGGCGGGGGCAGCGAGGCGGGAGCAAGGCGGACTTGCGAAACGCCGAATTGCGTGAGGCCGACTTGGGCTGGGTCGATCTCAGTGGTGCCGACCTTCGTAACGCAGATCTTACCGCTGCCGATTTGAGCTTCAGTACGTTGTGCGATGCGAGCCTGACCGGCGCGTCAATGGAGCGGGCGACGCTATACGGGGCTAACCTGACGGGCGCCGACCTCTCTCGAGTGACGCTCTCGCGTGCAACAGTCGAGAGGGCGCAGCTCAAGGGCGCGAACTTGGCGTACGCAAATCTTAGTAGCTCGAATCTCAAAGGTGCCATTCTCGTCGATGCTGATTTACAATGCGCCGACGTGCGCTTCGCTTTGGTCATTGGGGCTGATCTCACGGGCGCGGACCTCAGAGGGGCAAACTTGGCACACGCTGACTTGACGTACGCCATTCTTTCGGGGGTTAAACTCGAAGGTGCGGTATTTTAACGAGAGCTGTGCGAAATCAGCCGGAGATTGGGGCGGTTGTCGTTGCGCGTGAGAGGCGCGTCATCGATCTAGGGAAGATGATTTATGCGAGAGCCGAAACACATGTAGCGTCGCCGACGGGATAACAAACGTCGTATGCGCAGAGAACTATGGTCCGCTTACCGTACAGTCGAGAATAGGGCTCAAGCGCTCGTAACCCGCGCTATCCATTACTACACGAAAGATACGCCGCTCAACACCCTCGCTGTGTATGCCGCTATCAAAATATCGTTCTTTTAGGCGCGATACTGGTAAGCCTGCAGTATCAGCCTTCGGCGTTGTTTCAAAATCCCGTATTCCTGGCAAGCTGGGACGGGAGATGGTATCAAGGCATCGCGTACCAAGGATATGCCTTTAACTATCCGAATTCAGCGGCGTTCCCCCATGTGGGTGCAGATAACAGAGCTCATAGTTCGCGCTGGACGTGCTCCTTATCGGCTTTTTTGTGCTGGCGCCCTTTACCCGGATTCTCCCCTCGCAAGACAAACACGAACGGATCTGTGCAGCGTGCGGACTGACATGTAAGGCGTAAGACGTTTTACGATCGGTGCCTCAGTTAGTAAATCGCTCCGGCTAAATCACTATCGCGATCAGTGGACCGGCCATCTCTCGCAGGACGAGATTCGCGAGTACGTCGAGATAATGCAACACACCAGAGACGAGGCCTTGTATCGACTTGTTGAGCACGCTAAAGCAGTCGGTGCTAACGGCGTAATAAGCGCTTATTTTGATTCGTCGGAGATTTCCGACTGCGTGCTCGAGATCTTGGCAAACGGAACAGCAGTGGTGATACGCTCGAAAAAAACCCCCCACTTGCCCCTATCAGTTACTCCAAAGAAGCCTTTCAACGCCGTGCGTTAAGCGGCCCCGATGGCTCATTCGAAGCTTTCATACGCTTCAAGGAGACCACGGCCAAGACTGCAAGCAGGACTAACAGGATGTCGCGGGCCACGAGGATAGCCACCGTGGTGGCTTGAAAATTCTGCAGCTCAGAGTAATGCAAGGGAAAAATATCGTAGGTGAGCCCACCGATGAGAAGAAAAGTCGCTAAGATCGGTGTGCGCCATCGGCCGCATATTAGCGGAAAAATGGGTATTAGCCAAACGAAATACTGCGGCGAAAGGATTTTGCTGGTGGCCATCGTGGTCGCTAGTGTCAGTAAGGCATAAGCACCGAGACGGGTAAATTGGCTTTTGCCCGGTTTCACCTGTCGGTAGATAAACCAGTAAACTATCAGCAAACTGACCACCATAATGTAGGTTGAGAATTTAGCAAGAACCGTCGCCATCGGGTTTACGATATTCAACGAACCGAACGAGAACTCTGCTCTAACTGTAGCGAAGCCCAACTTAGCCAGAGCGAGTATAATTGCGCTATACGTGCTTTCTATCTGAACTCCTCTCTGGCTATGATAGCTTACCAAACTCAGGATGCTGCCAGATCCCAGAATAATAAAAGGCAGGATCGTGATCGCGCAAACGGCGAGAAAGGTGACCGCCCCATCGCGGATTTGTTTGAGTTGACGGTTTTTGAAATAGATGAGCAAAAAGATAGGTGCAATCACTATCGGGTATATCTTAGTCAATGTACCCAAGGCTAACACGGCCCAGCTGGCCTTATGGTTCCCAAGCCAGAAGAGATAGATAGCTGCGAGCGTCATGACGGCCGGGATGATGTCAAACGTTTGAATGATGATCGGCCCAACCGCCAACACGCCCAGGGTATAAATTAACAGTGCTTTCCAAGGGGCCTCTCCTAACCGACGGGCGATATCAAATATCAGAAGGAGTCCGATAATATCGAAAACCAGGACTTCGTACTGGAAAATCTTGGTATAGAGGGCATCAGAAGAAGTTATTATTCTGGGCAAACCAAAAAAGATCAGAGACAATGGAGGATATTCGAGGGTAAAATCGCGGTACGGCAACAAACCGCTTGCGAGTTTTGAGGCGTCCGCAAAATATATGCCAATATCTGAGTTCCCGCTCACATAAAGGTGAAATAAGAACCCAAAAATAAAACCATGAATCAGAATAAAAAGCGCGAGAGTGAGCCCTCCTCCAGATACCAGAAAGTTTCTGAAGTGATTGATCGTCCCGTTTAAGCTGGGTGGAGTTTTCATTGTACAAGAAGATCGGGCCGAACCCTGCTCAAATACTCAACAACGAACCCGTAACAACTGCCTCGCCGACCGCCACGATCAGATTTAATATCAGGACCGGGATCAGGTAGACGATCAGGGGCGATGCCGCGCAATTCAGTTCCTTGTGTGCCTGAAACCAGTATCACGATAAGAAAGAAAACGTCGCCGACGATCAACCCTCCTATTGCCGCAACGGCCCGCATGGTGAAAATCTCAAGTCTGGGTTTTGTCTTTATGAAGATGTAGAACGCGGTAACAATCTCGCTTAGGTTGATGATCGTGTTTGCTCCGACCAAACCCCAGCCGCCGTGGCCAATAGCGGCGCTCAAGAGATTCACGACGAAGATAACAAACAATCCGAGGCCCGGCCCGGCCAAGATGCCGATTAAATGATATGCCCAACGTTAAAGAAAGGACCGACGCCACTCCGAAAATGAGAATAATGAAACCGAAGAGTATTCCGACGATGGCACCGCCATAGGGGGGGCCAAAGCATTCCTCTTTATGGCGTTGCTCGCCACGAGGTCCGTAGCAGCCATAGTGACGAGCGCGCCTACGACGTGTGTCATATGGGGGTTCTCGACAGTTGACACAGACTTGCGCTCCCTCCTCATTTTTAGTTCCGCAGTTTTGGCAATACGGCATTTAATCACCAGCATCTCTACTGCAGCCTGCACCATAATGCTTGCCATTTGTCATAGAGGGGGGTGCGAAAGTGCTCCATTTCACTGAGCTTTATTCACCAGCACCAGAAGCAAGGGCAACGCGTGCAGGCCACCTTAAGCCCTGTTTTTCCCAAGGCAACACCTAAATCTGATTACGACGACTATGGGGGAATCTGACGCAGTCATCAACGAAAAGTACCGAGTTAAGCGGGATTTTGCGTACTACGGGAAGAACTACGGATGGGCACTCAGATTTCGCAGTGGAGGTCGGGCGCTCGCCGCTTTCTATCCAGGAACGGGCAGCTTCACTGTGCAGATTATTATCGGTCAAGCGCAGCTTGAAGAGGCCTTGCAGCTGCGCCTCGGTGCTAAGGTACGACACATTCTCATAAACGCTCGCGCATCACCGAAGGACGGTGGCTCTTTATCCCCGTAGAGTCAGAGCAGGATTGTCGTGACGTGCAACGCTTGCTCAGAGTCACGGCACACCCATTGAAGAAAAAAAAAGCGTAATGCAGCCCCACGGCTTTTTCACAGCCGAAAGAAATGGCAAGCGATAGGCCATTGGATACAGCCCTCATCCTCACTACGCTGCGGCGACACCACTGGTAGCTGGCGCCTTTTGCTCATATGGCATTCTTCTAACGCCCGCTGTGGGTGCCGTTTTAATTTCAGCAAGCACGATTATCGTGAGGTACTCATTTCGAACGCATTTTCGTTCCTAGGCCTTTACTTCCTATACAGGCTTGTCCCATTCGTCGTCAACGAGAAGTACCGGCTGCGGTGTGCTTTGCTTACATGGTGTTCCCGGTGCTCCTGGTATGCAATCTCGTGTCATATTCAGGGCCCATCTTTCTCGCTTTCACGATCGGAGCGTACTACTACTGGAAGCGAAAGAAGTTTGGATACGCGGCGCTGCTCGCGATATTTTCCATTTTTACGCGCCAAGTCCGCGCGTTCATCCTCGTGATTTTTCTTGTCGACATGCTCTACGGGTACTTTTCGCACCGCGAGCGATCGCCCGTCATCCTGGAACTTACCGTCATCGCGATCACCTACGCGGGCGTCGCGATGCTCTACCTCTTCTACCTCTACCGCTTCGGCAACCCGTTCATCGTCTCGAGCGTTGAAGCCGCAAACTGGAAAGGGACGCCCTCCGTTGCCAATCTGTTTAACAACGTGGGCACGTATAGCTTCCAAGCGCCCAGCTCGGTGCCCTTTAACTACGCCGTTGTACCTATTTTCTTGGTCGATACCATCCTGGTGATGGAGACCATTCTGGCGCACCTCAAGAGGGATCTGGCGCTCTCCGCGTATTCATTCGTCTCATTGGCCACCTGCTTATTCGTGGGCACCTCCCCCGAGTCCTTCGTGCGCCTCATCGCCGCGATATTTCCATTATACCTTTTTCTCGGCCTCATGCTCTCAGACAACTGGCACAAAAATATCGTGATCGGCACGATTGCCGTCGTCATCGCGATCCAGAACATGTTCATTTGGATCACTGGCGCGTGGCTCTACTGAGGACCTAGCGGGTACGTGAACAAACGACACTTTGATACGTCTCCGAGGGCGCGCGGTGAGTCACCCGTCCCATTTAACAGGCGTGTGCTGATGTGTCTGCTCCAGAAGCTTACCCTCTGGCTAACCTAGAAGGTCTGTGAAAGGCAACGAGCTTACTCCGGGACTAGCAGCGTGCTTGCGCCGTATAGTATCCCCGCTGCGACCACAAATACCCCGACATAGGCAACAAGTGCTTGGCTCGGGGTGGCCTTGCTCAATGTATTGTTGGCTACGTAGATGAGGACAATCCCAGAAATCATGACTATCGCAGCTATAGCAAGCCCTTTGCGCCCCTGTCCAACACGGGCCCCCATATCCCTCGCTAGCGTCATACCGTATCGGTCTCCTACCCCCCTACTGATTCTTACGGCGACGGACGCTTGACTCACCACTTCTGCTGTGTTCTAGCCTCAAGACGGGTCAGACAGAAACCAACAAAAAGAGTATAGATTTGGAAACAGAATGTGCCTATTTGCTACGTCCTCATGCCGTGAGTAAGAGCGCATGCAAGGTGCATAAGGCCATGTCCCGTTTGCCACGCGCGATCCGGAAGTCCCATAACGGCCATCTTTTGCGAGGTCGCCGCCAGCGAATCAGAGAGCAGTCACTCGCTTTGACAGCACGAACTACGCTTCATCACGGATTTTCGTAGCATAGGGACTAACAGCACAACGTGGATCAGCACGGTCACGGCCAATACAAGGACGTGTATCAAGACGATTATGAAGCCGAATGTCAGCAGCAATTTCATGAGCGCTAGTTTACCTAACATCGTTCACCTCACGTGCGACGGTACATCGCTTACCAACACGCCGCAGCCAGAGATAAACGTTTTCCCGCCTTGGCTTCGAACACCTGCCCTTCAGCTTGACCGACGCGGAAAGGCGAGAACCACGTGAGGAGATGCTTCGTCCGCGAAAGCGCAGAGCGCTCATCGGTCATCCTGCAAGCTTCATAGTTGGAAGCTGTGCGCCACATTCAGGCGCGGCCCGTAAATCAGACGAACAACGAAATTTCTGGTTCACATAAGCCGAGATAAGACAAAAGTTGCCGCGAGGCGCTATGTGACCGTTTGCGATCGTGAAGGAGCTCAGGCTAGGGAGAACATCGCGACTCAACTCTCGTACAGGGCTAAACGCCTGGCAGAGACCTTCACCGTCGCACGAGCACCTTGTTATGACGCGATTTCGCCGACTGAGCTTGTGAAAAACTGGCGTTGAGTTGCGCGAAGAGGCAGCATTCGATAACGCTAGGATCTCGAATATCGCTGGGCGGCACCGACAAACCGGTCAAGTCCGTGCCGCATTGAATATACGTGTACGTGCTGGTACGAAGCAAGCACGTTGTATTCGACAATACCATCGCATCCGTGAATACCAGTCCCTCGGACCATCTTGTAGGCAAATCGGGCATCGCGGTCTGGTTCGGCGACGGAATAGTGATATTCGTGCCCGCGCAGGCGTTCCCCGCGGCCTGCAACAGCGGAGTCTCGCACGATCTCAACCTCTGAGTGTCCGATCGCTTGCAAATTATCGGTCATCCTGACCTCGACCGGAATGACGCCGGCGAGCTTGTGCAGAGCTCCGTCGTTAACCGCAAGTGAGCGGGCCAAATACACAAGTCCGCCACCCTCTGCATAAATGGGCATGCCTTCTGCAGCTTTCACGTATATATCATTCAGAAGCCCCGCGTTTGCGCTAAGCTGTTCAATATGCGCCTCGGGAAAGCCCCCACCTAGGTAAAGGCCGTCTACGGGCGGGAATCTATCATTCAGCGGCGAGAAATATTCGAGCTTCGCAGAATGTTCGAGCGCCTCAATATTTGAACGGTAGTAGAAGCAGAACGCACCGTCCAAAGGAACGCCGATCGTGATGTGTGCTCGGTTGAAGGAACTTGACATGGATGCAGGAACGATAAGCTCTGTGCCGGCACCGATTATGGATGCAACGTCAAGATCTTCGCAGATCGCAACGAGATCGGCATCTGTAACTGCGGGTTCTCGTCCACGAGTCTGGCTTCGGTGGCGGCTGCGCTCCCAGACGTCCCTCCGAACGACACCCGCAAGCGGAACCCCAATCCGCTCTAGCGCCTCTCGTATGTCATCGACGTGCGTGTCGCTGCCAACGCGCGTCGCGACGACGCCAACGACATGCACGTCATAAGGAGTGTACGAGGCGTACTGCATAAATCCAAGAACCGTGGCAGCCACACTCTCTGAAGAGGCGCTCGCATCGACCGTAAGGATTATAGGAGCACCAATGATGTCGGCAATGGACGCCGTGCTCGACGCGCCGGTGAACACCCCGGAGGCACCCTCGATGATGATGAAGTCCACGTTCGCTTTCTCGAGGTCACGCTTGACGCCCGCTTCGCCCATCAAGAACACGTCGAGGTTGTAGCACGGCCGCCCGGTCAACCGTTCGTGAAGCTTAGCATCCACGAACCCCGGACCGACCTTAAATGACTGCACGTCATAGCCAGCGCTAGAGAGCCCTTTTAACAGGGCAAGGGTTATCGTGGTCTTTCCGACGCCGGTTCTGGTGCCGCCAATGATGATGCATTTCACGACAAATGCATACGGGTTGAGCGTTAATAGCTTTGCTGAACGCTTCTAAGCCACAACCTCAACGCGCTCGACATCGACTGGACCTAACGCGAAGCGTGGATCGATTTAAAAAAGGCACGGCCAAAACTGTAAAAAAACGGTCGGACAGGTTCCAATTATTACGCTCGGTGCGCTCGTCGGCTGACTACAGTGTCCCACAGAGTAGAAATGAGTGCGACACGCGTCGCTCGTTCGATGTGAGCGTCTCAATCTGCCGCGCCGTGTATGCAGAAGTAGGCGCCGCTGAGGTTATATTCCGCGTAGACGGGGCAGCTCAAGCAGTCACACCCCTTCATTTCGGGCTTCTTTTCGCTCACGCCCATTGCGCAGTACGTGCCATCGGCAAGGTCATTCTTTTGAAAGGTCGGACAGCCGGGGCAGATGCACTTCATCATCGTATCTTGGTTAAGTGGAACTTTCACGGGATTCGCCTCCAGATCGTCAACGTGCGCAGACTATTAATGCCTTTCTTAATGCGTCTAACTTGGCGGAGGGAGTATGCTCGCGAACGGTGGTCAGCCGTCCGAATACCAATGGGATTGGCTAACGTGAAGTAAGAGCTCAATCTGAGTTTTGAAGTAGTGAATCATTGAGCGCTTTCGATGCGTTCAACTCCTTTGAGAGTAAGCGATGCATATAGCGTGCCCTCATACGAAGCGATAAACCCTTTTGCCTCCAAGTACTCGACAATCGTTTCGAGTGTCTCCCAATCAAACCCATGCTTTTCGCCGATGTCATAAGAATCAATTAAGATCCCGAATCGACCCTGCGCAATGGTGTACATTTCGCGTAAGAACAGTTGCTTTTTCTCCTTCATCTCAGCTGCAAAGGTCATCGCGTAATGCAATACAAATCTGAAGAGAAAAACGTTGCGAGTGTTGAGCGAAAATGAACTGGTGCCGCGCACCTCGTCACTCATGCTCGCCTAGGCGGACGTACCACAAGTCCGCTGGACGCAAGACGAAAAGTTCCGGTTGAGCAGAAACAAACAAATCCCAAAAGGCGACGTAAGCTTTTTGTAATTACAGCGAAACTGTATGCCGAGATGGCAGAGATCTGGTCTACTGAGGATGCCAATCGAGCGGTCATAGCCATTGCTGTAATCCTCAAACGTGTCGGAGCCCTTCCAAAGGTGCTCGTAGACGCCTACCGGCACGAGATCGATCTTGGTGAAGTCGCAGTAACGCGACGCTTCTACGAACAACTGGCGGCCAACTGTCCAGCCGCGCTTGACTACTTTACGGAGCGCGCGGCTGACGCGCACGAAAGCGAAAAAGATCGCGTCAAAGGTTCTCTTCGAGAGATCCCAATCGATTGATTTCCGCGCGCCCCATATAGGCGAGTACGCCTCCATCTCATGGGGGTTTCAAGAATCCGAAGTGCTTTATTCCTTCGATGATGCCTGCCGCGTAGTTTTCGCGCGCCCAGTAAACGTCCTCAGGCAGCGCGTCAGCGTTGAGCTCCGATTTATGATTGCCGACGACGACCGCCAAAAACCCGGCAGAGAGAAGCTCGATGTCATTCCCGCTATCGCCCGCTGCCAAGACGCTCTGTGGACGAATTCGAAGCCTCTTTCTAACGTAGTCGACCGCTTCTCCCTTTCCCGCTCCTTTCGGAATAACGTCTAGGTCGGTCCCGCTCGAGTAGACAACCTTGTGCGCAATGCCGATTTCATCGAGCCGCTTATGGATCTCTGGTATGACTACATCGGCTTTGCGAAAAAGATGGTAGCTCTGCTTAAACTCAAACTGGCGCGACTGCTGGAAAAGATGCGGTATCGTCGCAAGTGCCTGATGTAGCTCAAGGCGGTCCCACTGACGGTCAATGTGCCGCGTCCACGCGTCATCCCGCCGGTAGTCGGGCCCCTCATAGACTTCCGTGCCGACGTTACACAGCAAGTAATCCGGCTCACGCAAGCACTCGGCGATCATGATCTCAAACATTTGGATCTTATCGCGGCCCGTAACGTAAGCGATAGTGACGTCACGATGCATCGAGAGCATGGCGACTAGGCTTGAGTAGGCGGCGCGGTCTCCAGTCAGCGTGTTGTCGACGTCAGTGCCGAGCAGCTTCATACTCTCTTCTCATTGCGCCCCGTCGTATTTAGCATCTGTGACCAGAGACGTGCCATCGCGCGGGCACAGTCATACCTGCGGTCGTGCGAATGCCACCCACAGAGGCGCCGCGCCTGACAGAGGGACCGCCTCGCGGACGCAACAGAAACGGGCTTATGGGGAGAAATACGAACACGAGTGGTATGCGCAGCATGGCAATAAGAATGACAGTGAACCTCGATCCGACAAACGCTATTGCGAGAAAAGCCGTATCCAGGTGCTTTGTGGCCCTGTTGCCGTCATGGGGCAAAATAGGTTTCGGAAGTGTACGATCCGAGCACCTTTAGTCGCGATACGTGCTTTTGTAACGCACCTAACGCGTCCGAGACCACGGCGTCGGACGCACTGCCCTCAAGGTCGATGTAGAATATGTACTCACCGAGCGACCGCTTTGCGGGCCGGGACTCAATCTTCGTGAGGTTCAGCTGCCGTTCCGCAAACACGTGGAGCACCTCATAGAGGGCTCCTGGTCTATCCCGTTTCAGCTCGAGCACGATTGACGTCTTCAAATCCTGTTGAGCCTGCGGCTGTCCACCACGCCGCATCACGACGACGAATCGGGTGAAGTTCTCTTTGACATCCTGAATGTCCGCCTCGATGATCTGCAGGTGATAGCGTTCCACGGCACGAGATGAGGCAATCGCTGCCGCGCGACGATCCTCGCTCGCCATATGCGCGGCTTGTGACGTACTGCTCACCGCGACCACTTGCCGCCCAAACACGCGCAAAAACGCGTTGCACTGAGCGATTGCTTGCCAATGAGAGTACACCACTTGAACGTCTGCGCCCTCGAGGGCCGCAAGAAAGTGGCGTATGGGCAGGATGATTTCGCGGGCGATCTGCAGGGGCATGGTGAGCAGCACGTCGAGCGCGGTGCCGACCGACCCCTCGATCGAGTTCTCCAAAGGGATGACGCCGCAGTCAAGCCGACTCCCGATAAGGTCGCGGGCAACGTCTTCTATGGTAGTAAAGTAACACAGCGTGTCTTCTGGAAAGCCCAGGGCCAGCGCGGCTATCTCACTGTAAGTCCCTTCTGGTCCGAGCACGCCAACGAGCATACGTCCTCCTTCTGGTCGCTTCACTAATAAGAGTTCTTCAAAAAAGTTTATATCGGAAGCCGCGTTACACTGTTACACTTTAGCAATATGGAAGGAATTTAACATGGAAACAGGCAAAGTTGTACGACTGGAGCGTATCACCAATCGGGAGAGCGGCAACATCGTGATCATCCCGATGGATCACGGGATCTCCATAGGCCCGGTCAAAGGCCTCGTAAACCTTTCCGACATCGTTAACAAGGTGGCCGCCGGAGGAGCAAACGCCGTTTTGATGCAGAAGGGGATGGTGGGACACGGTCATCGCGGGTACGGTCGCGATATCGGGTTAATCGTCCACATGAGCGCTTCGACCTCGTTGGGCCCCGACCCGAACGACAAGGTGCTCGTGTGTACGGTCGAGGAGGCTCTCAAAGTAGGCGCAGACGCGGTCAGCGTGCACATAAACATCGGCTCGGAGACGGAAGCAAACCAGCTTCAAAAGCTCGGTAACGTTGCGGAACGCTGCAACGAATGGAGCATGCCCCTCCTCGCCATGATGTACCCCCGCGGTGCCAAGGTCTCGGACCAGTACGGCGAGGAAGTCGTGGCCCACGCCGCGCGCGCAGGCGCAGAGCTTGGTGCCGACATGATCAAGACAAACTACACTGGCGACCCTGATTCGTTTGGACGGGTGGTCGAGAGCTGTCCGGTACCGGTCATCATCGCCGGAGGCCCCAAAGTGGACACGGACACTGAGCTCCTCCAAATGATCGCAGACGCGATCGCGGTAGGCGCACGAGGCGTGGCCATTGGGCGCAACGTGTTCCAGCACGACAAGCCGACTCACATCGTTCGCGCGATATCGCGCATCGTGCACGAAAACGCTTCCGTCGAAGAGGCGCTCCAAGAACTAGAGCGTTAACGTTAAATGACTGAGAGCGATGTGCATGATGGGAAATTATGAAGAGCGTGTGGATTAAGGCGGACGCGGGCCCGTGGGAGGAACGAAAGCCGATCATTACCTTCGCGCTCGAATCGGGCGCCGATTGCGTGTTGGTCAGCGAAACTGACGTGGATGCCGTGAAGCAACTTGGCGGGATAACGGTGGCGGCCTTTGACGAGGGGCGAAGCAATCACGCTGACATTTGCGTCGTGGGAAAAGGCGGAGAAGGCGACGGAACGCTCCTTCTTCCAAGCACGACAACCGATGCGTCCGACTACAAACGGCTAAGCTCGCTGGCCGCTGAGACGGCGGCTTATGTCGTGATCTCCGATAAAGCCCATGAGCGGTTCGCACAAGAGGTCGCAACGGCGTGCGGCCACCTCATCATCATCGGAACGGATTGGAAGGTCATCCCCCTTGAGAACCTCATCGCCGCACTGCAGGGAACTGTCGACATTATCGCAGGCGTAAGATCGTTCGAAGAGGCAAAAACCGCGCTTGAGACCTTAGAACACGGCGCGGACGGCGTGCTCCTCGACACCGATGATCTATCACAAATCGCAAAAACGATCGAATTTACGCATAAATCGCAGCACATCATCGAGCTTGTGCCCGCCACCGTAACGACCGTGAAGCCTGTCGGCATGGGCGACCGCGTGTGCATCGACACGTGCTCACTCATGGTCAGCGGCGAGGGGATGCTTATCGGGTCAGGCGCCTACGGCTTTTTTCTAGTCCACGCTGAGACCGAAGAGAGCCCTTACGTCGCTCCGAGGCCGTTTCGCGTAAATGCCGGACCGGTGCACGCGTATATCTATGGAGAGGAAAAGACGCGCTACCTTTCGGAGCTACAGGCAGGAGACGACGTGATGATCGTGCGCAGTGACGGGAAAACGCGTCACGGCGTGATCGGCCGCGTAAAGATTGAGCGGCGCCCACTCATTCTGATTGAGGCTGACGTGGACGGGACGACGATCAAGACGCTGCTTCAGAACGCCGAGACCATCAAGCTTGTCGCGAAAGGGGGCGCCGCCGTCGCCGTTACCGAATTGAAACCAGGAGATGTAGTCCTTACACACTTCGAGCGAGCAGGACGGCATTTCGGCATAGGCGTCGAGGAGACGCTCATCGAGAGGTGATGATGTGATTCAGCTGGGCGATGTGATTATTGGAGGAGACGAAGGACCAAAGATCGTCGGGGTCATATACGAGCCAGGCCAAGCGCGACAGGCCGTTGAAGAGGGAGCGGATATCATCGAGTTTCGCGTCGATCTAGCTGATGATACAAACGGCGTACTGCGCGATCTCGAAGAGGTCTCGCTACCCGTCATTCTCACGAATCGTCGAGTCGAAGAGGGTGGTAACGCCGCGTTGAACCGCCGCGAGCAGCTCAACCCCCTCATTTCGTACGCGTCGATCGTCGACATTGAGCTCATGGCGCCGGATAGGGACGACCTGATTGCTGAAGCGGCGACGCACGGGCGTCCCACGTTGCTCTCTTATCACGACCTCGACGGAACGCCTGCAGAAGCGGCAATGCTTGAAATCATGCGGACGGCAAATGGCTACGGCGATGTCGTCAAGCTGGCAGTCACCATTGAGCACCTGCGAGACGTGCCGAGGATGCTTGACGTGAGTTTAGCCGTCCGAGAAGAGGGCTTTACTTTCTGCTTGGTGCCCATGGGTGCCCTTGGATCGCATATCAGGCCACTTATGGGAATTTACGGTTCGTCGCTGCTTTATGGGTACGTGGGGAAGCACATCTCCCCCAAGATGCGGCCGTACGGGTTCACCGGAAAGCGCGCTTCACCCGGGATGCTCAGCGTTTCACGGCTAAAGCGCGCAATTGAAGAGATCCGTTCATGGCAGTAACGACCGTTTATGGCGTGCTTGGCAGCCCGATAGCTCATTCGCTTTCGCCGACCATGCATAACGCCGCGTTCGCCGCGCTCGACCTCGATGCAGCGTACGTCGCCTTCGACGTAGACAAGCAGCGCGCTGAAACGGCAATACGCGGGGCGCGGGCACTCGGGTTTGGCGGACTCAACATCACCTTTCCCCTCAAAGAAACCGCTTTGCATCACTGCAAGCCTGATACATTATCACAACGAATCGGCGCGGTGAACACGATCGACCGCGCGGGAGCAGGCTACAACACCGACGGCGTAGGCGCGGTCAGAGCGCTCGAGGAGGCGGGCGTTACGGTCAAAGACGCGAGCATCCTGCTCCTGGGCGCAGGCGGTGCTGCAAAGGCGATCGCGGCACAACTGCTGCTCAACGGAGCACGCGTACTCGTTGCCAATCGGACGGCGAGCAGGTCGCTCATCTTGGCCCGGCAAATGACCGCTGAGAACATCGACGGTGGTTGTGGCGACATAGAGGCACACAGCCTAGATGAGGTCGATCGCCTGCTCCGCGAGGCACGCGTGCTTATCAACGCCACCACTGTGGGAATGCGCGGCGTGCTCGAAGGACAGACGCTCGTAACCGCAGCCCAAATGCATCCAGGTCTCGTGGTCTTCGACATCATCTATCACCCCCTCGAGACTCCCTTGTTACGCGAGGCCCGCACCGCAGGATTACAAACGATTGACGGCGTGAAGATGTTAGTGCACCAAGGGGCGGCCTCCTTCGCCCTGTGGACCGCGTTCGACCCGCCCGTGCAGACTATGGAGGCGGCAGTCCGCGAAGCACTCCGAAGCGCGAACGGGACGGACGACGAGGGAAGGCAATAATGTCGCTCAAAGCGGCAATCGTAGGCGGCCACGGAGAGATGGGGCGCTGGTTCGAACGATTTTTTGTGCAACGAGGGATGGATGTCACGCTCGTTGGGCGATCTTCGCGCGTCCGCTACCCGGACTACGACGTGGTTATGGTCGCTGTGCCCATCGACGTCACCTGCAACGTGATTGCGCAAGTGGCACCATACTTGAAACCAGGCGCGGTGCTCTTCGACATAACGTCCATCAAGCGAGACCCCGTCAAACAGATGCTGGCCAGCGCCCCACAAGGCGTCGAGCTCGTAAGCGTCCATCCCCTCTTTGGTCCCAGCATGCCCGACATGGAGGGGCAGACCGTCATTGTCACGCCGGTGCGCGGAGAGCGCGGACGTCAGTTTCTCGTTGATCTCTTTGAGAGCGCGGGCGCTCGTGTCGAAGAGCTCTCAGCTGACGAGCACGACCGCCTCATGTCGGTGATTCAAGGACTAACCCACTTCGGCTACATCGCCACGGGCGCCACACTTGAAGCCCTCCGCTTTGATATCAAACGCTCGCGCCGCTTCATGAGCCCCGTTTACGAGATTATGATAGATTTCGTCGGACGAATCCTGGGACAGGACCCCGCACTCTACGCCTCAATCCAGATGAGTGCGGATCGATCCGTCCACGAGGCTTTTCTCATGCAATGCGCGACGCTTGTCGACATCATCAACGCGAGGGATCGCGACGCGTTCATTGCGATCATGAAGCGCGCGGCAAAGCACTTCGGGGACGCCGAACCAGCCCTAAAACGCTCCAACAAGCTCATTATGGCCAACATCAAAGAGTTGGAAGAGTTTAAGCGATCCATCGGAAGTACGCGCGGGCTTCGAAATGTCTACACCGAAGCCGTGCACGTCGGCATCATAAAAGGAGCTTCGTCGGACGAAATCGCCGTCGAAGAGGGATCTAAGGAGGTTACCTTTAAGACGGAAAACGTGCAACTGATGACGGAAGAAGAGCTCAAGCAGCACCGCCTAGCGCGCGGCCAGCGGTACCGGGATTTTTCCGCAGTTTTTCCTGCCGGGGCGGATCCCGATGTTGTGGCCCGCGTGCTTTCCACCGTCCCAGGGGTTACCGCGGTGAACGTCATCGACCACTACGCGCCCCACGCAAGTTACACCTTCCGAGTCTCCACTTATAGAGATGGTGACGTCGGACAGTTGCACCGCGACGTGACGGAGCTGCTCGTCGGAATTGGATGCCGACTCCGATAAGAAGCACGTCCACGCGTACGCAGCTGTTCCTCGTCCGCTAGGGCATCAAAGGAGTATTAGATGGCCAAACTGGAAACGGTCTTTGTAACGGGCGCTACGGGCTTCCTCGGTTCGCACTTGGTCGAATGTCTAGCGCATCGCGGCGCAGCCATCAGCATTCTGGCGCGGGGACGGCCTGATCGGCTTTCCCAAGAAATCCCCCACCTGAACGTCGTGCGTGGCGTTCTCAGCCACGCATTCTCGATCAGCGACGCTTCGACCGTGTTTCACTTGGCCGCCCAATCCCACGTCGGGCACGCTCTCGATGATCCGGGCCTAACGTTCGAGACCAACACGGCCGGCACCATAACCGTTCTTGAAGCCGTGCGGCGATCACCATCTGTCGAGAGCTTCGTATTCGTGAGCACTGCCCACGTGTATGGTACTCCCAGGTACGTTCCTATCGACGAAGAGCACCCCGTTCACGCTCAAGAGCCCTATGCGGCAAGCAAGCTAGCTGCAGAGGCGTTCATATCCGCATACAGCACTGCGTACGGCATACCGACAGCGATCGCGCGCCTGTTTAACACGTACGGCCCTCGTCAACATCCTGACTTTGTCGTACCATCGATTATCAGGCAGGCGCTTACCCACGACTCGCTGACGATGGGTAACCTGGCGCCGACGCGGGACTTTACCTACGTGGATGATGTTGTCGAGGCTCTGCTGCGACTCGCTGACGCTGGCCAAGGGATCTACAACGTCGCATCGGGAGTCGAGGTAAGCATTGAAGCACTGGTTACACACGTGGCGCAGATCCTTGGCAAAAGCGTAACCGTAGCATCTCAGCGCGCACGGCGCCGATCAGCGACCATCGAAATAGACAGGATGTGGGCAGATATCTCGCGCATCACTGCGCTCGGATGGCAACCCCACGTTGGTCTGAGTGATGGGTTGACCAGAACGATCGAGTGGTGGCGCAACAACCTTTAGTTTCCCAAGTCAATTATCGCAGTTCGTCTCAGCATACTTTGTGAGATCCCTAAAGCGGCGCATGTAGCAAGCGATATTTTTCGTTTCAGTTGTTTGGCGTGCTAGGCGTGCGTTATGCACGCTCCGTCAAACGAGGCGTGGACGAGCGTGGGCAGCGTGCCCCACGTAGCGAGATTGTCTCGCACGATTAACAGGGCGCCAAGAATTCCGTTAATGTTCTTTATCGCGCCAAAGGCTGCTTCAGGATTGGTGCTCAAATTGCCAAGCGCCGATGCAGCAGCATCAGCCAAACACGCTTTTTCGGCAACGACGCACGCGACATCTGCCGTGCCGAAGCTTATCGAAGGACCGACCGTCGCTGAGGACGTGCACACGCCGAGAAATGGTGTTGGCCTAATCTTGAATGCAACGTCTTTGAAGGCTGAATCGCCCGCATATATCCCAACGGTCACCTCACGGTCAGTTGAGAGCGCGATGTCGCCCCCATTGTCGACGATGGCATAGGATGCACCAGCGTCAACCATTGCCTCAACCGCGAGATCCGCGATAACGCCCGCAACAGCAGCCATCGGGCCTACATTCGCCGCAGAAGAGGCCACCAGCATGCGGCGCGCGATTTCCGGCGGCACTCCGATATATCCATCGAGAGGTTCAAGTGCGAACCGGAAAAAAGGATTGAGGGCGATGAAACGCTCCAGCTCGCGTCGGTGGGTGCTTATCGCCTCTTTTGCGTTTTCGATGTGCACACGTGCGTCCGCGACGATTGTGACGACCGTTTGCTTGAGCTGAAACTTCTCCTTCATTCCTCGGCAGTTTTTAGAGCGCCGTGCGGACACATCGCAATACAGGTCTTGCAGAGCACGCACCGCTTTAGGTTGATCGAAATCGTCCTGTCGTTCTTGTACTCAAATACCTCAACAGGACAGACCGATACGCACGCGCCACACTGCACGCACTCGGCTTCATCGAATACGATTGGCGTGTCCATTTCGCGCACCTCAGTCCCACGTCGCCGGAAGGCTGCAGCAACCTCTTCGACACTTTCGTCGGGCACGTCGATCACGATTTCCCCGATAGAGGCGTCAACAAATGCCCGATCGATGTTGAGGCGGACGCCCGTTTCGAGCACGACATCTGCAAGCAGCGGGTCCTGCATAATCTTTTGGGAGAACTTCAATACGATCTTCACGGATCCTTCCCCTGTCCTCCACTTACCTACACGCGAGGAGCTTGCTCAGATCCTCACTCGTGATGATACCGATGACGGTATTCGTATGATCTATAACAGGAAGTGCGGAGATGTTGTGCCGCTCGAGACGTCGTGCAGCGAGGTCGATCGGCTCGTCGGGCGTCGCAGTCACGACGCGCCTCGTCATTATGCCTTTCAGGCTATCGCCTTTGTTTAGCGCAACCGCTTTGGAGATATCGTACGCCGTGACTATGCCGATAAGCTTGTTGCTGGCTGAGATAACCGGCAAGTGATTGACCTGCTGTCCCACAATGATCTTGGCAGCTTCGTGCACGCTGATCGCTTCACGCACGGTGATGCTTGGCAGCATCACTTCACGCACGAGGGGCACGGCAGAGAGTTGCTTCATGGGCTTCTGTGTGGTCTGCCGCGGGAGCCGCGCTGTCGGCAGTGCGAGCTCAAACGTGCCTTTTTGTATACGCGCCGCGAGGTCAGTGGCGATTTCTTTTGCCTTGAAGAAGCTCGACATGGATGAGGTGCGCACTTCCTTGCCATTTAGATCGATCATCCCGGATTTTAGCTCCTCATAGCTAATCGTCTTTAGTTCTGGCCGCGACCGGCGACCGACGCCGTAGTCGAGGATCGTCGTCTTGATATCGGCATCGCTAATGGCAGTTTTTCGTGCGATCCCCTCGTTTAGCACGGGAATAGGGATGCCGATGCCTACGTACAGCGACGTGCCGTACTTGTGGAGAATCGCCGCCCTCAGATAATCGGTGCTCATAGCTTTGAGGTCACCGCACACCATAAGCGTGCCAAAGCTGTTCGCCGGGTCGTGCTGCGTCCCATTGCCGACGACGTACCCCTGCGCACCGCAAAGAAAGATCCTCGTCCCGACGCCGATGGTTTCATAGTCCGGATCGTTATAGATAGGTGAGAGCGTGCCCGAACCAGAGAACGTTGCGTTTCCGAACCGGGGGAGCAGCGTTCCCATATATGTGTAGAGCACTCTGTCAGTGGAGTTTGTTGCCGCGTTATACCGCTGGTAAGCGTTACGCGGATTCAACATCGTCGCTTCGTTAAGGTCAACGATGGAAATAGGGGCTTCTACGCTGCGGCGCGGATAGCAGTCGGTGGCATAGCCAACAGCCTTCATATAGACTTCTTTGCGCGCCACCAGGTCTTCGATAACGTGTGCACCGCCGTACTCGAGGCCCCGCGTCTCCGAGAGCTGGGTCGCTCCTATGAACGCATCAACCGCAGCGACGCCGGCGTACGCCTCTACATCGTTGAGCCACACCTGACTCATCTTGATCGGCGGATCTGAATGGCCGAAATTCATCCATACGCCGGACGAGCACATCGCGCCAAACGTCCCCGTGGTCACAACGTCGACCTCTCTTGCCGCGTCCTCAGACCCCAGCTCGCCCACGATGGCAGTCATTTCGTCAGCTGTCACGACGTAAACGCTGCCATCACGAATGCGCTCGTTGATCTCTTCTAAGCTTTTTAGCACCGCTCCTCCAAAATAATCACTGCGCCGAGTGAACAGTGACGATATGACGATAGCTATTATTTATTCTTGTTGCACTCTGAAATACGGCTTTTTTCGGTGCGCTGCTGCTGCTTAAGGTTCAGTGAGCGGTTAGATCTGCGTGCGTTCACGGTTTGGAATAGAACAATATTTATGCCCCCTAGCACGGTGTAAGCAAAGAGAATGATTTCTGTCGTGATTCTAGCGCATAATGAGGCCGACGCTATAGGCGGATTACTCGACGAATTCAGTGCCTTTGAAGGCTTGGAGCTCATCATTGCCGAAGACGCGTCCACTGACCACACACCCGACATCGTGCAGGAATTTGCGACACACAAAAGCAACGTGGTACTCTCAAGCAGCCCAGTCTTGGCCGGTAAGGGTGCAGCGCTGCGACGCGGGCTCGCTTTGGCGACGGGAGATGTGCTCGGGTTCGTCGACGGCGACGCATCGATTCATCCCCGCGACTTCATGCGTGTCGCAGCAACGATCGAGCGGGGGGCCGATCTCGCCGTCGGGTCACGAAGGCTGCGCGGGTCGATCATCGCCTTCCCGCAACCTCTCTTGAGACGCCTCTCAGGATCCATTTACCGCATGCTCGCCCACCTACTGCTCGACACTGCCATACGCGATTTTCAGTGCGGCTGCAAAGCGTTTCGGCGCGAGGTGTGGGACGTCATCACTATCACCTGCGACGGATTTGCGTTTGACGCAGAGTTAATCGCAAAAGCGCACCGAGAGGGGTTCAACATCGTCGAAGTGCCTATAACCTGGAGCAATACGGCGAACAGCAAGGTCAGCCTTACGCGCGATACGCTAGCGATGTTGAGGTGCCTCCTAAAAACGCGCGCCGAAGTACGAGGGTGAGCGCTTGAACAGGAAGTACGTTGCTGCATTGCTCGCGATCACTGTTGTGCTCGTCATTTTCAGGGTCGGATACTCGCAGGCCGCGTGGGGCGGTTCGGTCGACGTCGATCCGTGGAAGCTCCTCGGCGATACCAACAAGTATGTAGTAACCGCGCATTATTCCCCGTCTGCGACGCAGTCGATGTACTACGGTGCCTATTCAATCGGCCTCGAAGCGCTGCTTGCGTCGCTCACCGTTTTTACCGGCATTAATCTCATCGTGCTCGCGCAGTACTTCTTGCAAATAGCGACGCCTATCGTCATGGTTGTGGTTGCCTACTTGATAACGTCGCGTTCAGGCCGAGTCACGAGCTGGACCATCCCAGTAATGATTCTTCTCATCGGCATGTTCGAGGGCATCACGCACCAACAGTCGCGCATGATCGAAGAGAACGTAGGCTTCATCCTCTTTTGCGGCGCGCTGCTGTTCCTCTACCTGCATTACATCGGACGAACCTCGCGCGCGTATACCTTTTCGATGCTCACAGCGATACTGCTCGTAACCGTCTTCACCCACCACCTGAGCTTTCTAGCCGTCGCGATACTCACGATGCCGTTCCTCGTATCCTCGCTCAAGTACGCGGCTCCCGTCTACGTCGCCGCTATGTATGTGCCGTGGTGGGGCTATTACCACGTGCTTAACGGCTACAACGGAACATATGTCGGTATCTTTTTTTACACGGCGGTAGGTCTAGCAGTGCTATATGCAGTCTATGTGCTGTGCCGCGCTGCTTTTTGGCGTACGGAAGAGTCGCGTGCAGCCACCACGCAATCACTAGCGCGTCTGCGAAACAGGCTCGTGGGATTAGATGATTACCGACGATCTGCCGCGGCGTTGACGATTGTGCTTGCAGCTGGAGTGATCGTGTACTCCCTCGCAACGCGGCTACAGTCAGGTTACCTGCCTTTCTTTCTGCCTCTGGCTCCCCTCGTTGTGTATGCGGGTGCGCATTCAGTGTCCCCCCGCAGCCACGAAGCGGAGGAGGTGGACGTTGCCTATCTACGGTACCTTTTTCTAAGTCTTATCTTGCTCGCGGCGGTGACAGCGCTCGGATTTTTTTTGCAGTTCTACATCGCAACAAGCACGCTTCCCGCTTATCTCAGCTCAATCGAAGCGTTTCCGTCTCTAGATCTTGGCAACCGTCTTATCACTTGGGTTGCATTTATCTATGGCATCACGGCCACCGTAGGTTTGATCTTGGTATCACACGGGGTGCCGATCAACAAAAGGTGGCTGGCTCCTTCCGTAGCTGCGATGCTCCTGATATTAGCGGCCGTGAACGCAAGCGTTCTTGCGGTGAACTACGACACAAGCTTCACCATAACTGCGCCGCTCGACGCCCGAGTCATCGCCGCCGCTCTCTGGACCGTTGGAAAAGACCCTGACAACGCTACGATGACCGACTATAGAGACGAGATGATCTACTGGTACTACACCGGCGCCTTGGTGATGCATCCTCCGGACAGTCCGCTGCAGAACTACACCGTGCTCAACTTCGTCTATCCCGCATACCTACAGCAATGGAACGGCAGCGGTCACACCGGAATCAACTACCTGTTCCTCACGGCGACGCCGCCAAAGTACTACTACGACCACCTTGTGAACGGACAATGGAAGCTTAGCCCCCAAAACGCCACGCAATGGGGCGGGCGCATCGAAGCGATTGACAACAGCGCCGCAGGAGTTGACAAGATCTACACCAACGGGTACACATACTACTACAAGGTGGTCAGGGCGTAACGCAAGCGGCTTTCGCGCAGGGGCTGGAGCCGTTCACTACTCCCAAATGTGCCAAATTCGTACGTCTCGAAGAGAGAGGTTAAGTACGACGTTCAACAACCGACACAATGTGATACCATGATTTATCTTGATCACGCCGCGACCACTCCGATGCGCCCTGAGATCCTTGACGTGATGCGCCCATACTTTTTAGAGCGCTTCGGAAACCCCTCGAGCCTCCACGCCTATGGACTTGAGGCGCGCAAAGCGATCGAGGACGCGCGAGAACAGATAGCGCGCGCGATTGGGGCGGCTCCGCCAGAGATCGTTTTTACGTCAGGGGGGACTGAATCGGACAACATGGCTTTGCGTGGAGTGCTACGCGATCGCAGTGGCGAGAGCGACCATATCATCACCTCCGCGATCGAACATCCCGCGGTTCTCGAGACGTGCAAGTTTATTGAGCAGCTTGGACACGAGGTGACTTACGTTTCTGTCGATGTTGATGGCCGGATAAATCCTGGCGAAGTGGAAGAGGCGATTCGGGACAACACGCGACTCATATCAATCATGCACGCTAACAACGAGATCGGCTCAATACAGCCCATAGCTGAGGTCGGAGCGATCGCAGCCTCACACGGAGTCTACATGCACACCGACGCAGTCCAGAGCGTCGGGAAGATTCCAGTGGACGTGGCCGCTCTCAATGTGGACATGCTCTCTATTTCATCACACAAGATATACGGACCGAAAGGGGTCGGATGCCTTTACGTTCGGAAGGGCACCAAATTAAAACCGCTCATTTTCGGTGGCGGCCACGAGCGCGGCCTCAGAAGCGGCACCGAGAACGTGTCCGGTATTATTGGCTTTAGTGAGGCAATGCGACAGGCGATCGAAAATTTCGCGGACAACGTGCGCATACAAAGGCTCAGGGATGAGCTCATCGATGCCGTACTGCGAGACATCCCCTACACTCGGCTCAACGGCGGAAAGGAGTACCGTCTTCCGAACAACGCCAATTTCAGCTTCAGCTATATCGAGGGGGAGTCGCTTGTGCTCCGCTTGAGCGCAAAGGGGATTGCTGGATCGACTGGTTCCGCCTGCTCGTCAAAGAAGCTTGAACCATCACACGTGCTGCTGGCGATCGGCCTGAACCCCGTTGATGCTCACGGCAGTCTGAGGCTCACCCTAGGGAGAGACACGACTGAAGCAGATGTTCAATACGTGAACGAAGTCCTTCCAGAAATCGTTGATCAGCTGCGACAGATGTCGCCTCTCTGTCCGTGCATGGATGAAGGCTACGGAAAGCCCGAATAGTTATTGACGGGACCCCGGCGACCTTGCATCGTTGTTCAGCGGCCTACAACTCGCATGGCTGACAGTTGCACGCTGGCACCGATCGGCCACGCGTGAATGAGCCGGGACATGTAGTAGCTGCCGTTGTTAAGCAGGATCGTTTCAGCTCTTTTGGGAAAAGGCCTCCGGTTTCTCGACGGCCCGGATGAAAGGCTCATATGGGAGAATGACAATCTTGCATCTGAAAAAACGTAACCGCGCTCGCGTCGTGCTTCCCTGGATCAATGCCGAATAATAACGCGTCCATAGTAATTCCTACCTATAATGAGCGGGAAAACATCCCCGAACTTCTCGAACGAATCCATCGTTCGATGGGACCACTGGGCCATCCTTTTGAGATCGTCATTGTTGATGATGACAGTCCTGACGAAACGTGGAAGGTCGCGTCACAGCAGCCAGACGGTGATCGGGTGCGTGTCATACGAAGACAGGACGAGAAGGGGCTCGCGACCGCCGTGCTCACGGGGATTCAAGCCGCGAATTATGACATAGTAGTCGTTATGGACGCCGACTTACAACATCCTCCCGAAAAGATACCAGAATTAGTCTCGCGCGTGCAAAATGGAGCGGATATCGCGATAGGAAGTCGGTTTGCTGAGCACGGCGCTTTGGAAGGGTTCAGCCACTTAAGACAATTACTGTCCAAAGGTGCCGACCTCCTCGCCCGAACGCTTTTCAGAGAGATACGCAGCATCAAGGATCCCGAGTCCGGGTTTTTCGCCTTCAAAAAGAGCGTCATTGCCCACGCAAACCTTAGCCCTGTAGGCTATAAGATACTGCTTGAGATCCTTATTCAAGGAGATTACACAACCGTCTCAGAGGTCGGCTATACGTTTGACAAACGAGAGAACGGCGTGAGCAAATTCGGGGCGAAAAACGCGGTAGATTATCTTCATCACACGTGGAGTCTCTTTTTGCGATCGGGCGAGTTTCATCGGTTTTGGAAATTTGTCGCCGTGGGCGCAGTGGGCGCTATCTTGAATTTAGCCGTATTATATGCCCTTACTGAACTCGGTGTTTTCTATCTGGTATCGGGAGTTATCGCTATAGAAGCAGGTCTTTTATCAAACTTCTTCTTGAACAGATCGTGGACGTTCAGAGATAGAGGGACAAGCGGGTTTCGATACGCACTTACAGCTCTGTATAGAGATCACGCCGTGCGGGTTGTAGGGGTTGTCTTGAACCTACTGATCTTGTGGCTCTTGACGAGTGCGTTCGGTCTCTATTATCTCACCTCGCAACTCATCGGCATATGCGTCGCGATGGTGTGGAACTATGGCGGAAACCAGTGGTGGACCTGGGAGCCCACGCGATAATCTTGTAAGCTCACTCGGCTCGCCACGAGGCTGGAGAGCTCTCGCTTTAATCGCCCTGTACGAACGCCTCGCGGACGATTACTTTCACCTCGTCAAGAATCTCTATGGCTTCTTCAGTCGATTGGACGCGGTGGACGTCAACCCTGCCATTTCTGTATAATGTGATGCCACGTCCTCTGTGGAAGAAGCGCGCCACGCCGAGTTTTTCAGCGCACTTGCCCACGTCGCGCAGAATCCGACACAGTATTTTCATTGAAAATGGCTTGTCAAACGTGCCTTCGACTAAGATGCCGCCTCCTTTGCACGGCCTTACCGAACGTGCGCTGTACTTTTCTTCTGGCATAGCAGCTTAGGTGATGCGTTTTCGAGTCGTTCTGTCTCCGATTTATGAACTCAAAGCTACTTATCACGTTCGGACAATGACCTGCCGTTATTTCGGCTCGTTGCGGTCTTTTTTCCGGCTCTTCGCCCTATTGGACGCACCTCGACGTAGCAAAAAAAGAGTCGCTTGGCGATGCATTTCAGCATTCTCGTGGCTAATGATCGTAAAATGTGGGCACATATTGTCCTGATCGCAGCCGTTAAGTCAATTGTGTCACTACAAGCGAGTGTCTACGTGCATCGGCTTGTGCCGACATGGCGGAACGGCTACGCAGCCGCCTGCAGAGCGGCTTATCCCGGTTCGATTCCGGGTGTCGGCTTAGCGTATTTATTTACTCTTCCGGGGGATAGTCGACGGTAGATGGACAAAGGGGCAGCACGGTACTGAGATTTGTTTTTAGATATTGCATCGTGCAGATCGTTATGGCGCATTACGCTGTCCAACGTAATACTTTGTTGCTGGGCGAAGTTTCTGCTGCTTATGCAAGAGCGATCAGATGGATCCACTAAGCCTGCTCATGATTTTCTTCGTTTCTGTGTTCGTCGGAGTGATCACCTCGATGCTTGGCATTGGAGAGGGAGTTCTCTTGGTTCCATTTCTCACACTCGCGGCAGGCATCCCGATACAGATTGCAATTGCCACAAGCCTTGTCAGCACGATAGCCAACTCCAGCGCCGCGTCGATGACGTACGTCAAAGATTGCAGGTTAAATCTGCGGCTTGCTCTGTGGTTTGCCATCACCGCGACCGCCGGCGCGATCATCGGAGCCCAAATAGCAGCGCAGATAAACCGAACACTGCTAACTGAGGTCTTCGCTGCGGCCCTCGTCGCGACGGCTGTCGTTATGTTTCTGCGACGCAAGGAAGCCGACGCTGTGCAATCTACCGGACTACGTGACGCGCAGTAGGATCGATTCCAATTGGGCGGGAGCTATACTAACGCAATGGGTGAGCGCCTAGTAACCTATCAGGTAAGAAACCCGCTCTTAGGGCTGCTAAGCGGATTCGTAGCGGGCAACGCATCAGGACTGTTAGACATTGGAGGGGGAATCATAAACGTACCAGTTATGACGCTCGGCATGCGAGTTCCTATCAAGGTAGCGACCGGCACAAGCGCACTAATTATCGGGCTGACGACCGCGGTCGGTGCGATTATCTACTATGCAAACGGGTTCGTGCAGCCACTGCTCGCCGCAATTGTGCTTGAAGCGGTCTTTTTGGGGGCCCTGATCGGGCCGCGTCTGCAGGGCAAGATTCGAAACGAAGCGCTAACTGCGAGCTTTGCCGTGGTATTAGTCATTTTGGCGTCGCTAATGCTATTGAGGTCATAACGTGAAAGAGGTGATACTATCATTGCAGGAGAAGATTCAGGTTTAAGCAGAACATTGGCGGTCTGTTCTGCCGTCAGCATTTCTGTGTGTCTGATTGGCATTTTTCTTTTCGCTGCTAACCCGAGTTCAAATGGTGACACGACGCTACCTCTCAAAGACGCGCTGACGGGCCTCAAATCTCTTAGTGCGTCCAGCGTCACCGCTTTGGGAGTCCTACTAACAATAGTTTCTCCGTTGGTCTGGGTCAGCGTGGCACTCGTGAGTTTCGCGACGAAAAGGAGCTTACTGTACAGTTTCTTAAGCATCTTAGTCTTGTTTTTGATGCTGCTCAGCATAGCGATATCCTTCAAGTAGACCGCATTCAGTCGCACAGAGCATGAGAGCGCAGACGGGTTCAACAGAAGACTCTGCACCACGCTTGCAAAGGTCTCAACCTCTCGCAATAAAGAACGTAGCTTCGCAAGCCCATGATTACGGTTCGATGCGTGGCTACCAGACCACGCCGCCCAGGCAAGGCATTTCTAACCAACCTCGGCCTAGCTCGCGCAGCAAAGCATTGGACTTAATCCTTGCGTTTGGGACAAAAATGGCACCTAACGATTGCCATAAGCTCGTCAACGCTAACTTCTCCATAGTGAGTACCAGGCACGAGTATGCGCGCTATTCAAGACAACTGATTCTCCCAGAGATTGGGACTGAAGGCCAGTCCGCACTGCAAAACAGCAGCGTTTCGGTAGTGGGATGCGGAGCCACCGGCTCGATAGTCCTTAACTTATTGGCGCGGACAGGCGTCGGTGAGCTGACCGTCATCGACAGGGACTTCGTAGAGCTGACGAACCTCCAGCGACAGGTCTTGTTTGACGAGGGAGACCTCGACTTGCCTAAAGCGCTCGTGGCTTCTGAGAAGGTGAGACGCGCAAACTCAGACATTGTCGTCCACGACATCATTAAGGATCTCAACCTCAACAATGCGGAAGACATCCTCGGACATTCGGATCTGATCGTCGATGGCACCGACAATATGGAAACGCGCTTTTTGGTGAATGATGTCTGCACCAAGCACGAAATCCCGTGGGTATACTGCGGGGCGGTTGGAACTCACGGGATGGTGATGCCGATTATCCCTCGCGCAACCCCTTGCCTACGATGTTTCATCCCAAACATTCCGCCCCAAGGAGTTCTCCAAACGTGCGATCTGGCCGGGGTGCTCAATACTATACCCCCCATCATCGCATCAATTGCCACCACGGAAGCTATTAGGATCTTGTTGGGCAAACAGGCGACCGATACAAAACTTATCATATATGACGTCTGGGAGCAAACCCTGCAAAAGATAAACGTTGTAAAGGATCAGTCCTGCCAATGCTGTGTCGAGTCGCAATTTGAGTTCTTGGACGCCAAAAAGGGCGATAAAATCACAACACTCTGTGGTCGCGATGCCGTTCAGATTACTCCAGCCCGAGAAGGCACCATCAAGTTAGCGGAGCTCGCCGGCAATCTCGACCGGATCGGGCGGGTTAAGCATAACGAGTACACTCTACTGTTCAAAGACCCTCATACCGAATTCGAGATGACCCTATTTCGTGACGGCCGCGCAATAATCAAGGGTACGCGCGATCCAGAGGCTGCCAAGAGCATTTACGCTCGATACGTTGCCAGGTAAGGACGATTCCTCACGCGCCGGAGGGACCCCACTGCGTTGTGCGCATTTCGCATTTTTCCGGGCGTACTAGCGAGCCCCTTGTAACCCGCGCTCGTAGTGTGGCGGCGCCGTATGCACCTCATTAATAAGCGAAGCATCGAATATGTCCGTCTCGCTCATTCGCCTCGAGATGTATCCGAGCGCTTCAAGCGCGTTCACGAACTTCATCGTCGATGAAACGTATTCCGGAGGCAAAGAAGCGCAATACTTTGGAGAGATCTGATACGCTTCCGCGACAAAGTCTGCATCCACCACCCCTGTCGTTTGAGCGACGATGCGCGCGCATTTGCCCGGGTGATGTCTGATCATCTCACACGCCATCTCGTGAGCGACGAGAAACCTCCGGAGAACATCCTCGTGACTGATCAAATCGTCTCGCATAGCCATAATACCATAGCTTGGGTTAAAGGGCCATAATCGTGCGGGGGGCATTATCGTGTGAGCCCCGTAGTACCTACGAGCTGCTACGGCGAGTGCAGGCGTGCCTGCAGCCGCTGCTATTTCAGCTTCCACGAGCGCATCAGGAAGAAAATCCGCCCAAGCATAATTGTTCACATGGACATCCTCGATATGGTACTCTTTCAGCAATTCGTTGACAATAACATCGTGAATCGAGCCCCGTGGTGGACAGCCTATGGCTGTCCCCGAAAACTGGCCGAGGAACGCTGGCACGCTCCTGCACTGATCAACCGTTCTCACACCTTCTCCCGCGACCATCAAAGTTCCTTCAATATGCCCTCCAGCGATGCATATAAGTCTAGTACCTTTGTTAACGCCAATGATAGCGGGCGGAAGCCCGACGTAGCCGATGTCGAGGTGTCCATCGCACATGGCATTCACAAGATCGGGGCCCGATGGGAAAAGTGTCCACTCGGCCTCAACATCATTATTCTCCAGCAGGGCTGTACCCATAAGGAGGAACGAAGTATGGTACAAAGTGGGAAGATGCCCGATTCTGAGTAAGAGATGATTAGCTTCCTTTATCAAAATCCGTCTCCGCTTGCTTCATCGCATTTTCTAAGACGTGCATGCTCACATTTACGCCTTTGGTCACAAAGAATTGGAAATCAGCGGAACAATTACGAAATTGTGACGTCGAGCTATAAGAAGAGCATTAGATATCAAATCGCAGCATTAGCAACGAGACCAAGTCACCCCGAGCTGATTTACGAAGAAAGGGCTCGTTGGTGCTTTGAATAGCGCATCGTTCGCTTTCGGCATTTTAGAAACAACAGATCTCACTCTAGTTTCCGTGGAAAACGTTGGTGAACCCGCGCGAATCAATGGCACCTGATGCATAATGATAGTGAACGAAACTACCTCGTCTTAGCGAGTGAGAGCAAAACAGATTTTCTTCCGCCGACCGCGTTCTGGTCGCGCATGCCGATTATCTGGAGGGGCTACTCGAATTCCTGTGATTCTTAGCCCTGCCTAGCATATTCCTTCTTCTAACGTCTTAAAACTGTCTTCGAAGCTAGTTTCGCATATCCGCTCTGATTACTTTTTTTCCTTAATGGGTTAAATCATAATTATTTTTGTTACTTAGAGGATAACTTTTTGCCTCTTTCGAAACTTATTTGTAGGCATCAGCTCAAGAGTTTTGTATGCACCGTGATCAGATGAGTGAAATTACCGTCCTCTCTGGAACCAACCGCAATGGCAAAAGAGAAGGGTTTGACCAAATAATCATCCGCCCTGGGGACACCCTTTCGATTGTAGGGCCGACGGGGTCGGGGAAATCGGCATTCATAAATGATATCGAAGTGCTGGCGCAGGCTGATACGGTTACGGGCCGGCGTATTCTCGTAAATGGCGTTCCTCCTTCTGATGAGATGGCTCGAGACCCGTCAAAAAAACCGATTGCACTCATTACGCAGAGCACGCGTGTGATTGCAGATCTGGACGTGTCGCGTTTTCTGGAGCTACACATCGAAGCGCGCAAGCAAACGCACATCAAAGACCTCATTGAAAACACGATTGGGCTAGCAAATGAGTTCACAGGAGAGCAGATTACCGGGGCCATGAGCATGACCGCTCTGTCAGGAGGGCAGACGCGTGCGCTTCTTATCGCAGATGCGATTCTCATCGGAAGGACCCCGATCTTACTCCTCGATGAAGTGGAGAACGCGGGTATCTTCAAGGAACGCGTCATTTCGTGTATAAAGGAGTGCAGGAAAACGGTTATCTTCGTGACGCACGATCCCTATCTCGCCCTGAGCACGGACCGGCGGATTGTAATGAGCAATGGAGCTGTAGTCAAGGTGCTTGAACCTCGCGAACGAGAGAGGGCGACGATTGCACGTGTTTCTGAGATAGATGATCTGCTCTGGGACCTCCGCGAGAGAATCAGATCTGGAGATTTAATCGGTGAAGAAGACGGAATAGACGAGGAGATAGGGGTACCCGCGTGAAACTCGTCATAATCGCGGGACCTGCCAGCGTCGGGAAGACTGCGGTCGTTCGGCAGATCATCCGTGAATTTCGCGAGAGCAGCAATCCGGCATACGTGAAAATCGACGTCGTTCGCGCGTTTGAAGACGAGGAACTCAGAGAAGAATTTGGGATTCCGACGCGCAAGGTGTACTCCGGTGACCTGTGCCCAGATCACGCGGGCATTATGGTGCTGCAAGACGCTATTTCGTGGGCGCAGAACTTAGGATCGGGCCTCCTCATCATCGAGAGCGCTGGCCTCTGTCTGAGATGCACCCCCTACACGACCCAGTCATTCGGTATCGCTGTTCTTTCGGCAGTCTCGGGAAGCAACTCACCTTTGAAAATGGCGCCGATGATTGCTCAGGCTGACATGGCCGTTGTCACGAAGACTGACCTCGTTTCCCAGGCCGAGAAGGAAGTTTTTCGCGAATACATTAAGGAGGTCGCCCCCTCAATCGACATTATTGAAACCAATGCGATACAGGGTACGGGTATGCGGTATCTAATGAAGGCGCTCACCGCATATCCTGATCTTAGCGACGCCGAACAAATCGTCCTCCGCGGGTCACCTCCGCTTGGAGTCTGTACCATCTGCGTCGGGAAGAAGGAAATCGGATGGCAGCACCATTTTGGCGTGATACGGCCGCTCGAGGAGGCCGATAATATCTATCGGGGTGACTAAGCGTGGCCTGGGTGCCGGCCGGAAAAGACTGCGGAGCCTGCGGAACGGCCACGTGCGAGCAATTTCTTTTGCACGTGCACGCGGGGGAAAAATCGTACAAAGATTGTCCGTACTACGAGACACAAGAGGGAGCACGAACGGAAGCTCCATCCTACTCCGGGACTGATGTCCTAGGGAATGAATACGATTTCGTGCTGCGCCCTTTGCCAGGCGAGCCCTCGGCGCGCAAATTCATCGTTCCGTTTCGCGCCGATTTGGTGGAGCGCTGGAACATTACAGCAGGAGACCTCGTGACTGGTCGTCCCGCCGGTCCAGGATGTCCGTTATATCACGCTCTCCGCGTTCTCTCCGCCAATCCCATAACGGGAGTTCTCGAGTGCCATACGCTGGGCCCGCTGGCTGCTCGAAAGGAGAACTCACACGACGTTCAAGCCTATAACGTGCACGCGTTCGAGGGTATTGCCGAGGTCATTCACCACGCACCGGTTATTGGGAAGAGACAACGCTTCTTGCCCGGATACTGCATGCTCAATCTCTCGCATACCGCAATTGTTAATATGGTACTAAAGAAACGAGCTGGTATTCACGTCCGATTAGAGGACATACGGATTTTGTAATGATGAATCCGATGCTCAACAAGCGCCGGTCAACGCTCATTTGCAGACTTTTTTCTTGCGGAGCTCAGCGCAATGTCCATGCTGCCTGATCGCAACCACTGAAGATCCAAAGTAACGTAGGTAAACCCAAGCTCCAAGAGCTTGTCAGTTATAGCAGAGGAATGCGTAAGGACCTTTCCGGCCTCTTCCCTATCGACTTCAATGCGAGCGAAGTGATCATGATCTTTGATTTTCACTTGCGCGATGCCGATCGCCTTTAACGCACGTTCAGCGTTTCTAAGCCTTTCAATTCTCTCGCCGGTTATGATTGTGCCATAAGGAAAAGAGGTGAGGAGACAAGCGACGGACGGTGCGTCAGCATTCGATAAGCCGAGTCTGCGCGCGAGGCTTCTCACTTCATCTTTGGTGAGATCGAGCAACGGCGACACGACGCCGAGTTCTCGTAGAGCTTTCAGACCTGGTCTGTAGCCATTAAGATCAGAGGCGTTTGTGCCGTCCATGACCGCAGTGAAACGTAGTTCCTCAGCCAGCTCGCGCAGCGCGCCAAAGACCAACTTCTTGCAGAGGTAACATCGTACAGGATCGTTCTGCTTCACTTCGAATACATTCAACGCATTAAGGGTGATCACAACGTGGCGAATGCCGATCTCGTTGGCGATCGCAGCCGCGTGCTCGACCTCGCCATGATGAAGTGCGCCGTTATCTACGGTTACGGCCACTGTTGCATCTCCGAAAGCCCGTTTGGCAAGCGCAGCAACGACCGAGCTATCAGCTCCGCCTGAAAATGCTATCACTGCACTGCCATGCGAGCGCATGTGTGCTACGGCCCTTTCAAGTTCAATATCTTGCTGGGTATAGTTTCTCGCTGTTTCTTTGGTGAGTCGGATCGACATTTTCACCTCTGGTTGCACTCGATACGATCTTGATATAATGCTACAGATGATAACAATTCTTGCAAAGAACTTAGCATATATATTCCATTGCACGAGTACCTTTTTACAATTTGAGCAGACGTGATGACGACGGCCAGCCGACATCCTCGCGGTAACGATGATGATAATCACAGTGACAGGTAACTGCACAGCCTCTGCGCAAGTCGAGGGCTCCTCGACTCACGGCGCAATGAATAGGGCAATTGAACGGGGACAACTTGGGCGCGTCATTGCAGCGGGCGGCTGGTCAAAGGCATAAATGAGGGCACAAACGATGGATAAGAGTGCGGAGACGAAAGCTTTTCTTATTGCAGAGGGAAGCGTGGACATTGATGAGGGCATACTTGGGCGCATTACGACTCCTGCGTCCGGGCCTGGTGCCGGATTGACGTCTTTTTTCTTTCGGTTTAACGGTCACCGGGTGCGCCTGGGAATAAAACACAACTCCCGTCTGAAGGCATCGCTTGAAGGAGATGAAGTGGTCATTCGCGACCACGAAAAAGAGATCGTCCGTGGATATCTTGAGGATGCCATTGCCCATTGCCCTGAACAAGCGTATATCACGGTAAGCGAGGTGTGTATATTCGACTGCCAGTACTGCCCGGTGCCACTTTTGGGAGGTTCGGTAAAAGACCAGAGCGATGTTGAAGCGGCGATTTCAAGAATTCTCGCCGATCCAAAGCTCGCTCATAAATTAAGAGCCATAGCGTTGACTTCCGGTGTCGAAGAGTCACCACAGCGCGAAGTTGAAAGGATCGCAGCTATCGTTCGCGCCTTAAGGGCGAAGTACGATCTCCCCATCGGCGTGTCCGTCTATCCTACCGAGAACTCCACAAAGCTCTTGAAGGACGCTGGAGCCGACGAGCTAAAGTACAACGTGGAGACGATGGATCGTCTGCTCTTCAAGACGATGTGTCCAGAGCTTTCACTCGAATTCATTATGGAAGCTCTCAAGGACGCTGTAGAGGTCTTCGGCCGAAACAAAGTCTTTTCCAATATCCTCGTCGGGTTGGGAGAGGATGATGACGCGGTCATCAACGGCATGGAAGAACTTACTAAAATAGGCGTGATCCCCATCCTCAGAGCAGTTGTCGAGCATCCCTTGCGCTCACAAACAGGCATGCGCCGACCGGATGCAGAACGGCTCTTGCGATTAGCGCGAAAAGAGCGCAAACTTCTCGACCAATACGGCCTACGAGCTGATTTGGCTCAAACGATGTGCGCTCCGTGCACGGGCTGTGATCTCGTACCGCACAGGGACGTCTAGCACTGACATACGTCCGTCCAAATGTGTGCTGCGCAGACGGGAAGAGAGCGGCATAGCCCCTAAACTGAGTTTACAACGGCTGCCCGCACCATTGGCCTTTTACGTGCGGATAAATGCACTCTCCGAGTCGCACTTAAGGCAGGTCGCACAGCTCAAGGGCGTTTAGGGCCCGGACCTGTTGCGTGATCTTTCGCAATGGAAGTGGAACTATCCGCCAGCCGGCGGCAGCGCCGCGTGGGCTTCTATATTGCTCAACGCACTGCGCCCCGAGAAATGGGCTGTTGCATGCCTCCATCCCAATATGGTGAAGGACAGCGTCGTACACGGGTGCAAGACCTTAGCGTCGTACGTCGTGCAGCGCGGCAAGATCCTCCCTCAGTGGGTAATCGCCGCATTCTGGTGGGAAAGCATAGCCGCGCAAGGGGAGATGTCTGGGAAGACCTCGCGCTCTTCATCGAGGGTTGGAAAGATCGTTTCAAAATGCGGTATCGTGGTGGATGGAGCGGGATATGAACCCCCCCAATGCGCTTCCGCGCGAGCTAGACGAAGCGCTTCTCTGGTGGTGCTTTATAGCGACTTATGGCACTCAGGAGCACTCGAGGAGCAGACCAACACCATAAGCCGCATGCTCAACCTGTCCAGCACACGCCTGGTGCCAGGAGGGCACAAAGGCCACGGCAGGCTTCCGTCCGCGGTGCAAGCAGGGATCGCCAAATATGTTTCAAGAGAGCCTGATGAAAACTAAATAACGAATGTGCGCCCGACGATCAGTGTTCAACCATCTTAGAGACTCTGTGTCGATCTCGAGATCCAGAGTGGGAAGTCTGCAGCTAGTGCTTGAAATGAACAGAACTCAGTCCGCGCCGAAAAAAAGATCCTCTCAGCTTCGCGGACAGTGTCTCACATTCACAAGTTAGCTGAGTAGTCTGTTATCCCCAATTTGTTGCCAAACGGATCTTCAAACTCGGCTGCCCGTCCGGTCGCTATCAAAAACGGCTCTGAGAAAAACTTAAGACCACGTTGCTTCAGGCGCTCGCACTCTTCTTCAACGTCGTCAACTACAAACCAGATCGTTGGTCGGGCGTCAGGGAACTGGTGCACGTCCTTCAAAATAAGTGCAGGTTCTTGACTTCCGACGGCAAATGCTATCATACCTTCATTCGAGAGATCAAATTTCACAGGAAGTCTTAGCACGCGGTTGTAAAATTCTTTGGCCGCTTTTAAGTCAGTTGCCGGCAAGAAGAAATTATCGTAGTCTCTCATTTGTGTCCCTCTTCAAATCATCCATATCGAGCTGAATGTTCATTCTCTCTTTTTCAATATTAAACTACGCTCGAGTCGATGAGCAGCCTAAGCGTTTGTGTAGTGCTCACTCACACACGCAGCTTTCGCTATATCCGAGATTCTCCGCCACGTCAGCTGGTCGCGCTAGCGGGCGAACGATGGACGCACTAATGACAGTCGCCGATCCGGCCTTGTAACGAAAACAAGCGCGTCCTGCGCACGCAGGCAGAGATTGATGCGAGGCGTTTCTGCGCCGCCCCTAGGTGTCGGAAACGTCGCTCTTTTTAGGGTGGCCAGAAGTTGTCCTCTAGACAAGATAACTTCCGCATTTTCGAATGTATCTTCATGGGTGTAGCTTATCGTTCGCTGTCGCCTGATATTGCGACAGTATTGGCTTAACCCGCGAGAGACGTAAATCGCTTTCTATGTAACTCTGATTTGTGATTGTCGTGTGAAGACGGAGGATTTGGGACTTTCTAAGGCATTTTTTCGAGGAGGGGAGGCATCGAGAAAAACCGGCTAGAAATCAAAGGAAATCGAAAAAAGGAACAAAGAATCTACGAGATTTCTTCTTAACTATCTCAAAGCCCGACGTATCACTTGTAGGCTGCCCGAAGTTCCAAAGAGCTGTTAAAAAAGAGGAATAAATCGCCTTTATTCAACGATAGTTCACGAAGGGACCACAACGGCGTCCACAACCAAGTCATATTCTTCATCCTCATCAAAGTCGTGGATCCGCACCTTTTCCACCTCTGAACCCCCGGATACTTCCACAAGCTCTGCCTGTTTCAAATGTTTAATGTCGGACCGTTTTACCTGAGTCTTTAATTCATCATTCACCGAGAGCTCTTGCAAGGGTGACAGCAAAATCACCCGACCTGTTACCTTCGTCAGTTCGAGCGCAAATTCAACGCTGTTTTGATCGAATTCCACGACCAAAACGCGCTTGTCACGAAACTGCTCAGGATGCTCGTAACCACTGAACACACCCTTCCCGACGAATTCCGCAAGGCCTATGACGTTCGTTACATCGCTGGCAGGGCAGGCGAAGCGTGTTTCACCGAGCTCTATAGGTCCTTTTTTCCCTTCCCGGAAGTTTTTGATCGCCTCGTGGAGCGCATCTGCGGCTAGGTTGGAGCAGTGCATCTTGATAGGGGGCAACCCTTCGAGCTCGCCAGCCACATCTTGCCGGGTTATCTTCATTGCTTCATCGAGGGTCTTTCCCTTTGCAATTTCGGTAATCATACTGCTCGTTGCGACTGCTGAACCACACCCGAACGTCTTAAACTTGATATCCTCGATCTTGCCGTCATCGTCGACTTTGATGTAGATATCCATCAAATCCCCGCATACAGGGTTTCCGACCCGTCCCACGGCAACACCCTTGCCTTCGAGGGTGCCGACATTCCGCGGATTCTTGAAGTGATCCAACACCTTCAGTGTATATTGCGTGCTCTTTGGCATTACATACCCACCTCTGTCTTTGTAAGTGGCGACATGTCACGGAGTCGTTTCACGATACCCGGCAGCGCTTCAACGAATGCGTCGATGTCTGCTTCTCTCGTGAATCGTCCCATCGTGATTTCCAACGACCCGTGTGCCTCCTCGTGCAACAATCCCAGTGACATCAAGGTGTGACTCGGCTCGAGTGTCTGTGACGAACACGCGGACCC
>Ga0208034_1000173_pt1 | contig 60064 bp, 49 predicted proteins | sample June2015DPH_8_10_FD_184699 | JGI IMG/M metagenome (GOLD analysis project Ga0208034, IMG submission 184699) | Peatland microbial communities from SPRUCE experiment site at the Marcell Experimental Forest, Minnesota, USA - June2015DPH_8_100... | ecosystem: Environmental > Terrestrial > Soil >...
GACTTGACGATCAAGGACAGCGACCTCGCGGTGGCGACCCATGGCCGTGGTTTCTGGATCCTCGACGACATCACGCCGCTGCGTCAGTTGGACGAAAGAGTTGTTGCCAGCAATGCCTTTCTGTTCGCGCCGGAGCTGACCTATCGGGTTCGCTGGGACACCAACAGCGACACGCCTCTGCCACCGGACGAGCCCGTGGGCCAGAATCCGCCGGATGGAACCATCTTCAACTATTACTTGAAGTCAGCCGCTGTTGGCCCGGTTATGCTCGAAATCCTCGATAGTGCGGGCACTGTGGTGCGGCGATATTCCAGTGCCGACCCCATCCCTCCGCCTGACCCTGAGCTGTCGATTCCGGCGTATTGGCTGCGACCGCCGCAAGCCTTGTCCAGCGCGGCGGGAATGCATCGTTTTGTCTGGGACATGCATTACGCGCCGGTGCCAGGGATGAAGCCTTACTATCCGATGGCTGCGATTCCTCGCAACACCGCTCCGGCGCCGACTTCGCCATGGGTCATGCCGGGCAAGTACAGCGTGGTTCTCACGGTTGATGGACAGCGGTACACGCAGCCGTTGGCGATCGAAATGGATCCTCGCGTCAAGACCTCGGCCGCCGATTTTCAAAAGCAGTTCGAGTTGTCAAAGCAGATCTACGACGACTTGCTAGTCCTGCAGCCGGTGGTGGACAGGGCGGCGTCGGCGCTGACCAAGTTGAAGTCGATGCGCGAAAAGGCAAGCGAACCGGAGGCTGTCAAGATTGACGCTGCCATTCAGGAATTGCAATCTCTGCAAGGAACAGGGGGGCGCCGCAGACGGGGGGCGCAAACGGATAGCCTCTCTGGAGTGCGCGGCTCCCTCATGGAATTGTTGTCTATGCTGCAGGAAGTGGACGCAGCGCCAACCACGCAGGCAACGCAAGCCGTTCCCAAAGTACATCAGTCGGCGAGATCGCTAGTGGAGCGCTGGCAGCAGTTCGCGAGCAAACAGTTGGCGCCGCTGAAGCTGCAGCCCTGAAAGGCTATTCCGCCAGAAGCGCCTTCGTGATTTCACGCCACTCGTGCTCCAGCGAGCTTTGCGGAGGCTCTTTGCCGGCGCGACCATACCAATAGGAGGCATTGGAGGAGTCGCCTTCCTTGCGATGCAGATAGGCGTGGACCCACGCGGCGCGGGGACTTTCGTCCCGCTGCGCCGATTCGTGGGCCGTCTTCCAATCCCCCTTAGCGTCCCACCACAACGCCGTGAGCGCATGATCCAGCGCACGGGACGGACCGTCGCGCTCTAACGATTCGCGGAAGTCATCGAACGTCATGTCCCTATTCACGTTCACACCGTAGAGTATCGCAGATCGCGAAAAGAAAGTTTGCTTTCACAACATCCTGCGCGTTTCCAGCGCTGGTTCAGTGCAAACCCTCGCGCCTCGTCGCCGTCCAATCAGAGGCAAGAAATTATGGGAGACGAAGAATGGCTAACCAAAAATATGTTGTAGATGCGCTAGAAGACTTGATTGCAGTTGCCCGCGATGGGCAGAACGGCTACCGTGACGGCGCTGAACATGCGAAGGACCCGCAGTTACGCAGGTTCCTGGAGTCCGTGAGCCTGGCGCGGGCCAAGTTCGCGGGAGATTTGGAGAGCTACGCGGTGCGCCTGGGCAAGGGGGACGTCGACCGCTCTGGCAGCGTGAAGGGCGCGATTCAGCGTGGCTGGACCGACCTGAAGGGGAACCTGGGCGGCGGCGACGATTCCATTCTGTCGTCTATGGAAAGCGGCGACAGCTACTCCAAACACCGCTACAAGAAGTACGTCAACGACAATAAACTTCCCGACGATATTCTCGAGACCATAAGGATCCAGCAGCAGACAATTGCCGCAACGCTCGATCGCGTTCGTGCCATGCGGCAGAATCGAAAAGCAGCGTAAAGAATTCCAACCCGCGGATCACGCGGATGACGATGTGCCCGTCATTCGCGTCGTCCGTGGTCATCTCGAATCTACAGTTTGTTCAATCCGTCCAGGCAGGCCAACCCTGACGATTGCGCTCAAAATCCCACCAAAACCGGCTCGGGTTGTAACTCTATTCCAAACTCATTCAGGACGCCGGCCTGAATTTCGTCTTTCAGCGCGATGATGTCGGCTGCGGTGGCGCCGCCGCGATTGACGATGGCCAATGCGTGCCGCCGCGAGATACCCGCTGCACCCTTGCTGTAACCCTTGGAGAATCCGGCCTGCTCGACCAGCCAGGCGGCGGGCAGCTTGCGAAAGCCGTCGCGGGTGGGATAGCTGGGCAGTTGCAGTCCGCGTGACTCCAGCCGCGCCGATAACTCTTCGAAGAACGCCTGCGGCACAATGGGGTTCTTGAAGAACGACCCGGCGCTGCGCGCATCTTCATCGCCGGGAACGATAAGCATGGCCTTGCGGTGGCGGATTTCGCGCACGGCAGCTCTGACTTCCGCCAGCGTAGGATCGCCTGTGCGCGAGGCGAAGAACTTCCGCAAATCGGCGTAATCAACACTCGGCTTACTACCCTGCTGCAACGCGAACGATACTTGCAGAATGATGTAACGGTCGCGCTCCGTCGTATTGAAGATGCTGGAGCGGTAGGTGAAACTGCACTCCGCGTTGGAGAGGGTCTGGATTTGCAAAGACCGCAAGTCGAGAACTCTAACCTCGCGAATGGTCTGGGAGACTTCCTGGCCATAGGCGCCGACATTCTGCACCGGCGTGCCGCCGACCGTGCCGGGAATACCGCTCAAGCACTCCAAACCGGCGCAGTTGGCGTCCACGGTTTGTGCCACCAGCGTGTCCCAATTCACGCCCGCACCGGTAATGAAAAGCGGATTTTTGCGCGGCGGCGTGCAGCTTGACGAGCCGGAGATCGCGACCTTGAGCACCAAGCCGGCGAAGCCTTTGTCGGCGATGACGAGGTTGCTGCCACCGCCAAGCACGAACAATGGCAACTGACGCGAGCGGGCAAACTCTACCGCTTCGATTACCTCGGCTTCACCGTGGGCTTCGGCGAAATAGCGCGCCGGGCCGCCCACGCCGAGCGTGGTGAAGGGAGCCAGAGCAACCTGTTCGCGAATGAGCATGGGCGCAAAGCCAATATATATGCTCAGGCAAGTTGCGGGGACGTCAGTCCTTCAGGATCTGGCGGGCGATGACCAGCCGCTGAATTTCGCTGGTGCCTTCGCCGATGGTGCAGAGCTTGACATCGCGGTAAAACTTCTCGGCGGGATAGTCCTTGATAAATCCGTAGCCGCCGTGAATCTGCACTCCTTCGTTGGCGCACTTCACCGCGACCTCGCTGGCATACAGCTTGGCCATGGAAGACTCCAGCGTGGTCTTCATGCCGGCATCTTTCATCGCGGCCGCGCGATGCGTCAGCAGGCGGGCGGCATCGATTTCCGTGGCCAGGTCGGCAAGCTTGAAAGCGATTGCCTGGAACTGGCTGATCGGCTGGCCGAACTGCTTGCGCTCCTTGGAATACTTCAGCGCCGCTTCATAAGCGCCTTGCGCTATGCCCAGCCCCAGCGCGGCGATGGAGATGCGGCCTCCATCCAAAACTTTCATCGCGTCAACGAATCCGTGGCCTTCCTGGCCCAGCAGATTCTCGGCAGGAATTTCGCAGTCTTCGAAGATCAGCTCGGAAGTGTCGCTGGCCCGCAGACCCAGTTTGTTTTCCTTCTTGCCGGAGCGGAATCCCTTGGCGCCTTTCTCCACTACGAACGCCGACAGCCCGTGGGTGTGCGCCGTTTTATCGGTCACCGCAACCACAACCGCCACGTCAGCGTAGTGGCCATTGGTGATGAACGTCTTGGTGCCGTTCAGCACCCAGTTCTTACCCCGACGCACAGCCGAGCAGCGCGCGCCGCCCGCATCCGAGCCTGCGCCCGGCTCCGTCAGGCCCCACGCCCCGATGAATTCGCCGGTGGCTAGCTTGGGAACATATTTCCGCCTTTGCTCCTCGTTGCCGGCAATGAAGATGTGATTGGAACACAGCGAAGTGTGCGCGGCCACGATGATGCCTACCGACCCGTCCACGCGCGATAGTTCTTCGATGGCGGTGACATATTCGATATAGCCCATGCCGGCGCCGCCGTACTCGGCGGGGAAAATGGTGCCCATCAGGCCCAGCTTGCCCAACTCTTTGATGGTCTCCAGCGGGAAGGTACCGGGTTCGTCCCACTTCATCACGTTGGGCGCAATCTCGCGCTCCGCGAAGTCGCGCACCATTTTCTTTAATTGCAGTTGTTCGTCCGAGAGCTGGAAATCCAAACCGTTCCTCCTAATAGCGGAAGGCGTGCTCCACCCACCCCTTCAAATCATCGCAACATCCTCGCCATGTGTTGCGTGCCCTGCACCAATCCCAGCGACCAGTTCGCACCATTGATAAAGAAGTTCGGGAAGAGCCCGATAACCACTGTGCCGACCGCGGTGATGGTCAACGCCAAGCGCATTGCGGGGCTGGTTCTTACCGGCTCGGCATCGATGGGCTGACGCATGAGCATCGAGTTGGCAATGCGCATGTAATAGTAGAGGCCCACCACCGAATAAAGTACACCGATGGCAGCCAGCGCGTAATGGCCGGTCTGAATGAGCGCCAGGAAGATGAAGTACTTGCCCCAGAAGCCCGCCAGTGGCGGAATTCCAGCCAACGAGAGCAGAAAGATCAGCATCAGGATGGCTTCAGTCGGCGCCTTGAAGTACAGGCCCGCGATGTCGTCGATTGTGTCGCCGATGATGTTGCGCCGCCGCAGCGAGGTGATCACCGCGAACGCCCCCAAGTTCATGAAGGTGTACACCAGCAGGTAAATCATGATCGCCATGATACCGGTGGAGTTGGTTTGCCCATCGCTGGCGATCAGGCCCAGCAGCATGTAGCCGACGTGGGCGATGGAAGAGTACGCCAGCAACCGCTTCAGGTTGTCCTGCGTGATCGCCGCCAGGTTGCCGCCGGTCATAGTCGCTACGGAAACGAAGATCAGCAGTGGAACATACATCGCGCGCAGCGGATAAAGTCCGAAGAGAAAGATGCGCAGCAGCATCGCCCATGCGGCGGACTTCACCGCCACCGACATGAACCCGGTAATGCTGGTGGGCGCGCCTTCGTACGCGTCGGGCGCCCACTGGTGGAACGGCACGGCAGCAATCTTGAACAGCAGTCCGGTGGTGGTGGCCAGCAGCGCAAAGATGACCACGGGATCGTTCGGCCGGGTTGCAATCACTTCCTGTAACTTTTGTGCAATCTGCCCCAGGTTGGTGCTGCCGGTCAGGCCGTAGAAGAGCGACAGTCCATAAGCGAAGATTCCCGACGAGAATGCGCCGAGGAGCAAGTACTTCAGCGCGGCTTCATTCGACCGCTTATCGCGCCGCAGGAAACCGACCAGCACGTAGGTCGAGATGGCCATCAGCTCCAGGCCGATGAAGATCAGCACGATGTCATAGCCGGCGGCCATGCACATCATTCCAACCACCGAGAGAAGCATGAGCGCATAAAACTCGCCGTGGTTCTCGTGCTCGATCTCGAGATACCGCATGGACATCAGGATGGCGATGCCCGCGCCCACCAGAAACAGATAGAAGAAATAGATGGCGAAGCGATCGACCACCAGCGAGCCCATGAACCCGGTGAAGGTGGCGATTGCGATGCCTTGCTTTTCCGCGGCGTGATAGACGACATGGAGCTTGACCACCGCGACCGACGAAAACGCCACGCCGATCAATGCAGTGATGGCGTTTACTCGCTTCCACTGCTGCGGCAGCATCAGGTCAATCATCAGGATGCCGAGCGCAAACACCGTCAGCATCAGCATCGGCAACGCGAGCAGATAGTCGGTGCTTGAGTAAGACAAGGAAAACGTTGTCAGCGAGGTGGTCACTAGTTCATCCTCACTTGCCGAGTGCGGCCGGAGCCGCCGCTAAATTGGCTTTCGCCGTATTCACGGGGACGGGCTTTTGCTTTGCCGCCACTCCCGGCATCTGCCCGTCTCCGGTGGTTGCAGGCTTCTGCGTCTCTGGCGCTTTAGGCGGTTCAGGCAGCGGAGTCGCCGCCTCCGGATTCGGATTCACAGGCTGGGCGGCAACCACTGGCTTCGTCAGTCCGGGATAATCGGGGCGCACGGTTGCGACCAGGTTATTGACCGGAGTGGAGAGAATCTGGAAGAACGGCTTGGGATACAAACCAATCCAGAAGGCGACGATCACCAGCGGAATGAACGTGGCCAGTTCCCTTCCCGAAAGGTCCAGCAGCTTTTCGTTTTTCGGATTGTTCACCGGGCCGAAAAATACGCGCTGGTACAGCCACAGCAAGTACGCCGCGGCCAGAATCACTCCCGGCACCGCCCATGCCGCCCACACCTTGTTCTCCATGAACGTGCCCTGCAGAATGGTGAACTCGCCGACGAAACCGTTGAGCAATGGCAGTCCCATCGAAGACATGAACATGATGAGTGTGATGGTGGCGTAAACCGGCATGACGTTAGAGATGCCGCCGTACTCCGCAATCTCGCGCGTGTGCCGCCGTTCGTACAGAATGCCGACAATCAAGAACAGCGCGCCGGTGGAAATGCCGTGGTTGATCTGTTGCAGCACCGATCCGCTCAGTCCCAGCGGGCTGAGGGCGAAGATGCCCAAGGTGCAGAAGCCGAGGTGGCTGACCGACGAGTACGCCACCAGCTTCTTCATGTCCTTCTGCATCAGCGAAACCAGCGCGCCGTAGATGATGGCGATCAGCGAAAGCACGATCACGAACTGGCGCACCCATGGTGTCATCGAGACCGCGGGGAAGAACGGCAGCGAGAAGCGGATCAGGCCGTACGTTCCCATCTTCAGCAGGACGCCCGCCAGGATAACGGAGCCGGCGGTTGGCGCTTCCACGTGGGCGTCGGGCAGCCAGGTGTGAAACGGGAACATCGGCACCTTGATGGCGAAGCCGACAAAGAACGCGAAGAACAGCCAGATGGCCGCATGCCCGCCGATTTTCGGCGCCGTGGCGTAGAGATCAGGCAGGTAGAAGGTGTACACGCCGGTCAGAGTGTGGTGATGGAAGTACAGGAACAGGATGCCGAGCAGCATCAGCACCGAACCGAACAAGGTGTACAGGAAAAACTTAATCGCGGCGTAGAGCTTGCGCGGGCCGCCCCAGATGCCGATCAGCAGGTACATCGGCACCAGCATGGCCTCCCAGAAGACGAAGAACAAAAACATGTCGTTGGCCATGAAGACGCCGAGCATGCCCGTCTGCAATACCAGAAACCAAACGTAGTATTCCTTCACCCGCTCCTGGATGGCGTTCCACGACGACAGAATCGAGACGGCCCCGAGCAGCGTGGTCAGCATGATCAGCAGGAACGATATGCCGTCGATGCCGATCACGTAGCCGGAGCCGATGGACGGGATCCAGTTGTTGGGTGCGCCCTCGACGAACTGGAAGCCGGCGCGGTCCTTCAGCGCCCAGAACCACGGGACCAGCGGCAGCGACACCGCAAATCCCAGGAAGCCGAAGATGTTGCCGATCCAGCGGATGGCGTCCTTGTTCTCCTTCGGCACCAGCATGAGGAGAATTGCGCCCACCAGCGGCGTGAATAAAATTATCGAAAGAATGTGGTTGTACATTTTTTATAGCTCTCAGCTCCGACGGGTGCCCCACCCTTGTCGCCGTCTTTTGGCGACAGGGTGGGCTCTACCACTTGACTACGTAATAAAAAACAAATCCCACTAATCCAGCCACCATCACCAGCGCGTACCACTGCACCAGGCCCCACTGCACCAGACGCACCGGATACGAAGCCAGCCGCGTCACCATGGCCACTCCATTTACGAAGAGGCCGTCAATAATCCATTTGTCCCAAAGCACCGACAGCGTGCCGCTCATGCGCGTGGACCAGCCGGCGCCGTTGACCGCGCCATCAATCACGTTGGCGTCGAACTTCCACATGGCGTCGCCCAGACCCATGGCACCCAGGCGCACCGGTCCCACTTTGCGGCGCCCGGTGAACACCCAGTCGTAGATTTCGTCCACGTACCACTTGCGGAAGAGTGTCTTGTAAAAGCGCGGCGAGATTTCCTGAATCGGCTCTTTGTAGCCCTTGTCGGCCTTCTTGTAAGCGCGCTGCGCCAGGAACCAGCCCACCAACGCTGCGCCCACCGAGGCGAACATCAGGGTGTACTCCATCGGATCGGTATGCTCCACCTGCTGCTCGCCGGCGGCCACTTGCGCGGCCTTGCCCCCCTCTTCCAGTACCACCGCTTCTTTGGCGAACACCGGCTCGAGGAATTTCTCGAAGCGATTCGAGCCGCCCAGGCTGTGCGGCATGCCGAGGAATCCGGCGCCGATGGAGCAGATCGCCAGGATGACCAGCGGTACCGTCATTGTCTTGGGCGATTCGTGGATGTGGTGTTCCACTTCGTGATTCATGCGCGGCTTGCCGAAGAACGTCAGATAGATCAGCCGGAACATGTAGAACGAGGTCATCAGCGCGGTCAAGAACGCGATGTACCAGAGATACCGGTAAGCGCCCGCCTCGCGCGACCACGTCTCCCACAGAATCGCGTCCTTGGAAAAGAATCCCGCGAACGGTGGGGCGCCGGCGATGGCCAGCGTGGCAATCAGCATGGTGCCGAAGGTGGTCTTGATCTTTCCCCCGAGCGCTCCCATGTGCTGCATTTCCTGCTGGCCGCTCATGGCGTGAATCACCGAGCCGGCCCCGAGGAAGAGTAGCGCCTTGAAGAACGCATGCGTGAAGACATGAAAGACGCCAGCAGCAAAGGCGCCCACGCCGAGCGCCAGGAACATGTATCCCAACTGCGAGACCGTGGAGTACGCCAGCACGCGCTTGATGTCGTTCTGCACCAGGGCGATGGTTGCGGCAAAGATTGCTGTCAGCGCGCCGATGATGGCGACGGTCTTCATCGCATTCGGCGCCAGCACGAACAGCGCATTGGACCGTGCCACCATGTACACGCCCGCCGTCACCATGGTCGCAGCGTGGATGAGCGCGGAAACTGGCGTCGGACCTTCCATCGCGTCCGGTAACCAGACATACAACGGGAACTGCGCCGACTTCCCGCAGGCACCCACGAACAGCAGCAGACAGGCAGCGGTGATCACGGGATCGCCGATGTGGAATTGTCCGCTCCGCGCCAGCAGGTTGACCTTGGTGTACTGCATCGAGCCGAAGTACCAGGCAATGGTGAACATGCCCAGGATGAATCCCGCATCGCCGATGCGATTGACGATGAACGCCTTGTTAGCGGCGGTCGAGGCGGAGTGGCGCTGGAAGTAGAAGCCGATCAGCAGGTACGAGCACAGACCCACGCCCTCCCAGCCCACAAACGTCACGGCATAGTTATTGGCCAGGATGAGTGTCAGCATGGAGAACATGAACAGGTTCATGTAGCCGAAGAAGCGGTAGTAGCCGCCTTCGTGCCCCATGTAGCCGATCGAATAAATGTGGATCAGCATGCCCACGCCGGTCACGAACAGCAGCCAGATCGAGGACAGCGGATCGAGCAGAAAGCCGGCATCGGCGCGGAACTCGGCAATCCTGCCGCCATGCGCAACATAGTTGAGAGAGGCGTCGCCGGTGCCCATCCAGGTGTACAGCACCTTCTCGAAGGGCTTGCCGGGACTGGCGGCGCTATAGCCGGTGTACTGCCAGACGGCGACACACGCCCACGCGAACGCCAGCACAACCAAGCCGACGCAAACGCCGTTCACCGCCTGCTTCGACAGCTTGCGGCCAAAGAAGAACATGCAAACCGCGCCGATGGCGGGAAACAGCGGAATCAACCAGATGTGGTCAAGAAAGAACATGTGAACTCTCGGCTCTCGCCTCGGAGCTGTCAGCTATCGGCTGTCAGCCGTCAGTGAATCTCGCTATTCGCTATTCGCCCTTTGCTTTTCGCTTCAAGATGAACTGAACTTCATGTGTCATCCTGAGCGCCGGAGTCGAAGGACCCCTATCCTTGCGAAAAAACTTCCTTCGCCGCGTTTGTCATCCCGAGCGAGGACTTCAGTCCGAATCGAAGGACCTGCTTTTCTGCCGTCCCTACGGGACTCGAATTTCTTATGCACACACACCCAGCGCTGAAGCGCTGGGCTAAGCTCTTTCGTCCCGCTTCGCAGGACTGGATCATCGTCGCCCAAACCAAAATTCGAAAGAACAGTTAATGGCACATCGGCCAAACCAAATCTCAAACAACACTTCGCGGACACATCGTCCCGACTCAAACTGACTACTGGCTACTGACAACTGCCTTTTCACCACTTCAATAAATCCACTTCGTCCACGTTCACCGTCTCCTTGTTGCGGAAGAAGGCGATGATGATGCCGAGGCCGACTGCGGCTTCGGCGGCCGCATCGGTAATCACGAAGATAGCGAACACCTGCCCATGCAATCCCCACAACCGCGAGAACGCCACCAGATTCAGGTTCACGGCATTCAGGATCAACTCAATCGACATCAGGATGATGACCACGTTGCGCCGCGTCAGCACGCCGATGGTGCCAATGATGAACAGCGCCGCCGCAACCACGAGGTAATGCATGGTGGTGATCTCAGTCATAAATCAACCTTCGGACTCCGAACCCTTGGGCTTACGCGTCTTTTGTCTGAGGCCGTGGACAAGCAGCCGGTCGGTCCGCACTTTTACCGTGATCGTGGTCCACACCGGACCGACGCTCACAGATACCCGGCTACCGTACGATGGCTTCAGTTCGAACTTGCTCTGTGCCATGCGGCCTCCGTTCAAATCCTCTTCTTCGCCATGACCACCGCGCCCACGATGGCCACCAGCAGCAGCAGCGACGCAATTTCAAACGGCAACATGTAATTGCCGTATAGCCAGACGCCAATCTGCTGCGTGTTGTCGGCCTCAAGGCCGCGATAACTCTGATAGAAAGCCGACGGAAACACGCCGCGGCCGGTGCGATACACGAACGCCAGCAATCCGCCCAGCGCCAGCGCGGCAATTGTTGCCACGATCCACTGCTTGTTGAACTGGTACTCGCGGATGTTCTGCTCCAGGTTCACCAACATGATGACGAACAGGAACAGCACCATGATTCCGCCGGCGTAGAGCACGATCTGCACCGCAGCCACGAATGGCGCGTACAGCATCAGGTAAAAGCCAGCCAGCGCGAGCAGGGTCACGATCAACGACAGCGCCGCGTGCACCGGATTCCGCCGCGTGATCACCGCGATGGCCGACACGATGGCAGTGATCGCCAGAAAGTAGAAGAAGAATGGTGTGGCGACAGGTGTCATATCAGCACTTAGCACTTAGCAATTAGCAATTAGCAAAACCCTAACCTGTGTCATCCTGAGCGAGGCGCTTCAGCGCCGAGTCGAAGGACCCCTATCGTTACGAAAAAACCTTCGTTCCTCGCGTTTGTCATCCCGGGCGAGGACTGGAGTCGAGGGACCTGCTTTTCTGCCGTCCCCGGGGGACTCGTTTCCCCTTATCACGCCCACCCAGCGCTGAAGCGCTGGGCTAAGCTCTGCCGTCCCGCTTCGCGGGACTGGATCATCGTGGTGCCGACGCAAATCTCACAAAACAGATCAGCGGCACACCGTGACAAAAAACTGACTACTGACTACTGACTACTGGCTACTGACTACTGCTTCACTTCGCGTACCTCACCGGCTCTGGCCCGCGTTCCAGCGCTGCCTGGTCCAGCACCATGCCCTCGCGGCTGTAGAGCGCCATCTCGTAATCCTGAGTCAGCTCCAGCGCATCGGTCGAGCAAGCCTCTTCGCACAGGCCGCAGAACATGCAGCGGCTCAGGTCGTAGGTCCACGAGACGACCTCTTTGCGCTTGGTCGCCGGGTTGCGTTCGCCCTTTACCACGATGAGTTGCTCGGGACAGGCCAGCGCGCACAGGTTGCAAACGATGCACAACGACTCGCCGGTATCGGGATTCGAGTTCAAGCGCGGCTGCCCGCGAAAGCGCTCGAAGATCACCGGCCGCTCCAGCGGATACTGCTCAGTGATCGCCTCGCTGGGTGGTTGATAGTGGAACGTCACCTTGAGGCCCTTTATCAGGTCAACCAATAAGATTTTGCGCACCAGCGGAGTCAGTTTCACTGCAGCACCCCCGTGATCGCGGCCGATAGTTGCGGCATCAGGCCCCAAAGCGCGGTGGCAATCAGCACGCCCAAGCCGGTCGGCAGCAGTACCTTCCAGCCCACCTTCATGAGCTGGTCGAAGCGGTAGCGCGGGAACGTTCCGCGATACCAGATGTACAAGTACATGAAGAAAGCGACTTTCACGACAAACCAGTAAATGTCTTGTACGCGGACGCTCACCGCCGGCACTAGAAGTACTAACCCGACAAATCCCAGCAGCGCGCCGAACGTGCCCAGGCCAATTGTCTGAATCCGAAACTGTGGAATCTTCGGCATGCGTATGGTTCCCAGGAAGCACCCGGCCGCGAGCACGAAGAATGTCAGCGCCGGAAGAAACGAGAACGCCATGTCCCAGGCCGGCCCGCCCAGCAGGTTGGGAAAGGGCCGCATCCATCCGCCCAGCCACAGCGTCACCGCAATCGACGACACCGCAAGCATGGCCGAGTATTCCGCCAGAAAGAACAGCGACCAGCGAAAACCGCTGTACTCGGTGTGAAATCCCGCGACCAGCTCCGATTCCGCTTCCGGCAGATCGAAGGGAGCGCGGTTGGTCTCCGCCACCATCGCGATCGCGAACACCGCAAAGGCGAGGAAGCCCAGCGGGAAAAATTTGAAGATGAACCAAGTATGCTGGCTGGCCTGCGCTTCCACGATACCGATCATGCTCAGCGTGCCGGTACCCGTTTGCAGGCTGGTCATGAGCACGGCGGAGACAATCGCCAGTCCCATAGCAATTTCGTACGAGACCATCTGCGCGCTCGAGCGCAGCGAGCCCATCAGCGGGTAATGCGAGTTCGACGACCACCCAGCCATGATGATGCCGAGCACGCCCAGCGACGACACGCCCAGCATGAAAAGAACGCCGATGTTCATGTCGGTGACGGCGTGGGTGCGGCCGAACGGCACCACCAGAAACGTGGTGAACGCGGTCATCGTCACCACCACCGGCGCGCTCCAGAACACCAGCTTGTCGGCGTCGTGGGGAATGATGTCTTCCTTGATCAGCAGCTTGAGGGCGTCGGCAAAGGGCTGCAGCAATCCGTGCGGGCCTACGCGCATGGGGCCAAGCCGAATCTGCATGTGCGCCAGAATCTTGCGCTCCAGCCAATTCATGCAGAGCACAGCCACCGAAACTCCGACGATCACCAGCAGGATGTAAATCGTAGCCCAGAACAGGTTGCCTGCTTCGCCTGGGGTCGTGCCCGTACTCAGATAGCCTTTGATGTACTCGATCATTAGCGGTCCACCTCCCCGAGCACGATGTCGAGCGTGCCGATGACCGCGACCACATCGGCCACCAGTAAGCCGCGCACCATCTTGTCGAGGGCTTGCAGATTGACGAACGATGGAGGACGCACCCGAATGCGATAAGGCTGCGTGGAAGCGTCGCTCACGATGAAATATCCCAGCTCGCCCTTGGGCGCTTCGATGGAGTGATAAACCTCGCCCACCGGCGGCTTGATCACCTTGGGCACCTTGGCCATGATCGGCCCTTGCGGAAGTCCATCCACCGCCTGACGAATGATGCGCACGGCTTGGCGCATCTCCTCGATGCGCACCAGGTACCGGTCGTAGGTGTCGCCGTGCAGCCCCGTCGGAATCTTGAAATCAAAGTCTTTGTACGACTCGTACGGCTGGGCCTTGCGCAGGTCCCACTTCACGCCGCTGGCGCGCAGCACCGGACCGGTGACGCCCAGCGCGATGCAATCTTCCGGATTCAGAATGCCGACGCCCTTGGTGCGCTCCACCCAGATGCGGTTGGTGGTCAACAGTTCTTCGTATTCGTCGAGCTTGGGCAGGAAGAAGTCGCAGAACTTCTTGCAATCCTGCTCGAAGCCTTCATAGGCTTCGTAGATGCACCCGCCGATACGGAACGCATGCGTGGTGAGGCGCGCGCCGCAATACTTTTCGAAGATCTTCAGCACCTCTTCGCGGTCGCGGAAGCAGTAGAAAAGCGGCGTAATCGCGCCGATATCGAGCGCGTGCGTGCCCAGCCAAACCTGGTGGCTGGCGATGCGGCACAACTCGGTGAGGATGACGCGAATGTATTGCGCCCGCGGCGGGGCTTCCACGCTGAGCAGCTTCTCCACGGCCTCGCAGTAGCCCAGTCCATTAGAGACCGCGGCGACGTAATCCATGCGGTCCACATAGGGATTGAACATCGCGTAGGTGCGGTTCTCCGCAATTTTCTCTACGCCGCGATGCAGGTAGCCGATGACGCACTCGGTGCCTAGGACTTTCTCGCCGTCCAGCTTCAGGATGACGCGCAACACGCCGTGGGTGGACGGATGCTGCGGCCCCATGTTGAGGACGAGCTCCGTCGCATCCAGGAAGGTTTCGTCCTTGGTATCGAGGTCGAGATAATCGGTTCGTTCGCTCATTGTCCACTCTCGATGCCCAGGTTGATCTGCACCCATTCCTGGTCCTGCTGCAGAATTGGGTAATCCTTGCGCAGCGGGTGGCCCTTCCATCCGTCGGGCAGGAGAATGCGCTTCAGGTCAGGGTGCCCGTCGAACTCGATGCCGAACATGTCGAAGACCTCGCGCTCCAGCCAGTTTGCCGTCTCCCAAATTTCCACGGCCGTGCGAAGATGCTCGCCGTCCTTGATCTGGGTCTTCACCCGCACGCGCTGGTTGTGGTGAAACGAATACAGGATGTAAACGATGTCAAACTGCGCCTCCCGCTTGGGATAGTGCACTGCGGTGATGTCCACGCAGTAGTCGAACAGCTCGTCATGGCGCATGTGCAGCAGGATTTCATACACGATTGAGCTGTCCACGACCAGGTACTTCTGACCGAGGTACGTGCTGGCCTCTTTGACTCCGGAGCCGTATTGGCTGCGCAGACGCGTGACCAGCTCTGCCTCCCAAGGCTCTGGCTTGGGCCCTTCAGGCTTTGGTGCGGGCTTTGCAGCTGCCGGAGCCGCCGGCTTGGCGGCAGCGGGGGCAGTTGGCTTTTCGCCGGTCGCAGGAACGACTGGTTTGGCAGGCTCAGTGGCCTTGGCAGCGGCCATGGCAGCGGCGGCGGGCTTGGCGGGCTCAGCGCTCTTGGCCGCGGACGGCGCCTCCGCCTTGGCAGCAGGCACGCTCGGTGGCGGAACTGTTGGCGCAGCAGAACTTGGGGATGTTTCGGCGGACGCCTTGGCGCCCGATCCTGCTCCCTCGCCAGACGCAACCGGTGCGCCCGCCGGGGAGGCTGGTTCAGGAGAGACTGGGTCGGTTTCTTTGGTTTCTTCGGGCACTGCTATGCCTCTCTGAGGTACCCCTTCCGCTGTTGTCAGCGACCTTTAATTTGTAACAGCTTCCGGGTCTTATCATCTTGTGCGAAGGTCACGCCACACTGTGATGATGATCACATTGTTGCGCGAGTCCGACAAACTGGCGTCCGGGTGCGGGCCCGTGTCAACGGCGCCTGATGGTTCTCCACGCTTTGGGCCTCGAGTACTCTGTTTCGATTCGCCCCCATGTTCGCTTGGGATAACTCCAATCGGGCCGCACCCCGGGGCCATCCAGCGCAACCGAATTCGTGTGTTAAACTTAGGCGTTTCGCTACCTAATTCCAACAATCATGCTCTTCTCCAAAGAATATGTGGGCTATCTGGCGCGCGAAGTCACCAACAAGCTCATCGCGGGCGAGTTCATCGAAACCGCGGAAAAGTCGGAGGTGACTGCCCGCGTCAACGCCGCCCTGCTCGAGGAACTCATGCTGGAAGACCGCATCAACGACGAAGTCCGCATCATCCTTGAGACCTACGCCGACGAAATGAACCGCAGTGGCGCCAATTACCAGGAAATGTTCAAGAAAATCAAGAATGAGCTGGTACGGAAGTACAAGGCGGTGCTATGAGGCTCAGCCGCGAGAAGATCAATAAGCTGGCGCATGCCGTGGCCGACACCCTCGCCGAGCTGGACAACGTGGACTTCATCGAGGACCGCAATAGCATCCGCCTGGAAGCGCGCCGCGTACTGGAACTGCTGATGGCCCAGGAAGCCAGGATCGACGCTGCCGCCCGGCAGAAGATCGAAAGCCAGCGCCGCACCATCCTCGAAGGTTCCCAGGAATGGGACATCCTCTACCGCAAGTACTACAACGAAGAAGTGAAGAAGCTGGGAATCTGACGGCAGTGGCCAGTGGCCAGTGGCCAGTCGACGCCTCCTATAATCGTCCTAGCATGTCCGGTGGTTTTCCTCGGTCCGTCAGCAGCAACGAGATGAAACGCCTCGCCTCCGAGGCGGGCTTCGATCTCGCCGGCATAGCCGGAGTGGCCGACACCGCGGAGCACCGCTTTTTCCCCCAATGGATCGCCGACGGCCGCGCGGGTGAGATGAAGTACCTCGAAGCGCGCAACCAAAGCGGCGAGTTGAAGCGCGCCTCTCTGTCCAACGCCGCTCCCTGGGCACGTTCGGTGGTGGTGTGCGCTCTCAATTACAACACTGGCGAGCCCTACTCGACGCACGCCGGCACGACCACACAGGGATGGATCTCGCGGTATGCCTGGTCGCAACGTGACTATCACGAGGTAGTACTCGGGAAGCTCCGCGCGCTGGAAGCGGGGCTGCTGGGAATCTGCGAGCGGGAAAAGATGCCCCCGCCGCGTACCTGGTGTTACGTGGACACCGGGCCAGTCATCGAGCGCATCTTTGCCCAGTACGCAGGGGTCGGCTGGATTGGCAAGAACACCTGCATCCTGAACGAGCAGTTGGGATCGTGGCTGTTCCTCGGCGTCATGCTGACGTCGCTGGAGCTGACGCCCGATCTGCCTCCGCCCGACCGCTGCGGCTCGTGCATGCGCTGCCTCGACGCCTGTCCGACCAACGCCTTCCCTGCTCCCTATCAACTCGACGCGACCCGGTGCATCTCGTATCTCACCATCGAGAAACGCGGTGCGATTCCCGAAGACCTCCGTTCCGGCATGGGCCGGCAGGTGTTCGGCTGCGATATTTGTCAAGATGTTTGTCCGTGGAACCGTGAAGCCCCGGTGACCAAGACACCTGAGCTTCAGCCGCGCGCCGCGCTGGTGAATCCCGATCTGGAGTGGTTGGCTGGCCTGAGCCTGGAAGAGTTTCGCGAGATGTTTCGTGGTTCGCCGGTGAAGCGCGCGCGTTTCACCGGCCTGCGGAGAAATGTCGCGATCGCGCTCGGCAACAGCGGTGAACAGCACTTCTTCCCCGTACTCGAAGAACTGAGTCGCGATGAAGACGGGATGGTTGCCGAGCACGCTCGCTGGGCCCTGCAGCGCTTGCGCGGTCAACTCCGGCGGTCCGCCGGGGAATGACAAGCGCACAAATTCTGGCTATAAAGAAGGCATGAACGAAGCCCTCAGCCGGCGCCTTAGCCAGCCGCAGTTTGCCGACCCCATGCAAGAAGCTCTGCTGGGCCTGCTGGTCGCAGCCACTACCCTGAATGACCTAATGGATGAACTTTGCGAAATGCACCGCATTACCCGCCCGCAGTACAACGTGCTGCGCATCCTGCGAGGGGTCCATCCTCGAGGGCACGCGCGTTGCGAGATCGCCAGGCGCATGATCGACCGCGCTCCCGATGTCACTCGTCTGGTGGACCGATTGCAGGCCCGTGGCCTGGTCAAACGGTCGCGGGGAAACGACGATCGGCGCCAAGCCGTGACCATCATCACCGCTAAAGGGCTGAAGCTGCTGGTCAGAATGCAGCCCGCGATTGACGCGGCCGTGGGCGCCCGCCTTGGCAGGCTCCAGGAGGAAGACTGCCGCGAGTTGAGCCGCCTGTGCGGCACGATTCTGGAACCGGATTCGGCGGAATGAAAATCCGATCGCCTCAACGTAGTGAGGCGCCTTGGAAAGCGTTTTACTGGGTTCCTTGACGAAGGCTTGAGGTACCGACTCCAAAATGAGAAACCCTCCCCGGCGGGAGGGTTCAGTGGTCTTGGCCGCACTCGGAAGCCCTGCGAAGCGACGCGCATGTGACCTGCTTCCGCGTGGCGCAGACGTCTTACACGCGCTGCACGTTAGCGGCCTGGAAGCCCTTTGGTCCCTTGGTGAGGTCGAACTCCACTGTCTCGCCCTCGTTCAGGCTGCGGTATCCGTTCTCCTGGATAGCCGAAAAATGCACGAAGACATCCTCGCCCGTAGATCTTTGGATGAATCCGTATCCTTTGGCTCCGTTAAACCACTTGACTGTACCTTTCTCTCTCACAACTTACTCCTTTCACCTGATGAACTTGGAATAGCCCCTGCTGCGCGAACGTTCCGAACAGAACCCTGAGGGAGCGGGATCGGAAGACGTGTCAACGTCGCCGGGAAACAAGGGTTGCGGCTCAGCGCGCAGCTTTTCGGCAATGAAAAAGCCCCCTGAATCGTCCTGGCGGACTAATGCATCCGCGACAGAGCCGATCCCTGGAGCCCGTACAATGCGTGAAATTCAACCGCTGACAGAAACATCAACCCAAATCCGCGTTTCGGTTCGACCGAAAGCTCCTCTCTCACCCATTCCAGAGGGGAGCAGGAGATGATTACAGGAACTCGGCATTCTGGCAAGTGTTTTCATCACAGAGTGTGTCGAGGCCGAGTCTACTGGACGTTGGAGCTCTCGGGAATTTCCCGCCGGTTGAGCCGATTACGCCCTTGGCACGATACGATAACGGGGACCGGCGGAGGCCAGTAGATTGCGAATCGTTGCTGTCGGAGAGATCTTGTGGGATGTGATTGGCGAGCACGAATATCTCGGCGGTGCTCCCCTCAACTTTGCCGCTCACACCCAGAAACTCGGCCACGAAGCTTTCCTAGTGAGCGCGGTGGGCGACGACGATCGTGGCCGGCGCACCCTGGATTGCCTGCGGCAATGGGGCCTTTCGACCGAGTTTGTGCAGGCCCTTCACGGCCAGGACACGGGAACGGCGCAGGTCGAGCTCGACGGCGAAGGCAAGCCTACATTTCGGATTGTGCGACCCGCGGCCTATGACTTTGTGACCCTCAGCAATGACCAACTGCGATCCATCAGTGCATTGCATCCGGACTGGATTTACTTTGGCACGCTCTATCACATGTCCGCGCAAGCGCTGGATTCGACGCTGAAGCTGCTTCGGGCAGCGCCTTCCGCCCGTCGCTTCTACGACATCAATTTGCGAGAGGGCAATTGGAGCCTGGCCCTGGTAGAGCAACTGTCGTCGCACGCCGACGTCATCAAGCTGAGCGATAGCGAGGCGGAGTTCCTCGATGGCCTGCTCAATGCAGGCGAACTGGAGGGATCGGTCGAATACCTCTGCCGGCGATGGATCGACCGCTACGGCTGCGAGACTATTTGCGTGACCTTGGGCGAGCGTGGCTGCGCAATTCTCCACCAGGGCGCCTACTGCGAGAGTCCGGGCTACCGGGTGCAGGTGGCTGATTCGGTCGGCGCTGGCGATGCCTTCGCTGCGGCCTTGCTCCACGGCCTGGACCGGCGGTGGGACACCCGCCGCCTGTGCTGCTTCGCTAATGCCGTGGGCGCGCTGGTGGCAAGCCGCCCCGGTGCGACGCCCGACTGGGACATCGAAGAGTGCAGGCCGATGCTGGGCGAGAGGTTCGACATACAAGGAACGTAGCCTTGAGGAGGACCAACGTGGCGCGACTTGTTCGCGCTATTGCACCGGCTGTTGCGTGAGCAGCACGACGTCGTCATTGGACCGCCCGCGCGCAACCGCCAGCTTTTTGTTCTTCCAATCGTAGTCGAACCCGTAAATAAGCAGATCGTTGAAATGAGTAACCAGGGAGGCGGACTCGACGCCGATAGGCTGTGCGACCAGGTTGGAGACGCCTTTGTTGGTGACCCCGTAGTAGAGGGACTGTCCGTCGGCGGAATAGCGGAAGGGGGTAGAGATAAAGGGACTAGGCGCGAAACCCTTTACCGGCAACCCCCCCTGCGATGGGATAATTTCAACCATGGCTTTGGTGTTGACGCCAGCGCCGACGGCGGTAAGGGCCGCGATTTGTTTTCCATCCGGAGAGATGGCAGCAAAGCTGACGAACTTGTCGCTTAATTGTTTGGCTTCCCCGCCCGTGAGCGGCATTGCCATTAGCACCTGCTTGCCCTTTTGCAGGCTGGTGTAGAGGAAGTATTTGCCGTCGGGCGAGCAGACGGCGTTCTGGTCCACTTTTCCATTGGTGAGCACGGTTGCGCTGCCATTCTGCACGTCAAGGCGCCAGATGTTGATGCCCTTGGTCTGTTTGTTGGGCATGAAGAAGAGAGCGTGCGCACCGTCCGGACAAACCGAGAGGCCGCCCATGGGCAGGTGTTCCTTGTAGATCACGTTGCGGTTGCTGCCGTCGGCATTCATCACCGCGATGTGGCTGTCGTAGTCCATCGTCAGCAAGCGTCCGTCCGGCAGCCAGCCGACGCCGATGTCGCCATGGTTGTCCACCTCGCTTGCATTGGAGCCGGAGTTGGCCTCCGAACTTAGCGTGTACACCCCGGCCACAGGCGTAACCTGAACTGCAACCAGTTGTTCCCCGTCGCGAGTTACGCCCAGCGTGGAATTGCTGTAGACATTGAGATCGTTGGTAATGCGATGGAGCTTTTGGCCGGTAAGAGAAATCGCTCCAATCTGCCCATTCCAGTCGCTGGAGATGTCATGAAAGATAAGTACCAAGTGGCGCCCGTCCGGCATCCAAGTGGGCTTTTGCAGGAGGGCTGTTCCCGCGTATACGGTCTTCTCTTTTCCGGTCGCCGGATTGAGGACCACGATTCTGCCGAGGTTTTGACTGCCCGGGTCAAGCACCGCAGCGGCAATCGACTTGCCATCGATCGACCAGGCAGGGTCGGAGTAGCCCGGCAGCGGAAGCGAGGCGAGAACGCGCTCGCCGCTGCCATCGGCATGAGCAATGATCAGCTTAGAACTCGCTTCCGAAGAACTGTCTCGCAGATAGACCATCTGTTGGCCGTCCGGTGAAAAGCTGACAGCGCTGTCCACATCTTCCGCCAGCTTGCGCGGCGTGCCCCCGAGCACCGGAATCTGGTAGAGAAACCCTACGCCAGGTTTGTCCGGCTCTCTCTGAACGAAGTACAAGAAGTCGCCGTTCGGTGTGAAGGTGAGTCCGGAATAACTGACCTCGGTCGCGGGCATGATCTGGGTGTTGCTGCCGGTGGCGATGTGCCGCATCCAGAGGCTCCGCTGGCCGTGGCCCTCGTCCGTCACATTCACTACATACTTGCCGTCCGGGGAGACGGTCGCTAGCAACACCTTGCCCGAGTTGGTGACCTTCTCCATGCTCATGTTCTGGAAGGGTACCGGGCCCGCGTCGCCGAGCCGCAGGGAAATCCAGGTGTAGAAGCCGTATAGGCCGGCGGCGATCATGGCCAGGCTGAGAACCAGAACGAGGCCGGCGCCGCTCTTGTGACGCCGGGCGGCATCGAGGATGACCGCGCTGCTGCTGGATTGCGCCCCCGCACCGCTGCCCCGTGCGGCAGGATACGACGCTGGCGCAGTCGCGATTCCTGTCGCAGACTGTCCGCTACCGTCCCGTTTCAGCCGCCTCAGGTCGCTGCGTATTTCAGCCGCGCTCTGATAGCGCAGTTCCACATCTTTCTCCAGAGCCTTGGAGATGATTTCCTCCAACTTGAACGGCACGGCTGGATTCAATTCCATGGGAGGTCTCGGGTTGCGGTCGAGAATGCCCTGGAAAACAACTGCGGAAGTGTTGCCTTCGAATGGGACCCTTCCGGTAGCCATTTCGTAGAAGATGGCGCCCAGGGAGAACAGGTCGCTGCGTCCGTCGAGCTCTTCCCCGCGAGCCTGCTCCGGAGACATGTAGGCGATGGTGCCTACCGTGGTACCTGCCACCGTCAGATGCGCCGGAGCGATGGTCACCGCCTCGCCAGCCACGGTCTCGACCACCGTGTGCCGGTCATAGGTCAGCTTTGCCAGTCCGAAGTCCAGTATCTTCGCCTGTCCCCGCGTCGTGAGGAAGATGTTGGCGGGCTTCAAGTCTCGATGCACAATGCCTTTGCTGTGCGCCATGTCGAGAGCGTCGGTAATTTGAATGCCGATGTCGATGATCTTGTCTACGGGAAGCGGGTAGCCGTTGATCTTCTCGTTCAGGCTCTGGCCTTCCAGCAGCTCCATGGCAATGAAGTGCTGCCCATCGCATTCCTCGATGGCATGGATGGTGCAAATGTTGGCATGGTTCAAGGCCGAGGCGGCGCGCGCCTCCTGTTGGAAACGCTCCAGGGCATACCTATCCTGCTCGATGTCCTTGGAGAGAAACTTCAGCGCTACATGGCGGGCGAGCCGGGTGTCTTCAGCCTCGTACACCACACCCATGCCGCCGGCGCCCAGCTTTCCCACGATTCTGTAATGCAGGATGCTCTTCCCGACCAGGATATCCAAGGCTAGACTCTCCGGATAATTCGACTGTATTGTGCCGTGCGAGCAGCCGTCAAGGATGAGAGGAGGCTGGGCATCGCCCTACAAACCGGTGTCATTTTGAGTTGTCATCACAAACGGCCTTAAGGCCGTGAGGAATCTGCTGTTTCTCCGGCGGTTGTTCCAGCGCTAAACAAAAGCAGATTCCTCGCTTCGCTCGTAATGACAACTCCGCTGGCTTATGGCGCGGTTCTGCACTGTCACAAGGGTAATGTGACGGCTGTGCTTGCGCGCTGCGCCAGCCGTACTAAACTGGGGCTACACGAGGGTCAACCGACCGCAGGGAGGTAGCCCGAATGGTCAACGCTCTTCTCGAGCCAGCGCGAGCAACCTCGCGGAAATCCAGCAAACAAGCAAAGCGAAGGAAAGAGGCCGACGACGAGGCCTTGCACTAAGTTCGTTGCATCAACCATATCCTTCCGGGCCGTGGGCCCGCGCAATGTCGCGAGGAGTTCAATATGCATCTCACCAAAGTCAAAGCCTTCCTCGACGGCCATGAAGTGAAATACGTTGTCATCTCTCACTCCAAGGCTTATACCGCCCAGGGTATTGCCGCGGTGGCGCATATCTCGGGCAAGTTTCTGGCCAAGACCGTGATCGTGAAACTCGATGGCGCCCTCGCCATGGCGGTGCTGCCGGCGTCCTACCAAGTGGACCTGACTGCGCTGAAAAGAGAGGTCGGCGTTCAGGACGCGGAACTGGCCAGCGAACGCGAGTTCAAACAGCATTTTCCCGACTGCGAGACCGGCGCCATGCCTCCGTTCGGCAACTTATACGGCATCCCGGTGTACGTCGACGAGACCCTCACGGAAGACGATGAGATCGCCTTCAATGCGGGCTCGCATTATGAGTTGATCAGGATGGCGTACACCGATTTCGATAGGTTGGTGCGGCCTGACGTGATGAAGTTTTCTTCCGCACGGACCCCCTTGCACGCGATGGTTTAAGCCGGCTTTGATCGAGCGGGGCGGGACAAATCCAAGCATCGCCCGCTGGTATGTGGCCGATGTTGTTCCGCTCCGCCGGTCAGCTAACTGGCGCCTCGGCAAGGTTGGAGTCGCTTCGCCGCAACAACAAAGCCCACTCACGCGGGCTTTGTTGTTGATCTGCGGTCTGCTGCTATCGCTTTACGGATTGCGGTTCGGGGGTATCGCCCTGCTGCGCCGTCAGCCTGGCGTTATTGCGCTGCGCAATAATCCGCCTGGCGTTGTCGGCTAACTGCTTGGCCTGGGGAAGCAGTTCCAGCGCCTTGGCCACGGCCGGGTCGCTTTCGGCATGGGCCTTCATGCCTTCCTGCTGACCAAATTCGTTGATGAACAGTTCGGCCTTGATATTGGACTTGATCCAATCGCTATTCTCCGCCAAGTCCGCTTCGGTGAAAGGGGTCTTCTGTTCATCCAGGAACTTGCGCAAGTCCTGCATCACTGCATCGTCAACTTCAAATTGCTTGTCGATTTTGTGGTTGATGACATAGTGCTTGGCAAAGTTGAAAAACGTATATTTCTCCAGCAACGCGTCCTGGAACTTGTCGGTTTTCGCCGGCGCGATCTTCACGTCGGGAGTGATACCGCCGCCACCGTAAACGGTGCGGCCACTGTCGGTCATCTTGACTTCGTGGTTGGCGTTATTGGCATCGTTGTCGCGATCGTTATAGTAATAGTCGTAAAGCGAGATGCTGCTGTAATCGCGCTGGATCAGGCGGCCGCTCGGGGTGTAATACTTCGCTGTGGTCAGCGCCAGTCCGGTATTCTCCGACAGCGGATACACGGTCTGCACCAAACCCTTGCCGAAGGTGGTCTCACCGGCAATCAGCCCCCGATCGTGGTCTTGAATAGCGCCCGCGACGATCTCCGCCGCTGAAGCCGTGCCGCGGTTCACCAGTACGACCAACGGATAATCCTTGCCTCCGTTGCCGTGGGCAGCTTTGTAAACCTTCTCCGCGGAAGCTCGCCCGTGATGGGAAACGATCACCTGTCCCTTCTTCAGGAACTGGTCCGCCACGCCCACGCCTTCGCTCAACAGTCCGCCGGGATTCTGGCGCAGGTCGAGGATGAGCCCGTGAATGTCGCCCAGCTCATCCAGCGCGTCGCGCACTTCTTTTTCCGTGGTTTCCTGAAATCCGGAGACGTGGATGTAGCCGATACCCGGACGGATCACAAAATGCACGTCAACGCTGTAGCGGGGGATCTCATCGCGCACCACGGTAAAGTCGAGCGGCTTGTCGGAGCCTTCGCGCAGCATCGTAATCTTGACCGCGGTGCCCTTGGGCCCTTTCAGCAACTCGGCAACATCGCTGGTCGTCATGTTGTCGGTAGGCCTGCCGTCCACTGCAATAATGACATCGCCCGGACGGATACCGGCCCGATACGCCGGCGCGCCGGTGAAGGGCGCGATCACGATGACTTTGTTGTTACGGGGACCGACCTGCATACCCACACCGTAGTACTTGCCGCGCTGCTCCTCGCGCAACGCCGCATAGGCTTTGGGATCGAAAAAGTTTGAGTGCGGATCCAGCACCCGCAACATGCCCGGAATCGCCCCGTTGTAAATCGCCTTATCGGGGCTGACCGGTTCGGCATAGTTCTGCTGCACGACTTCGTAAACCTGCGTAAAGCTGCGCAGGCTGTCGCGGATGTCGCCGTCGCCGGAAGGAGCGGCCGAGGTGAGGCGCTGGCCAAAAACCACGCCCACACAACCGCAAGCCAGAATGATGCTGAGGATGAGAACAGCGGAGCGACGCGAACTACTTGCCATGTTTGTTCCTTCGGCTGGCCGGGGATGAATCTTCAAGGTATGCGCACCGGAGCGAGACTTTCAGGCAGTATACCATGCACTCTAGCTCACCCCGCGCCTGCCAGATCAGCCGCTATTTTGGATGCTGGTTCCCTAAGAAGGGTGCGAAATCCGTTTGGTCCCCACCTCCGTAACAGACGGTAGAGCCGGGAGATGGTGAGCAAGGCAGCAGCCCGCTCGCCTGCCAATGCCATCGCTGTGGTGAAAAACTACCCCCGCATTTATGATGATCCCATGAATCTTGGCATGCCAGAGATGATCTTCATTTTTCTGCTGGCACTGGTGGTGGTCGGCCCCAAGCGCTTGCCCGGGTTGGCCCGCCAGTTGGGAAAATGGGCTGCCGAGTTCAAACGCGCCAGCAACGAGTTCAAGAACCAACTCGAAACCGAGATGATGAACATTGAGCTGGATGAGCGCGCTAGGAAGCAAACCGAAGCAGCGAAGTTGCCGGCGTCCGAAAAGCCGTGGGAGCCGGCCATTCTGCCTCCAGTTGGCATTGTTAGCCGCAGCAGCGCCGATCCGGTCCCTGAACCTGAAGCTGAGCCCATGCCACCGGAACTCCCGGCTTTACCTTCGATGAACCAGCCCCCCACACCTGTCAGGTCAAGTCCCGATGCCTAGCCCCGTCGTGGAAACAGCACAGAAGCGCGCCTCCGAGGAAATGACTGGCATGAGCTTCCTGGAGCACCTGGAGGAGCTGCGCCGCCGCATCATCTACAGCTTTCTCTACGTGGTAGCCGGCTTCTGCGTCTGCTGGTGGTTCCATGAGCAGATCTTCGCCATCATGCAGAAGCCCATCATGGCGGCCCTGGCCAACCATCAGATGGAGCAGAAGCTGGTCTATCTGAACCCGACCGATCCCTTCAACATGTACTTGAAGATCGCGTTCCTGGCGGGGGTCTTTGTGGCCTCGCCGTTCGTGCTCTACCAGGTGTGGGCGTTCATCGCGCCGGGCCTTTACCGCAACGAACGCCGCTACGTGTTGCCCTTCATGTTCAGCACGGTGGGACTGTTTTTGGCGGGCGGCTTCTTTGGCTACAAGATGGTCTATCCGGCGGCCCTGGATTTCCTGATTGGCTGGAGCGCCCAGTTCAAGCCCATGATCACCGTCGGCGAATACACTGACCTGTTCCTGACGATTATCGCCGGGCTGGGCATCGTCTTCGAGATGCCCATCCTGGTGTTCTTTCTCTCGCTGATGGGCATCCTGACTGCCGGCTGGATGTGGCGCAACTTCCGCTATTCCATCCTGGTGATCTTCATCATCGCCGCCATCATCACTCCGACCACCGACATCATGAACATGTGCATCTTCGCCGCGCCCATGATCGTGCTGTACTTGTTCAGCATCGCCATTGCGTGGTTTGTGCACCCGACGCAACGCAAGAAGCGAGCGGCGAAGGCAGGGGCGAGCAAATAGTAGCGAGCAATTAGCAACTAGCAATTAGCGGTTGGAATTTGGCCGCCAGCTGTCATCCAGCTCGAGCGTCTTGAGTTGACACGGTGCGATGATTGCGCAAAATCCAAGCCCCGTAGGGGCGAAATAATATTAGCCCAGGGCGTAGGCCCTGGGTAAAGTGGGAAAAAAATTAAGGAGTCCCGTAGCCGGGGTCCCCAACGAGCGCCGCTTTTGCGCTTGTTGGGGTGGTTGAGGGACGGCACAGTTCGCACACACCCTCTTCAGTCCGAGTGGAGGGACCTGCTGTCCTTCATCGGGCAGAAACGTGGACTGGCCGGTGCGCCGATTTTCACCGCCCGTCCGACAGGTCTTCCCCGCTGCGGTGCTTACGAATGCGCGTCTTGCAGCACCAAATGCTAATTACTAGTTGCTAGTTACTTCTTTTTCAGTCCAGATCGAAATCACGAATGGGTTTGCCGGTATCGGGCGTTTCCTTGGCGCGCTTGAGCGCTTCCTGAAACTTTTTCTCCAGCAGATCGCCCTGATGCTTCTGCGCTTCCACGGACTGGCGAAAGATGGACTCCTTGCGGGTGTCCTGGTCTTTCATGGCGCGGGCCGCCGACTCCAGGTCCTCGAAGGTTTTGGGAACAGCCTTGGGCGTGTGCGCAATCACGGCTTTGGTGTCGCTATCGATCTTCAGTAACGCACCGCAGCACGGGCAGGCGACCTCGAACGGCGTGGAACTCTTGGGCATGACAAAATCTTACTCCAGCTCGGCGAGGGCCTGCCAGCGGAATGACAAGCGAGTCCTATGCCGACACGTTGCTGGCAGCAGAATCTGCAGTACGTTTGACCAGCAATATGGTGACATCATCCTCATTGAATTTCGGGTCAACTAAGGACTTGAGGCTCGACATTGCTCTCCCCGAAGGGTCAGCCAAAGTCGCACACAAGCGGTTTTCTGGATCTTGCCCGGCAATCGAATCGGTCAATCCATCGGTGAACAGCAGGAGGGCGCAACCAGGACGAAGAATGGCCGTACCAGCTTCATACTCTGCGTCGGCAAACAACCCCAGCGGCATTCCCGTGGCTTTCAGAAATGTGGTCGTTCCGGGACAAGACACAATCGGGGCGTTATGGCCGGCATTCACATAGGTCAATTCTCCCGAATCGCGGCTAAGCACAACGAATACTGCCGTCGCGAAACGGTCCTGCGGGGTGTAGCGGGTCAGGTGCTGGTTAATCTGTGTAGCCAACGTCACGGCATCGGCTTCAACATTTGCAATACTCCGCACCAGCGCCTGTATGTTTGCCGACAGCAGCGCCGCCGGCATCCCTTTTCCAGAGACATCCGCTACCGACAGCAACGTTCGGTTGCCAGGAAGCTCGATGACATCAAAGTAGTCGCCGCCTACGTCACGGAATGGCTTATAGAACGTCTCCATCTCGTAGCCGGGAAGCTCCGGCAACTTCTGGGGGATGAGCGTCTGCTGGATCTGCTGGGCGGCGATCTGGTCGCCTTCCAGTTGGGTCTTCCGAACGAATTCCGAAGTTAGCATCCCGTTCATCAGCCCGCTGCCAAGCACGTAAAGCAGCCATACGCTTGCATACAAAGCCAGCCCTTTCGGCCACATCAAAGGCCACACCAGGGAGCGCGACCAAAGGGCGTAGATGGCGTAGCCCTGCAGCAAAATGCCAATCCATGTGATAAAGCGTTTGGACTTCGGCATCTCGCGAGTCCAGTCGTACAAGGCGTACTGGAGCGCACGGCGAAAAGGGCCGGCTGATTTGTCGAGCTTCATCTGCTGGATGCGAGAGGGCATGGCGGGAGTCTAGCAAAGCGAGGCCGTGCTGGTGAAGCGGTAGTTTGGCGGGAGAAACATCGCCTGCCGCCGCCGGAGTTGTCGCGCCTCGAAGAGACAGTAAGGTGGAAAAAATTGAGAAGTCCCGTAGCCGGGGTCCCCTACGAGCGCTCCGCCGTGGCGGGCTTGTTGGGGTGGTCGAGGGGCGGCAGGCGTTCTCACATATCTTCAGAAAGCCGATCCCCCCAGTGTCGGAATTTAGTCGCCAGGAATTGACTTCAAAGATGTGACCGATAGCGTCGCCGGGAATCTAATGGTCTGATAGCGAGAAGCTGTCTCATAAATCGGTTTGTGTCAGGGCACGGCTTCAGCCGTGCCGCAAATGGCCCGTTACGGACTGGGCTTTAGCCCCTGAGGTACTTCGCTTTGGGCGCCCGCTATTTATGAGATGGCTTCGAGTTCCCCGCCGGCGGGGCAGCCATTCATCGCATCTTCGTTTCTGAGAATTTTTGGATAGAAAGGAACTATCATGGCACATGCAGTTGATGTTCTCACTTCTGAGAGGCCGGTACAGCGCCAGGGACGCATAAAAACGACCGGCTACGCGACCCATTCCTCTACTTCATCTCTCCAGCCATTTTCCTTCGAGCGCCGTGAACCCAGGCCGCAAGACGTACAGATCGACATCCTTTACTGCGGCGTTTGCCATTCCGACTTGCACACTGCGCGCAACGAATGGACCAACACCACCTACCCTGTCGTGCCCGGTCACGAGATTATCGGCCGCGTGGTCAAAACCGGCGCCAGTGTGCGCAAATTCAAGGAAGGCGACCTCGCCGCGGTTGGCTGCATGGTTGATTCCGACCGCGTCTGCGCAAGCTGCCAAGCGGGCCTGGAGCAGTTCTGCGAGTCCGTACCGACCTTCACCTACAACGGCGAAGACAAGCATCTCGGCGGTATGACCTACGGCGGCTACTCCAAGACGATTGTGGTTGACGAAGCGTTTGTGCTGCGTCCTCCTGCGAACCTGGACCCGGCGGGAACCGCGCCCCTGCTTTGCGCCGGCATCACCACCTACTCGCCCCTGCGCCGCTGGAAAGTGCAGAAGGGCCAGAAGGTAGGAATCGTTGGATTGGGCGGACTGGGCCACATGGGAGTGAAACTGGCCAACGCCTTCGGCGCGCATGTCGCCCTGTTCACCACTTCCGCTCACAAGACCGCGGACGCTAAGCGCCTGGGCGCGCATGAAGTTGTGGTCTCCAAAGATCCGGCGCAGATGGAGAAGCACGTCAACAGCTTCGACTTCATCCTCGACACGGTTTCCGCCGAGCACGACATCAACGCCTATCTCAACCTGCTGAAGCGCGACGGAACCCTGGTGCTGGTGGGATCGCCCGAAAAACCGCTGGCGCTGGCCGCATCCAGCATCATTCTTGCGCGGCGGCAGATCTCTGGCTCGTTGATTGGCGGCCTCGCAGAAACCCAGGAAATGCTGGATTTCTGCGGCCAGCACGGCATTACGTCAGATATCGAAATCATCCCGATCCAGAAGATCAACGAAGCCTACGAGCGCATGCTGCGCAGCGACGTGAAGTACCGCTTCGTGATCGATATGGCGTCGTTGAAGTGAGAGATGGTTTGCACCCACCCTCTCGCCAAAGACAGGCGAGAAGGGTGGGGCACCCGGCCGATAAAGCAGACTGTCAGAAAGACTATGAAGTGGAAAAAGTCGTTTCGGCGGTCGCGGCGGGCCTCAATCGTCTTCAGCTATGATATTACTCAAGGCCGATGTGTGTTTTCGGCGCGAAAAAAGTGGCTCTCATCGGGCCACTTGGAGAGTATCGAGTTGCCTATCTTCCAAGCCTCCTGCGGAGAGGCCGATACAAACCAGCGATCCCGATGCCGATTAGCGTGAGCGACGAAGGTTCTGGCGTGGTGCCGCCCGAGGGGTTGCCGATTAGCTGATAGCTCTGGTCCCCCACCCCTGTCATAAACTGGTAGGTCGTGCCGGCAAACTGTGCCATCAGCCCGTCGCCTGGGTCTCCTGGCCCTAGGAGGCTGACCTGCCCCGCCTCGAAGCCGTTGCCAGAGGCGCCAATCCAGTATTGCACTCCCCCCAGCACATCAATTGAAATTGGCAAAGTGACCTCGTAAATGTCGTTTCCACCGAGGTTCCCATAGAAATTGAAGCTCGAGGCGGTGACGTCCTGCGACACGAGGAGGGCGCCGGGAACGCCACCGCTGTCGGCGTACAGGTGGACGTTATAGGTACCGCCCGGTGGGTAATTGCCCGTGAAGAGGTTGAAACCGGTTAAGGTCGTGTTTGCCGACAGTGTGAAATTGTCGGCAAAATTCTGCAACGCCGTCTGATTTTCCCAACAACAAACAGCGTCGGTGCTAATGGGCGAGTAGTCCCAAACTGTTCCGGCGTATGCTGCCGTGCCGCATAGGCCGATGAGTAGCAATAGCGCAATGCGTTTCATGTCGTCCAAAGCCTCCAAGGATCTAAGCCGGGATTTCGAATTTGGTCCCAGCAGGTCTGGAAATCATCTGTTACCCCAAGTGCAATTTAAATGCCAATCTCTGTGTAATGCATTCATGAGCTTAGAGTTAACATTGCTACGAGAGTGAAAGTGTTGCGATGTATGGGAAGCGGGTTACAGCTAAGAAGGGATTGGGAGCTAAGTCAGAGCCGGCGAGATTCCCCTGCCGTTCCTCTTGCCGGTCCCCGACCGAACGCTCTTAAATCCTCAGGGTTGAATTTATGTTGCAGCTAAAGAAGGTCGAACAGCCGCAGCAGCAAGAAACTGCTACAGTGCGTAGAAATTGGGTGACCGGCTGGCGCGATATGTAAGCGCCCAATGTAAGAGTCGCACCGGTAGTGTTGTGAATTTGAACCAGGTCGGGAAGCAGATTTATGCAGATATTAGCACCTTAGTGTCTTTCGCAAATGGCTTATAGATGATAGACTGCCGTGTTGGACTGAGTGCCGATGCCTTGCTGGATCTCAAGTTACGCCGGCGAGGCTTGGGTTCTTTTACAAGTCTGCAGCCCCTCATTCGGTGAATCGAGGGTGCATCCGGGACTTCCCTTGCGATGCCGCAGTTTTCGCCAAGCGGCGAGATTATTCCATCCTAGGGTTAGCTAAGTCTTTATAATTGAATATTTTGACCTCTAACTCCTTTGGATGGAATATTTTGCAGGGAATTTTTTCTCTGCCTCTTTGTTTTCAATATTTTGCGGAGAAGGGGGAGGGGGGTACCCCACAAGTGGCGCCTCGCCCGTTCCCCCAGTGTCAGTTGCTAAAGCCCTACCGCAGCGCTTCCATGCACTCGTCCAGCACCTCACGTGAGAGGCGAATGACGCTCTCCGGCAAGGTCGCCAGTGGCCATCCGTCTTGCTTCCATCCCATCCAGCGCGTGCCACAGCGTCTGCGCCGCCTTTTCCGCCGCACCCAACGCAGCCTCCGCCTCTTCGGGATGCGCCACCACTTCCGCCGTCAGCAACTCCTGCCACACCTGCGCATGCTCCACGTCGGCGAACTGATGCAGCGTGAAATAGCCGCAGGTCTTGGCGTCGGCGCCATAGCGCTCCGCCAGCCCGTCGGCTTTGGCCTTGGCCACGCGCGGAACCTGCGATTCGTAGGCGTAGAACGCCGCCAGCGCCTCGGCAGCCGAGCCTTCACGCGCAACCCGCCGAAACTCGCCGATCAGCTCGCGCACTTCCGGCAACGGTTCGCGCCGGCGCACCTCGTCGCGCTCGGCGCCCATGCCTTCGGCGAAGTCGAGCCACAACTCGCTGTGTGGACGCCCAGCAATCTCCTCCTCGCACAGGTTGCGCAACACCGCGCGCCGCTGTGCCCCGTCGTCGAGCCGCGAGTGCAGGCCGCTCAGGTAAGTGGGAAATGCGGCCACGTGATGGTAGTAGTCGCTGGCGTACTCGCGCAGATCGTCGCGCGTGAGCTGGCCGGCGGTCCACGCCTTGTAATATGGATGGCACAACAGGTCATAGCGGGCGATGCGCTCTTCCAGCGCCGCCAGAAAACTTTGCAATTCCATCGTTCACCCCATGTAAGAATCAGTCCCGGGAAGTGAGAACACTATACGTGAGGAACACCGGCGGTCACAAGTTCAGCCTGTCTCAAAACCGCAAGCGCTTGCGGATCGGAACTGACTGACCTGATTGCGGACGAGGGACGCGCAAACCGGAAGTTATGAACATGGCGTGAAGTCCTCGGTCGGGATGACAAACATCGGGAAACGTGGAGCTTCGCCTATCTTAGCGCTTCCATGCACTCGTCCAGCACTGCGCGCGAGGGGCGAGTGACGCTCTCCGGCAACGTCGCCAGCGGCTGGTCGGTCATGTTAATCATGTCGATGAAGTTGGGCGCGGTGGTGTTCAAGTAGAGCACGCCGGTGAGCACTTCGTCGGCATCGTGCGATTCCATCACGCGCTTCACGGCCTCAGTTTTATTGGTGGGATCGTAGTCCTCTTCCAACTTGCGCAGCCGCAGCGAGGAGCCATCGTGCATGGTGACGTTGAGGCAGGTGCCAGGATCGTAATCCACATCGATTTCGTTGAAGTGCGGAACAAAGTTCAGATCGTGCAACGGCTCTTCGTGATCTTTGACGAACTTGTAGGACTTGGTCGAGCCTTCGTGATCGTTGAAAGTGGTGCAAGGCGAGATCACGTCGAGCATCACCGTGCCGCGATGCGCGAGCGCGGCTTTCAGCATGTGTTGCAACTGGCGCTTGTCGCCCGAGAAGGAGCGGCCCACGAAGGTTGCGCCCAGCATGATCGCCAGCGCGCAAGTATCGATCGGCGGCAGATCGTTGATGACGCCGGTCTTCAGCTTGGAGCCGAGATCGGCGGTCGCCGAGAATTGTCCTTTGGTCAGCCCATACACGCCGTTGTCTTCGATGATGTAGATCATCGGCAGATTGCGGCGCATCAGGTGCACGAACTGACCGATGCCGATGGACGCCGTGTCGCCATCGCCGCTGACGCCCAGCGCGACGATCTTCGCATTCGCCAGCACCGCGCCGGTCGTGACCGACGGCATGCGGCCATGCACCGAGTTGAAGCTGTGCGAGCGGCCCATGAAGTACGCCGGGCTCTTCGAGGAGCAGCCGATTCCCGACACCTTGATCACCCGTTCGGGCGCGACCCCCATCTCGTAGAAGGCGTCGATGATGCGTTCGGAGATGGCATTGTGGCCGCATCCGGCGCACAACGTGGTCTTGCCTCCGCGATAGTCGAGCACTGTGAGTCCGATGCGGTTCGTCTTGGGCTGTGGAGCGGCTGTGGTCGCCATTTATTTGCCCTCCTGAGTGGTGATGTCGTCGGTGATGGAACGCGCGTCGATCGGCAATCCGTTGTAGTGGCGAACGCTGCGCAGCTTCCGGATCTCTTCGATCGCGATGTCCAGCTTCAACAATTGCAACATCTGCGCGTCGCGGTTCTGGTCGATCATGTAAATGCGTTTGTGCGCAGCCACGAAATCGTGGGTCTCGCTGGTGAACGGATAAGCGCGCAGGCGCAGGTAATCGGCCTTTACTCCGTATTCGCCTTGCAACTGATCGAGGGTCTCGACGACAGCGTGATGCGAGGTTCCGTACGCGATAATCCCTACTTCGTTCCCGTCGTTGCACACGATTTCCGGTTTGGGAATGAGGGTGCGAGCCGTTTCGAACTTGTGCGCCAGACGGTCCATGTTGTTGGCGTAGTCGTCAGGCCGTTCGCTGTAGCCGGAGTTTTCGTTGTGCCCGCTACCGCGCGCGAACCACGCCGCCTGCGGATGGTCGGTTCCCGGCAAGGTGCGGTAGCCGACGCCGTCGCCGTCCACGTCCTTGTATCGGGCGAAACCGCCGGCACGTTCCAGCTCTTCCGCTGTCAGCACCTTGCCGCGGTTCTGTGGCTTCTCGGGATACTGAAACGGCTCCGACATCCAATTGTTCATCCCGAGGTCGAGATCGGACATGACGAACACCGGCGTCTGCAACTGCTCGGTGAGGTCGAATGCGTCGCTGGCCATGCTGAAGCACTCGGCCACGCTACACGGCAACAACATGGGATGACGAGTGTCGCCGTGCGAGAGCTTGGCCACAAACTCGATGTCGCCTTGCGCGGTGCGTGTCGGCAAGCCGGTGGAGGGACCAACGCGCTGGATGTCCCAGATCACGCCGGGAATCTCGACGTAGTAGCCCAATCCTGCAAACTCCGCCATCAGCGAAATTCCCGGCCCGGCAGTGGCCGTCATGGAACGGGCTCCCGCCCATCCAGCCCCCAGAACCATGCCAATAGCCGCGAGTTCATCTTCTGCCTGAACGATGGCAAAAGTGGCCTTGCCATCGTCTCCTACCCGATATTCCTTCATGTAGTCGATGAGGGTTTCCACCAGCGATGAGGAAGGTGTGATGGGATACCAGGTCACGACCGTCACGCCGGCGAACATGCAGCCCAGCGCCGCAGCAGCGTTGCCGTCGATGATGATCATGCCGGTGGTTTTGTTCATGCGCTCAACCGTAAACGGATCGGCCTTGGTCAGCGACGAAGCGGCGTAATCGTAGCCTGCCTTGGCAGCGTTCCAGTTGAGGTCGGCAGCTTTGACCTTCTTAGCGAACTGCTTGCGCAACGCTTTTTCCACCTCGGCCATATCGAGTTTGAGCAACTGTGCCATCACCCCAACGTAAATCATGTTCTTGACCAGCTTGCGCAGCTTCGACTCGGAGCAGACCGCGGCACAAATTTTGTCGTAAGGCACGGTGTAAAAAGTCACATCCGAACGCAGTTCGTTCAGCTTCAGCGGCTCGTCGTAGAGCACCGCGGCGCCCGATGCCAGCGACATCGTGTCTTCGCGCGCGGTCTCCGGATTCATCGCCACCAGGAAATCGATCTCCTTCTTGCGCGCGATGTAGCCCTTCTTGCTGGCGCGAATGGTGTACCAGGTGGGAAGACCGGCGATGTTCGAGGGGAACATGTTCTTGCCGGAGACCGGGACGCCCATCTGAAAAATGGTGCGCAGCAGGACGGTGTTGGCGCTCTGCGATCCCGAGCCGTTTACGGTTGCAACCTGGATGCTGAAGTCGTTGACGACAGGCCCGCGCACGGCGCCATGTTCGGCGCCGTGTACTGCGAATTCGGTTGTGGCCATCAATACCCCTTACCAACGATGGATGACTGCGGTGGGAAGAACAGTTCAATTATAAGGCAGCGCGCAAGCGGCGGGAAATGGGGCTCTGTCGCAGTCCTGTCGCAGTCCCGCCTTGCGGGACGGAATAAGAAAGCCCACCGTTTCAACGGTGGGTACGTTGCAAACAGAAATCGAGTCCCTCGGGGACGGCATAACCGCGTGTGCGCAATGCAATTAAGCCGGCGTGCTCTCCACCTTAAAGAATTGCGCCATGTTGCGAAACTTGTTGTAGCGCGCGTCCAGCAGGGCGGGGATTGTCATTTTCTCCAGCTCCGACAAATTCTTTTCGAGGGCCTCCGCCAGAAGTTTGGCCGCGGCGTCGTAGTCGTGGTGCGCGCCGCCGGGCGGCTCAGGGATGACCTCGTCGCAGAGACCCATCTCCAAATTGTCTTTGGCGGTAATGCGCAAGGCCTGGGCGGCTATGTCCTTCTTGTTGGAGTCACGCCACATGATGGAGGCGCAGCCCTCGGGCGAGATGACGGAGTAAATGCTGTTTTCCAGCATCAGCACGCGATCGGCAACGGCAATGGCCAGCGCGCCGCCGCTGCCGCCTTCACCGGTTATCGCGGCGATGAACGGAACTTTGAGTCGTGCCATCTCGCGCAAATTGTGGGCGATGGCTTCCGCCTGGCCGCGTTCTTCGGCGCCAAGTCCCGGATACGCGCCCACGACGTCGATAAGGGCGATGACCGGATGTTGCCATTTCTCCGCGAACCGCATCGCGCGCAATGCCTTGCGATAGCCTTCGGGATTGGGCTGGCCAAAATTGCGATAGATCCGCTGTTTGGTGTCGCGGCCCTTTTGCGTACCGAGCACTAGCACCTGCCGCCCGTGAAAGTTCGCCATGCCGCAAACCATGGCGGCATCGTCGCCAAAACCGCGGTCGCCGTGAATCTCGCTGAAATCGGAAAAGATGCGCTCAATGTAGTCCAGCGGATACGGACGCATGGGGTGGCGCGCCAATTCGGTACGCTCCCAAGGCGTGAGCTGGCCCGCCATCTGGCGCCGCAGCGCGTCCACCCGCCCGTGCATTTCGTGCAACTGGCGGCGGGCTTCGTGGTTGTCGCCGGCAGCGCTCTCTAGTTGCTCAATCTGTTTCTCGATGCGTTCCAGTTCGTCTTGCGCTTTCGAAGCAGCTTCCATATCGATGTCTTTTCGTGTCTGTGACGCGCGATAGATGGTCTCCACCGCGGAGATCCAGTAATCGATGGCCGGCATAATTCCCGAGCGGAGAAGCGAAAGTTCGTTTTCCTGGGTCCCAGCAGTACCGGCTTGCGTTGGCTCCAACGTCATCGTGCTCAATCAACAACCCGAACGCTGCCGCGGCCGCATAATTCTTCCACGCGCTGGATGAAGGTTCGGTCTGGCAAGACATTATAGCCTTCCGCCTCCATCACTACGGTAAAGTCGCCTTTGCGTTCCAGGTCGAACAGCACCCGCGCCGCGCCTCTGCGCTCCAGGCAAAGCGTGTGCAGTTCGTCGATCGTCGCTGGCGAGACGTCTTCGACAGATATCTTGATGCGCAAATGTTGCGGCAGCTTGGGCTGGGCCTGCTCCAAGGGAGTGATGTCGCCAATCATGAGCTTGGAGTTGCTTCCGTCTTCGACCCGCACGCCGCCCTTGGCCAAGACGGGGACCGTGAGCTTCAGCTTGTCCGCAAGCCGCTTGTAGGCGTCTGCGAAACAAAGGATTTCCACCGACCCGTTCATGTCTTCGAGCTGCCCCTGGGCATACAGATCGCCCTTCTTCGACTTGGCCACGCGGATGTTCTTCAGGATGCCTCCGATCGACACTTCATCCCTGCCCGTGGACGATTTCAATTCTGCAACCTCGGTGGTGGACAGGGCGTTAAAGTCGAGCAGCTTTTCACGGTACTTTTCCAGCGGATGACCGGTAATGAAAAAGCCGAGGATTTCCTTTTCATGGCCCAGTCGCTGGTGCTCATCCCAGTCTGGAATGTTGGGCAACGGCTTCTCGGCTTGCGGGGCATCGTCCTGCTGGAAGACGCCGAATAAGCCATGCTGGCCAAGGGCCGCATCTTTTTGTGTCTTCTGGGCGTGCTCCATCGCATTGTCAATGACGGCCATCAACTGCGCGCGACGCCCGAGCCGGTCCATCGCTCCGCTTTTAATCAGCGACTCCATCACCCGCTTGTTAAGCAGGTGCAGATCGACCTTTTCGCAGAACTGAAAAATCGACTTGAACTCGCCCGCCTCTTTGCGCGCCGCGACGATGGATTCAATGGCGTTGTGGCCGACATTCTTGACCGCTGCCAGCCCGAAGCGAATCGCCTCGCCGTGCGGTGTGAAATAGGCATCGCTGACGTTGATGTCGGGCGGCTCAACCGCGATTCCCATTTCGCGACATTCGTTGATGTACTTCACCACGTCGTCGGTGCTGCCAGAGACGGAAGTCAGCAGCGCCGCCATGAACTCGACCGGATAGTGCGTCTTGAGAAATGCGGTCTGGTAGGCGAGCAGCGCGTAGGCGGCCGAATGCGACTTGTTGAAGCCGTAGCCGGCGAATTGCTCCATCAAGTCAAAGAGCTTTTCGATTTTCTTAGGCGGGAAGCCACGCTCGGTAGCGCCCCGGACAAACCGCTCGCGCTGTTTGGCCATCGCCTCCGGATCTTTCTTGCCCATGGCACGGCGCAGCAGGTCGGCTTCACCGAGCGAATATCCCGCCAGGCGATTGGCGATCTGCATCACCTGCTCCTGGTAAACGATGACGCCGAAGGTCTCTTTCAAAAGCGGTTCCAGTTCGGGCAGATCGAATTCGACTTTCTTGCGTCCCCACCTGCGCTCGACGAAGTCTTCAATCATGCCGCCCTGGATCGGCCCGGGGCGGTACAGCGAGTTCAACGCTGTCAGATCCTCGACACAGGTCGGCTTGTAGCGGCGCAACACGTCGCGCATGCCATGCGATTCGAACTGGAAAACGCCCGACGTCAATCCCGTGTGGAAGACCTTCTCGTAAGTCTCTTTGTCATCTAACGCGAGCTTCTGCAGGTCGAGCCGTTCGCCGCGGGTCTGTTCGATCCGGCGCAACGCGTCGTCAATAATGGTGAGCGTGGTGAGCCCGAGGAAGTCCATCTTCAGCAGGCCCAGCTTTTCGACCGCCTTCATGTCGTAGGCGGTGACGATTTCGTCGTTCTTGGTGCGATGCAGCGGAACCAGGTCGGTGAGCGGTTGCGGCGAGATCACAACTCCAGCGGCGTGCACCCCTGCGTTGCGCACCAAGCCCTCAAGACGCTTGGCCGTGTCGATCAGTTCCTTGGTCTGCGGTTCGTTCTGGTAGGCGGCGGCCAGCGGGGGTGAGTCTTTCAAGGCCTGGTCGATGGTGATGTTCAGGGTGGTGGGGATCATCTTCCCAATGCGATCCACCTCGGCGTAGGGGATGTCCATGGCGCGGCCGGAATCTTTAATCGCCGCCTTGGCCGCCATGGTTCCGAACGTGATGATCTGCGCCACCTGATCGCGTCCGTACTTCTGGGTGACGTAGTCGATCACCTCGGAGCGGCGATTCATGCAAAAATCAATATCAATGTCGGGCAGGCTGATGCGTTCGGGATTGAGGAAGCGCTCGAACAGCAACTCGTTCTGCAGTGGATCAATGGCGGTGATGCCGAGAGCGTAGGCCACGCACGATCCTGCGGCCGATCCGCGGCCTGGACCAACCGGGATGTTGCGCTCTTTGGCATAGCGAATGAAATCCCACACGATGAGAAAATAGCCGGCGAACTGCATCTGCCGGATGATGCTGATCTCGCGCGACAAGCGCTGCTCGTATTCTTCCAGGGAATGCTTCAGGTGGCCCATGGCCTGGAGTTCGCGCAGAATATTCAGCCGGTTGGCGAAGCCTTGCCGCGTGACATGCTCAAAGTAATCGGCAAGAGAGTAGCCCGCCGGCACCTCGAACTTGGGAAACGGATCGTGAACTTTCTCCAGCCGGACGTTGCAGCGTTCCGCGATCTCCAATGTCCGCGCCAGCACGTCCTCATATCCCGAGAAGACTTTCTCCATCTCGACAGCGCTCTTCACGTAAAACTGGTTGCCACTGAACTTCAGGCGGTTGGTGTCGTTGATGGTTTTGCCCATCTGAATGCAGAGCATTACGTCTTGCGCGTGGGAATCATCCTCGCAGAGATAGTGGCTGTCATTGGTCGCGACCAGTGGAATGTCGAGGTCCTTCTCCAGCTTCAACAGGTTTGACTGGATGCGCGCTTCATCCGGCAGTCCCTGGTCCTGTATTTCGAGATAGAAATTTCCTCTGCCGAAAATGTCGCTAAATGTAACCGCGGCTTTGCGGGCTGCGTCGTACTTCCCTTCCGTGAGGCTCTCGGCGACTTCACCCTTGAGACACGCGGACAACCCGATGAGCCCTCGGGAGTGCTCGGCCAGAAATTTCTTGCTAATGCGGGGCTTGTAGTAAAAGCCGTGCAACGATGCCTCGGAGACAATCTTGACCAGGTTGCGATAGCCTTCGTCATTCTCGGCCAGAACGACGAGATGGTTATAGCTGTCGCCCTCCGGCGAGGCGCGGTGGTCCTCCTTCTTGCAGATGTAAAGCTCGCAGCCCAGGATCGGCTTCACTCCTGCTTCTTTCGCGGCATTCACGAATGCCACAGCGCCGAAGATGTTGCCGTGGTCGGTCATGGCGACGGCGGGCATGTCGAGTTCTTTGACACGCTTGACCAGGCGCTCGATGTTACAAGCGCCATCCAGCATCGAGTAATCAGTGTGGAGATGAAGATGTACGAATTGCGATTGGGACATTCGGAACCTGGATACTTCGCTGTTCAGTTTCTATTTTATGCGCCGCGGGCACTGCCTGTATGCACGGCAGGCTGTGGAAAACCGGGCACGAATGCAATACGTCGCCACAGTAGGCGTAGTCGTCGGCACGGTCTCCGGAAAGAGGATGCTGCGCCGCATTCCGGAGGATACTTTCCGGCTGATTGTCTCGGGCATCATTCTGGTCCTGGGCATCTGGATGTTGATCTATCCCACCGCATAGCCGAAGGCGCACTATTACATGCCGTCTGGAGGCGTGCGCCCGGCTGCGGTTCCGGGAGAAATCAGACGTCCCCCTGTAATTGGCTGTCCGGGATGAGTTTGCCGGGGAATCATTGGTTCGGCTCGTTTCCCGTGCACCCGGTAAGCGAAGATGACTGCCAGCAGCGGAGCTGCCAGCAGTAATCCCCAAAAGCCAAACATCAAGGTAAGCAAAATCGGAACGATCAGCGACGCCCAGATCGGCACCCTGGCTGTGCGTCGCATGATCACCGGCTGCAAGACCAATCCGTCAATCACAATGATGACCCCGTAGAGAATGAGGACGTACAGAAACTGCTCGAAGCCGCCGGCGAACAACGCTACCAATGCCGGTCCCATCAATGCCAGCACCGGCCCAAAGTGCGGAATGAACTGCAGGCCGGCGGCGAGGATCGCCCAGAACGGCGCCCACGGTACATGAAGGTAATCGAGTCCAAACCACCACAGCGCGCCCACCACCAGCGAGTCATAGCATTGCGCGACGAACCAGCGGCGCAGTGCCCCTCCGGTGACGTCGATGTGCCGGGAAAATTGCATGATGGGTTGGATGCTCGGCCAATCGGGACGGTCTCGCACCCATGCTACACTCAAATTTACCCCTCCTCGGAGCGTTTGCCGCGATGAAATTCGGCGTGATCATCTTCCCCGGTTCCAATTGCGACCACGATGCCTATTGGGCCATTTCGGAAGTGGCCCGCCAGCCCGTGACCTTCCTCTGGCATGACTCGCACGACCTGCAAGGTTGCGACGCCATCATCGTGCCCGGTGGATTCGCCTATGGGGACTACCTGCGCACCGGCGCCATCGCCAAGTTTTCGCCGGTCATGGAATCGGTGCGCAAATTCGCCGCCGATGGCGGACTGGTGCTGGGCATCTGTAATGGATTTCAGATTCTGTGTGAAGCCGGATTGTTACCCGGAGCGCTGCTGCGCAATGCTGGACTGAAGTACGTCTGCAAGCCGGTGCACATTCGCGTGGAGAGCACGAACACACCCTACACGCAGCAGTTGACCAAGGGCGAAGTTTTGGAGATTCCGATCGGCCACATGGAAGGCAATTACTTCTGCGACCAGCCGACATTGGCGGCCTTGGTCCTTCAATGCCGCATTATTTTTCGCTACACGACTCCCAGCGGCGAAGTCACTGCTGAAGCCAATCCAAATGGCTCGCTGGAAAACATTGCCGGAATCTGCAATGAGGGACGCAATGTGCTGGGCATGATGCCCCATCCGGAGCGCGCCAGCGAACCGGAACTCGGCATGACCGACGGGGTGAAAATCTTTCACTCGCTGGTCTCGGCGATGGCGGAAAAGTAACGCTCAGCAATCAGCATTTAGCATTTAGCATTTAGCACTTGGTTTTGATGTCCGGTCTCGGAATGGCAGCGAGCGGCATGGGGTTGTCCTGGGTTCAAGACCAATTGCTAAGTGCTAACTGCTGCTTTATCGGAACGCTTCCTTGTTCACCACGTAGGGCATCTTGGTAACATCGCCACCGTAGTTTTGCTCCAAAACGTCAATCAGGGCCTGCACGCAACGTCCGGCCATGCCGCGCTGGGGATCGAGAGAAAGTCTCGTGATCCGTGCGGCACTGGCAAAGTGCGGATACAGCCGGCAGCGGTCCTCAATCTCGGGATCGCGCAAAGGTGAATCCGGCGGCAATGGCTCGGTTTCATACACATCGAGCGCGGCGCCTGCAATCCATTTTTCCTTTAGCGCCTTGGCCAGCGCCTCCTCATCCACCACCGGCCCACGCGAAGTATTCACCAGGTACGCTGTGGGCTTCATCGTGCGCAGGGTACGCTCATTGATCAAGTGATACGTGGGCGTATCGCTCTCGCCTTCACGCAGCAGGAGCACATGGATGCTGATGAAGTCGCTCTGGCTGAGTGCCTCCTCAATGGAAACGTACTTGATCGAGGTGCGCTCCCGCTGCATTCCGCTCTTGAAGCGGAGATCCGCCTGCTGTTGCACGTCCGCAATCAGCTTTTCGTTTGGGCCCATGGCTTCGTAGCACAGAATATTCATGTCGAAGCCGATGCACTTCTTGATCATTGCCTGTCCAATGCGCCCAGTACCGAGGATGCCGATGGTTTTGCCAGTCATCTCATCGCCGAGAAACGGCAGATAGGGATGCCAATAGCCCCACTTGTTCTCGCGCACCAGATGTTCGGCACTCCACAGTTTGCGCGCCAAATCAGCCAGCGCAAAGAAAGCGAACTCCGCCGTCGCTTCCGTCAGGACGTCAGCAGTATTGGTAAAAGGAATTCTGTAGCGGTTAGCGTCGGCGCGGTTGATGTTGTCAAATCCCACCGCGTACTGGGCAACAACCTTCAGTGTGCCCTTCCCTGCTTCGAAAATCTCGGCATCGATCGGGTCGCGCAATGTGGTGATGAGTCCGTCGATATCGTTGCGAACCTTCTCGATGATGAGGCTCTTCGGCGGCGGCTCGGGATTGGGATAAACCTCGAGGTCGTAGCCGCGTTCCCGCAGGCGTTTGCAGGCAGCATCGCCGATATCGGCGGTGGCAAACACACGGAATGTCTTGTCTGGCATGGGTTCCCCAATGATGCGTCTATCAGCAATGCGATAATGATCCATTAACGCTGTGATAGCGCGCATAGGCTGAACAACTGCGAATCCCAGCTCGCACCCCACATGTGAGTCGGGTCATGACAGGTTACCAAGAAATCCGAAAAGCAGATCCCTAACCGGCTAAAGCGGCCCGGAATGACAAGAATTACAAAGGCTTACATTGCCGCACCTAAAGAAGCGGCCTTTCTAACTAAATCCTGTCTAACCTCATAAATCGTTTTGTAACAGGCACGGCTTTAGACGTGCCGCAAAGCGGGCCCGAGAACGACTTGGGCTTCAGCCCCTGGTAGCACGTTCTTGCAGGGGCTGAAGCCCTGACCTTAGCTGCGCTTCGTCCGGCACGACTAAAAGTCGTGCCCTGATACGACCAGTACGATTTATAAGATGTGCGATGTGTTCTACAAATTCTTCTTCGTCCACTGCTCGATGCGATCCAGCGCTTGCTGAAGATTCTCGATGGAATTGGCAATACTGAACCGCAGATAACCTTCACCGAGGGCGCCGAATGCGGTTCCCGACAACCCCGCGACTCCCGTGTCGTCGAGCAGCGCGTCCGCCAGTTTCTTCGACGGCCAACCGGTCTGCTTGACATTTGGGAAGGTATAAAACGCGCCCTTCGGCAACCGGCAGGAGAATCCCTTGATCTGGTTGAGGCCATCGACGAACACGTCCCGGCGGCGCTGAAACTCCTGGCGCATCTTCTCCGGCTCGCTCTGGTCGCCGCGCACCGCCTCGATACCCGCCATCTGGGTAAAGGTCGCGGTGCAGGAGTTGGAATTGGTCATCAGGCGCGCGAACTGTACCGCAAGGTCAGGCCGCATTACGCCATAACCCAGACGCCAGCCGGTCATGGAATAGGTTTTCGAGAAGCCGTCCAAAATGATGGTGCGGTCCTTGAAGCCATCCACCGAGACGATGCTATAGGGCTCGCCCTCGAAGAGCAGGCGGCTGTAGATTTCGTCGCTCAGGACCATGATGTCGCGGTCGCCGATGGCGGCGGCAATGTCTTCCACGTCCTTCTTGGTGATGATGCCACCGGTAGGGTTCTGCGGCGAGTTCAGAATGATGAGCCTGGTGCGATCGCTAATGAGACTGGCCAGCTCGTTGACGTCGAGGCGGAAATCGAGCTCCTCGCGCAGCGGAATGGGGACCGCTTTCGCGCCCAGGAAGTTGATCATCGACTCGTAAATAGGAAAGCCGGGATTGGGATAGATGACCTCGTCAGCCTCTTCCACCAGCGCCAGCATGGTGAAGAAGATGATCGGTTTGCCGCCGGGAACGATGACGACCTCATCGGCGCTGACCTTGATGCCTCGCGAACTGGAGACCTCCGCCGCGACCGCCTCGCGCAACTCCGGTAACCCGGCCGCCGGGCCGTAATGGGTAAAGCCCTTGCGCAGCGCGTCAACGCAGGCATCGACGACGTTGGTCGGCGTGTCCATGTCGGGCTCGCCGATCTCGAGGTGGATGATATTTCTTCCTTGACGCTCCAAGGCGCGGGCACGCACCAGCACTTCGAAGGCAGTTTCGGTTCCCAGCCGCGACATCCGGTTGGCCAGGCGCAGTTGTGTTTGAGTGGTAGTCATAGGCAAACCAATTGATTATACGCCGCAGTAAACAGCCGCAGGTCCAGACCGTAGCCTTATCTTCACCAAGGGTAATGTGACGGTCGGGTTGACCAGGCACGATGGCCCAGCGGAGTCGTGGTCACTGGAAGCCAGCAACTTGAAACTGTTTCACTCCCTGTACTCGATCTCGAATTCGATCTTCGCCGTCTTCTCCAGCATGGCCGAAACTGAGCAATACTTTTCCTTGGACAAGCGCACGGCGTCTTCCATCGCTTTGCGGGTGACGTTTCCGCCCACGCGGTAGATCAGGCGAATGCTGGTATAGATTTTGGGGAACGTTTCGGCACGCTCGGCCGTGGCGCGCACCTCCAGGGTGGTGAAGGGTTCGCGCTTCTTGCGGAGGATACCCACAACGTCGCTGGCCGTGCAGGCGCATAAAGCAATCAAGACAAGCTCGATCGGACTGCTCGCGGACTTCTCGGCGCCGGCATCCACCACCAGCGCGTGACCGCTGCTTGCCTGGCCGACAAAGCGGTCGCGGTCAGTCCAGAGTGCGTGGGCTTCGATCATTTCATCCTCCGCTTTTCGCTTCTTGCTCGCCGCGCCTGCTAAGAGCTAAAAGCTCGGAGCTAAAGAGGCGTGTGAGAACTGTGTCGTCCCTGGAGGGACTCGTTAATTTTTTCAACTTTACCCAGGGCTTACGCCCTAGGCTAAGAGTAATTCCGCCCCTGCGGGGCTAGTTTTGCGTGATCGCTGCACCGCGCTAACTCAAAACGAGTCCTCAGACACCCCCTAAAGGCGAATAGCAAGAAGCGAACCGCGAAGAGCGCAAAGCGGCCCTTCACTGCTGTTTGTCCTTCGGTTGGCTAGTGCTGCTCTCTGGGTGGTTCTCGTAGATGGAATACTGCCCCTGTGGCCGCTTCAGCCGGATGACCAGTTCCTGCTTGGACTGGTTAATGGTGTAATCCTGTCCGAAGGTCTGGAAACCCGGGGCGATGACCTGTACGCGCAGCTTGCCATACGGAATACCATCAGTCTCGGTCTTGCCCTCTGAATCCGTCTTAAGCTCAAATCCGCCCCGCGATTGCTTGCCGCCCCCTCCCACGGGATGCAGGATGACGGCTGCATTGCGCACCGGCTTGCCGTTGTCGTCCTTGAGAACAGCAAACTTAAGCGAGGACACTTGCCCGGACTCGTTCTTCTTGTCGCCCGCCATGAGCAATGCAGGAACGAAAAGCAGGCAAAGGACTGCCACCAGCAAACGTTGCATCTTCATAAGGACCATTCTAGGCAGTTCAGGCGGGATGCTGCAATTGCGAACCATGGCGGGTAAAAGGCCTGACGTTAGTTGGAAGGCGTCCGCTTTAGCGTGGGACGTCCGTCGTCCTTCTGCTCGGTCGTGCTGCCATCATCTTTCGGGCCGGCAGTGCTGCTGGAACCACTTGAGGCAGAGCGTCTCAACAGCACTGGGCGCGACGGGTCCCGCTTGCCGCCGCCGAGACGCCGGCTGTTCTCGAGCGAGGCGAGGCGCTGCTTAACGTCTTCGAATTCGCTGGTGTTCACAACGTACGCATCGCGGTCGGGCAGATACTTGCGAATTTCGTCCTGTGCAGCCTTGATGCGGTCCGCATTCATGGGATGAGTGGCGAAGGCCTTGGCCACGAAGCTTTGCTTCTTTTTTTCGTCGACCTTCAGCTTTTCAAAAAACTCGACAAACGCTTCCGGATCGTAGCCTGAGGCGTAATCGTATTCCAAGCCCAACAGGTCGGCTTCGCGCTCGGCGTCGCGCGAGAACTTGAGAAAGCCAAGCGGCACCGCTAATCCAGCCACCTCGCTGATGGCGTATGCCACCGGTCCGCCAATGAATATCAGGGGCACGGAGGCCATGTTCCAGATCTGCGCCCGGGTCATGTTCTTGGTGGCGTGCCGGGCGGCGACGTGGGCGATCTCGTGCGCCATGACTCCCGCCAACTCGGCTTCATTGTCCGCCGCCAGAATTAATCCGCTGTCCACGTAGAAAAAGCCCCCGGGAAGCGCGAAGGCATTGACCTCGTCATTGTCGAGGACCTTGATGATGAAAGGCACGCGCGCGTCGGAGTTACGCACCAGATTCTGACCGATGCGGTTGATGTATTCCGTGATGACAGGATCGGTGACCAGCCGCGCTTGCTGTTCCACCTCAAAAGATAACTGGTGCCCCAGCGCCACCTCGCGATCGAGGGAATAGAAGTCGAGACCGGTGCCCACGTTGCGCTTCCCGATCTGCGACACGTCATATTTGGCGGGCAGTTCGGCACGTGCTTCGGGATTGAGTGGTTCAGCCTTTGCGACAGCCGGCTTCGGAGCCAGCGAACTCTGTTTCGCCTCAGCCTCATCGGAGTCGTCGCGTCGTCCGGCGGCCTCGATCTGGGCGGCCGTGGGAATCTGCGAACCCGTTGCATCCGGTTGCGCCGGAGCAACTGCGGTCGTCTCTTCTCCGGCGCCGGCCGGAGTAGCCTGAACTTGTGTTGCCGGCGACGTTTTCGTTGTATCCGACGTCGAAGTCTGGGCCATGCCGAAGGTCTGCAATGCAAGCGCAGCCATCAGCACAGCAAACCCAGAGGTCAGCCGGCGCGCGACAGACAGGAATCGATCGGCATCTGACACGATCACACCCACTCAATTCCCGATTATGCTGCCAAGGTCGGGGTTATGGGAATCGAAAAAGTGCAAACAGGAATTGCAAAGAAAGAATTTAGTCGACGAGCAAGAAAAACTGATGCCCTAGTTGCTTCCGGCTGTCCAGTGGATTCCCTTTTTCTGCCGAGCATTGTGGATTTTGCCTCTGTGCCGCTCCCCCAATTATCCCCAAGGAGCCTATCAATCAGTTTGCATTAACATACTTAATTTACAAGTAGATAAAGAGGGGGCGTTACGTCGCGATCTGTGAATATGAGTGAATCATACTCATACCTTCCCTTGACTTCCTGGAGCCGCCGAGTTAACATTAGCACTCGTTGATACTGAGTGCTAACAGGCTGCGTGCAGTCAATTTGATGGCGCCCCTACCAACGTTCCGGATTCATCCCAAGATTTCACGCAAGTGCTGACAGCAACCCGCCGCGCGGGCCAGAGCCAGCCAACCCGCCTCGGCGGGCAATCCAACTTGAAAAGGAGTTTGAAGAATGGCTACAAAGCTAACCCCCCTGCACGACCGCATCGTGGTTCGCCGCGTCGAAGAGGCCGAGACCACCCGTGGCGGAATCATCATTCCCGACAGCGCCAAAGACAAGCCGCAAGAGGGCGAAGTGATCGCGGTGGGCCGGGGCAAGACCAATGACAAAGGCGAGACCTTCCCGCTGGACGTAAAGGCGGGCGATCGCATCCTGTTCGGCAAGTATGCCGGCACGGAAATCAAGATTGATGGCGAAGATTTCCTGATCATGCGCGAGGAAGAAGTGCTCGGCATTTTGGAAGGCGCCAGCAAGCCGAAACAAGCCGTCGCGCATAAGTAGCAGTTGCCGGTAGCCAGTTGCCAGTCGAACCTGGCAGCGATGGCTAGAGCGAGATGAACTCGCTGGGCACTGACAACCGACAAATGACAACGATTTCAAAGAATTTGCAGTCAGTCCAGTTCCGATCCAACTGGCTACTGGCTACTGACAACTTAAGGAGAAACAAATGGCAAAACAGATTGTGCATGGAGAAGATTCCCGCCAGGCGATCCTTCGCGGCGTGAATGTTCTGGCCGATGCCGTGAAAGTCACGCTGGGCCCCAAGGGCCGCAATGTCGTGATCGAGAAGAAATTTGGTTCGCCGCTGATTACCAAGGACGGCGTGACCGTAGCCAAGGAAATCGAACTGAAGGACCCGCTGGAGAACATGGGCGCGCAGATGGTGCGCGAGGTCGCCTCCAAGACCTCCGATGTTGCCGGTGACGGCACCACCACCGCAACCGTTCTGGCGCAGACCATCTTCCGCGAGGGCGTGAAGACGGTGGCTGCCGGCGCAAACCCGATGGCGCTGAAGCGCGGCATCGACAAGGCCGTCACCGCGGTGTGCGGCTCGCTGGACCACGATGGTAACCGCATTCCCGGCGCGCTCGACAAGTATTCGCAGAAGGTGTCGGGCGAGATGATCGCGCAGGTCGGCACCATCTCCGCCAACAACGATGAGACTATCGGCCGCATTATTGCCGAAGCCATGAAGAAGGTCGGCAAAGACGGCGTCATCACCGTGGAAGAAGCCAAGACGATGGAGACCCAGTTGGAAGTCGTCGAAGGCATGCAGTTCGACCGCGGCTATCTGTCACCCTACTTCGTCACCGATCCGGAGCGCATGGAAGTCGTTCTGGAGAACGCCTACATCCTCATCCACGAGAAGAAGGTTTCCTCGATGAAGGACCTGCTCCCGCTGCTGGAGCAGATCGCCAAGGGCGGCCGTCCGCTGGTGATCATCGCTGAGGACGTGGAAGGCGAAGCGCTGGCGACCTTGGTCGTCAACAAATTGCGCGGCACGCTGCAGGTTGCAGCCGTCAAGGCTCCGGGCTTCGGCGATCGCCGCAAAGCCATGTTGCAGGACATCGCAATCCTGACCGGCGGCAAGGCCATCACCGAAGATCTTGGCATCAAGCTGGAGAACGTGCAGATGGGCGACCTCGGCCAAGCCAAGAAGATCACCATCGACAAGGACAACACCACCATTGTCGAGGGCAAGGGCAAGCACACCGACATCGAAGGCCGCGTAAAGGAAATTCGCGGCCAGATCGACAAGACCACCAGCGATTACGACCGCGAGAAGTTGCAGGAGCGGTTGGCGAAGCTGGTGGGCGGTGTTGCGGTCATCAAGGTCGGTGCTGCGACCGAGACTGAAATGAAGGAAAAGAAAGCCCGCGTGGAAGACGCCATGCACGCTACCCGCGCTGCGGTCGAGGAAGGTATTGTCCCCGGCGGCGGTGTGGCCCTGGTGCGCTGCATACCGGCGATCGACGCGCTGAAGCTGGAAGGTGACGAGAAGATCGGCGGCAACATCGTGCGCCGCGCTCTCGAAGAGCCTCTCCGCCAGATCGTCATCAACTCGGGCGAAGAAGGCGCTATCGTTCTGGGCCGCATCCGCGAGTCGAAGGAGAACAACTTCGGCTACAACGCGCAGACCAATCAGTTCGAGGACCTGGTGAAGGCCGGCGTTCTTGACCCGACCAAGGTGGCGCGTACGGCCCTGCAGAACGCAGGCTCGATCGCGTCCCTGATGCTGACCACCGAAGCCCTGGTAGCCGAGATTCCGGAAGAGAAGAAGGAATCCCCCATGGGCGGCGGCCACGGCGGCGGCATGGGCGGAATGTACTAAAAGCAGCAATTAGCCATTAGCAGTTAGCTAAAGGCAAAGACAAGGCCTCGCAGGAATGCGGGGCCTTTTTGTTTGGCACTGACAGCTGACCACTGGCTACTGACAACTATTCATTTGGGTGCTCCATCCAAGCTCGTTTTGCTTGGGTGGGGCTTTTTCTTTGCGTCTGAGCCGCAGAGAGCCCGAAGGGCGAAACTGATTAGCCCACAGCGGAAGCTGTGGGTAACCGATTCCAATCAGACCCGAGCCCCTTCAAGGGCGACACAGGTTACGTCGCTTTACGGTTTTTTCGCTGCTGCAGGCTTGGCCATCGGTTTCAAGGCCTGTTCCACGGGAATCTCGTTGCCGTCTTTGTCGACGTAATGAATGTCGAAAGCCTCGTCAATCACGTCAAAGACCAGGCAACTGCTGATGCAGGTGAACTGGTGTACCTGCTTTCCCGCGAGGTACAGGTAGTCGCCCATAGCCATGGTGTGAGCGCCACCCGACATCTCCGACTTGCCTTTACCGGAAACCATCATGAGGTTCTCATTTGCGGTGTGCCAGTGCCAGGGCACAACGCAGCCGCTCTTGACCTGCAACAGCAGCACCGCGGCGCCCTTCATGGGATCTCCGCGTTGCGCGGAGATGGTCATGCAGGACGGCAGCACGGGCAAGGTATTGAACTTGCTGGACGCCAAGGCGGCGTACGGCATCTGGTCAGGACTCTGCGCCGCCAGCGGCGTAATCAGAGCAGATGCGAGCAGAGCAAACAAAAAGCAGCACACCAAGCGAGCCACTTTCATAGGAACACTCCTTCTCGTGATGAAAACCGGGCAAAGTCTAGCCTATCGCGGCGGCCGATTTCAAGCGGAAAAAGGCGGGGCCGGAGCGGCTCCTAGGATTGGCGTATCCGCGCATGGGTAGTGGGGGCCTTCAGGCCCGCATTGAGATCGCCTACATAATTGCTAGCTTCAGCCGCTGAGGTCGTCGACCTCAGCGGCTCAAGCGATTTTTCCTTTCCGCTCTTGGACGCGGGCCTGAAGGCCCCCACTACCCATGCCGCAGCCACTCTGGAATCACCCTAATCATCGAAGCAAGGAGGATCTCCACTTGCGGCCTCAATGTTGAGGGCACTTCGTGCCGCCTTCCTCCCCAAGTGAAATAAAAAGGGAGAGCATCCGCCCTCCCTCTTCAGGATTCATTTCACCACCACTGCCGAAACCCCTACCGCCGAGGTCCGCCGCGCCGCGGGCCGCGATCGCCGCCGCGTCCGCCACCCGGTCCGCCACGGCCTCCCCGGCCGCCACCTCCGCCATGATGACCGCCGTCGTGCCTGCTGCCCGCGTGCTCACGACGCTCGCCATCGCGATTGAAATTCTGCTCGGAGCTCGGCTCGTCGGCCTTTTCGTGTCCGCCCTCGAAGGTCACCGCGCCTGCACCCTCGGGAACAGGCTCGCCACCCTCCGCCGCCATCTTGGCGCGCTGCTCTCTCAGAATGGCCTTGCGCGACAGCTTGATGCGGTTGCCTTCGACGGACAGGACCTTCACCAGCACCTGGTCGCCTTCCTTCAGTTCGTCGCGAACATCGTTGATGCGGTGCTCGGCGACTTCGCTGATGTGAAGCAGTCCATCAGTGCCCGGGATGATTTCGACAAACGCTCCGAAGTCAGCCAGGCGCGTGACCTTGCCCAAGTAAGTCTTGCCTACCTCGGCGGTTGCCGTGATGTCGCCAATCATCTGCAGCGCTTTGGCAGCCGCCACTTGATCGCTGGACGAAACATTCACCTTGCCGGTATCTTCCACGTCGATCTTCACGCCGGTCTGCTCGATGATTCCGCGAATCACCTTGCCGCCCGGCCCGATGAGGTCGCGGATCTTGTCGGTGGGAATCTGCAAGGTGTAGAAGCGGGGCGCAAACTCGCTGATCGTGGTGCGCGGCTCCGCGATCACTTCGTTCATCTTGTCGAGGATGAACAGACGTCCGTGGCGGGCCTGTTCCAGCGCCTCGCGCATGATCTGCGCGGTGATGCCCATCACCTTGATGTCCATCTGCAACGCGGTGATTCCCTCGCGAGTGCCGGCCACCTTGAAGTCCATGTCGCCGTAATGATCTTCCGCACCGGCGATGTCGGTGAGGATGGCGTAATCCTTGTCTTCCTTCACCAGTCCCATGGCAACCCCGGCCACCGAGGCCTTCAGCGGAACGCCAGCATCCATCATGCTGAGCGAGGCTCCGCACACAGTCGCCATCGACGACGATCCGTTCGACTCCAGAATGTCGGAGACCACACGCATGGCATACGGCCAGTCGGCTTCTGACGGCAGCACCCCGTATAAAGCGCGCTCCGCCAATGCGCCGTGCCCAATCTCGCGGCGACCTGCTCCGCGCAGGAACGCCACTTCGCCCACCGAGAAAGGCGGGAAGTTGTAGTGCAGCATGAAACGCTTCTTGGCTTCGCCTTCGAAGGCTTCCAGACGCTGCATGTCTTCGCCAGTGCCGAGCGTGGTCGTGACCAGCGCCTGGGTCTCGCCACGGGTAAAGATGGACGAGCCGTGAGTGCGCGGCAGCACTCCAACTTCAATCCAGATATCGCGAATCTGGTCGAACCTGCGCCCGTCAGGACGGCGGCGGTCTTTGATCACCTGCTCACGGAAGATCTGCTCGCGCAGAAGGTCGAAGTACTTGCCGGCCTTCTTGCGGCCAGCTTCGTCGTCTTCGGGAATGGCGCTCTTGATCTCGTCTTTGAGCTGCTTGATGAGCGCGTAGCTCTCGTTCTTGGGATGTTTCTCGGTGTTGACCGCATCCAGCAGACGGCCGCCCAGCTTGGAACGAAGTTCGCCAAGATAGGCCTCGTCAGTCACGACCGGCTCGACGGTCCGCTTCGCCTTGCCAACTTTTTTGGCGAGGTCGCTGATCGCGGCGCAAATCTTCTTGATCTGCTCATGGCCAAACTCGATGCCCTGCACAACGGTCTCTTCTGAAACCTCCTTGGCGCCGGACTCGATCATGACGATGCCGTCAGCGGTGCCGACCACCATCAGGTTCAACTTGCCAGACCGCTGCTCCTCGTAGGTGGGATTGATGACGAAATTTCCGTCCACCTGACCGACCCGAATGGCGCCGATGGGGCCGTGAAATGGAATGTCGGAGACGCTGAGCGCAACCGACGCGCCGTTGATGCCGGCAACATCGGGGTCGTTCTCGGTATCGGCCGAGAGCACCATGGCGATGACTTGCGTTTCGCAGCGGAATCCTTCGGGAAACAACGGCCGGATGGGCCGGTCAATTTGGCGGCTGGTCAGAATTTCGCGCTCGCTGGGCCGCCCTTCGCGCTTGATGAAGCCGCCGGGAATGCGTCCGGCAGCATAGGTGTACTCGCGGTAATCGACGGTGAGGGGAAAGAAGTCAATGCCCTCACGGGGGTCGGGGTTGGCGCAGGCGGTGGCGAGAACCACGTTGTCGCCGATGCGCACAATGCAGGAACCGTGGGCCTGCTTGGCTAATTTTCCGGTTTCAAAGTGGATGGACTTGCCGCCGTGCAGCTCGACCGTAACTTCATGTTTCATTTCTTAAGTTCCTTCCGTTCCGAACGCAACCGATAGGGGCCACTGTTTCGCCGTCGTTATCGAATCCGAATCCGAATCCGATACACCTCGGCCCGCGCGTTCAACGCCACGCACGAGCAAGGAGCGTAACTACGACGGGAGATGGAGTGGAAAACTCATCCGCCAACAGAGACTGGACGAAAGCCCGGGGACGCCGCAGCGCCGCGAAGGCCCGTGCAGAAGAACGCATGTATGGACGCACAATACGCCAGAAACGTCGTTGTTCAGGGGCTGGCAAACGGCTGGCTTCGTTACTTTCGGATGCCGAGCTTCTGAATGACAGTCTTATACCGTTCGGTATCCGACTTTCTGAGGTAATCGAGCAGGCCACGACGCCGGCTCACCATCATGAGAAGACCGCGCCGGGAGGCATGGTCCTTCTTATGCGTCTTAAAATGCTCCGTCAATTCACCAATCCGTGTGCTCAGGATCGCGATCTGCACTTCGGGCGAACCGGTGTCGGTCGCGTGAGTGCGGTGTTGGTCAATCAAAGCGGCTTTTTTCTCTGGGGCTAACACTGAATCGGCTGCGCTCCTACTCTTTAATCGTATGTTGTTACGTTTTCAAGGATAACATGCACCCGCCAGAACGGCAAAGACGGTAAGCACTTTTCGGGTTGGCCGTTACTTGGGAGTCCCGCGAAGCCAAGGCAATGGCGCAATGGCTTAGAGCGGCTCTGGGGTTGCGGAGCAAGGCGGCCGCGAGTTTGGCCCAGAGCACAGGGGAGATCGCAACAGAAGAGTTGGCAAATTTGCGGGGCTCAAAAGGCGTACCTCAGAGCAAGCGTCGTATTGTTGGCATGGAAATAGCGTGGGGCTGTCGGTCCCACGAACGAGCCTTCGCCGTACTGATAATAGTTCCAGGCAGCTTTCAACGTGACGTCCTTGTGGACAACGACATCCACCGCGGCAAGAGGTGACTGATAAATGGAGGAAAGCGGACCCAACGGCAGCAGCGTATTGAGCGAGGTCGTGTTGCCCTGGTTGTCGACGATGTTGTATCCCAGGCGCATGGTGACCCGCTGGATGGGAGTGAGCGTCAAGGCGAGGTAACCGAACTGAGTATGGGTGCGATAGAAACCGTACGTCTGCTGCAGCGTGGGATCTTCGGCACAGGTGGTGGTGTCCGGCGGGGTCACCGTTCCAGCGAAGCAGAGGAACATGTTCTGCTGGATGGCATCGAAGTTATACGCCATGTCCAGTCCCCAGTATTTGTTGGGATTGATCATGGCGTTGAGCACCGTCGAATAGTTGTGCTGGCTGTACTGGATGTCGCTGGTGTTGTTCTTGGCCTGTTGGAAATTAAGATTGGCGCCCACCGTCATCCAGGGACGAGGTGAATACGACACCTTTCCGGAAATGTTGAAAGATCTCAGCGGATCGATGCGATAGATCCAGTTGTCGGCCCCGCCATATTTCGCATTGAGGTTGGCACGCAGGGTACTTCCCTTCCGGAACCAAGCCCCGACCACGCCGGAGTAATTGTTGATCTCGGTGGTCGGATTACCAAACGGAGCGAGGACTCCGCTGAACGTGCAACTGCCATCCGGGTTCAACGGTAAGCCGACACAATTGCCGCGATTGGGCAGGTTGGGGTAGTAAATGTCTCCCAGGGCAGCCTGATAGGTGCTTCCCGGCTGGATGATGGAATTGGCCCACACGAACCCGGCGCGCACTCCAAACCAGCGCGACACGTCGTACTGCACCTGGAAATCATTCTGCTTCGAATTCTGGCCGATCATGTTGATCGTCATCTCGTTGATGATGTCGGCCGGAGAACTCGAGTTATGAAAGAGAAGGGTAGGTGGAAACGTCGCCACCGGGTTGAGCAACGAGGCTGACCCGAAGGCGGCAGCGTTGAAGTAGTTGGCCTCAAGATCAAGATAACTGCCGGAGATACTGAAATTGCGGAAGCGGAAGGTCTCCACCAGGCGAAGCTTGTCAGTGACGTGAACGGTAGCCGAGACGTCCGCTGAGGCAGAGTTCCACTTGGCGCTGGATTTACTGCCGGTCGTGTTGGAGCCCAGACTGCCGCTCCGGCTGGTTAAGCCACTGAGAATTTCTGTGAACGGGGTGTTCATTTGCGCATGGCTGTACTGGAACTGGCCATTGAAATCCAGCCATTTGAGCGAAGATGACGTCAGGTTGAATTGTTCGGTTGGAATGAACGTGTTTATGTGCTGGTCCAGGCTGTAATCGAGAAAACCATTGCACGTTGGATTGGCGATCCCGTTGTTGAGCGGCTTCGCGCAGGGACTTCCGCTGTTGAACCAGGGGAGTCCCAAGCTGACGGGCGTGCCATTGGGAAGCGGCCAGGAATTGAACGGGTTCAGGCCGTAAGTCGTCCCCCCATCATAGTACTGAAGCAGTTGGGTGTAACTGAGGGTGGTCTTCTTGGTGGCGCGGAAGTCGACTCCGAAGCGATATCCGTTGAGGGTATTGTCGGTACTCTCGTTGAGCAGTGCTTCCGTACCTTCATGGATGCTGCTGAACGCAGGTCCATCGAAGCGGTTTCGGTTGTAGCCCGCCCGAAAGGACACCCGGTGCATCGGCAGCACGACAAGATCGAAGTTGTAAAGATTTTGCCGGTTGTAATAGCCGTGGGGTGAGTTCAGGATCGGAATGAACGGCGACCCGGTGGGCGGATTCAACGGGTTGGCAAACAAGTCGTAATCGAAATAGTTCTGCATGTGCTGATAACTGCCGCTGAAGGTGTACCAGCGGTATTTCGACACCCGCATGCGCGCTGCCTGTTGGGGATCGCCGCCCCATCCAAAGCTGTTGAGCGTCAGGGTGTCGAAGAGGTCGGCGTGCGTTAGCGACTGCATGGTGAGCGACTGCTCGAGGATGCGGGCGCCCGTTTGGTCATTGACCAGTGTGTCGTACATCGGCTGGCTGCCATTGACCTCGGAGATGCGGCCGCCCAGCTCGATGGACTGCGTTACCTGAAAGTCACCGATCTTCTTACCCTCTCCTGCGCCCGAGCTCGAATCGGCAGACACGGAGGCTGTCGTCTGGCCCGAGCTCTGCCCAAGCGTGTTGCAGGTCACAGACAGGCAGACCGTCAGCAGGGCCAATCCAAAAGAACCAGCGCCGAAACTCCTTTGACAACCCATTTCATGCCCCCACTACCGGAAGAAGAAGGGATCGAAGTTGGAACCATGAATTTGCGTGTGGCACATCGTGCACGCCTGATACTTAGTGGCCTGGTTGTGGAACGAGGGCGCGCCTGGCGCTGCCCCATTCATATTCGCCGTATGGCAGCGAAGGCAAAGAAAGTTGACGTTGTTGACCTGAAGCAGCCGCGGGTTGGTCGAGCCATGCGGCGTATGACATGACAGGCAGCCTTCGTCGGTCTTCACCGGGGCATGTTCGAAAACGAACGGTCCCATCTTGTCAGTGTGGCACTTGGTGCAAACCGCGAATTGACCGGCGGCAGCTCGCACCTGGTGACCGGTCTCGGTGCCGTGAGGATTGTGACAGTCGCTGCATTGGATAAGTCCGACGTCGACGCGGTGGCGATAAGGCCGGGCAAATTCGGCCTTCTGCGCGGCGTGGCATCCGTAGCACAGCTCAGTCTGCGGTTTCACCAGCAGGAAGTTGACGTCCTTGGATCCGTGCGGACTGTGACAGCTCGTGCAACTGACGCCATTCGCCAGGTGTTCAGACTTGGAGAAATTCTGCGTTTCCAGGGTCGATTGGTGGCACTTCGTACAGATGGCTGCCGTTTCCGCAGGACTCAGCTTCTCGAAGCGAACGATCTTGGTGGGATCGCCGCCGCCGTCAACATGGGCTTGCGCCGGACCGTGACAAGCCTGGCATCCGTGCTGGTTGCCTTTGAGTAACGCCGCGTGCGGAGTGTTGGCGAAGTGCTTGTCCCAGACTTCCTGGTGGCACGTCTTACAAATATCGGCCTCGGCGTACTGGCCGCCGGTCGAGCCCGGGAACGCCGCCGATGCCGTAGCATTCGCTGTGGTGGGGTGTTCCTGCGCTGGAAGGGCGGCGGTCAAGCACCAAGCTATGAGGAAGGCAGGCAAAAACGGGATCGGTCTACCGCGCACGAGAGTCATCCTTGGCTCCTGAATAAACTCTTCGCCGGATGGTCAACAACCTGACCAGCCCATGCCCACAGGGTTACCCAAAAACGCACACATTATACAAGCAATCCGATATACGTAAACCCAACCCGCGTCCTGGTAAGAACTTTAGAGGATTTAAGGTCTTTAGAGGATGTGTGGGAATTGTGCTGTCCCTAAGAAGATTCGTTAATCTTTTCCATTTTGCCCAGGAGTTCACCGCCCCGGTCACGCCCTGGGCTAGCCTTATTCGCCCCTGCAGGGCTGGATTTTGCGCAATCACCCCAACGCGCCAACTCAGAACGAGTTGTCATGCAAACTCTGACCGTCCTTCGTCCATTACCAAATCTGCACGCGATCCGCCGGTGCGAGGTAGAGCGTTTCTCCCGGCTTGACATCGAAGGCCGCATACCAGGCGTCGATGTTGCGGACCGTGTCTGCGCGGAACTCGGCGGGCGAGTGCGAGTCAACCGCCACCTGCTGGCGCAGCGCAGCTTCCCGCGACTTCGACGCATAGTCCTGACCGAAGGCGATGAAGAATTGCTGGTCGCCGGAGAAACCGTCTTGCACCGGCGCTTCCTTGCCGGCAAGTGAAGCGCGGTAGCCGTCATACGAAGCAGAGATGCCGGCGACGTCGGCGATGTTCTCTGCCAGCGTCTGCTTGCCATTGAGGAAGAGATCGGGGAACGCCTTATAGGTGTCATACTGCGCGGCGAGTTTAGCGGTGGCTGCTTCAAAATGTTGGAGGTCCGCAGGCGTCCACCAGTTGCGCACGCGGCCCTTGGAGTCGAATGCGGCGCCCTCCGAATCGAAGGTATGGCTGATTTCGTGCCCAATGACTGAGCCGATGGCGCCATAGTTGGCCGCGGCGGGCGCTAGCGGGTCAAAGAATGGAGGCTGGAGGATGGCGGCGGGAAAGTTGAGCGCGTTTTGCAGCGGCAGATTAACCGCGTTGACCGTCTGCGGGGTCATGGACCATTCCTTGCGGTCAACCGGTGCGCCGAGGCGCGCGACATCGTAGTGATACTTGAAAAGTTTGCCGCGCCATACGTTGCCAAAGATGTCATCCGGCCTCACCTCGTAGGCTGAGTAGTCAATCCAGGTCTCCGGGTAACCGACTCCGACATACAGCGTGTTCAGCTTGGCTTGGGCTTCGGCTTTGGTAGAAGCAGCCATCCACGAAAGCGCTTCAATTCGCTTCCGGAAAGCGGCAATGATGTTGGCCACCATGGCCTGCGCCTGGGTCTTGGCTTCGGGAGAGAAGTAGCGCTGCGCATAGATTTTTCCCACGTCGTCGCCGAGGTACCGATTGACGATCACCACACCACGCTGCCAGCGCGGACGTTGTTCCGGCGCTCCCTGAAGCACCTTGCCAAAGAAGGCGAAACGCTCTTCAGCCAAGGCTTTGGGCAGTACGTCGCCGTACTCTTCGATCATGTGATAGGCGAGCCAGTCTTTCCACGTGTCCAGCGGAGCGGAGGCCACCAGAGCGGACTCGCCGGCAAAGGCGGTAGGCTGCCAGACGATGAAGCTGGCTGGCTTGCTGAGGCCAGCGCCGCGAAAGTATTCGCCCCAGTCGAGCCCCGGAGCCTTGGCTACGAAGTCGGCCTGCTTCCAGGTGTTGTTGGCCTGGTGGATGTCATCGTTTTCCGCAAGCGTGAGATGTTTTTCCGCGATGGCGTGCTCCAACGCGACAATGCGCTCGGCCCGGGCGTCCGCATCCGTGAACCCCGCCAGCCTGAGCATGGCTGACACGTGCGCCTGATACTTGGTGCGAATGTCCCGCATGTGCTCGCTATTGGAAAGGTAATACGCGCGGTCAGGAAGTTGCACGCCTCCCTGCAGAAGGTATGCGGCATAGTGATCGGAATCGTTGAAGCCGGGAGCGACCCACAATCCAAACAGATGCGGAGTATGGAAATTGGTGTTATTCAGCGCGTCGACGTCAGCGCGCAGTGTTTCCCCTAGCGCAGCCGCCAACTCCTTCTTGTTGCTAATGGCAGCGATGGCTTTGAGATGAGGCTGGAGCGGCGCGAGACCTTTGGCCTCGATGGCGGCCTCGTCCATGTACGAGTTGTAGAGGTCAGCGATCTTGCGCGCGCTAGAGCCGGCAGCCCCGCCACTTTTGGCAGCCTCTTCAACCAGGGCGGCGGTGCGCTTGTCGCTCACATCG